>Ga0075471_10001872_pt1 | contig 13896 bp, 15 predicted proteins | sample DEB19_08_DNA_2_FD_74787 | JGI IMG/M metagenome (GOLD analysis project Ga0075471, IMG submission 74787) | Aqueous microbial communities from the Delaware River and Bay under freshwater to marine salinity gradient to study organic matter... | ecosystem: Environmental > Aquatic > Marine > Coastal ... | reverse complement strand
CGACAGCAGCAGCGTGTAGATCGCACCGGGGATGAGGTCGGTGCCGAAGTCGATCGGTGCGGAGTTGTCGAGTTCTCCGCTCTCAATGTAGGTGTACGGGGTGACGAGCAGGTCCCATCGGGTCTTTGCGTCCTGAGCGATGGCGTTCGGCAGGGAGGTGGTGTCCACGTCGTCGTAGGTGGGCGTGGTACTGAACTTCTCGATGAGGCCGAACCGCTGCTGGTACTGGTCGAGCATCGACGGTGAGATCGGACCCACGACCGGCGGATAGACGTAAATCTGGTCGTCGTAGTAGCCCGAGTACCCGCCGTCGCCACCGGCCGAGATGAAGCGAGTGGCCTGCTTCGAGCCGGTGACCTTTACGACAGGTGCCTGCTTGAAGTGGTGGTCGATGAGCACCACGCCTCCGCCGACCGGGTTCACGACCTCGATGCTTCCGCCCCACAGGTGGCGGTTGATGATGGTGTAGTCGACACCGGCCTCGGCGAGCGTACGGAGTTCGTCGCCGATGGCAACGTACACGCCGCCCCACCGCTCACCACCGGCCTTGTCGAACGCCGGGTAGTAGCGTTCGATCGGGATGCCGACCGGGTCGATGCCCCATGTCATGCCCCACGGGTCCTTGCAGTAGGCGTGTTCGAGAAGCCACTGGTATGCGTCGGACAGGTCAGTGGCCGAGGGGTCGTAGTCGATGTTGGCGAGTTCGACAACGCGATTGTCGGCCCACACGAGCAAGTCCTTGGCGTAGAGTTGCACGGTCTCGGCGGCAGCGTCGAAGTCCATGTCGATGATCGGTCCGCACCACACGAGGTCGTCGTCACGGAACACAGCGATCTCGTGCTCCCACGGGTTCACCTCGGCGAGACATCCGCAGCATCCGGTGGTGACGGTGACCGAGCATTCGCTGGTCTCGTTCAGCACTCGGGTGAACGTCAGGTTCGTGACATCGAGCAGTTCGCACGTGTAGACGAGGCCGCCTCGGTACTGGACGAACACACGGTACGTGCCGCACCCGAGGACGTGGTTGTTGGGCTGCATCAGAGAGAGACCTTACCGCCCGACAGCATCCTCATCAGGTCGTTCACCAGAGCAGCCACGTCGGTGGTACCGGTGATGTTGAAGTTGGCGGCGATCTGACGGGCCTTCTGCTCGTCGACCTTGTAGCCGAGGATGCCAGCGGCCTCGACGATGGCGAGCACAATCGTCTTGCGGGACTGCTCCTGCATCCGGTCCGAGGAGAGTTGACCGGCGAGTTTGTCACGCTCGGCAATCGCCGACGACAGCGCAGCGAGTTGCTCGGGCGACGACGAGAGCAGTTTCTTGACCTGTCGCACATCGGTGAGCGCATTGATGTCGAGCGCAGCGAGAGCGGTCTCGGAGAGGCCCATCGTCTTCAGTTGTGCGATGCCGCCGCGCAGGAACGTGATGTCCTGCATCTGTCGCTGCACGTTGCTCAGTGCACGGCCCGCCGAGACAGCCTGCTCGTACTGCGTGCGCTGCTTGATCGTCGACTTCCATGCCTCGGCTGCCTGCTCGGCGGACTGCATTGCGCTCTTGACAGCGTTCTCCAGAGCGGCCGCTGCCGACTTGACCTTGTCCTCGAACGTGGGGCCTCCGCCTCCGCCGCCACCCTTCGCCGCTGCCCCTTTGTCGAACGTCGTGTACCTCTTGATGTCACTGATCAGTTGACCCTCCTTGGCGAGAGCCTCCTTGAGCGAGTCGCCGACAACGTCCATGCCACTGGTACGGGCAAGAATCTTGAGTCGAGTGATGCTGGCCTGTACTGCCGAGAGTTGTTCGAGTGCCTTAGCGACCTCGGCCGTGACGACGATGTTGAGGGTGGGGTCGATCTCTCCCTCGATGTCGAGGATGCGAGCGAGTTCGTCCCCGGCGATCTTGTACTTGTCGGCCACCTGCTTGAACGAGGAGATGGCGACCACCTTGTACCGAGCCGTGGCCCTCTCGGCTTCCCTGATAGCGATTGCCTGCGCCTTGAGTTCGGCGGTCGGCTTGTCCATTCCGGCCTTCGTCAGTTCATCGAAGGTGCGTGCGTAGGTCTCTGTCAGCACCGCACTCTGTGCACTCAGTTCTGCCTGCTTCGCTTGCAGTTGAGCAGTCTCGTTACCCTGATTCTTGTAGGCAGCAGTCGCAGCCTCGATCGCAGACTTCTCGGCAGAGATGGCGGCGAGCCTGCCACCGATCGCCTGTGCCTGCACACCATAGATGCCTTGGGCAATCTCCTTGCCCTTCTGCGAAGCCTCGTTGTAGAGGTTGGCACTCTTGATGGCTTGCTGTTGAGCGGTGTCGAGTCCCTCGAACGCCATCACGATGCGGTTCACTTCGTCTGACCCAAGAGTGCCAAGTTCTTCCAAGGTCAGACCGTACTGCTTCGCCCACTTCTCAATCTGCTCGGGGTCCCCCATGACGGTGGTCATTACACCGTTGACAGAGGTCACCTTCTGCAACTCCGGTGACATCTTCTTCTGCACCTCTTCGGGGAACTTCTCGAAGACCTCCCCAGCGGTCTTCACCGACTTGTCGTACAGGTCCTCGTACTGCGACTTGATCTCGTCGTACTGAGGTTGGTAGAGGAGGCGAGCATCCTCTGCAACACCGATCCACTTCTGGAACCCCTCCATGTCCCCTGCGGCCAAGGCACTCTGCGCCCTCATCTCGGGTGCCTTCATTGCCTTCCGTAGATTCTGCATCTGGTCGCGCATGGCAGTGGCCTTCTTGCCAGTGGCACCCTCCCCGAACATCTGCGACCACTCATCGTTCCACGCCTTGGCCGTCTCTCCAGCGATCTCCGCCATCTTCTGTTTGTGCGCTTCAGCGGCCTTCTCTTCGGCATCCAAGATGGCCGTGAATGCGCCGATGCCTCCGCCGACCAGCGCACCAACCGGTCCACCCATCATCATGCCCATACCGGTGTACGACAGGACCTGACCACCTGCCTGCGTTCCAGCGTCACCACTGCCCGACATGAGCGTGCCCGCTGCCATGAGACCGGCACTTGCTCCGAACTGCATCTTAGGTGAAAGAGGAATAGTCATTGCCCGTCGGGCAATCGCCATCTTCGACACGCTCTGAGGAGCGGCGATCATTCCAGCGGGGAGGGGTGCTCCCCCGATGTTCGCACTGAGAGCGGCCGCTTCAGCAGTTCGCATTGCTTGAATCTCTGCTTCCTTCAGAGTTGCGATCCACTGCCGAACCGCACCGGTGCTCTTCGTCGTGGCCGCCGTCTGCGCTTGAGTGCTCGCAGTCATGCCCGAAGTTGCAGCGGACGATGCCTCCATCGCCTTCGTGGTGCCCATGATGCGCTGAATCAGACCGGAAGAACCACCACTGGTCTGGAAGATGCTCGCCATTGTCTTGAACTGCTGAACGTACCTCATCAGCATCATCGGTGCCTTCAGCGTGGCGATGGCGGCAAGAGTTCTTGCAATGCCATTGAGCACCGGCTCGGGGATCGAATCCAGCACCTTTGCAAAGGTGCCCATGATCGTGGTGAACGTCTTGAGTCCGGTGAGGCTCCCCTCGCCCATCGTCTGCATCATGGACAACAGAGCGGGCTTCAGAGCCTCGTAAGCCCTACCGATGGAAGTGAACGCATCTTGAATGACACTCTGCACGGCAGGGTCACCCAACTTCGCAGCAAACTTCTGGATGCCGACGACGATGTCATCGTAGATACCACGCAAGGCAGAAGCATCTTGCAGCATGATGGTGATCGTGTCGCTGAGCACCGACCGAGCACCTTGGATGTTCTTGACAGCGTTGTCCATTGCGTGCGGGACCTTCGACCCCGCCATTTGAATCGCAGAGAACACCATGTCGGCGGAGATGCGCCCCTGCTCCTGCATCTTCTTGACTTCGGCCGTCGACTTGCCGAGAAACTCGGACAGCATCTTGGTGATCGGGATCAGTGCGGACTGCAACTGCATTGCGTCCTGACCCATGAGGCGGCCCACGGTCTTGATCTGTGTCAGGGCGAACAGCACTCGGCTCAGGTTGTTCGTGTCGCCACCGACCGAGGCGATGACGTTGCCGGTGTCCTTGAGCAGCGGCACGATCTTCTCCGAGGCCATGCCAACGCCGAGCAACTGCTGCGAGTAGTTCACGAGTTGCTGTGTGACGAACGGAGACTCCTTGGCGAAGATTCGAATCTCATCGAGCAACTTCCCACCGGCCTTCTCGCCGACGATGGCGGTGAACCCGGCTTGAGCCTGAGCAAGTTGGTCGAACAGGCCAGCCAACTTGCCGACGGTACGTTCGATGATGGCCCTCGTGCCCATGACCGCACCGGTAAAGGCAGTAGCCGAGGCAGCCGCTTGGAAGAACTTCGCCGTCACGTCACGGTCGATGGACTGTCCGATGGCGGCGGTGTTGCTCGTGACCCCCTGCCCAACGGCCCTGCCGATGTTGGCACCGGCCTGTGTGGCCTGCCCGGCAGCCTGATTCAAGATCGCTTGGAGTTGAGCAGTGAACTGGCTTCCGTCCGGTAGGACGAGGACCTGCACCTGTCCGACGACGTTTCCGGCTGCCATTCCGCTAAGCCTACCAGCCCGACCGGAAGCGGCCCGGCGGGTGTAGGCTTACCACCATGCGTGACGCTGCCCGAAACCTGAGCCACATCCTCATCTCCCGTCGTGACGAGGACCTCGTCCCCGCCTTCACCATCGGCGAGACCACCTACCTCGTCTATCCGAAGGTCCCGGCAACCGCCATCGTGCGCCTCACCACCGGCGGCAGCAACGTCGCCGGAATGCAGGACTACGTCATGTCGTGCCTCGCCAAGCCCGAGCAGCGTGACGAGTTCATCACCCTGATGGACAACATCGACGTGGAGGGCCTCGGCGAGATCATCGAGGAGATCGTGAGCATCACCACCCCTTTCGACGGGAAGAAGCCGAACGGCTGATCCTCGTTGCCATTCAGTTCTGGCCCGAGGTCGCAGGCTCGTACCACGCCGCCACCGGACTGCACCTGCAAGAGCAGGACGCTGCCACGTTCTTGAACGTCTCCTACTCGTACTTCGTGAGCCACCCGAACGAGTTCCGGCACGACGTGCGTGACAACTTCGAGGAGTACATCACCGGCATCAGCACCAAGGCGGGCACCGCCGAGGATGACCGTCCGATCATCGAGCAGGCCGCTGGCATGATGGACCAGTTGGCTGAGATGGAGGCCATGCTCGGTAACGACCGCTCGTTCGCCGGGTTCACCAAGCCCGAGGCTCCCGCTGCGCCGAGGGCTGCGCCTCCGCCCCCGGCGTACCCGACCGTCGAGATAGACTAGCCACCATGCCCGTTGGCGCGTGGGAACTTGAGTACGGCTGCACGACCATCGCCGACCCGAACCGGGTAGCGGCGTACATTGCCAACGCTCAGAGCGGCAACTACATCGTCGACGGGGCCAACCTGCTCGCACCGTACCCGCTGGCCGTCACCATGCTGCGGGTCAACTGCGGGTGTGACGCACTGAACTGGACCGCCGAGGACGGAGCGGAACCCACGCCGATCACGCCGTACACCTATCCCGCTGATCCTGCGAACCCGGCACCGTGGTACAACGCCGCCTTCCCCGAGAGCGCACACTGGTGGGGGTGGATGGTCGAGAAGATCGAGGAGATCGCCACACCCTCGTGGTCTCGTGCGGTCAACGACCGCATCTCAGGGTTCGGTGGTGCGTCGTTCGGTGCGCTCCGCAAGAAGGGCCGAGCGATGCGGGTCACGCTCATGGGGTTCGGTGGCTACGAGACGGCGATGGACTACGGCTTCCGCTGGCTCGTCGACACGCTCGGCTACGAGAACGCCACCTGCGAGGTGTGCGACGTGACCGCTCGCACGGGGTGCCCACCGACCGAAGAGACCTACACGTACGAGCAGTGGGACACCGGCCGGTGGACCTTCAAGGACGTGGCTCTCGTCGACGGGCCACGCTACGAGGAGTCGCCGAACCCGGCCGCCACCTGCAACGTGCGCCGTGTCTCGTTCACGATTGTCGCCGCCGTGCCGTTCGCACACAAGTGCCCGGTGCAGTTCGTCGACGGTGCCACGTGGCTTGAGAACTTGTGGATCGAAGGCGACTGCCCACCGATGGACTGGGTCTGCGACAACGGCTTCTACGCCTACTGCGCCGACCTCACCGTCGACTCGGTGCTCGGCGAGGAGGCTCTGATCGTCGAGGTGCAGGCCGGGCACAGCGGTCTCAGCAACGTCACGATCAGCGTCACACCGAACCCGTGGGGAGCGGACTGTCCGATGGAGGGAATCACGCCCTGCGACCAGTTCACGATCGCCACGATCCCCGCCGACTACCTGTTCCGGTACGACGCATCGACCGCCGCCATCACGGTGACACCGCCCGGCGGCATGGCGATCGACGGCACCTACCTGCTCGACACGACAACCGGCTCGGCACCTCCGCTCATCGCACTGCGGAACGGCACGTTCTGCGTGTGCGTCACCAGCGACCGGTGCTCGTGGGAGGGCGATCCGAACAGCACCGTCTCGATGTGGACGGTGCACCGTGAGATGGCCGTCTAGACGAACGAGTTGTCTCGGCGCAGCACCCGCTTGAGGGCCGACTCCAAGATGTGGTAGCCGTCCTTGATGCCGGGGTGCATGACGGCCTTGACTCGTCGCCACTGCCCGTCCTTGCGCGACCGGAACCGGAGGTACTTGGCCTTGCGGGCCTTGATCTCGTACGGGCCTTGCGAGCCTGACTCCAGCACCGAGGCGTAGGGCACGGTGTTCTCGATGACGAACTGGTAGCCGGTGACAGAGTTTGTCTCCACCTTCACGGCGAACGACTTGGCGTAGCGTCCGGTGCGAGGCTGGTCGTAGCGGCTGCGTCGACCGAGTTCAGTCTGAGCCTGCCGACGAGCAGACTCGGCCACGTCGATACAGAACTTGCGGATGCGTACGCCGGGAGGGCCGCCCGGCATCTTGAGGATGCGGTCGATCTCGTTCGGGTAGATGACCACCCGAGGTTGCTGCGGGGGAGGCATCAGACCTCGTCGGTGACGGGGGCCTCTTCGACGGCGGGAGCCGGGGCGGGGGCAGGAGCCGAGGCCGGGGCGGCCTTGTCGACGAGCAGGGTCCACAGCCCGGTGGCGATCAGGTCACGGGCGTACTTGTTGTCGTCGACCTCGGCGAACTGGCCGGGGGTGAGACCGCCGACGTTCACGTTCGAGCGGACCTTGACGGTCTTGGTCTTGACAGGGAGAGGACGGGCCATCCCCGAAGTCTAGTCAAGGCGCACGGTGACGGTGAACTGCATCCCGGCGCATCCGCCCTCGGCGTACTCGGACATCGGTGAGACCGTGATCGGGCTGCACGCACTGAGTTCGTCGATCTGATCGTTCACCCACCGGCACCAGAAGCCGACGTACACGTCGTGCTGAAGGGCGTAGAGTTGCTGCGCCCACTGGTTCAGTTGATCAGCGGGCAGTGGCTCGCCGTTCTCGTCGGTGTCGACGAAGCACTGGGCGACACGGATCGTCACGTCGTAGTTCCACGCTGCGACGCACGAGGGCTTCATGCCGGGCATGATGACCGTCGGGTCGGGGCGCAGGCTCCCGCCCCACACGGCGATCTCGGGGCAGCAGTCCTGCGGTGGGTCCGCCCACCCGATGATGCGCCGCCAGTCCCACACCACACGGTTGTTGCAGGTGAGCGACAGGGCTACGGCGTGCTCGATGCTCTCCAGCAGATTGAACAGCGAGTCGGACTCGTAGAACGGCGTGGGTGACGTGAGGCTCACGGATCGAGTCTACCCGGTGCCGGAAACGCAGAAGCCCGGTGCCGAAGCACCGGGCCTCCAGCGTTGTCGAATCAGGTCAGGGAACGACGACCGGCTCGGGCACCTCGGTGTAGCCGCACTGCGTGGTGGGCGGACCGGTGAGGTCGAGGAACAGGTGCTCGGGCGACGTGGTGTCCAGCGTGATCCCGGTCGGGATGTCGTTGAACGGACCGTCGTCGAGGTTCGGGTTCGCCTCGGCGAAGCCGGTGAGGGTCAGGGTGGCGACCTCGTTGGCGAACGCCACGTCACCAAGGGTGAAGGTGGCCTTCGGCCAGATGACCCTCCACCACTGGGCGGCGGCGTAGCCCTCACCCGACGAGCAGGTGTTGGTCGTGGTCATCGCCTTGGTCCAAATCTCAAGGGCGACCGGCGACGGGCAGGCCGAGCCAATGCCACGACGGCTGTAGCCGATGATGTCGGTGCCGTCGGTGATGAGGGTCGCACCGGTCAGCAGTTCGACGAGTGCTGGGTCACGAGTGCAGAGTTCGAGTTGAAGGTTCATACGCTTCAACTGGTCGCAGTTCTTCATCGAGACGCAGATGACACCGCAGCCGTTCTTCATCTCGAAGTCCTCGCCGGGCGAGTACTCGGGGGCCGAAGCGACACGGACGATCGCCGAGGAGGCGACACCGTTGGTCTCACCCGGCTCGGGAATGCAGGACGAGTCGAGACGGGCAGCACGGATGGCGCAGACCTGTGCGGAGCCGAAGCAGTATGCAGTCATGTGCTCAGTCTACTGAGGGTCCTGCGGGGGTGATGACAGTCAGGCCGGGGCCGACTCGTCCGCAACAGGCTCAGCAGCGGCCACAGGAGCCTCTACAGCGGCCTCGACGACCGGTGCGGGGTCAACCTCGGCCTTCGCCTTCTTGGTGGCCTTCACAGGCTCCACAGCGGCCTCGGCGACGGGAGCGGCCTCTTCCTTCTTGACCTTCGGCGCAACGGCGTGCGCTGCACGCTCCGCCTTCAGACGCTCGTCGGCAGCAGCACGGATCAGTGCGGTGCGCTCCAGACGGTTGGCGATCATCTTGTTCCACAGGTCGTTCATCGTCCGACCAGTCTATCTCAGGTGTAGACCCGACGGTTGCCGTTGCGCTGCAACTGCGGGGTCCACACGAACGAGGGCGACTGCATCTTCGACGGATTGAACGTGGTGATGGCGAGGTCGACGACGTAGATGCCGGTGAGCCGATCTTGCAGCAGGTCCTGAGACGAGGCCACCTCGATCGACAGGCCGCGCCGAGACACGCTGGTGACACGCTCGGGCAGTTTGCACTGGGCGGCGCAGGCATCGTTCAGCAGTTCGCAGGCCAGCGTCCGAGTGGCTCGCTCCAGCAGGTGGGGGGCCTCGATGCCGTACGTGACCTCGACCTCGAACACGAAGTGATCGGCCTCGCTGTCGTACGGGCCACCCGCAGCGGCCCACAGGTTCGAGCACACCGGCCACGGGTCCTGCGGCCCCGAGCGCACGAGCAGGTGGTACTCGTCGATGTGGAAGTTCTCGATGTCCTGATCCTCGCCGTTCATGCGAATGCCGTCGAGGCTCACGACCGGCCACACGCCGAGGTCGATCGAGTTGACGTTGCAGCGGCAGATGTTCTGGCAGTTGCAGGTTCGGCAGATGCGGAGCGTGGTGCTGCACAGGCCGAACTGGCGACCGGTCCAGTAGTAGAGCAGCAGACTTGCGTCGGCAATGGCATCGAGCAGCCGAACGTCCTCCTCGGTCATCCCCTGCTCCTGCGCTACGGCGCAACAGGCGAGCACGGCCGCCGGTGTGGTGAAGGGGCCGCACGGGAGCGGGTCGAGGTAACTAGCCATGAGTGCCAGTCAGTCTACTGTTCGCCGCCTTGACGGGTGGCAAGCCACGCCTCGGCGTAGCGGTGAATGGCGGTAAGCACCGGCACGGCGAACGAGCCGAGTGCGGTGCCGACGACGGCCGCCGAGGTGGCGGAGCCTGCGAGCACCATGCCGATGAGCACGAGGCCGCAACCGGCCGCAGCCTGCACGGTGGTGGCGAGCACTCGCTTGGCCGCTTCCCGAGGGGTGATGCTCATCCCTTGCCTCCGCTCAGGAACTGCTCGACCTCGATCACTCGGGCCGGGACGTTGTCACCGGCGAAGTAGCGCAGGTGCCACGGCTCGGACTGGAGTTCCCACGAGAAGCCGAACGACACGGCGTTGGCTTGCAGCCATGTCCAGAAGGCGGCGTTCGAGGTGACGCTGACCGGACGGTTCAGTCCACGGTTCCACAGCGCAGCGTCGACAGCGAGGCCCCAGCCGTGGTTGGACTTGCCGGGGCTGCTAACAGGGGCGACTTTCTTCAACTTGTACCACCGCTTGTTCTGGTAGTAGCGGGGGCTGTCGAGCGTGCACGTGAGCGGGTTGTACGTCTCACGGTACCGCTGCTTGAACACGGACAACTGCTGGTCGAACGAGCGGTACGCATCGGCGACCGAGGTGATGGTCATGTTGGCCTTGGTGTGAGCGAGCGCACTCACCACGAGGGCGGTCCACGCACGGGCGGCGAGCGGGTGCAGCGATGCGTGGCCGACACCCATGAACATGACGCTCTGAAGCGAGCAGGCGTTCAGACGGCCGTTCTGCTGATTGGCGAGATCGGACGGCATGGTGACGGGAACGATGGGCAGAGTCATGGGTCGATCCTAGCAGTGGATCACACGATCGGAACGTAGGCCGCCGAGTCCCGGTGAATCGACACGTACGAGCCACCGTAAGAGGTGTCACTGTCGATGATCATCATTGCACTGGTGATCTCGTTCTTCGCTGCGATCGACAACGTATCGCCCTCGGCCAGTGCACCCTGCCAAGAGAAGTTGAAGGTTCCGATCGAGGTCCAGTCTCCCGATGAGTAGGCGGGAATCACCTGCGAGGCAACGGCGTACGAGGGATCAGAGCCAACGGGGTCGAGGCGCAACTTGGCGAACACAAGGCCAGAACCGTCGCCGGGAAACGCCGCATCCATGTACCACGTCAGATTCACGACGACCGAGTACCAGCCTGCCGCCCCAGTGGGGATGGTCAGGTTTCCGCTGTCGTAGAACGAAGCGTTCTCCACGTACCCAGTTGCGTCGAGCGTGATGCCGTACCAGCCTCCCGGCGGACCGGGAACCGAAAGCCCTCCCTCGTAAGGGAAGCGTCCCTGCGGAGGGGTGGTCTCCGTTGCTCCCGTTGCCGAGATCACGTACGGGTTCAGTGCAGAGCCGAGACCGGTGACGGTGACGTTCTCACCGGCGGTCAGCAGACACATACAGTTGGAGGCGCATCCCGAGCAGGCCATGCGTCTACTCTACCGGGTCGCCGTTGCGGCCCATGAAGAGCCGCTCCAGCGTGGTGAGGCGACCGTGCACCACGTCCATCTCGGTCTTGAGACTGCCCGACAGGGAGTCAACGCAGCCCCTGATCTCGCGCACCTGCTGAATGAGCGGAGGCTCACCCTCGCCGACGTGGTTCACCGCACGGTTCACCTGTCCGAGTTCGACCTTGATGCCGGGCAGTGACGCACGCACGAGTCGAGCGACACGAGCCACCATGATGATGGCGACCGCTAGCCCCGCAAGGACGAGGAAGATACCAGCGTCGATGATGGTCGATGCGAACACGGTGACAAGTGTATGAGATGGGTCCGTACACGTAGAGCCGTTAGGTCTACGGGGTCGGGTCGCTGCCCCACACCGACTGCTCGTTGTCGACCTCGGCAGCGACCACACCGGCGTACGGGTTGAAGGCCACGCTCACGATGCGCTGCGCCGTAACGGCGATGTCGTTGGTCTGGCGATTCACCGCACTGGCGGGAACGCCGAACGGGTTCTGATCGGTGACGGTGTCCTGCTCGGGGAACACCATGACCTCCGAGCGTCGAATCTCGACACGGCCAGTGGCGTACATCCACTCGCTGCCCGGTGCGACAGGCTCACCGTTGGGACCGGTGCCGGGGTAGCCTCGACCGGGCACCACGATGCTGTCCATCGGCGTGAGCCACACGTTGCCCTCACGACGGATGAGCGTTGCGGCAGCGAGTTCGATGAGGATGTGCGGCCGCACGTGGATGTAGATGCGCTCGCCGATGATCTGCGATGCGGCCTGCTCCACGTTGGCAAGGGCGTGCCACGGTGCAAGCGGAGCGGTGGTGACCGTGGTCATGTTCGGCGCAGCCGGGTCGAGCACGTAGGGAGTCTCAAGATTGAGGGTGTTGACCATGAACTGCTGCTCGATGATGTACGCCTCGGAGGCGATCAGGTTGCGAGTGGCACGGCTGTAGAAGTCACGGGTCTTGCGCTCGAAGGTGCTGCCAGCGTCACGACCGACGATGGCGAACGGTCGCACTTGAATGGCGTTGCACTGCCGCACGGTGGGAATGTCGTCCTCGGTGCAGTCGATCGGGTTCGGACCGTAGGCCACGTCGACGGACTCAGGCACCCACCCGTAGCCGCCGACCCAACGACTGTCGTCCGTGATCACGTCCGCCGAGGTGAGCAGGGAGACTCGGGGCGGCAGGGCGGGGGGCGACGGGATGAGAACGTAGCCGGGTGCAGGATTGAAGACGTTCGACACGATGTTCTGAGTCTAGCAGTGGATCAGAAGCCGATACGCAGCGGCCGATCAGGGCAGGAGACGCTCGATTCGGTAGGCCCCGACAACCGTGATCGTGGTCGCTGCCAGCGAGTGCTGGAGCGACAGGGCAAGCGTCTGAGCGGTCGTGGTGTTGATCGTGGTCTCGGCCTCCGCCGAGAAGACGTTGTTGTTGGTGGCCCACGAAGCGGCCGCAGCGGAGGAGGCAATGATGCCAAACCCATGAAGGGACTGAGCGGCCGAGCCGTTTATCGCCAACACCAGTTCCAACTTCAGAGGTCGAATGGCGGCGTTTGACCCCAAGTTGCCGCTGGTGGCTGAGAAGGCCGTGGACCCGCCCCACGAGGTGCTAACGGCCAAGGTTCTGTTGGCACCAGAGGTGTTGGAGTACTGGCCGACAATGATGACTCGGTACAGTTCGCCGGTCGCAGGGTTCGCCGGAAGAGCAACCGAGAACACGTTGGTGGCGGCTGCCGTGTTGGCAATGCTGAAAGTGCCGTAGGCATAGATGTCAGGGACACCGATGCGGGTGCCCACCGATGCTGCGCCCTCCGAGATGTCGAGGTAGTAGCCGCGGTTTGTGCCGCCGGTCTCGAACAGTCGGAGTTGATCTTGGAACACATCGACCGTGACACCGGTGGTGAGGGTCGTGTTCGTCACGGACTTCGTGAGGTCGATCTGACCACCTTGATCTCCCGACGATTGAGTGACATTCAGAAGATTGGCGGACAGGGTTGTGCCGTCGAACGTGAGGTTCGCCGATCCGGTAGCGGTGTTCGTTCCGTCTTTGTAGACAACTTGATTCGCCGATCCACCTACGGAACCCGTAGCACCGGTCGCACCGGTCGCACCAATATCACCGACGATGGAGAACGTCAATACACGGCTGTTACCGTTGCTAGGTGTTAGGCCGCTCTGCCATGTGACGTTGAGGGTGCGCCACGTTCCGTTATCAGTCTGTGACGTAACGGCGAACGTGATGGGGTTGCCGGTCGTCGTGTTGGTGAATGAAATGAACGACTTTGTTCCAGTGGCTGTTGATGCGGTCAGCGAGTCGAGGATGGTGGCTTGATTGATGGACGACGAGTCGGTCTCGGAGACATAGATGGCCGTGACGGCGGTGTTCGTGAGTGTGTTGAAACGGAACGAACCCGAACCGGGGTCCGAAGCCGTGGTAGTGGTGGAGAATGCCCACTTGATACCGGGTGATGTGCCGGTGGCACCGGTGGCACCGGTGGCACCGGTGGCACCGGTCGGCCCCGTTGCCCCCTGCTCCAACGTGAAGTCGAACACCGCTGCGCTGCTCGTGCCACTGTTCGTGACCGCCGACGGCGATCCTGTTGTGACGGTGCCGACAGCGATCGTTGCCGCCGCACCGGTCGCACCGGTCGGGCCAGCAGGACCGGTCGGGCCAGTGTCACCGGTCGCACCAGCAGGACCGGTCGGGCCAGTGTCACCGGTCGCACCGGTCGCACCAGCAGGACCGGTCGGGCCAGTAGGTCCC
>Ga0075471_10001871_pt1 | contig 13902 bp, 7 predicted proteins | sample DEB19_08_DNA_2_FD_74787 | JGI IMG/M metagenome (GOLD analysis project Ga0075471, IMG submission 74787) | Aqueous microbial communities from the Delaware River and Bay under freshwater to marine salinity gradient to study organic matter... | ecosystem: Environmental > Aquatic > Marine > Coastal ... | reverse complement strand
CTTGCTGAAAGACGCCACACAACCACAGGTCTCTAGCGGGCTAGGGTGAACACGCGGATTCAGAATTTCTTCGCGGACCACCACGTCAGCACTGTTGAAAGCAGCATCTGCCGCCTCCTTGTTGCCAGCCTCCCAGGTAAAGATATGGTTGGGATGCGTACGTGGGCCGTGAGTCAGGTCCTTCTTGTCCACGATGTCTTCCCGCAAAACAGGTGCATCCGGCAGCATCGCTTTTTTGGGGTCGACGATGACAGGCAACTCTTCGTAATCGACCTCAACCAGGGCTGCGCCATCGGCAGCTGCATAGCGATCGCTGGCCAGAACCATGGCCACCTCTTGCAACTGGAAGTGGACTTTTTGATCCGCGAGAACAGCCTGTACATCACCTCCAACGGTAGGCATCCAGTGCAAATTGACCGGCTTCAGATCTTCTGCAGTGAGTACCGCCACCACACCGGGACAGGCCAGGGCCTTGGTTTTGTCAATTTTCTTGATGCGGGCATGGGCATAGGGGCTACGCACGAGGGCACCAAAGAGCATGCCGGGCATTTTGATGTCATCGACATAACTGCCCTGACCGCGGATAAAGCGAGCATCTTCCTTGCGGAGCATGGAGGTGCCCATACCCTGCAATTTATCTTCGCGTTCCTTCAGTTCATTCATGTTTCCCATTTGGAAGTCTCCTTAAAGTCTATTCGGATCAGGCCGGCGTGGCTGCAAGCCTTTGGGCTGCAAGCTGAACTGCCTTGACAATGTTCTGGTAACCCGTGCAACGGCACAGATTACCGGCGATTCCGTACCGGATTTCCTGTTCGGTCGGGTTCGGGTTTTCTTTCAATAGTCGGTAGGCGCGGGTAAGCATGCCGGGTGTGCAAAAACCGCATTGCAGGCCATGCGCCTCATGAAACGCTTGCTGCACAGCATGCAGCACGCCGCCCTGCTCCAACCCCTCGACGGTTAGCAGATCCGAGCCATCGCACTGCACCGAAAGGACAGTGCAGGATTTGACAGAACGTCCGTCCAGATCGACAGTGCAGGCGCCGCAATGAGAGGTTTCGCAACCTATATGGGGGCCTGTGTGCATCAATTTTTCACGCAATGTATGGATCAGCAATTCGCGTGACTCCACATCGGTTTGAACATCCTTGCCGTTTAGTTTGAAAGATACTTTATGGGTAGTGGCCATGTTGGGGTCTCCTAGATTTAATTAGGCCTGGTTGGCACGTTGATAGGCCAACTTCAATGCGCGCCGAGTCATCTCGCCGCACATGGCGCGTTTGTATTCCTCATCACCACGCTGGTCAGGCATGGGCTCGCAGATACTCATGGCCAGGCGAGCCGCCTCATTCAGTAGCGCATCATCAATGGACTTGCCCATCACCAGCGCTTCCGCGTCCCGAGCCCGCAAAGCGGTGGATGCCACATTGGTCAGGGCAATCGAGACCTGTGTGACCTTTGCGCCCTTGCACTGCATCTGCACAGCCGTTGCAGCCGTGGCGTAATCCCCCGTCTTGCGCTTGAGTTTCTGGTAGGCGCAGCCACTGCCAGCAGCAGGTATGGGAATCCGGATCTGGGTCAGGATTTCGCCAGGCTCCAGCAAAGTGGAATACAAGCCGAGAAAATATCCGTCCGCCTTGACCGTGCGAGAGCCTCCAGGTCCCTTAAGCACAAAGGAAGCATCCAGTGCCATCATCAGCGCCGGATGATCATTGCCAGGATCGCCATGTGAAATATCGCCCCCGATAGTTCCCTTGTAGCGAACCTGCGGATCTGCAATCAGGGCGGCACCCTCAACCAGCAGCGGGACCTTGCTGGCCAGCAGGCTGGAGTTGACGATTTCATGTTCGGTAGTCATCGCCCCGATATGGATTTCATTGCCAGCCTCTGCAATGCCCCGTAACTCGCCGATCTTTCCCAAGTCTATGAGGTGGGCCGGTTCTGCAAACCTGAGCTTCATCATGGGCAACAGACTGTGCCCGCCAGCCAGCAGTTTGGCATCTTCGCCAAGATCGCCCAGCAGTTTCAAAGCCTCAGGCACGGTTCGAGGGGCGTGGTATTCAAAGTGTGAAGTGATCACGTAGTCTCCTTGTACAAAGGTTTAAATCGATGTCCAGACGCGCATGAATGTTCAATTTTTGAACGACTCATGGCCCATGAAATGGATCGTTAGGCTATGGCCGGAATTATTGAAAGCGGAAATCATGCACGAAATCATGACGATCTGCAGTGAAGTCGAGAAAATTACCCCCCAGGGGATCAACCCACCCAGCGCCGAGCGTTTTGCCACAAGCGCATCCATGGGCTTGGGCGGCTTGGGTCCGCGCTGGTCCAACTCATCTGGATATTTCGAAACACCCGCTCAGGGTGGGGCATCATGGCAGTGAAACGACCATCTGGTGTCGTAACGCCCGTCAGTCCGCCAACACTGCCGTTTGGATTGGCAGGATACGTCTCGGTCGGAGCGCCGAAGTTGTCGACAAACCGGAGGGATGAAATGACTTTGGCCGCATTGCCACGCTGGGCAAAATTGGCAAACCCTTCCCCGTGTGCCACCGCAATCGGCATCCGGCTGCCAGCCATCCCCTGAAAGAACAGACTGGGAGATGCCAAAACTTCCACCATCGAAAAACGCGCCTCAAACCGCTCGCTTCGGTTGGTGGTAAAGCGCGGCCAGTCCTGGGCACCCGGGATAAAGTCTGCCAGTTCGGCAAACATCTGACATCCGTTGCAAACACCAAGCCCGAAAGTGTCCTGGCGTTCGAAAAATTGGACAAATTGCTCAAGCACAGAAGGGTTAAAGGTGATGGACCGCGCCCAGCCAATGCCAGCCCCCAGCGTGTCCCCGTAACTGAAGCCGCCGCAAGCGACCAGTCCCTTGAATTCCGACAGTTGGGCGCGACCATTTTGCAAGTCGGTCATATGAACATCGTAGGCGTCGAAACCGGCCTCGGTAAAAGCATAGGCCATTTCAATATGAGAATTCACCCCCTGCTCACGCAGGACCGCGACTCTGGGGCGAGCGCTCAGCAAGCCGGGCGCAGCGTACACACTTTCATCGGGATTAAATGTGAGGCGCAGGTGCAGGCCCGGATCGTTGGGTGCGCCAGCGCTTTCATGCTCCTGGTTGGCACACTCGGTATTGTCGCGTTGCTGGCAGATTTTCCAGCTCACGCTGTCCCAGACCTGATGCAAATCTGCAAGGGATGCAGTAAATACCAGCTTGGTATCACGCCATATCTGTAGTTCATCTGCGCCAGCCCCGCTGGGTCGGGTCTTGCCGATTACATGACTGTTTTTGGACAGACCGTATTCGCGCAAGACCGCCAAAGTCGCATCGCGTTGGGCGGCTCTAACTTGCAGGACCACGCCCAGCTCTTCATTGAACAGGGCCTTGAGGGTGAGCTCGTCGCGCCGGGCGCTGACCTGGGATGCCCAGTTCTTGCCATCTCCGGCGTCCATGCGACTGTCTGAAATGCCATCGCCTTCGGTGACCAACAAGTCAATGTTAAGGGCCACCCCGACATGGCCAGCAAAGGCCATTTCAGCCACGGCAGCGATCAGACCACCGTCGCTTCGATCGTGGTAGGCCAGCAGGAACCCCTGCTCGCGCAAGTCATTGACAGCTTTGACCAAACTCACCAGGTCCTGGGGGTCATCCAGATCCGGAACGAGATCCCCCGTCTGATTCAGGGTTTGGGCCAGGATAGAGCCAGCCATGCGGTTACGACCCTTGCCCAGATCCACCAGGATCAGGCAACTGTCCTCGGACCGGTCCAGTTGTGGCGTCAATGTTGCGCGTACATCGGGCAAGGTAGCGAAGGCACTGATGATCAGCGAGACCGGAGAAGTGACCTTGCGTTGCTCTTGGCCTACCTGCCATTGGGTTCGCATGGACAAACTGTCCTTGCCCACGGGGATCGAAATCCCGAGAGCCGGGCACAATTCCATGCCCACTGCTCTGACCGTTTCGTAAAGCGCTGCGTCCTCTCCAGGCTCGCCGCAGGCGGCCATCCAGTTGGCAGACAACTTGATACGTGACAACTCGATTGGGGCCGCTAGCAGATTGGTAATAGCCTCAGCCACTGCCATACGGCCTGATGCCGGGGCATCCTGCACGGCCAGGGGGGTACGCTCTCCCATGGCCATCGCCTCCCCGGCAAACCCTTTGTAATCGGCCAAGGTCACTGCCACGTCAGCAACCGGCACCTGCCAGGGGCCAACCATCTGGTCGCGGTGGGTCAGGCCGCCCACCGCGCGGTCACCAATGGTGATCAGAAATCTCTTGGACGCCACCGTCGGATGACTCAAGACATCGATCACTGCCTTTTGCAGCAGGACGCCATCCAGGTTAATTGGCGCAAAGTTACGCGCTACCGTGTGAACCTGCCGATGCATCTTGGGTGGCTTGCCCAGCAGGACATCCATAGGCATATCCACCGCAGGAGACTGCCCAGCTTCAGCCAGAACCAGTTGGCGCGCCTCGGTTGCCACCCCAACGACTGCATACGGACAGCGCTCCCGCTCACAAAAGGACTTGAAAAGGGGCAAGGACTCAGGCGCAATGGCCAGCACATAGCGCTCCTGACTTTCATTGCACCAGATTTCCTTGGGGGCCAGCCCCGACTCTTCGAGTGGAACGGCCCGCAGATCAAAGCGGGCGCCGCGACCGGCATCGTTGGTCAATTCAGGAAAGGCGTTGGACAAGCCTCCCGCCCCCACATCGTGAATAGCAAGAATTGGGTTGTTGTCTGCCTGAGCCCAGCAATGGTTGATGACTTCCTGGGCTCGTCGCTCGATCTCTGGGTTTCCGCGCTGTACGGAATCAAAGTCCAGTTCGGCTGCGTTGGCGCCGGTGGCCATGGAACTTGCCGCTCCCCCGCCCATGCCGATGCGCATGCCGGGGCCACCCAGCTGAATTAACAGGGTGCCACTGGGGAACTCAATTTTCCTGGTCAGCCTGGCGTCAATAGTGCCCAGCCCCCCTGCAATCATGATGGGCTTGTGATAGCCACGCAGCACCGTGTCCTGCTGGCTGGTCACGGTTTGCTCGTACTCACGAAAATAACCGCACAGGTTGGGCCGGCCGAATTCATTGTTGAACGCCGCGCCCCCCAGAGGCCCTTCCACCATGATCTGCAAGGGACTGGCGATGTGATCCGGTTTTCCATCCGGCCGATCGGACCATCCGTTCCAAAGCCTGGACACGGTAAAGCCGGTCATGCCGGCCTTGGGCTCAGACCCTCGGCCTGTCGCGCCTTCGTCACGGATTTCCCCACCGGCCCCGGTGGAAGCACCGGGGAAAGGTGAAATGGCTGTGGGGTGGTTATGTGTTTCCACCTTCATCAAGACATGCTGCAGGGCTTGTGTCTTCTGATAGAGAGGCAGGATATCGGGCGCCATTTGCGCCACAAAACGTTCGGCAACCACCCCTTCCATCACCGAGGCATTGTCCGAATAGGCCACCACCGTATGCTGCGGGCTGACCTGATGGGTGTTGCGGATCATGCTGAACATGCTGCGCTGCTGATTCACCCCATCGATGGTGAACTCGGCATTGAAAATCTTGTGGCGGCAATGTTCGCTATTGGCCTGGGCAAACATCATCAGTTCGACATCGGTCGGATTGCGCCCAAGGGTTGTGAATGCCTGAACCAGATAGTCGATCTCGTCATCTGCCAGGGCAAGCCCCCAATTCAGATTGGCCTGTTCCAGTGCCGCGCGACCGCCCGCCAGGATATCCACATGGTCCATGGGAGTCGGACTCAATTCGGTGAAAAGAGCCTGGGCTGCTTCGCGCTGTTGCATGACACTCTCGGTCATTCGGTCATGGAGTAACTCAGCCAGGTGTCCCAGTTGCTCAGCTGAAAGCGCATCCGGACCAACCCGGCCCGATCCCAGCTGAAAACGGTACTCGACAATGCGTTCCAGGCGGTGTACCGCCAAATTGCAGTTATGGGCTATGTCGGTCGCCTTGGACGCCCAGGGCGAAACCGTCCCCAGCCGGGGCGACACAATCATGCACGGGCCCTGCACGGGTCCCTGATAGGGCTCCCCATAGGCCAATAGATCGGACAGTTTCTCTTGCAGTTCAGGAGTGGGGGGCTGGTGGAATGCCGCCAGGTGCACATATCGCGCCGAGATCGATTGGATCTTGTTGTTGATTTTCTGCAATCTGGGTAGCAGCTGCCGGGCACGGAATGCGCTAAGGGCATTCCCGCCCTCAAAATAAGATATGTGCAGGGTCACAGCAGTGGCCTTGTGAGAGGTAGACGGGAAGCCATAAAGCTGGTGATTTTACTGCGCCAGACTTGAACCAAAGCCCCGAATGGGATAATCGACACCATGACCATAACCTTCAAAGACGAGGCCGGAATAGCTGGCATGCGCCTGGCCGGTCGACTGGCCTCAGAGGTGCTTGATTTTTTGGCCCCCCATATCAAACCGGGCATCACAACCAATGAACTGGATATGCTCGCCCATGGTTACATCGTTGATGTACAGGACGCCATACCTGCACCGCTGAACTACACCCCCTCAGGCTACAACCCCTACCCCAAGTCCATTTGCACCTCAGTGAACCATCAGGTGTGTCATGGCATTCCCAATGACAAAGCACTGAAAAAAGGTGACATCGTCAATGTGGACATCACAGTCATCAAGGACGGCTGGCACGGGGATACCAGCCGTATGTTTCAGGTCGGGGACAGCTCGATCGCTGCACGGCGTCTCTGCGCCATGACGTATGAAGCCATGTGGCACGGCATTGCCCAGGTCAAACCGGGTGCACGCTTGGGCGATATCGGCCATGCGATTCAGAAATTTGCCGAGCACCACGGGTTTTCCGTAGTGCGGGAGTTTTGCGGCCATGGTATCGGGCGCGGGTTTCACGAGGAACCGCAGGTTTTGCACTATGGCAAGCCTGGCACCGGGGTTGAGTTGCTACCGGGCATGACCTTTACCATTGAGCCGATGATCAACGCTGGCAAACGCGACATCAAGGAATTGGGCGATGGCTGGACCATTGTGACCCGTGACCACTCTCTTTCTGCCCAGTGGGAACACACTATTCTGGTTACACCAACCGGGTATGAGGTCTTGACGCTTTCGTCGGGAAGTCCGCCTCCGCCTGGCTTCATGTCTTTGCCAGCCTGAAACCCTAGCCAAACCAGCGTCATGCCCAAGCCACAAGCTGCGCCGGTACCACCAAACGGTTCACTCGCAGTCAAGGAAGTCTATCGCTCGCGCAAGCGCGCCATGCTCGAGCCACTGTCCAAGCCGGGTCGCCCTCTACGTCAGGTCACCAAGGTACTGCGCCAACTCTCGAAGCTGGCGGACTCTGCCCTGGAGCGCCTTTGGCAACAGGCCGGATTGCAAGACAGCCCACTTTCATTGGTGGCAGTGGGTGGATACGGTCGTGGTGAATTATTTCCACACTCGGATATTGATGTTCTGGTTCTGCAACCCGATGACCTGATACTGAACGATCAACCTTTGCTCAGGTCCCAAATCGAGACCTTCATCAGTTCCTGCTGGGACTGCGGACTGGAAATCGGCTCGAGCGTCAGGACCTTATCCGAATGTTTGGATGAGTCTGCGCTAGACATCACCGTTCAAACTTCTTTGTTGGAAGCACGGCATGTTTGTGGGCAAGTGACCTTGTTCAATCAATTCCAGCAGCGTTACCAGGCTGCCATGGACCCAGCCGCTTTTTTCAGGGCCAAGTCGCTGGAACTGCGCCAGCGCCACAGCAAGTTTCAAGACACGCCCTACGCGCTTGAGCCCAATTGCAAGGAATCACCCGGCGGCCTGCGTGATTTGCAGATTATCTTGTGGGCCACACGGGCTGCGGGCTTTGGCAGCTCCTGGACTGATCTTGCCAGCAAGGGTTTGGCCACTGAATTTGAGGTCCAACAGCTACGGCGCAACGAAATTCTTTTGTCGCTGATAAGGCTCCGACTGCATCTGATCACTGGACGGCGCGAGGATCGTCTGGTGTTTGACCTACAGAGCGCAGTTGCCGAAGCATTTGGCTATACCCGCGCGGCACCGCCAGCAGAACCCTCCGGCTCCATCAAACCTGAAACTGCGCCGGGTCGCGCCAAACAGGTCATGCGCCCCAGCGAATTGCTGATGCGGGAATATTACTGGGCTGCCAAAGCAGTGACGCAACTGAACCAGATTCTTCTCCTCAACATCGAGGAGCGCCTGATCCCCAGTTTGCAAAGCCCCCAGGTCCTGAATAGCAATTTCAGCGACAAAGATGGGTTTATCGAAGTCAATCAAGACGACCTCTACCTGCGCAACCCGCATGCCATTCTGGAAACTTTTCTGATGTACCAGAGGACCGAGGGCGCCAAGGGTCTTTCAGCCCGAACTCTGCGCGCCTTGTACAACGCACGGCATGTGATGGACGCTGACTTCAGAAAGGACAGCGTCAACCATCAGACCTTCATGCGTATCCTGCAGGAACGAAAAGGCGTCACCCATGCCCTCAGGTTAATGAATCAGACTTCTGTGCTGGGACGATATCTCTGGGCTTTTCGAAGAATCGTGGGGCAGATGCAGCATGACCTGTTTCATGTTTACACGGTTGACCAGCATATTCTCATGGTGGTGCGCAATGTCAGGCGTTTTTTTATCGCCGAACATGAACACGAATATCCGTTTTGTTCTGAACTGGCCGCAGGCTGGGATAAACCATATCTCCTATACACTGCCGCCCTCTTCCATGACATTGCCAAGGGCCGTGGCGGTGATCATTCAGTCCTGGGCACGCTGGAGGTGAAGCGCTTTTGCAGGCTGCACGGCATCGGACGCGATGATCTTCGCCTGCTTGAATTTTTGGTGCGGGAACATCTGACCATGAGTCGGATCGCCCAGAAATCAGACCTGAGTGATCCAGAAGTGATTCAAGGATTCGCCCGACATGTCGGCAATGAACGGTACCTGACTGCCCTCTATCTGCTAACGGTCGCTGATGTGCGGGGTACCAGTCCGGCAGTGTGGAATGCCTGGAAAGCCAAACTGCTGGAGGACCTTTATCGACTCACTCTGCGAACCCTGGGGGGGCAAGTGGCGGCCCCGGCTGCGGAAGTCGAAGCGCGCAAGCGAGATGCGCTGGTCAAGCTGGCTCTCTACGCGCTGCCGCACGAAGCCCACAAAAAACTCTGGGACACGCTGGATGTTGGTTACTTCATGCGACATGAAGCTGAAGAAATAGCCTGGCACACACGTCATCTTTCACGCCATACCGGCGCTGGTCAAATCATTGTGCGCGCTCGCCGCTCACCGCTGGGTGAAGGGCTGCAGGTACTTGTCTACGCACCCGATCAGCCTGATCTCTTTGCGCGTATTTGTGGTTATTTTGACCAAAGCGATTTCAGTATCCAGGATGCTCGAATTCACACCGCTCGCAACGGCTACGCCCTCGATACATTCCAGATCATCACAACCGCACTGCCCGAGCATTACCAGCAACTCATCAGCATGGTGGAGGTGGAGCTTTCCCGCGCCTTATCACATGCCGGTCCGCTTCCAGAACCGAGCCGGGGTCGTTTGTCGCGACGCGTCAAGAGTTTTCCTATCACCCCCAGGGTCAGTCTCAAACCCGATGAAAAGGCGCAGCGCTGGTTGCTCGGGATCAGTGCCAGTGACCAGCCAGGCTTGCTCTACAAGGTGGCGCGAATACTGGCGCATCACAAGATCAACCTGCAACTGGCCAAGATCAATACCTTGGGCGAGAGGGTTGACGATGTGTTTCTTGTCGATGGCGCGGCATTACAGAATAATCGGGCGCAGATCGCCATTGAGACCGAATTACTCCAAGCCCTGGCAGCCTGAGTTGGACCGCCTCGCGCATCAGGACAGGGGCCAATCAATTGCCTACAACATTCAAGCGTCCCGACTGGTCCATCGCCTCACCAACACAAACCACATGGCAATGCCAACGGTGGCACTGGCTGCCAGCAGGATTGAATTAAGAGACAGGGCCTCCATGCGAAGGGTCTGCGCGATCGGTGCCACATAGACAGCCGCACCCAGCAGGACGAGCGTGAAGCCCGAGACCCACCACAATAGTTGATTCGGACTTCGCAGTGATTCCAACAGAGGCCGATGCCCGGCCCGATTAAACAGGATCAATGCCAGGTTACCCAGCACAAGCGTGCTGAAAGCCAGCGCCCTTGCCTCCTGCTCTTGCATGGTCTGAAGGGCCCAGGCATATGTGACAAGCACCCACGCCAGGACACCTAAACCCTGCAGTACGGCATGGGCCAAGGTAAGACCACTGATCAACGATTCATTGAGATCACGCGGCGGGTGTTGCATCACATCCTTGTCAGCGGGTTCGTTTTCAAAAACCAGCGCACAGGCCGGGTCAATGGCCAATTCAAGCATGGCAATGTGTATCGGGAAGAGAACGACCGGCCAACCAAAAAGAAGAGGAAACAGCGCCATACCAGCGATTGGCACATGAACGGCTAGGATGTAGCGCATCGAGCGACGCAGGTTGGTATAGATGCGTCGGCCTTGTCGGATAGCTCTCACGATCGAGGCAAAATTGTCATCAACCAGCACTATGTCGGAAGCCTCTCGAGCCACGTCGGTACCGCGCGCCCCCATGGACACCCCTACATGGGCCGCCTTGAGGGCTGGCGCATCGTTGACGCCATCCCCCGTCATGGCTACCACTGCACCTTCAGCCTGCAAGGCCTTGACGATGCGAAGCTTTTGTACCGGCGTGATACGGGCGCAGATACTGGTCGTACGCAAGCGCTGGCCTAACCTGTCGTCATCCAATTGATCAAGCTCATCTCCGACCAGAACCTGGCTGGCGGAAAGTCCGGCTTGGGTAGCAATTGCCTGGGCAGTTACCGGATAGTCACCCGTGATCATGATGACCCGTATACCGGCCTCATGGCATTCAGCAACTGCTTTCGGAATCTCTGGTCGCAGGGGGTCCGCCAAACCGAGCAGACCGAGAAATTGAAATTCAAAGTCTTGCTGATTTTTCGGTCTTGTGTCCCTGTCACCACGACCCTTGGCCACGGCCAGGACGCGCAGGCCTTTGTTGGCCATGGCATCGGCGGCTGCAGCAAGCTGGGCCCGATCGGCCAAATCAAGGTGGCAGATGTCACTGACGGCTTCAGGTGATCCTTTGGCGGCCACAAGGTTTTGGCTACCGCTCGTTGCACTCCAGACATTCGTCATAACACGAAGCTCTGACTGGAGGGGGTACTGGTGAACAAGCACCAGATTTTCATCACGCCGGGACGCGCCAAGCCGACCAAGTTGGTACAGCTTTCCCAGACGATGGAAGGCCAGTTCCATCGGATCATAGGGATCGGGCTGACTGGCGAGAATTGCATAGTCGACCAAGTCAGCAAACGGCTCCGGCAAGCTGCCTTGGTCGGCATCCTGAACCATCCAATCCGTACCGGCAACATGCATTTGGGCCACCTGCATTCGGTTGATGGTGAGCGTTCCGGTTTTGTCAGCGCACAAGACCGAAGTCGCACCCAGGGTCTCGATGGCTGCCAAATGCCTGGTCAGAACCTGCTGACGAGATAAGCGCCAGGCTCCCAGCGCCGGCAATACCGTCAGAACGACCACAAACTCCTCGGGGAGCATGGATATGGCCAGGGCAATGCCAGACAGCAAGGCAGGTAACCATTCGCCGTTGCGCAGCACCAGAAGCAGAACCAGCGAAAGGCTCAGGCCGGCACCCAGCCAGGCCATTCGGCGGACCAACCTGGCTGTCTGAAGACGAAGCGGTGATTCTTCTGAGGTCACCGATTGCAACGCCTGACCAATCTGGCCCATCTGACTGCGGACCCCGGTCGCGCTGACCACCGCCCTGGCTTGACCACGAACCAGCAAGGTACCGGCATGCAAAGTCTGTCCGATCGACTTGTCAACTGGCACCGATTCACCGGTTAAAAGCGACTCATCCACCAAAAGATCAGTGCCGCTGATGAGCAAGGCATCGGCCGCAATGCGGTCACCTTCTGCCAATTGCATCAGGTCTCCACGAACCACCTCAAGGCCAGACACCAGAAGTGGTTGGCCATCGCGTATGACACGAGCGCGCGGGCTGGACAATTGCCGCAGCGCCTGAACGGCCCGTTCGGTCTTGCCTTCCTGGTATAAGGTGAGGCCAATCACCACGACAACCATCAGCAGCAGGCTTAACCCTTCACGCAGATCCCCTAGCAAAAGGTAAAGGCCCGCAGCAGCCAGCAAGAGCGAGAACATCGGGTCCTTGACCGTGCCCAGCACAATCTGCGTCCAGCCACGGCCGCCCTCCCCGGGCAGGCTATTCGGGCCCTCATCAGTGAGGCGCTGTGCGGCCTCTTCGGCGGTCAACCCGACGTTGTCATTTGGAGTAGGCATGTCCACCATTGTGAAACATGCAAATCATGGGGGACAGTTATCCCCCAGTAAATTACTTGGCAATCACATCCGAGGTGGAGTGTTCAGCATCGCGCACGCTGCGTGTGTCTGCACCTGGTGCATGTTTGCGAGCCAGCAAGGTATACATGGTAGGAACGACAAAAACGGTGAGAACTGTCCCGAGCGTCATACCTCCCACGATGACCCAGCCAATCTGGATTCGACTTTCAGCGCCGGCGCCGGTTGAAAGTGCGAGCGGTACCGCTCCAAGGACCATGGCACCCGTTGTCATCAAAATCGGACGCAAGCGCTGGCTGGCCGCCTTGATCGTTGCCTCCATCATGTCCATGCCTTGCTCGCGCATTTGATTGGCAAATTCCACAATCAAAATTCCGTGCTTGGTGATCAACCCGACCAGGGTGATCAAACCAATCTGAGAATAGACATTGAGCGAGCCATCGCTCAACTTAAGCGCCAATAACGCTCCGATCATGGACAGGGGCACTGAAAACATGATGACGAATGGGTCAATAAAACTTTCGAACTGGGCTGCCAAAACCAGAAAAATGAAGAGCAAGGCCAGGACGAAAACTATCGTCAAAGAGCCCTGAGAATTTTTATATTCTCGGGATGTGCCGTTGACGTCAGTTGTGTACCCCGGTTTCAGTATCTTGGCAGAAACGCCATCCAGAAAGTCCAAGGCTTCACCCAGCGAGTAGTTGGGCGCGAGATTGGCGGTAATGGTGACAGCACGGCGCTGCGCAAAATGGTTCAACTCACGGGGCGCAACAGATTCACGCACCGCCACAAGCGAAGCCAGCGGGATCATCGCTTCATTGCGACCCCGAACAAAAATGCGCTCAATATCATCCGGCGTATCGCGCCCGGCCGATTGCGTTTGAACAATCACATCATATTGCTCGCCAGCACGCTTGTAGCGAGTGACCAACCTGCCGCCGAGCATGGTTTCAATCGCACGCGCCACAGCGTCCACGCTGACACCAAGATCGGCAGCCTTTTCACGGTTGACATCGATCTTGAGTTCAGGTTTGTTGAGCCGAAGATTGACATCCGGGGTCAGAAATCCGGGATTTTTCCCTATCTCGTCGAGGAACTGTCGGGTGACCTGATTGAGATTTTCATAACTTTCGGTCGTCAAAATAACGAAGTTGACCGGTCGCTCACGGAACCCTTGCCCCAGTGAGGGGGGCGTGATGGGGAAAGCTGAAACCCCTGCCAGGCCGTTGATCTTGGGTTGCATCTCGCGGGCGATTTCAAGGGTGGTGCGTTCTCTCTCCTCCCAGGGCTTGGCTCGATAAAACACATTGCCAACGCTGACTGTCGGATTACCCATCACGACAAAAATCCGATCGAATTCTTTGTAACCCATACCAATGCGTTCGATGGCTGAAGCGTACTTGTTGGTGTAATCCATGGTGGCACCATCCGGTGCATTGATCACATTCAGGATCACGCCCCGATCTTCCAATGGGGCAAGCTCACGCTTCATGC
>Ga0075471_10001866_pt1 | contig 13925 bp, 13 predicted proteins | sample DEB19_08_DNA_2_FD_74787 | JGI IMG/M metagenome (GOLD analysis project Ga0075471, IMG submission 74787) | Aqueous microbial communities from the Delaware River and Bay under freshwater to marine salinity gradient to study organic matter... | ecosystem: Environmental > Aquatic > Marine > Coastal ... | reverse complement strand
TGAGAGGAGACAATCTTAGTACGAGAGGATTGGATTGGACGTACCCCTGGTGTGCCAGTTGGACCGCTCGGTCCATAGCTGGGTAGCTACGTACGGCAGGGATAACCGCTGAAAGCATCTAAGCGGGAAGCCCACCTCGAGATGAGCATTCCATGTCGCAAGACGAGAGACCCCCGGTAGACCACCGGGTTGATAGGACGCGTGTGTAAGCGGAGAGATCCGTTTAGCTAAGCGTTACTAACGGTCGACGTCTTGGCCTTGTCTACCCGATTCCTTCCGGTAGGCACCAGGCCTGAATCGCGAAGATCGTTCCGGCGCCTGCCTCGCAGGCGCGTTCAATCACGACCAACCTTCACAGACAACAGCCGTGGCCGGCCGGAAGGCCCGTCACGGATTTGCCGGTGAGCATAGACAAGGGGAAACACCTGTTCCCATCCCGAACACAGCAGTTAAGCCCTTGTCGCCGATGATACTGCACCGCGGGAAAGTAGGTCATCGCCGGCTTCATGGGCCCTGCCAGGTCACCCCTGGCAGGGCCCTTCTCTTTTTGCGCGTCGGCGGGTGCGAAGCGTGCCCGTCCCGCTTGAGCAGTCGGAACAGATGTGCTCAAATGCGCGCCTGCCGACCGGATTTCGGTGCGGCAGGGGCATCGGTCGCGCCGATGCCTGTGGTTGAAGGGGGAGTGTCCGTCCGGGGGACGTGACCGATTGGTCGGTCCGTACGCCATGGGCGTCCCGCGGTCGCGGGCGTCCCGCATGAGAAGGTCCCCAACCGTGCCAATGTTCAAGGTGTTCGTCGGCAACCTCGACCCACGCACCACGGTCGAGTCGCTGAAGCCCTACTTCGAGCCCTTCGGCGACGCCGTCGACGAGATCATCGTGGCCATGGACGAGGAGGGGAAGTCCCGCGGCTTCGCCATCGTCCTGTTCCGCGATCCGCAGCGCGGACAGCTGGCGATCGAGACCCTCACCGGCAAGAAGATCAACGGCCGCGACATCCAGATCAACGAGGCGGTCAAGAAGAGCAAGCGCCCGAAGCCCGAGGGCCCCGGCGGTCCGCGCGGCCCGCGCGCGCCTCGAAACTCGCCGCTCGGCCCGCGTGCGTTCCAGCGCCCCGGTCCGGGCGGGCCCGGCGGCCCCGGCCGCGGCGGTCCGCGTCCGGGTGGATTCCGTGCCTCCGGCCGTCCGGGGCAGGGCCCTCGATTCGGCGGCGCCCCGGGTGCCGGCGGCCCAGGCGGCCCCGGTGGTCCCGGTGGTCCCGGCGGCATCCGAAACCCCCGTCGCATGCCGGGCGCGATGCCGCCTCCCGGTGGTGCCGGCGGTCTGCCTCCGTCGTCGCGTCCGCTCGGTGGCGGCGCCCGTCCGCCGATCGGGCCCGGAAGCCGCCCGCTTGGAAGCGGCGGCCCACGTCCGGGCGGCGCCGGTCCGGCGTCTCGCCCGTTGGGCGGCCCGCCACGTCCCGCGTCCGGCGGCGCCAGCCGGCCCCCAGTGACTCCTCCGCCCGCCGCTCCAGGCGTTGGCGGCGCGGCCACGCCCCCCACGCCCCCCGCGGGCGACGCCCCGCCGAAGGCGCGCGCGATCAAGAAGAAGCCCGAAGACCAGTAATCCCTCCGGCGCGCGGATTCTTCGCGGGCGCCGTCGGGAACGCGGTTTCGTGGTATCGTGCCTCCCGAAGCAACTCGGGCTGGATGTCAGGACCGTTCGTTGTTTTCAGGCACTCGGCGCCGCCTCTTTCGGGCGCCTTCACTCACTGTTGGAGCAACGAATGTTTCGCATCTATGTCGGAAATCTCAGCTTTCGCACCACGCCGGACGCGCTCCGGACCCACTTCGCCACGCACGGCGAGGTGCTTGACGTCTTCATCGGCACCGATCGCGAGACCGGCCGCTCCCGCGGCTTCGGCTTCGTGACGATGGCCGACAAGGACGCCGGCAACGCGGCCATCACGGCCCTGAACGGCAAGGACTTCGAGGGCCGTCCCCTCGTCGTCAACGAGGCCCAGCCCCGCGCCGAGCGCGGACCGGGCGGCGGCGGTGGCGGCGGCGGCTTCCGCGGCGGCCGTGGCGGCGGCGGCGGCTATGGCGGCGGCGGCGGTGGTGGCTACGGCGGCGGCGGTGGCGGTGGCCAGCGTCGCGAGCGTGGTGACCGTCGGTCGGACCGCGACAGCGACTGGTGATCCACGCCGGCGACCCGTTCGCGATCCTGGGCCTGGAGCGTCGATTCGACCTTCCGGACCCGCAGATCGCCGCGGCGTACCTGCGCACCGTGTCTCGTCTGCACCCTGACCGGGCACGCGACGCGGTGGAGCGGGACGAGATGGTGCGTGCGTCGGCTGCGGCCGGCGAGGCGCGCCAGCGCCTGATGGACGAATCCTCCCGCGCCGAGGTGCTCCTGGAGCACCTCGGCGCGCGTCATTTGCTGCGTGCCTCGCCGTCGCCGGCATTCCTGATGGAGACGCTGGACCTGCGCGATGCGATCGAGGCGGCGCTGGCCTCGGGGGACCTGGCGGCGCGCGATGCGGCGTCACGGACCGTGTCGGCGCTGCGCGACGCGGCCCGCGCGGACCTTGCCTCTGGGCTGGCATCCGCGATGTCGGGCCAGGGCACGGGGGATGCCGCGGCGCGCGCGGCGGATGCCTGGGTGCGGCTTCGCTACCTGGACCGCATGCGGGCGCGGCTTGCCAGCGACGCCTGAGCCTGCCGGAAGGCATGGGCCGTCCGGCTATACTCGTCGATCCGATGGGGCCAGTAGCTCAGCTGGCTAGAGCACACCCCTGATAAGGGTGAGGTCGAAGGTTCGAGTCCTTTCTGGCCCATTGGCCGCGCGGCGCCCCCGTCCACGGGGCGCCGCGCGCCGTTTTGCCGTCGACCGATCGCGGCGGCACGCGCGCCTCGGTACGCCCGATCGCACCTATCATTTCCCCCCCCGCGGCGCGCCCGGCAGCGCTCGCCGCGACCTTGACCAACGCGCTGCCCACCACGGAGGCATGCCTGTGCGACGCGCCAAGATCTCGATCATCGGAGCCGGAAACGTCGGAGCCACCTGCGCCCACTGGGCCGCCGCCAAGGAGCTCGGCGACATCGTGCTGGTCGACATCCCGGACCGCGTCGGCGTGGCGCAGGGCAAGGCCCTCGACCTGGCGCAGTGCGGCCCCATCGAGCGCTTCGACGCGAACATCCTCGGCACCTCCGACTACAAGGACACCGCGGGCTCGGACGTGGTGGTGATCACCGCCGGCATGCCGCGCAAGCCCGGCATGAGCCGCGACGACCTGATCGGCGTCAACGTCAAGATCGTCAAGGACGTCACCGAGCAGGTGGCCAAGCACTCCCCGAACGCGATCCTCATCGTGGTCAGCAACCCGCTCGACGCGATGGTCTACACCGCGTGGAAGGTCTCGGGATTCCCGACGCACCGCATCCTCGGCCAGGCCGGCGCCCTCGACGTGGCGCGCTTCCGCACCTTCCTGGCGATGAAGCTGGGCTGCTCGATCGAGGACATCACCTCGCTCCTCCTCGGCGGCCACGGCGACGACATGGTGCCGCTGCCTCGCTTCACGAGCGTGGCGGGCATCCCGATCGACCAGCTGCTCTCGCCGGCCGACATCGCCGAGTGCGTCGAGCGCGCCAAGGTCGGCGGCGGCGAGATCGTGAAGCTGATGGGCACCAGCGCGTACTACGCCCCGGCATCGGGCTCCATCCAGATGGTGGAGGCGATCGTCAAGGACAAGAAGCGGATCATCCCCTCGGCGGCGTACTGCGAGGACGAGTACGGCGTGGCCCCCGGCCAGAAGGGCAAGGGCTACTTCGTGGGCGTGCCCGTGGTGCTCGGCGCCAAGGGCATGGAGAAGGTGGTCCCGATCAAGATGACCCCCGACGAGTCGAAGCTCATGGCCGAGAGCGTCAGCCACGTCAAGGACCTCGTGGCCACTGTCCAGAAGATGTTCCCCGAGCTGGCCTGAGCCGGCCCCGGGGCCAGTCCGCCCATTCCGCCGCCCGCCGGCGCCGCAGGCTTCTGCAGCGCCGGCGGGCGGCGTGCCGATTGGGGAGGGATGCGCGGCTTCCGAGCCTCGGTGCTCTTCGATCCCGGATGGCTGTTCGTGGTGGCGGGCCTGGTGCTCGTCGCCTCGGCGGCGCTGGTGCCGGCCACCTACGACCTGTGGGTGATGCGCACCCAGCTGAAGCACCTGGAGGCCCAGGAGCTGGAGAACGACCGCCGGCTGGCGGCCTATTCGCGCTTCGTCAACGACCTCGACCGCGTGGACCCGCAGCTGGTGCGGCGCCTGGCGGCCTCGCAGCTGAACCTCGTGCCCGAGGGCGAGCGCCCGATGATCGTGGCCTCGACCGTCGCGCGCACGCCGGCGGAATGGGTGGAGGCGAGCGTCGCGCCGGTCCGTGCGGCGACGGTGCCGTTTCCCGACTCGCTCCTCAGCCGCCTGACCCTTGGCCGCAAGTCGCTCTGGATCGGCGGGGCGGGGGTGATGTGCATCTTCCTCGGGCTGCTGTCGGCGCCCATCCGCATGCGCATGCCGCAGGCGCCGTCGCTCGACCAGGCGGGTGTCGCGGCGGCGCGGATGCTGGGTGCCGGCGCGCCGGCGCTGGCGATCGCGGGCGTTGCGGCGGGGACACATGGCGACGACAGCGCGCCGAGCGCGACGCCCGGCGTGCGGCTCGGGTTCGACCACCCGCACGAGCGCGACGACCTCGCGCACGGCGCGGACTGAGCGGCGGACCTTCGGAAAAAAGGCGGTGCGCCGGGGAGCGGGGTTCGCGCGCCCATAGGGTGTGGGCGTGGCACGGGCACCTGCGGAGATTCCCGAGGCGATGCTGCGGCTTGCCCTCTGCGCCGGGGTCGGGCCGGCCTTCCTGCACGAGGCTGCGGCGGCGTTCGGCGGGTGGGAGGCGGTGGCGTCCGCGGGTGCGGCGGACCTGGCACGGGTGCCCGGGGTCGGGGCGGCGCGTGCGGAGGCGATCCGCGCGCAGCTCGACGCGGTGGATGCCGATGGCGAGCGTCGGGCAATGGAGCGCGCGTGCGTGCGGGCGGTGATTGCCGGCGACGGCGACTACCCGCGCCTCATGGAGATGCTGCCCCGCATGCCGCCCATCCTCTGGGTGCGCGGCGACCTGGACGCGCTCGCGGCGGATTCGGTGGGCATCGTGGGGGCGCGGCGCGCCACGGCCTACGGGCGCGCGCAGGCGGGTCGCTTCGCGGCAGCGGCCGCCGCCGAGGGGATCGCCGTCGTGAGCGGCGGGGCGCGCGGCGTGGACGCCGAGGCCCACCGTGCGGCACTGCGCGTCGGCGGGCCGACGGTGGCGGTGCTCGGCAGCGGGCTCGGCGACCCGTACCCGATCGAGCACGCGGCGCTCTTCGAGTCGATCGTCGAGGCGGGTGGGCTCCTCGTCAGCGAGTTCCCGACGCTGTTCCCGCCCCTTCCGGCGAACTTCCCGCGCCGCAACCGGATCATCTCGGCGCTCTCGATGGCGGTGCTCGTGGTGGAGGCGGGCACCACGAGCGGTGCGCTCATCACCGCGCGCCATGCGGTGGATGACCATGGGCGCGCGCCCTGCGCACTGCCGGGGCCGGTCGACAGCCCGCGATCGGCCGGATGCAACGCGGCGATCCGCGACGGATGGGTGCAGGCGGTGCTCGACCCGGAGGACCTGCTGGCCGCGGTCGACGAGGCCGCGCGGCGGCTGGTGCCTCCGGCACCGGACGCGGCGGGGGCCTCGTCGATTCCCGAGGCGCTGCGCCCGTTCGTCGTGCGCGCGACCGCGCTGCTGTCTCGCCGTCCTCGGATCGGCGACGAGGACCTGGCCGCGACGCTCGGCACGGACGTGCCCACGGCGCGCGCGGTGCGCACCTTCGCGGCCCTGGCGGCCGCGGGATCTCGGCGCCGCGCAGGGCGGGCGCGCCGGACGGAGGTCGCCGGCCCCGGAGGTCAGTTCCAGCCGATGGCGTAGAAGATCGTCGAGAAGAACAGGTCGCTCAGGACGACGAAGATCACCGTCTGCACCACGGTCTCGGTGGTGGCGCGGCCGACGCCCGCGGCGCCGCCGGTCACCTTGAGGCCGTTGTAGCAGGCGACCAGGCCGAGGAGCAGCCCGAACACGCCGGCCTTCAGCAGTCCGGTCAGGAAGTCGGACATGCTGAGCTGGTTCAGGGTGTTCGAGACGTAGAGGTCGTAGGGGATGCCGAGCGCCGTGACGCCGACCACCATGCCGAAGAAGACCGCGGTCAGGTTGCTGATCACCGCGAGCGCCAGCAGGCTCGCCACCGTCGCGGCCAGGCGCGGCACCACCAGGTAGCGCACCGGGTTGAGGCCCATGGCCTCGAGCGCCTCGACCTCCTCGCCGACCACCATGGTGCCCAGCTCGGCGGCGATCGATGCGCCGGCGAAGCCGACCATGACGATCGCCGCGACCAGCGGGCCCAGCTCGCGGAAGACCGCAACGCCGATCAGGTTCGCGACCTTGTCGGTCTGCCCGTACTCCTCGAGGGTGGGCGAGGTCTGCAGCGCCAGGATGATGCCGATCGAGCCGCTGACGAGCATCACGATCGAGATCGACCGCACGCCGACGCGGACGATCTGCGCGGTGATGCCGCTGGCGCCGATGCGCACCTGCCGGCGCACGAAGGCGCGCCACATCCAGCTGGCGGTGTCGTTGCCGAGCCACCACAGGGCGCCGACGAGCGCGAACACGGACGCCCAGAAGGCGATCCAGCGGTCGAGCAGGATGGTCGGGAGCGACCGGGCGGTGGCGGCGTCGGAAGCCATGTCGCGTGATCAGCCGCCGAGGGCGTCCTGGACCGAGGGCTTCATGGTGAAGACATCGGTGAGGCGGGCGATCTCGAAGATGCCGCGCACGCGGTCGTTGGCGCCGGCGAGGACCAACTTGCCGCCGCCGCGCTGCGTGAGCTGCATCGACTGGACGAGGACGGCCAGGCCCGGGCTGCTCAGGAAGGCGCACCCAGACAGGTCGATCACCATCAGCGGGGGCTTGGAGGCGATCGCCGCGGCGATCGACTTGCGGAGGCCGTCCACGGCGGTGGCGGTGGCGTCGCCCGAGACGCGGACCACGGTCGCGCCCTGGACCTGCTCGACGGAGACGGCAAGCGGCTGCGGCTGCATTGCGGGGGAGTCTAGCGGGCCCGAGGCGCCGCGTGCGTCAGCGGGCGGGCGCGCGGTACGCGGCGAGCCACGCACGCCACCGGGCGACCGACGAGGCCCGGTCCGCGGGCGAATCGTCGAAGCGGTAGCCGAGGGTCGAGCCGGTGGTGCGCTCGAGCGCGGTGATGGCCGCGAGCCGCACGGCGGCGTCGTCGGAGGCCAGGTTCTCGACGAGGCGGGGCGCGTCCGCCGCGCCACGGCCATCGCGCACGCTCCGTTCGATGGCGCCGACGCGTGCCTGCGGGGTGGGGTCGTCCCATGACGGCGAGATGCCGCCGGAGCACGCCCCGAGCGCGATGGCCGCGCACGCGGCGATGGCGCAGTCGGGCAGGGCGGGGGCACGTGGCGGACGCATCGCCGCGCGAGTGTATCGACGGGGCGGGCGGTAGCATCGCGCGCCCCATGCCCACCGAGACGGTGCTGATCCTCGACTTCGGGAGCCAGTTCGCGCAGCTCATCGCGCGCCGCGTCCGCGAGCTCGGGGTGTTCAGCCTGCTGGTGGCGCCGGGCACGCCGATCGAGAAGCTCCGGTCGCTGAACGCCAAGGGCATCATCCTCTCCGGCGGGCCGTCGAGCGTGTTCGACGAGGGCGCACCGACCTGCGACCCGGCGATCCTCGACATGGGCGTTCCCGTGCTGGGGATCTGCTACGGCATGCAGCTTGGCTGCCGCATGCTCGGCTGCGACGTCCGCCCGGCGGCCGCGCGAGAGTACGGGCGCGCGCAGCTCGACGTCCTCGACGGATCGGGGCTGCTGCACGGCCTGCCGGCGCGCACCACGGTCTGGATGAGCCACGGCGACCAGGTGCGCGACGTGCACGGCGACTTCGCCGTCCTGGCCTCGACCGACACCTGCCCGGTGGCGGCGGTCGCCCACCGCAGCAAGCCCTACTTCGGGGTGCAGTTCCACCCCGAGGTGACGCACACGCCGCACGGCGTCGACATCCTGCGCAACTTCCTCTACGGGTCGTGCGGCTGCAGCGGCACCTGGCGCATGGCGGACTTCCTGGAGCGCGAGTGCGAGCGTGTGCGCGCGGAGATCGGCGCCGACCGCGTGATCTGCGGCCTGTCCGGCGGCGTCGACTCGAGCGTCGTCGCGGCGCTCCTGGCGCGCGCGATCGGCGACCGGCTCACGTGCATCTTCGTGGACAACGGCCTGTTGCGAAACGGCGAGCGCGACCTGGTCGAGAGCACCTTCCGCGGCGCCTTCGACGTGGACCTCCGGGTGGTCGACGCCTCGCGCGAGTTCCTGTCGGACCTGGCCGGCGTGACCGACCCGCAGGAGAAGCGCCGCCGCATCGGCCACCGGTTCATCGACGTCTTCCGCGTCGCCGCCGCCGGCGTGGGCGCCGACGCGCGGTGGCTGGCGCAGGGCACGCTCTACCCGGACGTCATCGAGAGCGGCGCGAGCCTCGCGGGCACCGCGGCGAACATCAAGCTGCACCACAACGTGGGCGGCCTGCCGGAGAACCTGGGCTTCCGGCTGGTGGAGCCGCTGCGCGACCTCTTCAAGGACGAGGTGCGCCGCCTGGGCGAGGTGCTGGCGCTGCCGCCGCAGATCGTCTGGCGCCACCCGTTCCCGGGTCCGGGCCTGGCGGTGCGCGTGATCGGCGAGGTGACGCCCGAGCGGCTGGCGATCCTGCGCGACTGCGACGAGATCCTCCTGGAGGAGATCGTGTCGGCCGACCTCTACCGCGCGACGAGCCAGGTGTTCGCGGTGCTGCTGCCGGTGCGGACCGTGGGCGTCATGGGCGACGGGCGCACCTACGACAGCGTGGTGGCGCTGCGCGCCGTGACCACCGAGGACTTCATGACGGCCGACTGGGCGCGCCTGCCCTACGACGTGCTCGCGCGCATCTCCGGGCGGATCATCAACGAGGTCAAGGGCGTCAACCGCGTCGTGTACGACGTGTCGAGCAAGCCGCCGGCCACCATCGAGTGGGAGTGACCGTCAGGACCGGGTGACGCCGCCGTGGCGCGCGATCGCCACCTCGAGCGTGGCGCAGACCGTGTCGACGTCGGACTCGTCCATGCCGCCGTGGAATGGCAGGGCGATGGCGCGGGCCGCGGCGCCCTCGGCCACCGGGCACTCGCCCGGCTCCGTCCCCATCACCGCGCGCACCTGGGGGAGCAGGTGGGCCGCCGGGTAGTAGTTGGCCGCGCCGATGTCCTGCCGGTGCAGCACGCCGATGATCGCGTTTCGGTCGTCCTCGGTGAAGCGGGTGGAGAGCCGCACGACGAAGTTCGACCAGCTGACGCTCGCGCCGTCCGGGACCGACGGCAGCACGACCTCGGGGTCGGCCGCGAGGCGGCGCATGTACGTGCCGGCCAGCTCCTGCCGGCGCGCGATCGTGGCGTCGAGCCGGCGCATCTGCGCGCAGCCCAGGGCGGCCTCGAGCTCGCCGAGGCGGCCGTCGTAGCCGCCGGTCGAGACGTACTCCAGGATCGAGCCGATGTCGCGCGGCTGGCCGGCGAAGCTCATGCGGTCGATGCGGCCCTGGTGGCGGATCGCGCGGCATGCGGACGCCAGCGCGTCGTCGTGGGTCACGACCATGCCGCCCTCGCCGGTGGTGACGGGGCGGTTGGTCCAGAACCCGAGGCATGCGAGGCGGCCGAAGCGGCCGGCGTTGTCCTCGCCGAGCGTCGTGCCGAGCGCCTCCGCGGCGTTCTCGACCATCGGGATCTCCATGCGGCTGCACAGGGCGATGAGCCCGGGCATGCACGCGGGGTTGCCGAAGGTGAGGGCCGCGAGCATCGCCTTGGTCTTCGGGCCGATCCGCCGGGCGGCGCGTTCCGGGTCCATGTTCAGGCTGACCGGGTCGACGTCGACGAACACCGGGCGGGCGCCGACGTTGAGCACGCTGTGCGGCATGCTGCTGAAGCCGAACGCCGGCACGAGCACCTCGTCGCCGGGGCCGATGCCGAGTGCGCGCAGGGCGATCTCGATCGCGGCGGCCCCGGAGGAGACGCCGATCCCGAAGCGCCGCCGGGTGCGCTCGGCGACGAGCTGCTCGAACTCCAGGAGCCGGGTGCCCAGGGTGAGCGTGCCCTGGCGCAGCGTCTCGACGACGAGTGCGATGTCGTCCTCGTGGATCTCCGGCCGGTTGAGCGGGATGACATGGGGCGGACGGTCGGTCATGGCTGGGATTCCTGCGCGGCGGAGCCGCCCGTGGCGCGTGTCACCTCGTCGAGGTCGCCGGTGGCGGCCGCGGAAAGCCACGCCGCCTGCAGGGCGCGGGCCGGGTCGAGGTCGCCTCCCCCCGCCGCGGCGCGCGCGAGGATGGACTGCTCCTCCGCCGAGAGCGGCTCGGCCGCGCGTGCCAGGATCATGCAGGCGAGGCTCTCGCCCATGCGGGGCAGCGACCCGCGCCGGCCGCGCGCGATCGCGGGCGCCGCCGCGGCGTTGCTCTCCCAGAGCCCCAGCATGAGGGCCGCCTCGAGCAGGTCGTCGCCGTCGACGCGCGTGCCGAGCGCCTCGACGGACGTGGGGTCGGTCTTCGCCAGCTCGCGCACCACGCCCGACACGATGGTGGCGGCGGGGCGTTCGTCGGGGTTCCCGGCGTCGATCTTGCCCAGGAGGTGCCGCCACACGGGCGCGCTGCGCTCGGGCGGCATCTCGGCCGCGCGCACGAGCGCCCACTCGGCGCTCGCCGAGTGCCCGGCATCGAGGAGCGCCACCAGCGCCGTGACCTCGTCCTCCCCGGATGCGATGGCCTTGCCGGCATCCGCGATCGCGTCGATGACGGGGGAGCCGTTGCGGATCGCGTCGAAGTCCTCGGCCGGCACGCCGCGGTCGATCGCAGACAGGAGCTGCATGCCCGCACGCACGAGCGCCACCTGCGAGCGCTCCTCGCGCACCCGCGCCCGCCAGGCCTCGAGGCCGCGCGGGGTGTCGATGCGCAGCGCCATGCCCACGACCGGCACGCGGAGCGCATCGGGCGAGCCCGCCCCGCCGCAGGCGGCGAGCAGTTCGGCCGCGGCGGGCTTGATCTCGAAGAGGAGCGACGCCTCGATCGCCGCGCGCATCACCCCGGTGCGCTGCTCGGCGGGCATCGCCGCCGCGCGCTCCAGGAACCGCTGCCAGGGCGCCGGGTCTGCCGCGCTGCCGGCGGGGCCGGCGAGCAGGAGGAGCGATGCCACACCGGCGGCCACCGGATCGTCGCCCGTGGCGATTGGTGCGATGCGTGCGGGGTCCCACGCGGCGCCGCGGCGGTGCAGCTCGCCGACGAGCGCGAGCGTCGCCGCCGGCGTGGTCGGGGCGGCCGCCAGGAGGGCCGCGGGGTCGGACGCGCGCAGGATGCCGGTGATGTTGGCGTCGCGCACCACCGTTGCGCGCTCGTCGTCGGAGCGCAGCGCCGACCAGAGCGCGGGGTCGATGCCCCTCTTCGTCACGAGGGCCGTGCCGAGCACGCCGAACACACGGACCGGCGGTGCGTCGCCGCGGGCCATGCCGCGGAACACGGGCTCGAGGCGGGCGTCGCCGATTCCGGCAAGGGCGGCCACGGATGCGCCGATCGCCTGGTTGTCGGCGGACAGGGCCGCCCGCAGCAGTTCGACGGGCGCACGTCGCAGGTCGACCTTCTCGTAGAACTGGGCCGCCGCGGGTGTGCAGCATGCCGCCACGGCCAGGATCCACCCCAGCGCAGGCATGCTTGCTCGGTCCGGGCGGCTCCGCATCCGGCGGAGTCTATCGGCCTGCCCGTGCCCGGCGCTCGACGCCGCGGCGCACCGACTCGACCAGTTCGCGCACCGATCGCGGCGAGGCGCCGTCGTCGGGCCGGAGCTCCTCGCCCCGGTCCATCATGTCGCGCACCCGGCGGGCCGCGGCGTGCGCGCTCGAGTGCGCGGTGCGTCCGAGGTGGCGCGCGATTTCGGGGAAGCTGAGCGTGGTCATCTCGCGGGCGAGGTGCACCACGACGCCGCGGGCGAGCACCACCTTGCGGTGGCGACCGGCGGAGGCGAGGTCGTCGCGGCTGACGCCGAGCTCCTCGCAGGCCGCCTCGACGATGGACGAGATGCGCGGCGGCGCGCCGCGGACGGCGGATTCGCCGAGGCCCAGCGCGCGCTCCACGAGGCCGAGCGTGGCGATGCCGCCACGGTCCTCGAGCAGGAGCGCCGCGGCGATGCGTGCAAGCGCACCCTCGATCTCGCGGACGCTGCCGATGGCGCGGTCGCCGATGGCGCGTGCGGCACCCGCATCGAGCGCGATGCCGCGCTCCTCGGCCATGCGCACCACGAGCGACTCGCGCATGCCGCGGTCGGGCGCCTCGACCTGCACCACCATGCCCGCGAGCATGCGGCTGACGAGCGCCTCGCTGAAGGCGCGCAGCGCGCGCGGGTGCGCGTCGGTGACGATCGCCACGCGCGCGCCGGCGAGGCCGATGGCGTCGAGCGTGTGCAGGAACTCCGCCTGGGTGGCGCCCTTGTTGGACAGGAAGTGGACGTCGTCGATGGCAAGGAGGTCGAGCCCGCGCACGCGCGCGCGGAAGGACTCGATGGTGCCGCCGCGGACCGCCTGGATGTAGTCGTTGGTGAACTGCTCCCCGGTCACGTAGCGGATGCGCTCGCCGGGGTGGCGCGCGCGCCGCGCCGCGCACAGGCCCTGCAGCAGGTGCGTCTTGCCCACGCCGCAGCCGCCGTGGAGCAGGATGCCGCGGATGCCGCCGAGGTCCCCCTCGGCCATCCGGCGCACCGCCTCGAAGGCGATCCGGTTGGAGTCCCCGACCACGAAGTCCTCGAGCCGGCGCCAGCGGGGCTGGTCGCGCCGCGCTGCGGGGGAGGGCGGGGCCACCGGGACGGCTGCCACGGGCTCGGGCGCCTCCGAGGACTGCTCGCGGACGGAAATCGTCACGCGTTCCAGGCCGACGTCGGCGGCCACGGCCGAGATCTCGCCGCGGAAGTGGCGTTCGATCCAGTCGGCGGCGAACCGGCTCGGCACCTGCACCTCGAGCGCGCCGCCCTGGAGCAGGAAGCGCGTGGGATCGGCAAACCACATGCGGTAGCGCGAGGCGCCGATGCGGCCCTCGAGCCGCCGTTCGACCGACTCCGCCGTGGGACCGTCCGTGCGCGTCCGGCCCGTGGGGGCGGCGGCGGAAGGGGCCGTGGCGAAAGTGGCGGGCATGCTCGGGTCTTTGGATCCCGGGCACGTGGTGCCCGCGAGGAAGTGCGGTGTCCGGCAGTCCTTCGCACGCTCCCGACGGGGCCCTGCATCCTGCGGGGCGGCGGAAGCGTAACGGGGTCGCGGAGTCGCGCAAGCGGGGGTGCGCGACGCATCCGCGCCGCAGGCGCGTAAGTGCCGCGATGGTGGTGCGTTCAAGTCAACGAGGAAATTTGATCCACGGTCCGGCGCGCATCCTGCGCGTGCGGTGTGGACAACCCGCCATGCTTGACACCGACGCGCCGATGGCGCTAGGGGGTCGGCACCGCCACGAAGGCGTCTCGACGGCGCACGGAGACGAACCCGAGCGCGCGGTAGAGGCGCACCGCGGGCGTGTTGCGCGCATCGACGGCGAGCGACGCCGGCCCGCGCCGCTCGCATGCGGCCGCGCGCAGGGCATGTGCGAGGATCGCGCGCCCCATGCCGCTGCCGCGCGCCTTCGGCACCAGGCCGAGGTAGACGACGTCCACGGTGCCGGCCGGCGAGGCGGTCGAGACGAGCGCGGCCCCCGCGGGTGCCCCGTCCTTCCAGGCGACGTACCAGTGGCGCGCGTCGCCGCTCGAGGCGAGGTGGCCGTCGACGATGTCGCGCGGCGTGCGCAG
>Ga0075471_10001865_pt1 | contig 13930 bp, 8 predicted proteins | sample DEB19_08_DNA_2_FD_74787 | JGI IMG/M metagenome (GOLD analysis project Ga0075471, IMG submission 74787) | Aqueous microbial communities from the Delaware River and Bay under freshwater to marine salinity gradient to study organic matter... | ecosystem: Environmental > Aquatic > Marine > Coastal ... | reverse complement strand
CATCTCGGCATCCATGCGGAAGCGCGGGCCGCGGCTGAGGAGCGTATTGTCGCGGTCTTTGTCGAGCTTCTCTGGCGTGGTGGCGGCCATTTGGCGATAAGTGGCGCTGGTGAGCATGAGCTTGAAGAGCTTCTTCACGTCCCAGCCGCCATCGCGAAACTCGACGGCGAGCCATTCGAGCAACTCAGGATGGCTCGGAGCCGCGCCCATGATGCCAAAGTCCTCCGGCGTCTTCACGATGCCCTGTCCGAAAACTTCCTGCCAGAAGCGGTTCACGGTGACGCGGGCGGTGAGCGGGTTGTCTTTGCTCACGACCCACTGCGCGAGGCCGAGGCGATTTTTCGGCGCATTGGCGGGCAGTTTGCCCAAAGCGGCGGGCACCGCGGCCTCGACGCGTTCGCCAGGCTTGTCGTAGGCACCGCGTGCGAGGATATTGGCCATTGGCATAACGTTCATTACTTCTTGCTGCACATGCGTGATGGGGCTGCGGGCCTTGATGGCTTCTTTTTCGGCCTCCAGCTTCTTCGCGGTGCTGTCGTGCTTCATCCACTCGACATCACGTGTGGCAAGGTAGTGGGCAAAGAGCGCGTTGCGCTGCTGCGGCGTGCGTTTGTCGGTCGCGGCGGCGAGCACGGAACGTAGTGGGCCGACATCGGCGAGCGTCTTGATCTCCGCCTCGGTGAGTTGGCGATCATACACTCGTGCGTCCTGCACGCTGCCATCGGCGAAAATGGCGCCATCGCTGCGCTGGCCGATTTTCAGGGGCACGATGGTGCGGATGCTTGCCTTCGGCTTTAGAGTGTTTTTTTCGACCGTGAGACGCTTTTGCGGCACGCCATTGATGTAAATTTGCACGCCCTCCGCCTTGCTACTGCCGTTATAAGTGACGAAGACGTGCTGCCACTCGCCAGGTTTGAGCACGGGTTCGCGTGTGCTCACCTTGATGGCGTTTTCCTCCCACTTATCGACCAAGTGCACGGAAAGTCCGCGATTGTTCTGCCAGAGGTCCCAGCCGCGATAGCCGTTCTTCTCGTCCATGCGTGCCATGATGGCTCCGAAGACGCCGTTGCGGCCGGCTTTGATCCACGCGCCGGAGCTAAACTTCTGATTCAGCTCGAAATCACCAGCTTCGCTCACTTCGAACGTGCTGCCGGGTTTGATCACCGGCGCGGGGCCGATTTTTCCACCAGGCGTCCACGAGATCTGGCCGAGCGCCTTCGCCTTCGCCGGTGTGCCGCACACGTTCGTGACATCGTTGCCGACGCCTTCATTGAGTGGCAGATGAACCTGTAGTCCCTTCGTGGGCACATCCTTGTCGAGATGCTCCGGCTTTGCGGAGGCGAGCCACTCGCTAAAATTTTTGCCAGCGGCCTTCTTGCGCTCGTCGCGCTGTTTAGTGGCTTCAGCAATCTCGGTGGGCAGTTTCTCCCAGCGCGGTTTGTCCTGTTCGTTCGGGATGACGAGCACAGGCCCGCGACCGTCCTTGATATTACCGTCTTTGGCTTGCTGCGTCGTATTGCGGAAGAACGCGGTCATCGAGTAATAATCGCGTTGCGAGATGGGATCGAACTTGTGATCGTGGCACTGTGAGCAGTTCGTGGTTAGGCCAAAATAGACCCAGCCTAGCGTCTGCACGCGATCCGCCGCATAGTTCGCTAGGTTTTCCTCATCGATCGTGCCGCCTTCATTCGTGGTGATGTTGCAACGCTGGAAACCGGTCGCCACGAGCTGCTCGTCGGTGTGATTCGGCAGCAAATCACCCGCGATCTGCTCAATGCTGAACTGATCAAAGGGCTGATTTCGGTTAAAGGCTTTCACCACCCAGTCGCGGTAAGGCCACATCTCGCGATAATTGTCAAAATGCAGGCCATGCGTGTCGCCATAACGCGCCGCATCGAGCCAGTAGCGAGCGCGGTGCTCACCGTAGGCGGGGGATTTCATGAGCTCGTCGATCAGAGAGCTGATCTGTGCATCAGTCAGTTTTTGCGAGGCCGCATATTTCGTCAAAAGGTCCGGCGTAGGTGGCAGACCGGTCAAGTCGAGCGAGAGACGACGCACCAACGTGTGCGCATCAGCCTCGGGAGCAGGTTTAAGGCCCGCTTTGTCCAGCGAGGCTAACACGAATCGGTCGATGGGCGTTTTCACCCACGACTCTTCCTTCACGGTTGGCACCGCCGGCTTCTCTGGCGTGATGAGGCTCCAATGCGGCTGCCAGGGAGCACCTTGCTCGATCCACGCCTTAATCATCGCGATTTGTGCGGGCTTCAGCTCCTTGTGGCTCTCCGGCGGTGGCATGATCTCGTCCTCGTCCTTAGTGATGAGGCGCTGATACAGCGAACTCGCGTCCGGCTTGCCTTTGATGACCGTTGGCTCCTCGCCCTTCTTTGCGGTGAAGAAACCGGCCTCCGTGTCGAGCCTCAGACCGGCTTTTCGCGTGCCGGGATCAGGACCGTGACAATGAAAGCATGCATCGGCAAGGATCGGGCGGATGTCTTGGTTGAACTCGACGCCGCCAAAGGTTGCTTGGGGTGCGAGGAGCGTGACTGCAAGTGCCAGTGTCTTGAACATGGTGGGAAATGCTGTTGTTTTGTAGGGTTCTACGTGCACGTCCTAGATAGAGTTTTTTTCAATTTTGACTCATGTAAGCATGACGCCTTAGGCGTCAAACCATCGCACTGCGGAGGGCCAGTCGCTCACTCTCTGGCAGGCTGCTGGCCGAAATGGCTCGCCAAGCGGCATTGATGTCGATTTTGCTCCAAAGGGCGGCGAGACAGTTGCCGAGACTCTGGCGCTCTTTGGCTGTCTTGATGTGGGTGAGTAGCACCAGCGCCAATTCAGGACGGTGATGCTTAACGACCAAAATCAAATCTTTGAGTTCCGCGTCATTGAAAGTGCCGATTAACACCTCGTCGCTCAACGGAGCATCCAGATGCGGAAGCAGAGTTCGGTCACCTCGTTCAAGACGGTTGACGAGGCGCAGGAGCTGCTGACGGCGCATGGGCAGGGGAAGTGGTTCTTGCATGGTATTGAAATAGCCTTGGCAAATACTATTATGACTGCGTTCTAAAGTCGAAATATTTACGATCAAAGTCAAACCGCTTTCGGCAAAAGATGTGTCTGATTGCGCAGCTAAACCAATCACAAGTTCCAGATTTCTGCTTTCATGCTTCTGCATTCCTTGTGAAAAGACTTTCAGGTAACTGACATGTCAAACATAGACAGTCTGTAAACATAATCAGCATGAACTCCTATTTGGCCCATGAGTTCAATGACATGGGTCGCAAGTCTGGAACTAGGCTTCGCGGTAGTGAGATGGACAATTGGCTGTTACCCAGAGCCCTATTGACCTATGTCTTTTGAAATTCACTCTGCAGTAAATAAAGAAAAAGCCGAAATTTGCATCTCTCTCGTATTCCAAACGTTTTGAGCTGTTCAATCAGATAGCCATATCAGGTCAAGAAACAGAATCTAAGTGCATGCGAGTAGTCATTTGGAGCATGCTAGACGCACCTCATCGTTCCAAGAGATGAAGCTCCAAACTTTTGCCTACAAGCATGGTTTGGTTCGTTCTAGAATGCCATCTTCATGCCAACGACAAGGCCACGGCCAGGAAGGGGAAGTTGATCTTTTATAAAGGACGTGTGTTCGCGGGCCACCTCGTCACTCAGATTCATGCCTTTCACAAAAAGATCACAGGTCGTTCCGGAAATTTTGAATTGATAGTTTAGAGACGCATTCAAAAGGAAATAGCTGTCGGTAGGGAGTTCATTCGCAGCGATGCGGTCCTGAGGAGCCGTGTAAATGCCTTCCAGGCGTGCAGTAAATCCTCCACGTTGCAGGACGAGTGCGTTCGTTAGATGAAAGGGCGGGATCCGAGGCAGTGAGCCACCTGTCTGGGCATTGCGGGCGCGCACCGCGTCAGCCCTCACTTCCCAGTGCAGGTTGGTGCGCGGGGTGTCTGCCTCCGTGCCTTCCAGCGGATGAAGCAGGTGGAACTGTGCCTCCGCCTCGCCACCGACGAAGCTGGCATCGACGCTTTGGTAATTGAAAATCTCGAATCCTGAAGGGATATCGATGGTGCCCGTTGGAAAGAGGCCGATGAAGTTGCTATAGCGGGTGTAATATCCGCCAATGGAGCCCGTCACCCATCCGGTGCGCTTACGGACATTGAGGTCGATGCCGAGTGACCTCTCAATGCCGAGAGAGTTATTTCCGGCTTCAAATGTTTCCGTGGCTTCATGTGGGCCATTGGCAAAAAGCTCCTGTGCAGTAGGGGCCCGCCCGGCGGAGGATAGGGTCAGGGCGACAGCGTAGCGGTCGTTCGGTGTAAACACTGCGCCAAGAGATCCGCTCAAATTATCAAAATGGCGTTCGATCCCCGTGCCAAAAACATCGCTTTCCACCGACCGAACCATGATGCTGTCATAGCGTCCTCCCATTTGAAAACGCAGCCGTTCCGTTGCGCCCAATTCTTCAAACAGGAACAGTGAGTTGGACTGTGTCACACTTCGCGGCATCAGTGGCTCATCGCTGGCCACTAAAAAGTCACTGCGATCCGACTGAAAGCCCAGCACCCCTTCAAGACCGGCGATTTTTTCGTGTTTGGCCTCGAGGCGGAAGTCGTAGCCATCGTTTTTGAATACTGCGTGGTCTTGGCCTTCTTCAAATTCGGTGTGCTCATAGTCTGACCAGGCAAAGCGGTAACTGAGTTCTTTGATCTTTGGCAGCAAATTATAAAAGGCCCCCCGCACATCCAGACGGGTCTGGTTCATATCGATAAACACATCAGGACTGATGGGGGAGCCATAACGCGAGTGGTACTCGGACCAAGAGAAGCCGATGAAGCCTTCGTCCCAGACATAGCTAAGACCTCCACCCAATCCTTCAGCACGCAGGTAGCTGTTTGGAACAATGTCACGCTGCTCGGCTGTGCCTGGAGGCAGCGGGTTTCTCTGTTGCAGGGCGCTGGAGCGAAGTTCTCCTGGTACACGAAAATCTTCTGCGGCACGGGTGAAGCCCTCGACGTGAAAAGCCAGTCCGTGACCGAGCCCCCCCTCGAGCATGAAGTTGGTAGCATACCCTTGATCCACCGAACTGAAACGACTGCCGAGCGATCCACGGATGCTGCCCTCTGCAAGCTTCTCATCCACAATTCGCCCGTCGATGGCGTTCACAACGCCGCCAATGGCATTCGAGCCATACAGCAGGGTCGCAGGCCCACGAACAACCTCGATGGATTTAAGGTTCGACACGTCAAAGCTGGTCGCATGGTCCGGGCTCGCTGCCGAGGCGTCGATGGTATTTAGGCCATTCTGCAGCACCCGGATACGGTCTCCTTCCAAGCCGCGGATAACCGGACGGCTGGAGCCTTGGCCAAAGTAGCTGCTGCTGACCCCGGGCAATCGGCTGAGAGTTTGCCCTAGAGATGGCTCACTGCCTAGAGTGAGGGCATCAGAGGCAAGAATTGACGCAGCCTGTGCCTGTTGATAGAGCGGCCGATCGAATGGGGCGGAGATGATCACTTCATCGAGCGGTATGACTTCGTCTTCATGGTTGTGAGCCGGGTCATGCCGCGGGCTAGTCTGGGCGGAAAGCAAGCTGCCAAAAGACAGCAAGGAAACGAGAATGAAACGTTGAGAAACAATCATAAAGCTGAGTTCATGCAAAATTATTGCATATGCAATAGGTTTGCAAGAGTAAATTGGCAAATTTCCCTATCACTGGCCGGGAATAAGCAAAGAAGTCCCCTATTGAATTCGTTTTCTGTTTACCGAACTCGGGTGAAAGTAGCGGTAAGCCCTACCAGTCGGTTTTGCATTCTAAGCGGCGCTGGCTGAGTCATTCAAAGAATACAACTCGCAGCGGTTGCTTCCCACATGAGGCTGCAAAAATAAGACTAAGTGCTCACGCGAAGAAAATCGCATGAAGCTCATGAAACGTCCTCAATCGCCTCACATATCTGACGCCAACCGGGAAAGCGCCACTGATTGGGAAAGCCACTGCACTGAAGGGGTTTTACGGGTTGAATGAGGCATTCGTTAACCCCGTTCAAAAAAATACATTCACCCGCTCCTCCTGGACGGTCTATGATACTCAGGCCAGTGCGGTTTGAATTCAGCCTCGTGTAGCCTTCGATAAAATCTGGTTCGCGGATGCCCAGAAACCCCGCGATTTTTTTAACCTCCGCATCTGTGATGCGCACATCCCCAGGCCAGCGGCAGCAGTTGCCGCAGCGCTGGCATAGGTAGCGTGATGACGGAGTTTCATTGCTCATCGCGATAGATTGCCTTAGGTGGAGCAAAAATGAAGTCTCATTTGCCTGTCACCCTCACTCTTTTGTCGGCTCCAGAGGATCGGCGTGGCGATGGGGAGATCATTGAGGAATGGGCGCGCGGACTTGAGTGGGTTCGCTGGCTACTTGGAAGCGTGCGGGCTCGTACAGAGCATCTCTTGGTAAATGGTTCTGGCTGGCAAGGGTTCACATCGGGTGTCTTTCGGAACAAAATCGCTCCGATGCTTGAGCAGGCCTGGGCTGCAGCGCAAGCGGGGGATCTCGATGCCCTGCTGGCGGCCGATGCAGAGCTCAGCAACCGCTTGAGCCCGGAGGAAAGAGAACATAGCCGCAACGCGGGTGCCATCCTGCTGAAGTCCACCCAAAAAGCCCGATACCAAGGCTTACTGGGCCGTTACCGCGATCAGCTGAACGCCGGGCGCGGCGAGGGCCACTTCGCCATTGTTTGGGCTGCGGTGGGCTGTCTCTTTCATCTCAGCCTTGCCATTGTCATTGCTGAGTATCTGAGGTTAGAGTGGGACATCAGCACCCGCCAAAACCCAAAGCGAAGCGAACCCAATTTCGGGCGCCTCACGCGTGAGGTTCTTCTGATCAATCCAAAGCCGCTTCATATTCTCTGACAAATAAATTCTCAAGTTAGCCTTGGTCTCAAACCTGAAGGTTGGATTGCACGAAAATACCGGAACTGGCAACAAGGGGCAATCGGTGATTAGCGTTGAACTATTATGCGATTGTCTGCTCTTTTCTTTATATTCACTGCCCCGATTATCGCCCAAAACGTCAAATCTGACGATGTTGCGGGCAATGAAGCTGTCAAAAAGATCATGGAGACTCGCCCCGGTCGTGGCGTCATGCGCGATGACACACCACCCACGCCGCCGCTCGAAGCCTTGAAGAAGTTCAAACATCGCAGCGATGTTGCCATCGACCTTATGGCATCTGAGCCAATCGTTGAGCAGCCGCTTTATGCAAGCTGGGATTCGAAGGGGCGCATGTGGGTTGCGCAGTATCGCCAGTATCAATTTCCCGCCGGATTGAAGATTGTGAGCTACGACCAGCATCTGCGGGCGAAGTTCAACAAAGTGCCCCTGCCACCTCCGCGAGGCGACAAGGGCGCGGACAAGATCACCGTCTTCGAGGACACGGACGGCGACGGCTTCTTCGACAAGCACGAGGACGTCATCACCGGTCTTAACATCGCCAGTGCCGCGCTGCACGGTATGGGGCGCATCTGGGTGCTCAACCCGCCTTACTTGCTCAGTTATCCCGATGCCGATTTGGATGCCAAACCCGATGGTGAACCCGAAGTTGAACTTAGCGGTTTCGGTTTGGAGGACACCCACAGCGTCGCCACCAGCCTGCAATGGGGCATGGATGGTTGGCTTTACGGTGCCAACGGAAGCACCACCACTGGCAATGTGAGCAGTGCCAACACCAAGAACGTGAAATGGGAAGGCCAGTGTATCTGGCGCTACCACCCGAAGAAGAAGACCTTCGAAATCTACGCCGAGGGCGGCGGGAACACCTTCAGTCTCGACATCGACAGCAAGGGCCGGATTTTCTCCGGAACAAACGGCGCCACACGCGGCATGCACTACGAGCAGGGAAGCTATGGCATCAAAGGCTGGGGTAAACACGGCCCGCTTACCAATCCCTATGCTTTCGGCTGGTTCGAGCACATGCGACATGAGGGAGATAATAAGCGCTTCCCGCAAGCCTTCACCGTTTATGAAGGTGGCCTGCTTGGTAGCGCGTATGAAGGCAAAATCATCGCGCCGAACGCGCTGCAAAATCTCGTTTATGTCAGCGAGCGCCTCGCGGATGGTTCCACCTTCCGCACCAAAGACGAGGAGAATCTCATGAGCACTGCGGACCGCTGGTTTCGCCCTGTTTGGTCGGGCGTCGGACCTGATGGCGGCTTTTACATGGCGGACTGGTATGACACCCGACTCAGCCATGTTAGCCCTGTCGATGACTGGCACAAAACCAGCGGCCGTATCTACCGAGTGCGTCCCACGAGTGATGCGCCCAAGCTGAAGCCTTTCGATTTGAGCAAGGTGGATGGTGAGGAGCTGCTGCGCTACTTGAACCATCCGAATGAGTGGTTTCGCAAGCAAGCCATCCACGAAATTCGGTGGCGTGACTTGATGGATCTCGTGCCCAAGCTCAAAGCAATGCCGCAGTCGATGGAAACACTATGGGCGCTTGATGCTCTTGGTGCCGTTGATGAAGTGCCACTTGCCTCCCATGATCCCTATATCCGCCGCTGGGCCGTCAAAATGATCGGTGAAGAGCAGCGAAGCGCGGACAGCCTTGCCAGCCTAGCTCGACAAGAGCAACATCCCGAAGTTCAAGCTCAAATCCTCGCCACGGCGAAGAAAATCTCTGCCAAAGACGCTATGCCGCTTCTCTGGGCCGGCGTGGCGGACGACGAAAGTGGCCATCTGCCTCTCCTCGCATGGTGGGCACTTGAATCGAAGGCGGAAAAGCAGCGTGAGGCTGTTTTTGCCTTCTTGAAGTCGGATGCGGGCTTTTTGAAGACGAAGCTCTTCCAAGACCATCTCGCAGAGAAGCTCGCGAAACGCTATGCGCTGGCCGGTGGTGAAGAAAACCTTAACTCTTGTGCCGATCTGCTCGCGCTGACGAACGATGAGACGCTGCGCAGCAAATTCATTGCAGGTATCGCTTCGGCGTTTGAAGGCGCGGAGATGCCGAAGCTACCGGAGGCGCTGCAAAAAGCGCTCAACGACTACATGGCGAAGCAAAATGACGGAGATATCACACTCGCGTTGCGTAGCGGGAACGCAGATGCGCTCGCGAAGGCGCTCAAACTGCTCGGTGATGCCCAAGCGACAAACGCGGCCCGAATCGCCATCGCGAAGACTCTGGCTGAACTTGGTGAAAGCGATGCTGTGATGCCGATGTTGGCCATTTTGAAGTCCAGTGCGGTTCCGAGCCTCAAACGCGGCATTCTGCAGTCTGCCGCCAAGTTTGACGACAAACGCATCCCCGAGGCTTTGTTGCTCGGTTGGGAAGGTCAGATCGCCGGTGACAAGGCGCTGCGCGAGGACGCGCTGCGTGTCATGGCCGGTCGCAAGGAGTGGGCACTGATCCTCATGAACTTCGTCAACGAATGGAAAGTACCCGCGAAGCATTTCACCATCGACATCGTTCGCCAGCTCAGCCTCCATAAAGATGCGGATATCGACGCCAATATCGAAAAGCATTGGCGCGGCCTCCTCGCCACCGGACCGACGCCTGAGAAGAAAAGTGAAGCCGAGCGCATCAAGGCCGTCATCCAAACTGGCCTAGGCGATGCCGAAAAAGGCAAACTGCATTTCACCGCTCGCTGCGCCATTTGCCACAAGCTCTTTGGTGAAGGCGGAGCCATCGGTCCCGAACTCACCGGCTACGACCGTGCGAACGTAGACTTCTGGCTCGACAACCTCTTCACCCCCAGCCTCGAAATCCGCGAAGGCTTCGGAGCCTATACTGTGAAAACCAAAGGCGGTCAGCTCCTCACTGGTTTGATGGATTCGCAGGATGCGAATGGCATCGTCATCAAAGATCTCGCTGGTAACAAAACAGCCGTGAAGCAGACCGATATTGAGAAACTCGAAGCATCACCGGTTTCGCTGATGCCCGAAGGGCTCACTGGCGGTATGAGTGAGGCTGACTTGAAGCATTTTTTCGCCTATTTGATGAAGAAGTGAGTAGGGCAGGGGTATCTTCTAATTGTGACAAAAGCGTCACACGGCACGCTTTGAATGGTTACATTATTGTAACATATGAGAGCCTCATCTACTTATGGCTCCATCCTTGCTCTACCGTCTCGCTAGCATCCTTGCATTCTCAGCCATCAGCGTAGTTGCTTTTTTTGAAAGCGACGTCTTAGCGAAGTCGCCTGATGCATCGACGGCTATCGCTACACCGGCTCCCAACGACCTAGGTGAAATGTTGGAGAATCTGGGCCGACTTTACTCGGATAAGAGCAACCCGGTCATGCAGGAATTCTGGCTGCTAGGCCGCTACCACGGGCAACAGCACTGGTCGGACAGTAATACGGGTCAGTATGAGGAAAGCTGGGAAAACCGCCGACTGCGTATGGGTTTTCAGGGGAAGTTTTTCAACAAGCTCACGCTGCATGCGCAGATGGTCAGCGGCACGGACTTGCAGCCGTTTTATAATGGCTTCACCGAGCTGTGGGCTCAGTGGTCATTTTTGGATGCCCTAAATTTAACCATCGGCCAGCAAAAGCACCGTTTCACGCATGACCGAAACGTGTCTAGTCGCTATATGAACTATCTTGAGCGTGCGATGTTGACGAACATGTTTGCTTTGGACTACACACCAGCCGTCACACTGAGTGGCAAGATCGGTTCTTTTAATTACTACACCGGTGTTTTCTCGAATGCCACAGGGCCAAGCATGGGCAATTCGTTCACAAAGTTCAATTCTGGTTGGAGTTATATCGCATCCGCTACTTGGGATTTTGGCAAGAAGCTGGGCGCGGACGCCTCAGCCTTGAATCTGAGTTATCTTCACTCGGATCTTGATCAACAGGCGACCAACATGAATCGCTTTGTGAACGGCCTTTCTGCGGCCTTCATCGTCACAGATGGCCCCTACTCTTTAGTCACCGAAGCTACATCGGGGCTTGGAGGTGTCCGGGGCAGTGTTCATGGGGTTAATTTTCAACCAGGGGTCTTCCTGACAGACAAGCTTCAGCTGGTAGGACGCTACCATTTTGCCGTCGCGGATGATCCTGGGGGTATTCGCGCTCAGCGCCGTTATGACCGGAATGTTGGCCTGAACAATGGCAGCATGTATCAATCGGGTTACTTGGGAATAAACTACCACATTGCAAAGCATCGCATCAAGGTCATGAGCGGAGTGGAATACTCGCGTCTCGACAATCAGGATTGCTGGACAGGTTCGGTAATGTTTCGATTCTTCTTCGGTCCTCATTCAAAGGGGCCTTTCCCCATGGCACAGACCTTGGAAGGAATCTGGTAAATCGCCTGCAATCTCGGCTGGCAAGCTGACGAATTCAGGTCAGAAATGGTTGAATGAGTTTTTACCCGCCCCGTATTGAAGTCACCATTGGCAACCAGCGTGTGCGATTGATCAAGGGGCATGTTGTTGCCCGAGAGTGGCCTTGCAGCACTTCCAAGTTTGGCGTCGGTTTCACCGAGGGCAGCTATAAAACCCCACTGGGCAGGTTCATCATCAAAGAAAAGCATGGGGATGGCGCGGATATCGGCACGATCTTCAAAGCCCGTCAACCTGTGGGGATGTGGGTGCCAGAAATGGACACGATGAGTGATTTTGTGCTCACGCGCATTCTGTGGCTCCAAGGGTTGGAGGCGCGGAATGCGAACACTTATCAGCGCTACATCTACATTCATGGCACCCATGACGAAAAAAGCATCGGCAGGCCTGGCAGCCACGGCTGCGTTCGAATGAAGAATCGAGATGTGATGGAACTTTTTGACCTCGTATCAGTCGGTTCGCCGGTTTGGATCAGTGAGTGAGAATGTAAAAGATTCACCAGCACCCACTGAAAACCTTGCTGGGATTGTCAGGCTTTTTACATTCAAAAAATCCATGTCAGAAGCCTCCAAACAACCTCATCCTCTGGGTGACCTGCTGCTTACGGTCGTATTCCCATCGCTTGTCCTCGAGTATCTCAGCAAGCCTGACAAGCTGGGGCCGGCGTGGGCGCTGTTCGTGGCTCTATTGTTGCCTGTCGGCTTTGGCGTGTGGTGCTTCATCCAGAAGCGAGGTTTGAACTTCTTTTCGATCTTCGGACTCATTGCTGTGATAGTGACGGGCGGTTTAGGCTTGCTGAAGCTTGATCCCGTATGGTTTGCGGCCAAGGAGGCGGCATTTCCGACATTTCTCGGGCTTGCCTTCCCGCTGAGTTTTCGCTGGGGTCGGCCGCTGATCTCGGAGTTGCTGCTCAATCCTCAAGTCATCAATGTGGCACTCATCCAAAAATCTCTCGACACATCAGAGAAGAGTCTTGGCTTTCAAGTTCTCATGAGCCGTGCGTCGTGGGGTATGGCACTGACGATGTTTGGCAGTGCTGTGGCCAATTTTGCTCTCGCTTGGTATCTGTTGAACGGCAAACTGCCCGGTGGCGAGGATTACACTAAAGCCATCGGCCGGCTAAACTGGGTGAGCTTTATTGTGATCGGTATTCCACTGATTGCGGCAACTATGACGCTGCTTTTTTGGATGATGCGGGGCATCTCTCAACTGACCGGTTTGGAGCGCGATGATTTCATGAATGGAGGTCAGACTGTGCGCCGCCAAGTGAGACGCACACCCTAAGACAAAAAAGCCTCTCATGGAGAGAATCGTGTGTTGGTGAACGATTGTCCAATACCTTATGATGAAATTCTTTTTCCTATTCTTGCTCGTTGTGCCGCTTTCGGCTGCCGAAGTATTTGAAGCCGCTCTGGGGCGTGAGACCGAGCTGATCAAAGGGAAGGAGGCCGATGGCATCCTAGGAGATTTTGTGCTACGCAATGATAAGGTGGAAGCGCTCATCTCTCAGAACGCACCGAACCGCCGTGCCAATATGAGCACGTTTTACGGTGAGGACGGCGTCACGCCTGGTGCGATGTATGACCTCACCTTGCGCGGAGCGAACAATGACCAGCTTGTGATCTACAGCCCCTGCGGCCATGGGCATGTCAGCTATGTGAAAATCGCAAATGTGAAGGAGGCAGGAAGTGCCGCAGTGGAGTCCGTGACGACCGCCGCGAAGAATGGCGGCGTTTTTAAACGCCATGAATACCGCGTTAAAGATGGCGTGCAGGGCATCTTCATCTCAACGGTGCTGCGCAACGAGACCGACAAGCCGCAAAAAACTTTCACGAAGGATGATTTCACTCGCTTCGACAGCACCGGCATCACTTCGGACGGGATTCGGTGGGCGGACGCGATCAATCCCGCGCACAAGTGTGGCTATGCTTTTGCTATGCTGAAGGTTACCGGCATCGAAAAAGTGACCGATACAATCGAGTTGCAGCCGAAACAGGAAGTCGTCATCTCGCGCTTCTTTGCCGTCGGCACCTCTCCAGCACAGGCGGTGGGTGAAGTGCGCCAGGTGAAAGGTGACAAAGTCACAGTGGTGAGTGGTCAGATTTACGATGAAACGGGCAAAGGAGTTATGTCAGCCTCGATTCTCGTTCCAGAGGGCGAAAGTACGGTTTCCGGCTATCCAGATGCCGAGGGCAAATTCAGCCTAAAGCTACCCGCTGGCATCACCGAGCTCACCGTCACTGATTTGGGCCGTCCGGAGGCCAAAATCAGCACTATGAATCCAAAAGCTGTTTTGAAAGCTGCTTCAGGCATCCGCTTTGCCATCACGGGGGAGGATGGAAAGCCGTTGCCATGCAAAGCGCACTTTGCGCCGCTCGATGAAAAGGCGCCAAAGCTCGATCTCGGGCCCAAGTGGCGTGCTCATGGCTGCGTGGATCAGTATCACAGTGAGGACGGCCATTTCACGCAGCAGCTCCCGCCGGGGAAATACCATGTCGTCGTGGTCCGCGGACCTGAATACAGCCACCTCGCCAAAGACATCACCATCGATGCGGGCAAGATCGTCGATTTCAAAGGTACGCTGAA
>Ga0075471_10001864_pt1 | contig 13931 bp, 9 predicted proteins | sample DEB19_08_DNA_2_FD_74787 | JGI IMG/M metagenome (GOLD analysis project Ga0075471, IMG submission 74787) | Aqueous microbial communities from the Delaware River and Bay under freshwater to marine salinity gradient to study organic matter... | ecosystem: Environmental > Aquatic > Marine > Coastal ... | reverse complement strand
CGCGGCGCCTTCATCGGCTCCGTGCACCGCATGGCCGCCCGTCTCGACGGCGAGATCGATCTCGTGGCCGGCTGTTTCTCGGCCGATCCCGAGAAGTCCCGCGCCTCCGGCGCCGACCTGTTCCTTGACCCGGCGCGGGTCTACGGCACCTACCAGGAGATGGTCGCCCGCGAGGCCGCGTTACCCGCCGACCACCGCATCGATTTCGTGTCGATCGTCACCCGCAACAACACGCACGCGCCGATCGCGCGAGCGTTCATGGAAGCGGGGTTCCACGTCGTGTGCGACAAGCCGTTGTGCTTCTCCTTCAAGGAAGGCCTCCGGCTCCGCGAGGTCGTGCGCCGCACCGGCAAGGTCTTCGCGCTCACCCATAATTACACCGGTTACCCGATGGTGAAGGAGGCCCGCGATTGGGTGCGCAGCGGCAAGCTCGGCAAGCTCCTCAAGGTGGTCGTCGAGTACCCGCAGGGGTACGCCATCACCGCCCTCGAGGCCGGTACCATCAGCAAGATCGCCAACTGGCGCATGGATCCGTCGATCTCCGGCGTGTCCAACTGCATGGGCGACATCGGTACCCACGCGCATAACCTCGCCCGTTACATCACCGGGCTCGAGATCGAGGAGATCTGCGCGGAGCTCTCGACGTTCATCCCCGGGCGGTTGCTCGACGACGACGGCAACTGCCTCGTGCGTTTCTCGGGTGGCGTGAAGGGCATCCTCTTCGCCTCCCAGATCTCCAGCGGGGAGGAGAACAACCTCAACATCCGCGTCTTCGGCACCAAGGGCTCCCTGCAGTGGTTCCAGGAGAACCCCAACGAGCTCCTCTTCAAGAAGGCCGACGCCCCACAGCAGGTCCACCGCCGCGGCAACGGCTACCACAGCGACGCCGCCAAGGGCGCCATCCGCACGCCGTTCGCCCACCCGGAGGGTTTCATCGAGGCTTTCGCCAACATCTATCGCTCGGCCGCGGTCGCCATCGCCGACTCCATCGAGGGCCGCAAGGCCCCGAAGGGCGGTTACGACTTCCCGACGATCGACGACGGCCTGGCCGGAATGGCCTTCATCGAGACCGCCGTGAAGAGCGGCAAGGCCGGCGCCAAGTGGATGAAATTCCCGAAGATCTGATTTCCGCCTGAACCATTTCGGCCGCGGGCCGGACGCCAGCGCGTCCCCCGCGGCTTTTTCGCGTCATCAGTCGAACCATTCGTCCGCCGGGTCGAAGGCGGGGATGGCGACATTCACGATCTTGAATTTCCCGACAAGCCGGTGGCGGCAGCCGGGCTTGATAAAGATGGAGGTCATCGGGCGCGCCGGAACCCTCTCGCCGTCCAGCTCGATGAAGCCCTCACCCTCGAGGACGAGGTAGATCTCCGTCATCCGCTTGTGGTAGTGCACTTTCGCGTCGATCGAGATGTCGACCAGATGGATCGTCGCCAGCGGGTTGTCGGGCGTGGCGAACCCCCGCCGCGACATCCCGCAAGGGCAGGGTACCGCCGGCACCTCGTCGAGCTGGGTGATGAAGTGGTTCTTACCGTCGCGCACCGCTCCAGATTCAAGCGCGTCCATGGTGTTCAGCCTGAATGAGGAGTGCTGAGTGGCGATCGATTTGTGGTCTATTCCCCTATTTTTCGTCCGTCGGGTTTTAGCCGTTGATTTGGCGGCGGCTCGGCGCAGGATAGTCCTCGCCAGGAGTCCGGATATAACCGCCGTCCAAAACACTCAAGGAACCCCCCCCATGAAGATTCAATCCGAGTCCCGCAAGGGCTTCACCCTCGTCGAAATCATGATCGTCGTCGTCATCATCGGCCTGCTGGCCGCGATGGCGATTCCCGCGTTCCAAAAGGTGCGGGTGTCCTCCCAGGATAAGGCCGTCCTTAATAACGCCCGCCAGCTCGCCGCCGGAGCCGACCAGTACTACCTGGAGAACGGCGTCACGACGGTGGCCAAGTCGAACCTCCTAGGTTCCGACAAGTACGTGAAGGCGCTCAACACTGTCGCCAGCGAGTCTTACCCGGACAACTACACCCAAGGCGTTACCATCACGGTCGAAGGGATCGCCGGGGCGCGCACGGTCACCTACGCGCCATGAGCTCGGGCCGGTTCAGCCGGCCCACTTTTCAATTGCCACCCGGGGAAGGCGGGGCAGCTTGCCATCACTGCTCACGTCTGAGCCTTCCGCATCACCATACAGTCTGCGCAGCCTCTCGAATGAATACGTCAAAAAACGCCCGTCAGGGCTTCACGTTGGTCGAAATCATGATCGTCGTCGTCATCATCGGCCTGCTGGCCGCGATGGCGATTCCCGCGTTCCAAAAGGTGCGGGTTTCCTCGCAGGATAAGGCCATCCTGAATAACGCCCGCCAGCTCGCCGCCGGAGCCGACCAGTACTTCCTGGAGAATGGCGTCACGACGGTGGCCAAGTCGAACCTCCTAGGTTCCGACAAGTACGTGAAGGCGCTCAACACTGTCGCCAGCGAGTCTTACCCGGACAACTACACGCAAGGTGTCACCATCACGGTTGGCGCCATTGCCGGCGCGCGCACGGTGACCTACGCCCCGTAAGGCAAAACCTTTCATCACCTTATCGCCCGACCGGAAACGGCCGGGCTTTTTTGTGCCCGGATCCCGCCTCGGACGTTGTCGGAAGGTCGTTTCCTCGTCATGCTTGGCGGCATGATAGGGGCAAACTTCAGGGCCGTGGTGCGCGAACCGCGCCTGCGATGGTTGCTGCTTTCGGCGGTTCTCGCCGTGGCGGCGGGATTCTGGGCGGTGCCTGACCGGCATGCGATCACGGTCGTTTCCCGTGCCGGCTACTGGATGGTGCTAGCTGGTTTCGCCGGCTGGATCTGGTCGCTGCGGGCGGTTTTCTCGGATGCTCGCGCCGTGATCGCGGGGCGCCAATGGGATCCCGCCGGTGTGGCGATTGTCGCCGCCGGCGGCCTCGTGCTCCTCGTGCACGAGGCGTTCGGTTTCAAGATCGTGATGGATGAACTGATGCTGCTCGGCACCTCGATGAGCATGCATGTCGACCGGTTGGTGCTCACGCCGCTCCGGGGGAACGACATCCAAGGCGCGTTCGAGATCCTCGATGGCGTGGTCGACAAGCGACCGGTGTTCTTCCCTTTCCTGCTTTCGGTCCTCCACGACGTCTCCGGTTACCGTCCGGAAAACGCCTTCGCCCTGAACGTTATCCTCACTTTCGTCCTGCTGGGGTTGACATGGAGCCTGGGTCGGCGGCTCGCTGGCCGGACCGGCGGCGCCCTCGGGGTTGTCCTGCTCGCCGGACTGCCGCTGCTGGGCCAGAACGCCACGGGCGGCGGCTTCGAGCTGCTGAATCTGGTGATGATCCTCGCGACCCTGCTGCTGGGGGTGCGTTTCGCGGAACGTCGGGACGGGGCATCGCTCGCCGCTTTTGTGTTTTCCGCCGTGCTGCTGGCGCAGGTGCGTTACGAGTCGGTTGTCTTCCTGGCCCCCGTCGCCCTGGTGGTGATCTGGGTTTGGACGCGGGACGGCAGGGTCGATATTCCTTGGGCGGTCGTCGCCGCGCCCCTCCTGTTGATCCATGTGCCGCTGCACCAGCGCATCTTCGACCTGCGGGCCTCGGCGTGGGAACTCTCCAGCCGTCCCGGATTCACCGAGCCGTTTTCCCTCTCCTACGTCCCGGAGAATCTGGCGCACGCCTTGGCGTTCTTTTTCGGCCGCGCATCCGACCAGCCCAACTCCCCCGTGCTCTCGGCGCTGGGTTGCCTCGCGGTGCCATTCGCCCTGCTCGGCATCGCGCGCTGGCGGCGCGCCCCGGCGGGCGTGCCGCCAGCGTCGGCGGTCACCGCGGTCTTCGGCCTGGGCTTCCTTCTGCATTTCGCGCTGCTCATGGGCTACTTCTGGGGCCGATTCGACGACCCGGTGATCCGGCGGTTGAGTTTGCCGGCCCATGTCGGCTTCGTGCTCGCGATCCTGCTGGTTTTGCCGGCGATCCCCGCTTCCGGTTTTCGTCGCCTGGTGCTGGCCGTCGCCGCGCTCGGACTCCTCGTGCGCGGGGTGCCGTCGATGGCGGCCCACGCCTACAGTCAGGAATACACGCCCGGACGGGAAACAGCGTGGCGAAGGGAATTCATGGCGGCGATGCCGCGGCCTGATTACCTCATGATCGACAACGACGCCACCCTCTGGGTCACCCACCGGGTTTCGGCGACGCCGACCTCGCTGGCCCCCAAGCGGAGGGTCGACATCGCCTTTCATCTCCGGAACCGGACCTTTTCCGACATCTTCGTCTTCCAGCGTTTCAATGTGAATCCGGACACCGGCGCGCTGACTTTACGCGCGGGGGATGATCCGGGCCCCGAGTTTGTCCTGGAGCCGGTGGCGGAGCGGCGACTGCACCCGCTCACGCTTTCCCGGATCAGCCGGGTGAAGGAGATTCGCTCCGCCGGCGAGACCGTCTCGGCTCCCGAAACCGTCCGCGCGGCGACCCCGCTTTCCGCCGCGGAGCTGGAGCGCGTGCGACTCCAGTTCCTGGAGACTTACCTGAAAAAGCTTCCCTGAGGCGTGGCACTTCCGGTCATGGTTCCGCTCCGGGCGTTATCGATCCTGCGGGAGGCACCGCGTTCGCGGGTGCTTCTCCTGCTGCTTTCCGGGACGGCCTCGCTCGCGGCCGGGTTCGTGCTGGTTCCGCCCGTCATCGCGGAGAGGGCGATCGTTAACGGCGGTTACTTCTATATTCTCGGGGTCGTCGTCCTGTGGCTGGCGCTTCTTCGCCGTGTGATCGCGCGGGCCAGCGGGCATTGGCGCGAGACATTAAGCCCGCCGGGCCCCCTGCTGGTCGCGTGGTTGGCATGTTCGATCTTCGCGGCCGCTTCGGACGATTTCGCGCCCAAGGTCCTGTTCGACGAGCACGTTGTGCAGGGCACCGCGTGGCATCTCCACGCGACCAAGGAAATCGGCACGCCGGTGCGGGCCTATGACGTGGCGGGAAGCTGGACGGCCATCGACGTCTATCTCGACAAGCGTCCCTATCTGCTGCCGTTCCTCATTTCCCTCGCGCACGATCTCACGGGCCACCGGCCGCTGAACGCGTTCATCCTGAATATCCTGCTGGCGGCGGTGTGCCTAGGACTTACCGGCTGGATTGCCCGGCGGCTGACGGGGTCGCGAGGGGCATCCGCGCTTGCGATGGCATTGCTGGCCACCACGCCGCTGTTCGGGCAGAATGCCACCGGTTCTGGACTGGAGATGCTGAATCTCGCCCTCATCGCGACCCTCGCGGTGGCCGCTATCCTCCACCTTCAAACCCCGGATGATCCGGACCGCCTTTCGTTGCTTGCCGTCACGGCCGTGCTGCTGGCGCAGAGTCGTTACGAGTCCGTGCTGTTCGCCGTCGCGACGGCAGGTGTCATCATGACGGGTTGGTGGAAACGGGGCCGCCTGGTGCTGACGTGGCCTTTGCTCGGAGTGCCTCTGCTTTTCGTGCCTTGGGCGTGGCACAGCCGGATTGTGGATGCGCGCCCGCAGCTTTGGGAGTTGCGCGAGGGCGACACCGCGAGGTTCGGCTGGCGGTATGTTTCCGGCAACCTCGAGGGCGCGTGGAATTTCTTTCAGTCCGTCGCGCCCGACCAACCGGGCTCGCTCGCGCTGGTGTTGCTCGGCTGCGCCGGGGCCTTGCTGCTTGTTCGCCGCATCCTGAGCCAACGTGCGTCTCCCTTGCCGGCCGCGGCCGTCGGCGTGGCGTGGGTGGGATTCGGCGTGGCTGCGCACTTCGCGGTCGTAATGTTCTACTATTGGGCGCGGCTCGATGAGCCAGTCACGGCACGCTTCGCCCTCCCTTCCCTGCTGATGCTGGCCCTGCTTGCCGCCGCGGTCGTCCGCCTGTCTCCCCTGCCGGGCGCCTTCGCATTGCGGACTTCCTTCGCGGTCTGGTTCCTGTGGCTGGCCGCCGTGGGCGGGCCGGTTTTCGCGCAGCGCCTTTACACGACGAGGAATCTGGTGCGCCACGAGGTCGAGTGGGAACTCGACCGGGTACGTTCCCGTACCGGACCGGTGCTCGTGATCACCTCGAAAGCAACACTGCCGTACATCCTGCAACGGGTCTCAGCGGTGAATCTCTCCGTCGCCCGACTGAGAGGGGCCGAACTGGCATGGCACATGGAGCGCGGCACGTTCCGCGAGGTCCTGGTCACCCAGGTGGTCCGGCCGACCGCCGCCGCCGGGAACCCGGCGATCGATCCCTCCTGCGTTTTGCCCGGCGGTTTCAAATTGGAGCCGATCGAGCGGAAAAGATTCGGCGCGCGATGGATCCAGCTCAGCCGCCTGGTCTCGGTACAGCTGCCGGCGGCGGAGTCGCGGCCGGCCGATTGATCCCCCTGCCGGCCGCGGCCGACTCAAGCGCCTGCTGCCAGTCACGAATGGTTCCTCCGGTCACCGCCGCGATCTCAATGGCGTCGAGTCGGAAAACGAGGATGGAGTAGCCGATCATCGCGACCGGTCGTTTGAGGCGCAGGTAGTGGCAAAGACGCGCGAAACGCAGGCTCTCATAGGTCATCCAGCCCGCCCTCCAGTTCTCCCGCGGCGCCTTCGTCAGGAGTTCCTCGCGGCGCGCAGGGTCGCCCTGAAACGCAAGGAAGTCGGGCTCGAGTTCCCGCAGGCGCTGGAACTCCGCCTCGAATTCCGCTGTCCATGGTCCGCGGTGTCGGCTGTACACCTGTTGCAGCATGGTCGCGCTGATCGCGAAGACCCCGGGCTCAAGACGGTGCCAAAGCCGCGCGGCGCCGACTTCCGGAAGTGTGGGTAACGCGGTGGCGCGGATGCCCTCGTGGGCCGGATCCCCGGTGCCGAAGTAGGAGAGTGAAACCGCTTCGCCGCGTGCGTTGCCGTTGAGCCACGCGCGAAGCCCCGGCAAGTCCTGGCCCCAGTCGAGCGAGCTATCGACCAAGTGGCGCCAGCCGTTTTCCGGTCCGCCCACGATCTGGTTGAAATAGGCGAGGTAGTGCGGGCGCACGCGCCAGGATTCGGCGGTGTGCCAGACGAGGAGCGCCGCGACGACGGCCCACGCTCCGCGGCCGGCGGCGCGGACCGCTGGGGCTAGTGCGCCGGTGGCGATGAACAACACCGGATAGATTGGCAGCAGGTGACGGTGACCGATGTTGAGGTTCGAGGCCAACGAGGCGGCGACGTAAACCGCGAAAAGCACCCCGAGCGGCGCGATTTTCCCCGCCCACTTCCGACACCAATCCACGTTGGCATTGGCCGCCCGCCGCGCCGTCGCGAGCCCGGCCAGGGCGAGGAGCCCCAGCAGGGGCAGCGTGGTCTTGATCAGGAACGCCCAAGGGAAAAACGAAACCCAACCGGTCACGCTGTATTCGCCGCTCATGAAGGCCCCGCGGGCGCGGGCGAATTGCAGGACAAACGCGAGGCCGTGCAACCAGGCCTCGGGCAACACGCGCCATTCCCGCAGCCAGACGAGGAGGTCCGCCTTCCAGCCGAGGGCGATCAGCAGCGAGTTCCAATCGTGGCTGAAGTGTGCGCCGGCGTTATCTCCTGCGAACGCGGAGAAACGGAACCCGTACGCCGCCCAGATCACGGTCCAGACTGCGGCGGCATGGCCGAGAACCGTAACGGCGAGTCGCCGCCAGGCTGCGCGCCCTCGACCGCTTCGGGTTTGGCCGATGCCCCAAAAACCTCCGAGCAGGCCCAGCATCGGCACGAGCAGCACCGCGGAGAATTTGGCGATGAAGGCGAGTCCGCAGATGGCGGCGCTGATCAGCGCGCCGGTCAGCCCGGGTTCGCGCAGATGCCGCCACCACGCCCCCACGGCCGCCAGGAAAAGCAGCGTCATCGTCATGTCCGAGGTCGCGAGCGGACCGTGCGCGAGGAAGTTCGGGCAGAAGACCAGCGCAACGAGCGAAATGAATCCGCCCGCCGTGCCGAAAAGTACGCGGGACCACGCGAACACCAGCAGCGCGGTCGCCGCGCTCACCAGCGTCATGACAGCCCGGGCGAGGAACAGGCGTTCCTCCGCCGGCAGGCCCGATCCGTAGAAGAAAGCGTGGCCGTAGCGCCAGACGTCGGCGCCTTTCCAGTCGGTGCGATCCGCCGGAGGCAGCAGATCGCCGGCGAGGGTGAGGGGTAGCGCCGCGAGGCGTTGCGGGAGGTTCCCGTTCTCCGGCTGCAGACGAAAATCTCCGCGGGAGTTGTAGGCGTGTCCCGCCGTGAGATGCGCGATCTCGTCCGAGGTCATGCTCTTCTCCGCAGTCGACGTCACGCCGAGCACCGCGTGCAGGGCGGCCAGCCCGCAGGCCAGCGCGAGCAGCAGCGCTTCGCCCGGTTTGCGGAGGAGTTGAATCACCATGTCACGCTGCGGACCGGAGTTGCCTTAAACAATCCGTTCCTCCGCGCGAAGTCGGTCGTGCGGGCGCAGCAAGGGGAAACAGGCTGGCGGTGAGGAGCGCGACGGTGATCCACGCGACCGGTTGCGTGGCGGTGAGCCAGAGCGCGTCTCCGGCGGCGATATCAGCGGCTGGGCGCGGTCCCAACGAGGCGTTGTGGACCAGGCAGTACAGGCCGTCGAGCCAGAGGACTGCGAGGAGAAGTCCGAGGGTGGCTCGGCCGCCGCGCCCCGAGGCAGGAGAGGCGAGGTGAGGGATAAGTAGCAGCGCGAATATCAGCCGGTAGGCGTAGTTGCCGGTGACGAGGAAACATCCCGTGAGCAGCGCCACGCCGGTGACGTAGGCGAATTGAGCGGGGCCCGCTTGGAACGGACGCGGCGGGCGCGGCCCCCAGCCGAGCAACGCGCAGGCCGCCGCGAGGCCGGCCAGAAAGAGCGCCGCTCCGGCGCGGGCCGGGATCCCCGGTAGCCCCAACAGGTCGAGCGCGATCGTGGCCCCGAAGGTGTGCAGGCCTCCGGGCACCGGCATCGTGCCGATCGCGCGATCGACGCTCGAAGTGGCCATCGCGAGCGCCCCCGCGAGCCCGGCCAGCAGGGTGAGCCGCCACGCGCGCGGCGTGGGTTTTCGTAAAAGAAAAGCCGCCGCGGCCACGATCGGATAAAACTTCAGGCCCGTTGCGATCGCCACCGCTCCGGCGAATGCGCCGTCGCGGGGCGCGGTATCTTGCTTAAGCCAGCCCAGGCCCGTCACGAGCACCGCAAAGACGACGAGATCATTGTTCGCGCGATTTACGGCGAGCAGGACCGGCGGCGAGAGCAATGCCGCCGCGAATACCGCCGCGCTGGTGAAACTGGCGGGCCGCAGTAGGAAGAACGCCGAAACGAGGAAGGCCGCCACCCATAGAGAGCCGAAGAAAAAGTTGTGGTCGCGGGTGAGTCCCGTCGCCGCCAGCCCGAGCCACCAGCCCGAATAGCAATGGGGGCGACCGTAAATATCCAGCGGGTTGGGCAGCCAGGGGTCCGCACCGGCGCGTACCGCGTCGGCGGCGGCGAGAATGGCGGCTGAGTCGATGAACCAGCGCCCGTCTGTGTTCAGCCCCAGCAATGCTAGAATTTGCGGGAAATGCACCGCGGCGAGATATCCCGTCGCCACCGCCACAAACAGGGCTCCAGTGGGGTACCGGTGCGCGGATTCCTGCGGGATTTCGGGCGAATCCTTCATCGTTCCTCCCCGCGAGGGTTCGCTTCCCGCTCCGGCTTGGCAAGGCGCACGCTAGATTCGACAAGTCCGCGGCGGCGCCACAGCTTCCGCGCCGGACTGTGGATTCCGCCGAATACGAAAACCTCGCCGCGCTCGAGCGCGACCACTGGTACTACTCCGGAAAGCGGCGCCTGGTGCGCGCGTGGATCGAGCGCCTGCGCCCGCCCGCCGCCGGTGACGTGCTGCTCGACTGCGGCGCGGGCACCGGGTTGTTCGCCGCCGAGATGGAGTCCCGCTGCCGCGTTCTCGTGCTCGATGACCACGAGGAGTCCCTAAGGATGCTGCGCGTGCGTTTCGAGCCCGGCCAGGTGTTGGTGCCGTCCGGCGGAAATGTACCGCTCCCCGATGCGTCCCTGGATTACCTCACGGCGCTCGACGTGCTTGAGCATATCCCCGATGACGCCGCGGTGGTGCGCGGTTTCGCGCGGCTCCTCCGTCCGGGCGGCCTCGCGGTCGTGACGGTGCCTGCGGGCATGGCCTTGTGGAGCGACTGGGACGTCGCGCTGCACCATCAGCGGCGCTACTCGCGGCGGGAGCTGTGCGCGCTCTTCGGGCCGGGGGATTGGGAGATTGTCCATGTGAATCATACCAACGTCGTCGCGTACCCGGCGGTCTGGCTCCTGCGGCGCTGGCGCGGATGGCGGGGAAACCCCGGCGGGGCGGAGAAGCGCGCCGAGGACCGGCTGCCCCCGCGCTGGCTCAACACGCTGCTGCGCGCGACCTTCGTCGGCGCGGGACTCAGCCGGATTCCGTTTCCATTCGGCGTGAGCCTGCTGCTGGCGGCGCGCCGGCGCGGCTGAGCGGGTCAGGGTGCGAGGCGCGCGAGGGCCTCTTCGCCGCCGGCCGCGTTTTTCAGCAGCAGAGTCGCCTCCCGCGGGAGGCGGGTCGGATCGGGGGAGCTGAAGTAGAGCGACAGCAGGGCTGGGCCGCTGGTCACGATCGGCCACCGTGCCTCGACCGCCGGTCCCGCCGGATCCCCGCGCGGCGAAAGGGGGGTGATCTCCACGCGGGTGTTTTGCCCGTTCAGCTGGACCGAGGCGGGATGGCCTGGTGCCAGTTCGATCGCCGCCACCGGTTCCCCCGTCCGCAGCAGCAGCGGAAGCCGGATCAGGTGCCTCTCACCTCCTTGCGTGCTTTCCGCCCGTTCGAGCAGGTCGGCGAGCAGAAACGGCCGGATGCTCCTTCCGCGACGCACGCGGAATTCCATGTCGGCGGCACGGAAGGCCGGCTCGAACTCGCGCGTGATGAAGTCGTGCAAGGGCCCCGCGGGTGCGAATCCGCGGTTGCGAAGAAATTCCACGTGCAGTTGGTCGGTGATCACCACCGCCCGCGGGCTGCCCTCGAGGCGGCGGATGATTTCCCGCTGACGTCCTTCCCCCAGCAGCGAGAACCAATGGGTGACGTTGGCCGGCCCCGGGGTCGGGGCTCCGCTCCACAGGTTGAAACTGAACATGCCCGGCTCGGAGAAAAGGAGGTCGGCGTGGGCCGTCGCGTTCAACGTGAGCACGCGCAGCAGCGCGGCGGAGTCCACCGGTTGCCGCATCGGACCGGCGCCCGGCAAGCCGAGGCTGACCCCGTCGGAGCGGCGGATCGATTCACGGCCGAGGTTCCAGCCGGCTACCCACGCGGAAACGAACGCGCCCAGCGCGAGCGCACTCCCGGCGAGGCGAATGGTCCGCGGCGCGAACCGCGCGTTCCACTTTGCGCGGAGCCAGCGGGCGGCCTCCCACGCGCCGATCGCCGCCGCCGGGATCGCCAGCACGCAACCCCACGCCACCTGACTGCCCGCCACCGGATACGCGTGGAGGCATTGGCCTAGCAGGAGAAGCACGATCCAGTTCCGGGCTGAATCGGTGCGCGGGTCGCCGCCCTCCAGGCGCCAGGCCAGCAGCCACAGCGCGGGCAGCGTCGGGATGAAGAGGTTGAACGAGACGAGCAGGGGTGGAGGCCGGAGCAGGCAGAGGGCGATCCCCGCCGCGTAGGCGATTCGCAGAATGGCCACCGCGGTGTCCGTGGCGCCGGGACGGTGGCGGCGCAGGATCAGCGCCGCCACGCACATCGCGAGGGTCACTCCGGCGTACCAGTCCATCGCCGGCGGCCAGGAGACCGGATGCGAGAACTTCACGGAGTTCCGGAGCGGACCGAGCACTATTCCCTCCAACAGATCCGCCGGGCTGCTGCCGCGGATGAGCGGGACGGCCAGGATCGCCGCCGCCACCACAAATCCTGAAACCAGCGCCGGAGCCGCCGACCGAGGGGTCAGGTCCCGCGCTCCGTGGGTCGCGATGGTCATGGCGACGGTGACCGCCGCGGTTCCCCAGACCCAGGCGAAAGTGGCCACCCACGGCTCCGAGATTTTGGCCCGCATGAGCAGCAGGGGCAGCAGCGCGCATCCTGCCGGCACCACCGCGATGGCTGCCCGTCGAAGGCGTCCCTCGCGCAGATGCAGCGCGTGCCAGGCGAAGGTCGCGACGGCGGCGAAAAGGCCCACGTTGATCTTGGTGAGCAGCAGAGCCGCGGTGACGGCTCCGGCGAGGGCGCTCCCGTAACCGGTTTGCCCGCGGCTCAGCAGGAACCACCCCCCGACGGCCGCGGTTGCCACCAGCGCCACGATCAAACCGCCCGGGTGGCTCGGTTCACTGGTCATCACGAACAGGCATGAAAAGGCGCCCGCCAACGTGAAGGCGCCCGCCGTCCCGCTCCGCGCCGCCCGGCCGGCGAGCGCCGCCAGTCCGAGCGACACCAACACCCAGAGGCAGAGGGTGAAAGCGCGTCCCCCCGCGTGGCTGAGCGGCAATCCGGCGAGATGCAGCAACCAGTGCACGACAAACGGGAACGGCCCGTACTGGCTGAAGATCTCCCCGTAGAGCGCTCCGCCCTCCGCGAAGTTCCGGTAGGAAATCAGGACGTAGCCCTCGTCGTCATAAAACATGAACACCGCGAACATCGCGCTTGCGGCCAAGGTCGTCAGCACGGCGCTGGCGCCGGCGAGGAGCAGGGTGGCCGGCCAGCGCGGGCGCACGGAATCCGCGCCGTTCACGACCCGGTCGAGGAGCTTCCGCCCTGCGGGGGCGGCGCCGACTTCAGGATGTAGTTCGGCCGGCGCTTCACCTCGTCGTAGATGCGGCCCAGGTACTCGCCGAGGATGCCGATCCCGATGAGCTGCACGCCGCCGAGGAACGTGATGAGCGCGGCCAGCGTGGTGAAACCGGTCGGGCTGCGCTCGAAGTCGAGCAGTCGCCAAATCACGAAGAAGAGCCCGGCCGCGAAACCAAGGCACGCCACCAGCATCCCGGCGTAGGTGACCAGCCGCAAGGGCAGGTGCGAGAAGCTGAAAACGCCATCTAGACCGTACCGCACGAGGCGGCGCAGGTTCTGTTGCGGTTTTCCGGCGGCCCGCTCCTGACGGTCGTACGGCACGTCGGCCGTCGGAAAGCCGATCCAGGAACGAAGTCCGGGAAAAAACCGGTGGTGCTCGGGCAGCGCGTTGAACGCCTCCACCGCGGCCGGCCCCAGCAACCCGAACGTTCCCGTATTGGGCTCGATGGGATGATCGGAGAGTGCGCCGAATGCGCGGTGGAACAGGTCGAACCCGACCCGCCGCATTCCCCGCTCCGCTCTCGAGCGCCGCACGGCGCGCACGACCTCGGCACCGCGTTGCCACGCCGCCACCAGCTCCGGGATGATCTCGGGCGGATCCTGCAGGTCCGCATCCATCGTCACTACCGCCTCGCCCCCGCGGGCGCGGGCAAGGCCGGCGGAAAGCGCACTCTGGAAACCGAAGTTGCGCGAAAGCTCCACCAGCTCGAAACGCGCGTCGCGCGCCGCCTGCGCACGCACCAGCTCCGCCGTGCGGTCGCGGCTGCCGTCATCCACCAACACCGCCCGCCAGCCGCATGTTTTCTCCGCGTCGAAGACCGCCGAAAGCCGCCGCAGCAATTCCGGGAGCACCGCCTCCTCGTTGAACACCGGAATGACGATCGTCACCCGGGGGCTGGCGGCCGCCTCTCTCATTTGGCCTTCAGCGCAGGAAGTTGTACCTGAAGATCGCCCAGAGCGCGCGGAAGCCGTCGCGCCAGCCGATCTTCTTCCCCTCCGCGTAGGTGCGGCCGTAGTAGCTGATGCCCACCTCGTAGATCACCACGTCGAGCTTCGCCACCTTCGCCGTGATCTCCGGCTCGAAGCCGAAGCGGTTCTCCTCGATATTGATCCGCTGGATCACCTCGCGGCGGAACACCTTGTAGCAGGTCTCCATGTCCGTGAGGTTCAGGTTGGTGGCCATGTTCGAGAGCA
>Ga0075471_10001862_pt1 | contig 13933 bp, 16 predicted proteins | sample DEB19_08_DNA_2_FD_74787 | JGI IMG/M metagenome (GOLD analysis project Ga0075471, IMG submission 74787) | Aqueous microbial communities from the Delaware River and Bay under freshwater to marine salinity gradient to study organic matter... | ecosystem: Environmental > Aquatic > Marine > Coastal ... | reverse complement strand
GGCAAGTCCTAGAATCTTTTGAAGGGCTTCAAACGGATTCTCCTTAGGAGCCACGTTAGTCTGCGCGACAAACCGAGGAGTCTGAAGGTTGATGTCAGCCGATCCAAACTGCATGGGCGACGGCGAAGCCGTTCCCGGCTTGATCTGGTATTCACGTGGCATGTTTGTCCTTTACTGTAGCTTAATACCTTGAGCTGTCGCCATCTGACGCTGATAATCAAGACCAGTGAATCCCTGCTGCAGCGACATGCCCATTGAAAGACCCTGAAGTCCTCCTTGGATTCCAGCGAGGAACGGAGACATCGACTGGGCTACCTGCCACTGGGGCATGGCGTTGATCGCTAGGTTCTGAAGACCAAGCTGCTGCTCCATAGATACCTTGGCAGACTCACGCGCCGCCTGGATTCCAAGAGCCGAGGTCAGGGCGTAGGTCGACTGGGACTGCGATGCTCCGCGCTCGGCTGCCGATACGGCAATAGCGCCGCGATAGGCATCATAGCGGTTCTGGATCTGTCGACGGCGCTCGGCTGCCGTGATCGCTCCCTGTGCCTTGGAGACGGCCAGAGTCTTCTCGTAGGCTGCCTTCTGCTGTGCGTTCTGATATTCCGCGATCTTTTTGTTTTGAATGTTGGTATACGCCGTTCCAGCCACAGATGTTGCAGTGGAGGCGATAATCATTGGAACAATGAATTCTGGTCCCATTATGTACTCGCTGCGCTTCTCTTGTTTGGAACGAAGTCAGCCACGAACTCCACGCCAGTGATGTTGAGGGGAGCCGGGCTATCCGACTTGATGAATAGATCCACGTTTCCACTGGATCCCATCACCTTGAAGTTATGGCTATCCCTGTCACTGATGATGTTCTGACTGGTGATGAATCCAATTGCTCCAAGCGACTTTCCTGTGTACTTGTACACGCGGTTGCTGGCTGGAGAGGTCTTTGGATCCACGGTGAATGTGAAGTATCCGGTATTTCGATGATGGACAGTGCACTGCTTCAGCTGGATTGCCCCAACTGCCTGCACTCCATTTTGGTCCCTGATGTGCTGCTTTGACATCTTGATGTTCATGTCGAATGGACATCCGACATAGACGTCATGGGCACTGAGGTTTCCTACAACCTCGATGATTGTGTTGGGCCAGTCGTTGAGCAGGGTTGCAATTCCATATCGGACGCCTTCTTTTTCATTCCAATCAGGTCCAAGGAACACTTCGCTGGCGTCTGGCATGATGAATGGCAAGACAAAGGTAGTTCGCTTGGATATTGAATCGAACGTTCCACCTGTCGCGACAACTAGAGCATCAAGACGAGGTCGATAAGAGGGAAGGGCATCGGAATTTCTGAGAGGAATTCTTTCAAGTCTGAAGATGTCATCCGGAACCCATGTCACTCGACTTAGCATGTACAGATGATCATCGATGATCTGGATTCCGAGGATGACTCGGCAATCATCAAATGTCCACTTCAACCACGACGACTGGAGCTTCTTCTGACCCTGCCAGTACATGAAGTTGATGTACAGAGCCGATGTTCCACGAAGAATCAGGATATCGTTTGCGGAAGATGCGGTAAGTTCCTTGATGTCTGATGGAATGTATCCATCTACATGGGCAGTTGCATCGGTTGCGACGCTCTGTGCCGCTCCTTCGTCTGTCAGGTATTCATATACCTGCGACCAGGGTCCCTTTGGAGTCGTCCAATACAACTGAGATCCAATAACGGCAGGACGAACATCGGGAGACGAATACGTGGTGGATGGAATGACGGACACCGTGGTCGGAGTCATCGCATCCTGCGCACGGATCTCGTACTGCTGTCCACTGGACGTGAACACGACGATGCTTCGCTGGAATGGAGTCATCCACAGGATTGATGTAACCTGCGTGGATGATAGCTTTACATCCACTGGATCTGAATCGATTACGGTTGCATATGAATCAAGCCAGAAGTTGTAGAACGATCCAGTCTGGGATCCAACGACATTCTCTCCAGCAGAGAACCATAGTCGATTTCGATGCAAACAGACATCAGTGATAGCCTTTCCAATAAAGGAGGGGCTAGGATTGGTCTGACTATCGCCGCTATATCGAGGCTCCCACGGACAAAACTTGATCTGGAACTCAATGGGGGTTCCTGGCTTTATCACGATGCGGATAGGCATCGTATCCGGCTTCAAGGTCGATCCTGCGTATGGAGATCGAACACGCTTGTACCACGGCTGTGAAGTCGTTGAAATACCCTGATACCATCCAGCTGGATGTCCCAGTGCATCGTCAACGGCATACCAATATTCACCATTGGCTGTGGGTGGCAGCTCAAACTCACCCCAGTTTGGCTTATGATGCGAATTTGATTTATCGTCCACGTTCTTGGAAGCGTGCTGATACGATGCTGTAGAGGTTTCGACAGCCGTTACTACAGTCTTGTTGAGGACGATAGTCGTGTCATCAATGCTGATAGCCTTGATATTTGAAGGACTGGTGTCGAGGTAAGCCTTTAGCAGCGCGGTATCGCCAACTGGATCATAGGTGACGGTCAAGGGTGTTCCGTCAATGTCGTATGCCGACACTGGATCAGTAGCGTCGTTTCTGAACACCAGGAGATACCGTTCGGTATTGGATCGCTCGATCCAGTGCACCTTGACATTTCCTGGAAGATCGGTGATGTCGGCAATCAATTCACTTCCCGGCCTTTTTTCAAGACCTGTTGAGAAGTGCATAAGTGCATTGTCGGCTTCCTCCACCTGATTCGGAAACCGCTGCCCATCGGGCTGTCGACTGACTCCTCCATTCAAGTCTGGAATTGCAATGCGCTGTAGCATCAGAATGGTCCTTGGAGCCTGCGTGCGCCGATGTACGGCCACGTGCTCTTGGTGTTGCTGGTGAATGCCGAGACATCACGCGATCGAATATCGGCAGCTCGGCTGCGCGCTCGAGACATGAATGCGATTTCCTGAAGAAGCTTGTCCTGTGACGTTTCTCCAACAGTGGCCATCTGGTACATGCGAGCAGCCATGTCGACAACCTCGAACTGCTCGGCAGTGGGAAGCGACTCGAATTCAAGAGAAGTGGTGATCTTCACATGGACAGGAGTGCCGATGGTGAATACATCGGTGTTGTTGTCCACATCGAACAGATAGGTAGGAGTGCGACCACGCTGGACAAGATTGCGTCCATAGTCGTTTCCAATGGTGTCAACAGCAAGGGTATCATCTGGAATGTAGATCTTACCGTTGATGTCGGGAAGATAGTCCTTGGTGACGGTGTTGCAGTTAAGACCGGTCATCTGCACCTGGATCGCGACCTCATCCAGCGTCTGCACTGCAAGAGTCACGTCGTTGGAACCAGTGACGGCAAGGGTCGACACTGGATATTCGCCAGATGCACGGAGGATTCGGTTTACTGCGTCAAGCTTTGATAGTGCGCCCATTGTTTGTTCCTATTAAAGTAAAATCCCTGCAGGCCGCTAGACCTGCAGGGACGGGAGCGAAATCCCCTTATGGGGTCTTTAATCAACCAATACGCGTAACGTAGACGGGATTGGTACCACCGCCAAAAGTAGAGTTAGCAGTAAGGGTGATGGTGCCGCTGCTGATAGTAGGCACAATGGTCTGCGCAGCTGCAGAGGTGGAAACATTGGTTCCAAAAGCAGTCACGAGAGACGCAGTGTGAGCCGTGATGATTCCATGACGGGAGTTACCAGCCGTATCGGCCTGGCACGTCACAAGGAACGAAGCAGGAAAGCTTTCGATCTTAGGAAGGGTCACGGTTCCAGACGCTGCAAGCACAGCAGTGACATACAGCTGCTGGGTTTCGCCACGGAAATCCGGGGCATAGGACGCATAGGTGGTGGTGGGATTGACGGTATTGACAGAAGAAGCCACAAGATACTCGTTTCGTAGTGCGGAGATTACTTTTTGACCAATAAGATTAAAACCAAACTCAGACAGGTGCGGATCTCCTAGCACACCTGCATTGAAAGCTTGATTAGAGTTTGCAGTCATTTCAGCCCAGCTAACGATGCTAGCTAGGTTTACGGACGTGACATTAGCATAGGACGCAGCGGCAGTGGCTGCCCAATCTGAATCAGATCGAAGAGCATCGCGATCGCCATCGGTTGACTGAATTTGATGCGACGTCATGAAGATAAAGGCTAGATCTTCAGCTCGTCCACCCGCAAGAATCCAACATGCCTTGATTTTTGCAATACCAGGTCCTGAAACCTTACTCCAATAATTATTGGCGTTTGATTCATTACCGTTTTGACCGGCATTGATGGTTACAATGGCTCGGGCATAAGGAAGACCTGAGCTGAGAGTCTGCCTTAGGATAATTTCCTTGAAGTAGGTTACAAGAAAATTGGTAGGAGCGGAGACGACATCGCCAAGGATATCATTGAGAGTTGCTCCGCCATAGCTTGAAAGACAGTTGCTAGCCCAACCCTTCTTTGCAGTGCTGATTGACATCAGTCCCAGTGCAATTGGGTTGCCCCATCCATTTGTAACGCCTACACCGCCACCTGCGGTATATACCGCAAGATTTACAGATCGGGAGGCGGCTGGAATAGTGAGAGAGCGGTGGACAATTGGATCTTCGCTTGCCGTTCCTTGAAAGGACATGGCAACGGAATTCAGATAGACAGTATCCGGAGCTCCGTTATCCTTGGCTGTAATTTTCAAAGTAGAGGTTGCAGTAGGCATCTTTGCGCCTACAATACGCAACTTCAACTCGTTGGAAAGCCCAATAGGACAATCGGAATCAATATAGATTCCAGCTGAAAAGTTAGCCCAGCGCTGAGAATCTGCAGTCAATGCGCTGTCACGCCACAGGCATTCAACACCCGTGACGTTGACGTTGCCCCAGATCTTAAGACCAGAGCCAAACGCAAGCCTAGCTTGATTAATTTCGTATGGATAGTTGGCAGGAGTCCCTGAAAAGCCTTGGTTAAGAGCACCGGAATTGGCTACATTGGCGCCGTTAAGATCGGTAATCATTCCCTGAACTGTCTTATACCCAAACGCACTGCCGCCTGCTGCATTCATATGGTAGAGTGGAGTTGCAAACATGGAATTAGGACGCTGAAGCTCCATTCCATATGCAAAACCATCGACATATCCAGCAACAACCTCTCCACCATCCATAAAACCAGTATTGGAGTCACCCAGATGGATAAAGTCGACGCTGCCCTTTCCAAGAACAACGTCATTGATAAACATGGGAGCCTTCATGGACCCATAAATTCCTGGCATGATAATCTCCAGTTGAACTAAGGGAGGAGGGAAAGTCCCTCCTCCCTTGTTCTATTATTTTAATCAGCTATTACGCCGAGGCAATTTCAAAGGCGCAGTACGGACGAAGCGCGCCGCCGCCCATCAGCATCTTCGAGACCATGAAGTCCGACTGACGACGAACGTCGCGGAACTTCTCGCTCTGGATGCCCATGAGCTGAAGCACCGCAATGGCGCTCTTCTGGAAGACGACTCCGCCGGTAAGCGCGAAGTTACCACGATACTTGGCGGGACCGGTCGTGATGTTGGACGACGGAATGTGGTTCGAGCAATAGACAGGAACGCCGAGGACATCGATGGGCGCCTGATAGCCCTGGCTATCCTGGATTCGGGGGCCAGCGGATCCGCTGTCGTTACGACCCCAGAAAGCCTGCGTGGTCATGTTCTGCACGCCGCTAGCGTAGTACGGAAGACCAAGCTTGCGAAGGGCGTAGTAGAGAGGAACATTGACGATCGCGCAGCGATCCGCGACGGGAACGTCGTTGGCATCCATCTTCTCGCAGATGAGACCGATGTCCTCGACAAGGGCGGCTGCATCTCGCTCGGTATTCCACGTTCCAGAACCAGTGTAATCTGCGTTGGCGCGGGTGGTGCTGGCACCAAGAATGGTGTTACCGCCGACCGGGAAGCTATTCGAACCGCTATCGGTTCCGACTCGAGCGGCATTGATCAGGAGTGCAGCGATCTTGCGATCCATCTGACGCGCAAGTTCGCGACCGGTCTCGGAGGCAAGCTCGTTGCGGACATCGAAGTGCGACATCGCGATATCGATGTCATCCACCTCAAAGTGGGCGACAAGCGGACGATCATCGAGGCTGATCGAGTATTCCTTGGTCTCGACATCGAGACCGAGAAGCTCGGTACCAGCCTCATGGTACTCGGAGCCGATCTTCCAGGTGGCGGGGAACTTCATGGTAGTTCCGCTGGTGATCGTCTTGTAGTTGACCTTGTCCAGGAACTGATTGTACTCCTGGAAGGCGGTGATGACCTCGCCGCCGTAGACGGGAAGCCACATGTCCGAAGGGGTCGGAGTGGTGTTAGCGAAGTTGGATCCAAAGCGGATCAGGTTGGTAGTTGCCATTTTTCTTTCTTTCTAAATCTAACTCATTGCGTGTTGCCTCTGCTTTGATTGTCGTCTCCTGATTATCCCGCACCATGCGGGGTCTGGACGGTCTCTGCTTTGGAAAGGCCAAGCGGGATTCGATACCCGCACACCCGATCAACGGGATCCTGCTTAGATGATTGGCCAGCGCGGCGAACCGCGCGTCAGGTCTTGGTGATGGAGGAACCGACCTCGAGTCCCTTGTTGTACGAATCTTCCTTCTCCTTGGCAACCCTAGCGTCCTCACCAGGACGCTTGAGGAACACACCGGTAACAAGCGCCAATGCGCTAAGAAGGATGGTTCCGCCGGGAACGCCACTCACCTCGCCCTCGATGGTTCGCAGGCCGATGTCGGTGAGTTGGCTAAGGACAGCATAGCGCTCTTCAGCGTTGCTGATGGAATGCTCGAATTTGTTGGTATTGCTCTCGACGTACCGCTTCCAGTCCTCCCAGACCATGTTGACATTGTCAAGAGTCACGGGATCTGGAGCATCGACTGCAGCAACGATGGCAGGAGGCACGTCGACCTTGATCAGAGAAGCCATGTTGCAACCCTGCAGGGTAGTAAGCACGATGGCGCAAACAATAAGGCATACAGCCGCCACGATGAAATACGGACGGTTCTTTAAGAGGTTCTTGATGTCGTCAATCATTCTTCATTGCTCCACTGGCCCGGACACGGTCCTGGACCATCTGCTGGTATTCAGTATCAAACTTGTAGCGTGGATCCCGCATAGCTGCAACCATTTCCTTTGATGTGGAGAAGGGCTTGGTATTCGCAGGAACACCGGATGATGCTGAAATTCTCGTCTTTGGTTCGGTGTTAGAGGCCTGCCGACGAGCCTTCAGACCAAGGATGACATTGTGCCAGCCCGGAGACTTGAGGGAATTATTGACAGCTTCCCGCTCGGCCTCATCAAGGTTCTCAGACGCCCATTTGATGATAGAGTTGAGCTCATCTGCTCCACCCACCACCTTTGCCGCCTCTTCGGCAAGCTGACGCTGACGCGCCTTGATGCCGTCGATGTATGCATCCACGACCTGATCGGGAATGCCGAACTTGGTCTTGATCTGCTCCTTGGTGTCAGGAGAGATGGATCCAGTGGTGTGGATCTCATGCCCCCAACGATGCCATTCCTCATCCGTTGGCTTTGACGCCTCTGGCTTGTTTGGAATCGCAAGGTTGTCTGGAGCCTTTGCATCAGGCACATCGACTGGAATCGATTCCTGCTCGATCTGTGGCTTTGACTTGCCAGCCTGCTGAAGGCGCGTGATCTCGGCACGCATGTCCTTCCACGACTTGATGAACTTCTCCGGATCGCTGTTGTACTGAGGAGGAAGATTGCTTGGATTGCTTCGAGCAAACGCCTCGACCTTCTGCAACTCGACGTCCACTTCGGGGGTTTCGTTAGATTCGCTCACTGTGTGCTACCTTGAATTGCCTTTTCTGCACCCATCTCGGCCATGGAGCCGAGGCTGGTAACGGTCTGCTCTGCCGCCATCTGCTGGATGGACTGCTGTGCCTGCGCCTGCTGCTCTTCCTGGAGCTGCTGCGGAGTCTTGACAAGACCCACGGGCTCGAGTCCGAACGACGACGTCCACTTGATGGCCCACCCATACCAATCGATGTACGGAGCCACGGGCTGCATCTGCTGGATCACAGCCGCCCACTGGGCAAGCTGGGAATTGGTTACCTCTCGATTGAGGGCCTCGAGTCCCGTACGAACCTTGAGGTTCAGCGGGCCGCTGCCTTCGATGAGCTTTAGGATTTCCTTGGGGATCAACTTGTCGCGACCCATCAGGACAATGGTTCGCTTGACGATGGGAATCTGGATGTCTCGGGCAAGACCTGAGAAGATCCCGCCGAGAGTCTGGTCGAGTTCCTGCGCGACTTCGCGGATCTCTGTCGCAGTGACGCGATCCCCTGTCCGCTGAACCGACGACTGCAGCAGGAACGTCCGTCCAAGCTGCTGGGTAAGATCAGAACGAAGTGCGACCATTGGACCGAGATCCACCTGCTTGAGCAGCTGGATCGGGAAGACATCAGCCTGACGGGCAGGGACGAAGTCGCCATTCTCGGTGTCCTGAAGGTCCTGCACCTCCGTGATGCCGCTTGGATCGACTCCAATACGGAACTCGGAGTTGGCCACGGCGGCTTCGACAAGAGCCTTGCTGATGGCCTCGAGGGTTCGGATGTCACCGATATGCTCCTCGACAAGCGATCGACCGTAGTCCTCGCCTGCGACTCGCGACCACACCTGGGGAACGTATGGGCAGATCTCGAAGGTGCCGGAGTCAACGATGACCCCGCAGTACTCCTTCTCGACCTCCCACTTCTTGAGGTCGTCATCCCACTCGATCTCGGTGAAGAACGGCTTGTGGTCCTCGGTGGGTCCGCTGCCGTTGTACTCCTCGTCCATGTCGTCCATCTTCGGCCAGTCGTCGGGAACGGCATCGGGATCGACCCATTCGCGCAGGATGATGCGCTTGACGCGGCCATCGGGATAGCGCTGGACTACATACTGGTCGAGTCGATGAACACGGAAATTGTATTCATCCACGATCTCAAACAGCGCATCGCCGCAGACGATAAGATGCTGAAACAGTACAAAGAGTTCCTGACGAAGGTTGGTCGAGCTCAACTTGTCCATGATCTTGCGATCAAGGCGCGCCAATTGACTCATGGTCTCGGTGGTATCCGCACCCTGCGGCACGAATGCCTGGTCAAGCTCGAAGTTGAAGAACGGAGCCTGGTTCAGGGGATAGATGGCGGAGACCATGCGGCTGGCAAGAGCCATGACGCCACGGGCGGGAAGGCTCGAGAAGACGTCTGGAAGCTCCATCGTCTCCGTGAAGCCCTCCTCGGGATACAGTCCTGGAATCGTAAGGCGTGAACAATCCTGAGCACGCTGGAGCTTGTTGGAACGTCGGGAATCCAGACGGTCGAACTCCTCCTTGATTGAATAATCCTTGCTCATGGGTTGTTGTTCTGCCTATTCTGAACTGTGAACGGAGGCGTATAGGGACGAATCCATTCTGGTTGCTGGTAGTTGATGCCTAGGTTGGGAGCGGTGAACCAGGACAGGTCGGTCCTGAAGTTAAGCTGCTCGAACTTGGTCGGATCGAACGACGCCTGGAATCGCTCTGGAATCTGGATGGATCCTGGAATAGGAGCCATTGAGGGGGCGGATTCGAATGTGCCGCCCTCTGCAGCCAGACGCTGGGAGGAAATCAGCTCGTACGATGCAACGCGCTCGATGAACAGCCGCTTCTCGTTCTCGAACTTGACCCGCTCTTCCTCGAGCTGAGCATCGGTTTTGATCTTTTCACGACTCGGAGCGTTGGGTCCCGCCATAGCTACTCTGCCTTTCAGCCAATGCCTTCAGATGGGTGACTACACTGTATTGACCGGACTTGAAGTCGATCTCCCTGAGATCGACATTCCTGGTGTCGGTAATGGGAGTGAACGTCTGCTCCAGCCACAGGACAAGGTCCCTGTTGATAGTGGGTTGATTCTTCATTTGGTCTTTGTTGCAAGTCCAGCGCTGTGCATGGACATGAGTTCTCTGTATAGTCCGAAGGATGTGGTCGAGTGGATGTCAAGCCCTGCCAGCCTGAGCTGCCTTGATATGGTTCCTACGCAGGTCACCCTGTTCGGTTTATACGACCACATCCCAAGATCGGCTCCGACATGGAGCCATTCCGTAAGAAACATGCGAAGACCTGAATCAACGACCCATCCTTCGCCCATCAGGGCCACCAGCTTTGGATCGTGATATGGAGGATCGATCTCAAATGAGTGGACTATCTTTGATTCCACGATCCTTCTAGCCACGTCGTACGGCCTCCAACAGGACGGTTCGTTCCTGGGGACCGAAAGATAGTGGTCCCCGTATTTCATGCCGACATGGATAGGTCTGAATCCATTCAGCATGTCCGATAATAGTCCCAATGGATCCTTTAGATCCATGAAGTCTACCCTAATTAGCATACTAGATGTCATCTTCTATATACCTATCTAGATGTCTACAGTAGAGTTTCCCTGTTTAGGGGCGGCTAATTAGGTGAGGGTCTCGACATCAAGCCAGGCAGGGGCCAGATACTCGATAAGTTCCTTAAAATGGGCTTCGGATTCCTCGTTTTTGACGTAGAAGTCGAAGATATCGGGAATATGTCCGGTCGTGTACAGCATGGCCAGCTTCTCCGACTCATGCTGCCGCCAAGGAGCGTCTAGGTCCTTTAGACGCATAGCCCCATCGACAAAGATGGTGGTCCCATTTAGGGCTTCCACCATCTCAAGTTCGTTCAGATACCGCATGTCATCGAATATTACAACGGTCTCCTTGAACTCCTTGTGCCATCCGAACCTATCCATCTGCTTATAATTGTCCTGTTCGGCAATCTGCACCTGAACAAGTTCTATAAGAACCCTGTTAACCCAGTAATCAGGGCCTGTGATCCCCGGCTTATAGTTAGGATCCCTACGGGATTCGCCCCATCTTTGCAGGGTTTCCCTATACTTTTTAGGATTAGTATCCTTATTAAGTCCCAACCGCTTGGCGGCTCGCTTCATAGGCTGGGCAAACGAATATAGGATTGGGTTCATCCCATGCTCCTTGCACCAATCGTGAAGGTACAGCGCTGCCGTAGTCTTGCCGCCTCTAGCCAAACCAGCAAATCCGACTACTATCATTCAACCTCCTTCAGGGCTCGCCATGACATTGGGAATAGATTGCAGATGATCAGGTCGACTTCCCGTGCATACCACTGAACCTCGAGCTGGGCATGGCTGTCGATCCTGAGATTATACATCCTTGACCAGGCATACAGCGATCCAGTCCAGATCCACTGCGTTTCCATGGACTGCGGTAGGATGGCTCGAGCTTGCTCTGGGCACACCCCATCAGCCACCATGTCGTTATACAGCTTCTCTGCCTTGGTCTGGATGTCATCCCACTCCATCATGTACTGGATCGAGTTAGGATGAACGGTATCGGACGACCCCTGCTTTACGTTTGCCGCCTTCATCCTGAGTTCTCCTGATTCAGGAAGCCAGAACGTAGGCTTTACGTCGACGTAGCGCCTGGAGACCTCGTTCCATGCAAAGCCAATCTGGTGCTTTGCAAGCTGTCGTGCGATGAAGATAGGAGCCGTAAAGCGCAGTTGGACGCTGCAATGGGAGAAAGGAGACCAGTGATTGTGCTTAGCTAGGTAGTTGATCAGGCGCTCATTCTGACCTACGCTGAACATGTCGGCGGTCTTGTCAAACGAGACACGGGCTGCATTGCAGACTGTCTCGTCATCTCCCATATGCATGATGTATTCTACCATCAGTGGGTCTCCATCCAGTTGTTACCGATCTTGTACTCGCCCTTGAGGGGGCACTTCAATCCAAGGTTCTGTCCGGCAATGGTGATGGCGTTGCAGGCTGCCTCGCCTACGTCATTGGCAATGGCTTCCTCGCATTCGATCTGCCACTCATCGTGGATGTTGGCCATGAATCGATACTTGCCTGGATACTTGCTTGACAGGATTGTGTCGAGGACAACCAGAGCTTCCTTCATGACTACCGCACCCGCCGACTGCAGTAGTAGGTTCAATGCGCTGTGGGCTGAACGGACTGGAAGCGGTCTGTTGTCTAGGCCGCGGAGGAAGCCACGCTTTGCCGTGACAAACTCTAGCTGGTTAAGAAGCTTGGCATAGGCTGGAACCTGGCGCTTGAACTGGTCCTTGAGCCTGGCGCCATCCGATACGGTGCCGTTTACGATCTTACCGACCTTTGCATCGCCAGCTCCGTATAGCAAGCCGTAGATGAAGGTCTTGGCTTGGTCGCGGGTCTTCAGTCCGGCCATTTGCTGGTTATGAGTATGGACGTCACCCTCACATACGACCTTGCTGTACGCACCGTTGTCGAATGCCGCAAGATAGTGGGCAAACATGCGCAGCTCAAGACCGCTGGCGTCTGCACCTACCTGAACCCATCCTTCTTGCGTAGGCTTGAACAGGGCCCTGCATTCAGATCCAAGCGGAGATCCGCAGCGAGGAACCTGCGCCATGTTGGGATCGCTGTGAGTCATGCGTCCCGACACCGCTCCGTTTGTGTTGACGGCTCCATGGATTCGTCCGTTATGCACGGCTTCCAGCCACGACGACAGCTGTGACTGACGCTTGTCAAGCATCAGATACTCGATCAGCAGCTTGCACTCTGGGTACGGAAGACTGTCGAGCACCGCTTCATCGATCTTTGGCTTGCCTGTCTCGGTGAGTTCGGTCGGCTTCCACTTGTACTTCTTGATCAATGCGGAAGCGATCATGTCCCGCGATCCGGGGTTGAAGGGAATCTCCTTTACCTTGGTCTTTAGCGGAACAAGCTTAGGCGGAAACACGGATTGCAGGGACGCAGTCACGTCGCTGATCTTGAGGTTGATGTCACCCATCAGCGCCTGCGCCTTATCCAGGTCGAATCCAAAGCCGTTGCCAATCTGACCTCCAATGATCCTGGCAACCGCATGCTCGATGTTGCTGGCACGGGGGATCTCGGCAATCAATGGACCGAGTTTGTCAAAGATAGCCTCCGTGATGTCCACGTCGTTCTTGCAGTACTCGATCATCTCATTGGATAGCGTCGAGAAATCCGTGTGATCTCCCTTTGGCATCCTGAGATGTTCGCCCCACTTCTTGAGAGATGAACCACCTGCTGGATGGGTGTTGCGGTCGGGCCAGAGCAAACGGGACATCACGCAGGTATCGTATACAATCTTGTTGTCGATTGGGTAGCCCAGCATCGCCATGGCTGGCATGTCGAACGCAAGGACGTTATGACCTACAATGACGTCGTGATCATACAGGTCGTCTACAAACGACTGGGGATCTAGATGCACGCGATGGTGTCCGTCACTCTTGACCACCCCTACGTGGAATGCCGTCAACTTCGGAATGAGATTGTCGGTTTCAATGTCAAAATACGCTATCTTCATGGGTAGCACTTACTCCTTACTTAGTTGTCTTGTTACTTGCTCTTCTTCTTGGAATTCCGGTACTGCTCAAGAAGACGGCGACCCTTTGCCACCGCACTGGCCTTGTCACCGGTATGGCCCCATGCTTCAAGACTGAGCTTGAGACGGGTCTTCTTTCCATTCTTGTACAGAGGACCAGCTGCCGACCCCATGCGGACAAGGAACGAGCCCTTGCGGCGCTTCTTCTCGGGGGTATCGGCGGCGCCCTTCACGGGTGCCTTGAGGTTACCGCCGGTAGCCTTATTGTACTTTGCGCGTCCAGATGCGGTCAAGCCGCCCTTGGGATTCTTATCCTTCTTGCGAAGACTGACGTTCTTCTTAGCCATTGGTTGCGGTCTCCTTCTTTGCCTTGGTGCTCGGTGCTGCAGTGTTGCTAAGCGCCGCCTTGAGTTGATTGACTTCAGCCTGAAGCTCCTGAATGCACGTCTTCATGGTATCGACATGCATGATAAGGGTCTTGGGGCTGTAGGAAGTATACGATGGGAACTTGTCTGGAACCTGAGTCATGTGAGAATCTCGTTATTGAG
>Ga0075471_10001861_pt1 | contig 13933 bp, 11 predicted proteins | sample DEB19_08_DNA_2_FD_74787 | JGI IMG/M metagenome (GOLD analysis project Ga0075471, IMG submission 74787) | Aqueous microbial communities from the Delaware River and Bay under freshwater to marine salinity gradient to study organic matter... | ecosystem: Environmental > Aquatic > Marine > Coastal ... | reverse complement strand
GGCCCTCGCCCTCGCGGCCCGCTCGCTGGAGCGGGCGGCGGGGGAGGCCGACCTCACCCTCGCCCAGTACCGCGTGCTCGCACTCGTCGCCGGGGGCGACGAGCGGTCGTCGCTGCTCGCGCGGCGACTCGCCGTGGCGAAGCCGACCATCACCGCGGTCGTCGACGGGTTGGTCGAGCGGGGCCTGCTCTCGCGGGCGGCGGTCGAGGGCGACCGGCGCTCGATCCGCCTCGCGCTCACCCGCGACGGCGCGTCGGCGCTGCGCGCCGCCGAACGCGTGATGTGCAACGTGCTCGACCGCATCGCCGGCCACGCGCCCGATCCCGACGCGCTGCTCGGCGCGCTCGGCGATCTCGACGACGCCCTGACCGCCCGCATGCGGGAACGGGCGCAGGAGCAGGTCTCGCCGTGACGACGACCCGCAAACCCGGGTGGGTCCGGCGGCTCGTCGGCTACATGAAGCCCCACAAGCGCCACGCGTACCTCGCATTCGGCGTGGCGATCGGCGGCCAACTCATCCAGTCGATGATCCCGCTCGTGCAGCGAGTGATCATCGACGACGTCATCGACGGTCAGACCCGGCCGCTCGCGCCCTGGATCACGTTGCTCGTGTTGATGGGCGTGGCGATCTTCGCGCTCGCCTACGTGCGCCGGTTCCGCGGCGGCCGCATCGCCCTCGACGTGCAGCACGACCTGCGGACCGCCATCTTCCGCCAGTTGCAGCAGCTCGACTTCGCCCGGCACGACGAGCTCCAGACCGGCCAGTTGGTGAGCCGCGCCTCGTCCGACGTCGCCCTCATCCAGGGATTCCTGCAGTTCCTACCCATCGGCATCGCGAACGTGATCCTGTTCGCGGTGTCGCTCGTCGCGATGTTCTGGCTCTCACCGCTCCTCGCGTGCGTGATGCTCGCAGTGGGCCCGGCGCTGCTCTTCACGGGTCTGCGGTTGCGCACTTCGGTGTTCCCGGCGAGTTGGGACGCCCAGCAGAAGGCGGGTGATGTCGCCAACGTGGTGGAGGAGGACGTCACCGGCGTGCGGGTGGTCAAGGGGTTCGGCCAAGAGCAGCGTGAGCTCGACCGCCTCATCGAACGGTCGTCGAACATGTTCGGCGCGCGGGTACGGCTCGTGAACATGCAGGCGCGGCTGCAACCGGCGATGCAGGCGATCCCCGCGTTCGGACAGGTGGCGGTGCTCGCGCTCGGCGGCTGGCTCACGATGCGCGGCTCGATTTCCTACGGCACCTTCCTCGCGTTCAGCTCGTACATGCTGCTGCTCACCCCGCCCGTGCGCATGCTCGCCGCCATCCTCACCGTCGGGCAGCTCGCGCGGGCCGGAGCCGAGCGCATCTTCGACCTCCTCGACTCCACCCCGCTCGTGCAGGACCCGCCCGGCGCCACCGACATGGAGGTCACCGCGGGCGAGGTGCGCTTCGATTCGGTGACGTTCGGCTACACGTCGACCGAGCCCGTCCTCTCCGGGTTCTCGCTCACCGTCGCGCCCGGTGAGACGGTGGCGCTCGTGGGCGGTTCCGGGTCGGGCAAGTCGACCGTTGGGCTGTTGTTGCCGCGCTTCTACGACGTGCACGGCGGCGCCGTGACGATCGACGGCACCGACGTGCGCACGGTGACGCTGCAGTCCTTGCGGGGCTCGATCGGGGTGGTGTTCGAGGACTCGTTCCTGTTCTCGGATTCGATCGCGAACAACATCGCGTTCGGCCGGCCCGACGCCACACGCGCCGAGGTGGAGGCCGCGGCCCGGGCGGCCGAGGCTCACGGGTTCATCGAGCAACTGCCGCAGGGTTACGACACGGTCGTGGGTGAGCACGGGCTCACGCTCTCGGGCGGTCAACGCCAACGTGTCGCGCTCGCTCGGGCGCTGCTCTCCGACCCGAAGGTGCTCCTGCTCGACGACGCCACGTCGTCGATCGACGCCCGCATCGAAGAGGAGATCCACGCGACGCTGCGGCGGCTGGCGGCGGGGCGCACCACGCTGCTGATCGCGCACCGGCGGTCGACGCTCACCCTCGCCGATCGCATCGTCGTCGTCGACGGTGGGCAGGTGGTCGACACCGGCACCGACGCCGAACTGCGCGAGCGGTGCGCCCTGTATCGCATGCTGCTGTCGGGCCCGGGCGACGACGCCGAAGGGCTCGACGCGCCCGTCGCCGCGCCGGAGGACGAGGCGCAGGTGGGCGGGATCACCCCGTCGGCGTGGAAGGGCCTCGACGCCGACTCGCTGCGCCGCGCCCAGATCGCCGACGCGACGCGCCCGACGCAACCCGCCGCGATGATGCGAGCGGGCGGCGGTGGCGGTGGTGGTGGCGGCAACTGGGCGGGAGGGATGGGCGCGGCGCTCGCCGCCACCCCCGAACTCCTGGCGCAGGTCGACGCGCTCCCGCCGGTCGACGCCGACCCGCAGGTCGACGCCGCGGCCGAGAGCCGCCCCGCTCCAGAGTTCTCCTTCGGCCGGTTCCTCTATCGGTATCGCCTGTGGCTCGGCATCGGCCTCGGGCTCGTCGCGGTCGACGCCGCGTGCACGCTCGCCGGCCCGCTGCTCGTGCGTTACGGGATCAACTTCAAGGAGAACGGTTCCCAGGCCCTGTGGGTGGCGTCGGCGGTCTTCTTCCTCATCACCTGCTTCGACTGGTGGGTGATGCGCACCGAGGCGCGCGTGCTCGGGCGCACGTCGGAACGCCTGTTGCACGCACTGCGCATCAAGGTGTTCGCGCACCTGCAGCGACTCGGCGTCGACTACTACGAGAACGAGATGGCGGGCCGCATCATGACCCGCATGACGAGCGACATCGACGCGCTCTCGCAACTGCTGCAGAACGGCCTCGTGAACGCGCTCGTCAACGTCGTGACGTTCTTCGGCGTCGGCATCGCGATGATCGTCATCAACCCCCGCCTCGCCCTCGCCACCGCCGTCGTGTTGCCGCCGCTCGCGGTCGCGACGGTGCTGTTCCGACGGGGATCGTCGCGTGCGTACGAGTCGGCCCGCGAACAGATCGCCGCGGTCAACGCGAACCTGCAGGAGGGACTGTCGGGCGTGCGCGTCTCGCAGGCGTTCGTCCGGGAGGAGCGCAACCAGGAGCAGTTCGAACAGGTCGCGTCGGGCTACCGCGACGCACGGGTGCGGGCGCAGCGGCTCGTCGCGATCTACTTCCCGTTCGTCGACTTCCTCTCGGCGGCCGCGTCGGCGGTGGTGCTCGGGGTCGGCAGCGCGTTCGTGGCCAACGGATCGATGAACGTCGGCGGCATCATCGCGTTCCTCCTCTACCTCAACCTGTTCTTCGCCCCGATCCAGCAACTCTCACAGGTGTTCGACGCGTACCAGCAGGCGCGGGTCGCGATCGCCCGCATCACCGAACTGCTCGACACGCCGACGAGCGTGCCCGTGCCGGACGTCCCGGTCGATCCCGGGCGGTTGCGCGGCGACATCGAACTGCACGATGTCCGCTTCCGGTATCTGCACGCGGTCGACGAGGCGTTGCGCGGCGTCGATCTCCGCATCGCCGCCGGCGAGACCGTCGCACTCGTGGGGGAGACGGGAGCGGGCAAGTCGACGGTGATGAAACTCGTGGCGCGCTTCTACGACCCGTCAGCGGGCGACGTGTGCGTCGACGGGGTTCGAGTGCGCGACTACGACCAGGCTGCGTTCCACCATCAGCTCGGCGTGGTCCCCCAGGAGGCGTTCCTCTTCACGGGGACCATTCGCGACAACATCGCGTACGGCCGCATCGAGGCGTCCGACGCCGAGGTGGAGGCGGCCGCGCGCGCCGTGGGGGCGCACGAGTTCATCGCCGGCCTTCCCGGCGGCTACCTCCAGTGGGTGAGCGAGCGGGGACGGTCGCTGTCGTCGGGGCAGCGCCAGCTGATCGCGCTCGCCCGGGCCCATCTCGTCGATCCGGCGATCCTCCTGCTCGACGAGGCGACGTCGAACCTCGATCTGCGCACCGAGGCCAAGGTGCAGGCGGCGATGGGCGTCGCGGCGCAGGGCCGCACCACGGTGCTCATCGCCCACCGCCTGCAGACCGCGCGTCTCGCCGACCGGATCGTCGTGATCGACGCGGGCCGGGTCGTCGAGGACGGCCACCACGACGAGCTCGTCGCCCTCGAGGGTCGCTACGCCACGATGTGGTCGCTCGCGATCGGTGAGGCGGCCCCCGCCGGGCGTTAGCGTCGGGGCCATGCCCGAGATGCCGGCGGACGAACCCGGTCGCACCTGGTGGCGCGACGGAGTGCTGTACCAGATCTATCCGCGGTCGTTCATGGACGCGAACGGCGACGGCATCGGCGACCTGCGCGGGATCACCGCGCGACTCGACCACCTGCAACGCCTCGGCGTCGACGGGATCTGGCTCGATCCGGTCATGGTGTCGCCCAACGAGGACTGGGGTTACGACGTCGCCGACTACGTCGACGTCGACCCGGCACTCGGCACCCTCGCCGACGTCGACGCGCTGATCGCCGAGGCCGGCGCGCGCGGCATCCGGGTGATCATGGACCTGGTGCCGAACCACACGAGTGACCAACACCCGTGGTTCGTCGACGCGAGATCGTCGCGCGACGCGCGCCACCGCGACTGGTACGTGTGGGCCGACCCGAAGCCCGACGGCTCGCCGCCGAACAACTGGCGCATGACGTTCGATCCGCGCCAGCCGGCGTGGACGTTCGACGAGGCGAGTGGGCAGTACTACCTCAACCAGTTCCTCCCGTCGCAGCCCGACCTCAACTGGTGGAACGAGGAGGTGCGCCAGGCGTTCGACGACATCCTGCGCTTCTGGTTCGACCGGGGCATCGCCGGGTTCCGCATCGACGTCTGCCATTCGGTCGTGAAGGACCGCGAACTGCGCGACAACCCGCGCGCGACCGCCGACGACCACTGGTACGTGCAGATGATGGGCTACCGCGCCGTGTACAACTCGTGCCGGCCCGAGGTGCACGACGTGCTGCGGCGCTGGCGGCGCGTCGCCGAGAGCTACGACCCGCCCCGCATCCTCGTCGGCGAGACGTACGTGCTCGACACCGCGCAGTTCGCCGCGTTCTACGGCGAGGGCGACGAGCTGAACCTGGCGTTCAACTTCATGCTGCTGCACGCGAACTTCGACGCGCGTGAGTTGCGGGCCGCGGTCGAGCACGCCGAAGGCATGCTCCCCGCGTCGGCGTGGCCGACGTGGACCGGTGGCAACCACGACAACCACCGGTTCCCCACGCGTTGGGGTGACGACGACCCCCGCCGGGCGCGCGTGGCGATGATGATGCTGCTCGGACTGCGCGGCACGCCGTTCCTCTACTACGGCGACGAGATCGGCATGATCGACACCGACGTGCCCGACGACCGCATCCTCGACCCGGTCGGGAAGTTCCACGGGCCGCGCCTCGGGCGCGACAACGAACGCACGCCGATGCACTGGAGCGCGGAGGACGGCGCCGGGTTCGCGCCCGCCGGGGTCGAGCCGTGGCTGCCGTACGGCGACCACGGCGCGATCAACGTCGCCGCGCAGGAGGACGACCCGCACTCGATGCTCGCGCTCACGCGCGACCTCATCCGGCTGCGGCGCGCGCACCCCGACCTCGCCCGCGGCGACTACGCCACACTGCCGGCGAGCGACGATCGTGTGTGGGCGTGGCGGCGCGGCGCGCGCACGACGGTGGTGTGCAATATGGGCGACGACCCGGTGACGGTGCCCGATGTCTCCGGCGCGGTCGTGATCGGCACCGACCGCGCGCGTGACGGCGAGGAAATCGGCGGCACGCTCGCGCTCGGTCCCTGGGAGGCCGTGATCGTCGCCGGGTGAGCGAGCCGGACCGTGGTACGTGACCGTGCACACGTGTCGGCTCGGGCCGTACGCTCGGGCCGTGCGCTTCTACGACGAGCAGGTGCTCCCGCGGGTCATCGACGTGCTGTGCGGCAGCAAGATGTTCGGCCGTATCCGTGCCGACGCCTGCCGCGATCTGCACGGCGACGTCGTCGAGCTCGGGTTCGGGTCGGGCACCAACCTGCCGTTCCTGCCCGAGGCGGTGACGGGCGTGTGGACGGTCGAGCCGTCGCAGGGCGCGATGAAGATCGCCCGCAAGCGCATCGCCACATCGCGAGTGCCGGTGCACGTCGGCGACCTCGACGGCGCCCGGCTCGGTTTCCCCGACGACCGTTTCGACGCGGCGTTGTCGACGATGACGTTGTGCACGATCCCCGACGTCGCGGGCGCGCTGCATGAGGTGCGGCGCGTGTTGAAGCCGGGCGCGTTCCTGCACTTCGCCGAGCACGGGCTTTCGCCCGATCCGAAGGTCGCGCGCACGCAGCACCGCCTCAACGGGCTCGAGCAGCGGTTCGCCGGCGGCTGCAACCTCGACCGTGATCACGAGGCGCTGGTCACAGAAGCGGGCTTCGAGATCACCGAACTGCACCGGTTCGCGCTCAAGGGCCCGAAGGCGTGGAGCTACATGTACCTCGGCCGGGCCCGGAACCCGGGCTGACCTCGGCCCGTATACTCGGCGGCGTTCCGGAGGGCTGACCGAGTGGCCGAAGGTGCTCGCCTGCTAAGCGAGTAGGGGGTGATAAGCCCCCTCGAGGGTTCAAATCCCTCGCCCTCCGCCAGTGCGCACGCGGCCTGGCTGCGACGGAGAAACCCCTCGGCCGCGGCCGAGGGGTCTTCCGTTCCGGTGCGCGGGTTCCGGCCCGGCCGGAACGTGATCAGCCGACGCGCTTCAGCGTGTTGCGGTCGGTGTGGGCGATCTTCCCGCCCTTGGCGTGCTCGTAGTAGGTGCACTCCTGGTACGACCACGAGTTCGCATCGTGGACGGTGATCGTGCACTCGTACTTCGTCGTCTTCGCCCGCGCGTCGAGGTACTTGTTCGACAACACTCCGTACGTGGTGTCGCCGTGGTTCGCCTCCATCGTGAACGTCGTGTCGCCCGCGTTCGCCGTGCACCCGGCGATGAGCACCGAGCCGCGCGGCACCATGAAGCAGCGCATCACCTGGTGGGCGTCGCCGTCCCACAGCCAGTAGCCCACCTCGGTGTGGAACGGATCGTCTTCACCCGCGCGCCACGCGGCCATGCGGTAGTCGAGCCCGTACAGGTGCTGCTCGCCGTTGTCGACCGGGCCGAACGGCTTCAGCGTGATCTTCTCGCGGTACGGCGTCTCGCCCACCTCGCCCTCGACGTTGTGGTACGAGAAGTCCATCCCGCCGTCGCCCTCCCACTCGCCGGCGAGGCCCGCGAGTGGTCCCCATGCAGTCATGTCGTCGCTCATGAGCGGGGATCGTACGGCTCGGGTCCGGGTGCGATCACGTTGGGCGGCGTACCCCCGGACAGCACGGTCGCGACGGCCGAGGTCGCCATCGTCGCCATGCGGCGGCGGGTGGCATCCGATGCCGATCCGAGGTGGGGGAGGAGCACGGTGCGGGGGGCGGTCAGCAGGTCGGGGTGGACGAGCGGTTCGTGCTCGAACACATCGAGCCCGGCGGCGAAGATGCGGCCGTCGTGCAGGGCGGCGGCGAGCGCGGCTTCGTCGACGACGGGGCCGCGCGCGGTGTTCACGAGCACGGCGGTGGGCTTCATGAGGCCGAGGCGGCGCTCGTCGACGAGATGGTGGGTGTCCGCGCCGCCCGGCACGTGCAGGGTGACGATGTCGGACTCGGCGAGCAGCGTGTCGAGGTCGGCGACGTATCCGTCGACGCCGGTGTCGTGACGCGCATGGTGCAGCACACGCATGTCGAACCCCGCGGCCCGGCGCGCGACCGCCCGCCCGATGCGGCCGTAGCCGACGATGCCGAGCGTCGCGCCGTGCACGTCGCGCCCGAGGTACTGGGTGATGCCCCAGCCCGGCCAGCGCCCGGCCCGCAGGTCGCGTTCGGCGTCGCCGGCGAGGCGCGACGCGGCGAGGATGAGCGCGAACGCGAGGTCGGCGGTCGTCTCGTCGAGCACGCCGGGGGTGTTGCACACGGTGATGCCGCACTCGTGGGCGGTGGCGACGTCGACGTTGTCGTAGCCGACCGCGACGTTGGCGACGACCCGCAGCGATCCCGCGGCTCCCGCCCGCAGCACGGCGGCGTCGATCCGGTCGGTGAGCAGGCACACGATCGCGTCGCACTGGGGGGCGATGTCGCACAGCTCGTCGTGGGTGAAGGGCGCGTCGTCGGGCTTGGGGTCGACGAGGGTGTGCCCGGCGAGCGGGCCGAGGCCGCCATCGGGGAGCCGGCGGGTGACGAGGATCCGTCCCATGCCCGCCCAGTGTGTCCCACAGAACGGGCGTGGGTGCCCGATTCGTGGGACACACCCCGCGCCTGTGTCCCACAACGTTCGCACTGGTGCGGGAATCGTGGGACACAAGGGGTGAGCGAGGGGCGGGTAGCGTCACCGGCCGTGGGTGTGCTCGACGGCAAGCGTGCGCTCGTCACCGGCGGTGCGGCGGGCATCGGCGCCGCCACCGCCGCGCTCCTCGCCCGCGAGGGCGCGACGGTCGGCATCCTCGACCGGGCCGCTCCCGACGGCGACCTCGCCTTCACCGCCGACGTGCGCGACGCCGACGCGGTCGCCGCCGCCGTCCACGCGTTCGTCGCCGCGGCCGGCGGCATCGACATACTCGTGAACAACGCCGGCACCGGCGACCTCCGCCCCCTGCACGAGGTCGACGACAAGCTGTGGCACCGGTTGATCGACGTCAACCTCACGGGCACGTTCCACGGGATGCGGGCCGCGATCCCGCTGATGCTCGAGGCCGGCGGCGGCGTGGTGGTCAACAACGCGTCGCTCTCGGGCCTGCTCCCCACCCGCAACGAGGCCGCGTACTCGGCGGCGAAGGCGGGCGTGATCGCGCTCACCCGCAGCGGCGCCCTCGAGTACGGGCCGACGGTGCGCGTCAACTGTGTCGCCCCCGGCCACATCCGCACGCCGCTGACCGCGGTCTGGGACCAGTTCCCCGACGCCTTCGCCCCGATCGCCGACGCCCTGCCCCTGCACCGCATCGGCGAGGCCGACGAGGTCGCGCGGGTGATCCTGTTCCTCGCATCCGACGCGTCGAGCTACGTCACCGGCCAGACGATCGTCGTCGACGGCGGCGCGTCGCTCCCGCAGGCCGGCACCGACGCCGCGCTCGCGCAACTCGTGGAGCGCTTCAGCACCTGACGCGCCCAGTTGCGCCCCGTTTCCCGCGTTGTGTCCCACGATTTCCGCACCGGTGCGGAAATCGTGGGACACAGGATCGGGGTGTGTCCCACAGAAGCGCGCATGGGTGCGGAAATCGTGGGACACAGGTGCGGGGGACACGGGCGCGGGCCCGGACGCGAAGCGGCCCGCCGTGGAGGCGGGCCGTTCCGGACGATCAGGTTGTGGCCCCTGTGCTCACACCGCTTCGAGCAACTCCCGGGCGCCGACGTCGGCGGACGGGTGCCGCAACTTCGACATCGCCCGGGCCTCGATCTGGCGGATGCGCTCACGGGTGAGGCCGAAGTGCTCGGCCACCTCCTCGAGGGTGCGCTCGCCGCCCCCGTCGAGCCCGAAGCGCAGCGTGAGGATCGTGCGCTCCCGCTCGTCGAGCACCGACAGCACCTTGGCCACTTCGCCCGGCAGGAGCGACGTGGCGGCGTGGTCGAACGGCGCCACGGCGTTGCGGTCCTCGACGAAGTCGCCCAGCTCGGCGTCGCCGTCGTCGCGGACGGGCTCGTCGAGCGAGACGGTGTCGACCGCGTACCGCAGCACCTCGACGACCTTCTCGAGCGGCAGTTCGGCCTCGGAGGCGAGCTCGGCCAGCGTGGGCGTGCGGCCCAGCGAGCCCTCGAGCTGCGCCCGCATCTTGAGCAGCGCGGTGAGCATGTCGCCGGCGTGCACGGGCAGCCGGATGACACGCGCCGAGTTGGCGATGCCGCGCTGGATCGCCTGGCGGATCCACCAGGTCGCGTAGGTCGAGAACTTGAAGCCCTTGCGCCAGTCGAACTTGTCGACGGCGTGGATCAGGCCGAGGTTGCCCTCCTGGACGATGTCGAGGAGCGGCAGGCCCGAGCTCTGGTACTTCTTCGCGATCGAGACCACGAGCCGGAGGTTCGAGTTCACGAACTGGCGGTGCGCCTCCTCGCCGTGGCGGACCGTCCGGCGGAGCTGGCGGCGCTGCGTGGGCGTGAGCTTCTTCGCCGTCTCGATCTTGGTGCGCGCTTCGATGCCCGCCTCGATCGTCTGGGCGAGGTGGATCTCGTCGTCCTTGGTGAGGAGGTCGTGGCGGCCCACGTCCTCGAGATACAGGCGGACGAGGTCCTCGTAGTCGCGGTCCTCGCGGCGGCCCTTCACTTGCTTGGCGGCCATGTCGTCGCTTTCCGGTCGATGCGCTTCGTGGTGGTCTTCGCGGTGCTCTTCACCGTGATCTCGTGCCGTTCGCCGTGGTCGATCCCCGGCACCGGGGCGGGAGCCGGCGGGACGGCCCCGGAGGGCCCGACCCGGTCAACACCGCGCCTGTGTGTGGATCTTCCCCGTTCCGGGCCTGCGACCATGGATCGGGCGGACGGATTTCCGGCCGGAGCCGGTCCATCATCGTACCGGATTCCTGGGGCGATCTCAAGCCGAAATTCTGGCGTTGACCAGGTCAAACGACCTACCGATCAGGGGGCCGGCGCCGATCCGGTCGCCGGGCGGTTCTGGATGAGTCTTCCAATTCATCGGCCGATTTGGTACGGACCTGGAGCCACCCGCCCGGCCGGGTCCGCGCCCCGACGGCAGGCCCGGCCCGGACGAGCCGTCCGGCGGCCATCCGGCACCCTCCGGCGCGGCCCGGCGGTAGCGTCGGCGCCGTGAGATCCGGCTCGCGTGCGGTGTCGTTCACGGCCCGCGGCCATCCCGGCATCGCCGGCAGCCACGCCAAGACGCTCGAGCTCACCCGCGACCCCGAGGTCACCCGCCGGGCCACCTGCGTGGTGGGGGTGGGCAGCGACCACGGCGACGACCTGCTGGCCCTGCGCGGCGACGTCGAGGTCACCGTCGCCTGCGGCGGCCACTCCGACACCTTCACCGCCACTGTCACCCCCCACTACCTCGGCGACGCCGGGCTCGTGTTCCGGCGGGGACCCGCCCTGCGGGGGCGGACCTTCGCCGGCGGCGCGACGAAGACCGCGGCGGGCCTCGACCGGGCGCTCGTCGCCGCGCTCGGCGAACGCGACGCGCCGGTGCAGGTCACGGTGCGCGAGCTCGGCACCGGCGACCGCCGCGGCGTGCTGTTCGTGGTGGCGGTGCCGATCGGCAACGACGACGACCTCTCCCCGCGCGCCCGGCGGGTGCTCGAGGTCGCCGACGTGGTGCTGGCCGAGGACACCCGCCGGTTCCGTGACCTCGCCGCCCGCACCGGTCTCCGCCCGCCCGGCCGCGTCGAGAGCTACCACGAGCACAACGAGGACGAACGCGCCGGGGCGGCGCTCGCCCACCTCGCGGCCGGGGCGCGGGTCGCGCTCGTGAGCGACGCGGGGACGCCGCTGTGCAGCGACCCCGGCTACCTGGTGGTGCAGCGGGCCGTCGACGCGGGCTACGACGTCACCCCGGTGCCGGGCCCGTCGTCGTTGCTCGCGGTGCTGAGCGCCTCGGGCCTCCCCGTCGACCGGTTCGCCTACGCCGGGTTCCTCCCGCGCCGCGCCGCGGCGCGCCGGGCCGCGCTCGGGGCGCGGGTCGCGGCGGGCGAGACGTTCGTGTGCCACGAGGCCCCGCACCGCGTGCGGGCGCTGCTCGCCGACCTCGCCGATATCTGCGGCGACTGGCAGGTGTGCGTCGGGCGCGAGGTCACGAAGGTGTTCGAGGAGTTCGTGCGGGGCCCGGCGGCGGAGGTCGCGGCGGCGTTCGCCGACGAGGAGCCGAAGGGGGAGTTCACGCTCGTCGTGGCGCCGCCACCCGGCGCGCCCGCGCCCGCGCCCGGGGCCACCGTCGACGTCGACCGGCTCGCCCGCGCCCTCCTCGACGAGGGCGTCACGCCGCGGTCGGCGGCCCGGGCGCTCGCCACGTTGCCGGGGATGAGCCACAAGGAGGCCTACGCCCGGGTGCTGGCGATCGCGGAGCGGCCGTGACGATCGCGCGGGTGGTCGGCAAGGGCCGGGTCGAGCCGATGACGGCCGACGAACTGCTCGCGATGCGGGCGGCGGCGGGCCGCACGGCGGTCGACGTCGGCACCGGCGACGCACGGTTCGCGTACGCGCTCGCGTCGGAGCACCCGGACTGGCTCGTGATCGGCGTCGACGCGCTCGACGAGCCGATGGGCGAGACCGCGTACCGCTCGACGCGCAAGCCGGCCCGCGGCGGCCGGCCCAACCTCGTGCTCGTGCGGGCGTCGGCGGAGGCGCTCCCGGACGCGTTGCACGCCGCCGCGGACGAGGTCACGGTGGTGTTGCCGTGGGGCCGTCTCCTCGAGGGCATCGTGTGTGCGCGTGCGGACGTGATCGGGGGCCTCGCGTCGCTGTTGCGCCCGGGCGGCCGCCTCGTCGTCACGCTCAACGGCGAGATCTGGGAGGAGTGGACGCCCGCCCGCTACGAAGACCTGCCCGTGCCCACGGAGGCGTACGTCGCCGAGGTGATCGCGCCCGCGTTCGCCGCGGCCGGGATCGAACTGGAGCGGGCGCGGGTGCTGAGCGCGCCCGAGGCCCACGCCCTGCCCACCACCTGGGCCCGCAAACTCGGGCACGGGCGGGCCCACCCCCGCTTCGTGCGGTTCGAGGGCCATCGGCGCTGAGGCGGGCCCGCCTTGTGTCGCGACCGATTCCTGCCGAGAATGGCGGGATGCACAAGCTGCGGTTCGTCACCGTCGTCCTCGTCGCCGTCGTCGCCCTCGCCGGGTGCGAGTGGCAGCTCCTGCGCCCGGGCGGCGACGCCGCGCTCCGCTACCGCGACGAGATCTTCGCCGGCGTCACCAAGACGTCCGATGTCACCTACCGCACCGCGAACAATCTCTCGGGGACGCCGGTCACGCTGAAGTTCGACCTCTACGAGCCGACCGGCGACACGGTGACCGCCCGGCCCGCGATCGTGTGGGTGCACGGCGGTTCGTTCTGCTGCGGCAACAAGACGTCGCCGGAGCTCGTCGACGAGGCCAACACGTTCGCCCGCAAGGGCTACGTGAACGCGTCGATCAGCTACCGGCTCGAGCCCGGCGGTTGCAGCGCGGCGGCGCCCACGACCACCTGCATCGGCGCGATCCAGGAGGCGATCGAGGACGCGCAGGCGGCGGTCGCGTTCCTCCGCACGAACGCGGCGACCTACGGCATCGACCCGACGCGGATCGCGATCGGCGGCACGTCGGCGGGTGCGATCACCGCGCTGAACGTCGGCTACGAGTCGAGCGAGTACCCGGCGGGCGCCGTGCGCGCCGCGGTCGCGTTGTCGGGCGCGGTGCTCCTCGGCCGGGTGACCGCCGGCGATGCCCCGGCGCTGCTCTTCCACGGCACGAGCGACAACCTCGTGCCCTACCAGTGGGCGGTGAACACGGTGAACAGCGCCAAGGCCGCCGGCGACGAGGCGCACCTCACCACGTGGGAGGGCGCCGGGCACGTGCCCTACGTGCAGTACCGCACCCAGATCCTCGACCAGACGACGAACTTCCTGTACTGGAAGCTCGATCTGCCCCGGGCCGCGAAGTAGCCCGGCGGGCGCCGCCGGTGGTCTAGCGTCGGCGCATGGCTACTGCGGAAGAAGTACGCGACGCATTGTTCGAGCGCATCGCCTACCACGCCGTCAGCGCCGACGTCGACGAGGTCGTGAAGCTCGCCAAGGCCTGGGACCTCCTCGTCGGCGACGATGACGACGACGATGACGACGACGATGACGACGACGATGACGACGACGACGACTGACCGGTCTCCGGCCGGGCACTCCGGGGCGGGTCTCCCCTAGACTCGTGCCCTCGATCGGCGCTCGTAGCTCAATGGATAGAGCATCTGACTACGGATCAGAAGGTTGGGGGTTCGAGT
>Ga0075471_10001860_pt1 | contig 13946 bp, 12 predicted proteins | sample DEB19_08_DNA_2_FD_74787 | JGI IMG/M metagenome (GOLD analysis project Ga0075471, IMG submission 74787) | Aqueous microbial communities from the Delaware River and Bay under freshwater to marine salinity gradient to study organic matter... | ecosystem: Environmental > Aquatic > Marine > Coastal ... | reverse complement strand
AGAAATCCGATTACTACTGCAGCGATTGCAATGGGGGTTTGCAGAATAAAGATCCAACGCCAACCAAATGAATCGACCAAAGGTCCGCCGATCACAACACCAAAGACGGGCGCACCGGCGCCGACCAGCGACCAATACCCGAGTGCCTGTGCCCGCCGTTCAGGAGGAAAGCTTCGATTAATCATTGATAACGCAGCAGGTCCTGCCGCAGCACCCAGCGATGCACCAATCAATCGAGCAGCGATGAGCGCAGGCGCACTCCAAGCAACAATCGCAGCCGCAGAGAACACGGCAACGCCGGAGATACTGATGAGATAGATGCGCCGCGCACCGTAACGGTCCGACATCTTTCCGCCGATGGGGCCAAGCACCGCCATCGCCAAACTTGGTCCGGTGACAGCCCAGGTCAAGATGCTCTTGGTCGAACCCAGATCAAAGGCTATTTCACCCAATGAAACGGTAAGCACCGTGATCGTGAAACTCGCGGTGAAGACGCCAAGAAGCGAGGCCGCAAGAATGATCCACGCTTTGCGCGGACTGCGTTCAACACGACCAGCGACGCGACGCTGAAGCATGAGACTCCACGGGACTATGACAACTTCATCTCCGCCTGGAGGCTCGATTCCGAGTTCGAGTTCGTCAGCGTTGACATCGTTCGCCCCACCGAAGCTCGAGGTCCCCTCGGAACCCTCGGGATGATCGGTGGTCGTCACGAACGGCGATGGTACCGGCGACGCCGAGAAATGCCGATTACGGCGATGTCACCAGCGCCACTGCAGAGCCCGCTTTCACCTGCGTGCCCACTGCCGGAGTTGATCCGGTGACGTTCTTGGTCGGATTACCTGTCACTCCACTGACAACGAGTCCGAGGGCAGTGAGTTGGGCGCTGGCATCAGCAATGGTCTTACCAACGATCGAGGCAGGAATCGTGACGGGCTTCTTACCCTTCGACACCGTCACGGTGACTGCGCTCCCCTTTGCGGCGGTTTGACCTGCTGCCGGCGCCGACGAAATCACCAGGTTCTCGGCCACGGTGTCGGAATACTCATCGACTCGAGTGACTTTGAGACCGAGTGCTTCAAGTTGGGGCGTGACCTCGGCGATCGGCTTCCCTGCGATATCGGGAATCGTGCGGGGTTTTGGCCCTGCACTCACGACAAGGCCGATCGCAGAACCTTTTGGCATGTCTGGAGTGACGCCTTCGGCAAGCGAAAGGACAATGCCTTTGGCAACCGTTTCATCAAATGCATCAGTGACGACACCGAGTTTGAGACCGGCGGCGGTGAGGGCGGCCGATGCTTGGTCAATCGTCTTGCCAGCCAAATCGGTTGGGACCGGAACTGGTGGCGGCCCCAACGAGACCGTGAGGGTCACGGTCTTGCCTTCGGCGAGTGACGTGCCCGCAGTTGGGTCTTGAGAAATCACGGTGTCAATCGCAACGGTTTCGGAATAAGTGCCGTCGTCGACAACTTTGAATCCCTTGGATTCAAGTTCAGCACGCGCAACAGATGCAGACATTGATGTGTAATCAGCAAGCGTGTGACTTGGTGTGCGCAGGAGGAAGAACGCTGCTCCGCCTCCGACAACGACGAGGAACGCGATGATTGCGGCGATCGCTTTTGTGGGCATTCGCCTGCGAGGCCCAGCGCCTGAGCGCGCGGCAGTTGCGGCGGTGGCGCTCTGTGGTCGATCAATGGTCCGAGTAACGGGCTGCGCAGCCGTGAACAGTTCGTTCGCAATTGTTGGATCAGCAAACGTTGGCTCGCCAGAAACTGCAGGAGTCTCGCCAAGCACAATTTGTTCAGGCACATAAATCGTCGTGGGCTCGCGTGGATCGAGTTGATCGGGCTGTAACGCAACCGTTCCCGCCAATCGCAACGGCGCAACCGGACCAAGATCACCAGCGGCCATGAGCATGGTTGCGAACTCGGCAGCATCGGGCCGGTCGGCAGGATTCGGAACTCCTGCAGCAAGTAGAGCGGGTACGAGCGGTCCGAGCGAATCAGGAACGGGGACCTGACGATCAACGCGCGCCATCAGCGTGCCCAACGTTGTATCGGCGGTGAACGGAAGCTGGCCCGTGACCGATTCGATAATGACGAGACCGAGTGAGTACACGTCGCTGCGACCATCGAGAACGACGCCTTGGGCCTGTTCAGGCGAGGCGTAACGCGCTGTTCCGAGAACCGCGCCGGCCGGTTCTGTCCAGGCCGCTTCTGCTAGCGCGCGAGCCAACCCAAAATCGGCGATGCGCAACGTTCCTTCGTCGTCGAACAAGAGGTTGGCGGGCTTGATGTCGCGATGAACAAATCCACGACGATGCGCGTAATCCAATGCCCGCGCCGTATCGACACCAACATTTCGGGCCTGCGCGACACTCAGCAGATTTCCGGCGTCGAGCATCGCTCGCAATGAGCCGCCGTCGAGAAGTTCTGTGACGAGATAGGGAACTTCGCCCTGCCCCCAGTCGTGCACCGCCATGATGTGCGGGTGGTTCAGAGCTGCGGCCGAACGCGCTTCGGCTTGGAATCGTTTAAGGAACGAGGCATCGCTGGCGAGTGCATCGTGCAGAACTTTGACCGCGACGCGGCGACGAAGAACCACGTCATCGGCCAGGTAGACAGTCGCGGAGGCCCCGGTGCCGATGGGGGCCAGCAGCCGGTAGCGCCCCCCGAGCACCTGACCGATGCGGTCGGCAGCACGGGCGTTAGACACGAGGCGAGGCTAGTTGTCGGCTTCGCTGATTTCGGTCACCCTCATCGAAGAGGTGACGGAAAAACGTCACACCCGAGACCCGATCGCGAGTCGAGACCGGGCAGACTCTTGTCGTGACTACTTCCGATCCCGCGAACGACACCACAGAGCCCGCTGCCGAAGCGGCAGTTTCAGACTCAGCGTCCAACCGTCGTTTCAAGCCCCGCCATCTTGCGTACATCGCGCTTCTCGCAATCGCTGCAGTGTGCATCGTGATGGTTGCGCGCCTCGGAACCTCCGACACCACAGAACTTGATGGCGGCCGCATCCAGCGCCTCATTCCCACGCCAGGCGCCAAGATCCTTCAGCAGGACATCATCGGCATCGACATGGCACCAGGGTACGAAGCGTCGCTCGTCCTCAACGGAATTCCGCTCCCGCTTGATCAAACGTACGTCGTTCCACAAACGAACCAGGTCACGTTCAAAGCCGGACCGGGCAAGGTCTACGAAGTACTACCTGCGGGCCAGAACTGCATGATCGCCACGTATTGGCAAACCGCGTTCGGGCCTTCGGTGAGCTCGAGTCGGAGTTGGTGTTTCACCGTCCTCTGAGCAACGAGCGGACGCCAACGCGGTACCCGCCTTCGTACGTCGACTCAGCCTTCGATGAGCAGACGATCAAGTTCCGCAAACGCACCGGTGTGATCGTCTTCGACGAGGATCGCATGCATACCAGCTGCCTTCGCCGCGACAATGTTGCCAGGAGCGTCGTCGAGGAACACTGCGTTTTCTGGTGCGACGCCAAGCTGTTCGAGCGTCATTTCATAAATTCGAAGATCCGGCTTGCGAATACCAACCGCTGAGGAATCAACGATGACCTCGAACAGTTCTTCGACAGGAATCATCGCCCGCCAACCATCGGAGAATTCTTTGATGTTGTTGGTGATGAGCGCCGTTCGGTAGCCGCTTGCACGAAGCGCTAATCCCTTTTCGACGACATCACTCCGCGCGCCAGATTCGCCACCGAGCGCGCCGAACATTTCCTTGAGGTCGATATCGAGACCCATCTCGGCGCCGACTGCCTTGATCTGCTCAGCTGCGGCTTCAAGTGCAATTTCGCCGCGCTCAAGTTGGTGCCACGGATGATCGGTGTCTTGGTCGTACGGACCGAACACCGCACGCAGACCGAGTTCAGGGTCAAGCCCGCGCTCGGTATGCCACGCATGCAATCCGCTGAATGGAGAAGAGGTGAACACGCCACCGAAATCAAACACCACTGCTTCGATTGTCATGAATCCCCCTGAGAGCGAACTGAAGACGGCAAGGTACCGGTTTCGAGGAGTTCGAGGAAACCCGCTTCGTCGAGAATCGGAACTCCGAGATCCTCGGCTTTGGTGACCTTCGAGGCACCCGGTCCAGCACCGATCACAACCGCAGTGGTTTTCTTCGACACGCTTCCAGGGGATTTGCCGCCTCGTCCCTTGATCGCTGCCTCGGCTTCATCTCGGGTAAATCCGTCGAGCGTGCCGGTCACGACCACGATCAAACCCTCGAGGGTCTGAGGCAGGTCAGAGGCTTCGGGGCCCTGAAGGTTCACGCCGGCCGTGCGAAGTTTTTCAATGACCTGACGGTTCGTAGGGTCGGCGAACCACTGATGAACCGACGTCGCAATAATCGAACCAACGCCCTCGACTCCTGCAAGTTCTTCTTCCGAAGCAGCTTCAATTCGATCGAGGTGTCCGAAGTGCTCGGCCAACGTGACTGAACCGGCTCCGCCTAAATGGCGGATGTTGAGACCAACAAGAAGGTTGGCAAGAGGCTTGGTTTTCGAGCCTTCAATCGCGTCGAGAAGTTTTTGCACCGAGACATCAGCGAATTTGTCGAGCCCCTTCAAACGCTCCGGGTCGAGTGAGTAGATATCGGCAACATCGGAAAGCAGTCCGAGTTCACAGAACAGTTGCACTCGTTGTTCGCCGAGTCCTTCGATGTCCATTGCGCCGCGAGACGCAAAGTGCTCGATCGCGCCGGCAACTCGCGCAGGACACGCGAGGTTGAGGCAGCGATGAACTGCTTCGTCTTCAGGACGCACGAGAACATGGCCGCAGACCGGACAGTTCGTCGGAAACTTCCACTTCCGCAATCCTTTGGGCCGTTCACTTAGAACTGGTCCGACCACCTCTGGAATGACATCACCCGCCTTGCGAACAATCACGGTGTCCCCCGGTCGCACATCTTTCAATGCAACCTGATCCTGATTGTGCAACGTCGCGAATTCGACAGTCGAACCGCCCACGAAAACTGGTTCCAACTGTGCAAATGGCGTCGCTCGCCCCGTGCGCCCAATTGACACCTGAATGTCGATGAGTTTTGTCGTGCGTTCTTCCGGCGGGAACTTGTAGGCGATCGCCCAACGAGGAGCCCGCGAGGTGAAGCCGAGTTCGCGTTGCAGCGAAAGATCATCCACCTTCACGACGACACCATCGATTTCGTAATCGAGGTCGTGACGATGTTTTTGCCAATGCATGAGGTGGGAGTCGACATCGGCCAAACCGCGCAACACCTTCACTTCTGGGTTGACGGGAAATCCCAAGCCGCCCAGGAAGTCAAAGATCTGGTGGTGTTCAGCGAGTTCGGGACCGCCAACAACTTCGCCAAGTTGGTAACTCCAAAATGACAAGTTCCGGCCTGCAGTTACTGCAGCATCTTTCTGACGGAGCGAACCAGCAGCAGTATTTCGAGGGTTGACATAGGTCTTCTCCCCCGCTTCAACCTGTGCGGCATTGAGTTCCTCAAACGCCGAGATCGACATGTAGACCTCGCCTCGAACTTCGAGGACTTCAGGGCTTCCCTTGGGAAGTCGATGCGGAATACCTGAGATCGTCTTCACATTCGCTGTTACATCTTCACCAACTCGGCCATCACCGCGGGTCGCTGCTTGAACGAGAACTCCGCCCTCATAACGAATCGACACTGCAAGGCCATCGATTTTCAATTCAGCGACGAGCCCAACTGATTCCGCTGAAGCGCCGAGTTCGTCAATGCGGCGTTGCAATCTTCCGCCCCATGCAGACACTTCATCGGGAGTGAAGGCGTTGTCAAGACTCATCATCGGAACCCGATGTTCGACAGGCGAGAAGGTGACCGTCGCCGATCCCCCCACTGACTGTGTCGGTGAATCCGGGGTAATGAGATCGGGATGCTGCTCCTCTAACTGAGACAGCTCGCGAAGCAATGCATCGAACTCGGCATCGGGAATCTCAGGAGCATCGTGTTCGTAATACAGCCGGCTGTGATGGCGAATGATCTCGCGCAATTGGTCGATACGACCTGCGGGATCGAGCACTCCATCAGACGACTTAGACACGGGCGAACACTAGCGAGAGCTGCGCCCTAATCGTCGCGTTCAGGCACCAACCGAGATGCGAGCACCTGTCGCTTGACCTTGAAGTCGTTCCGCCAACCGCGAGGTGTGCTCCATCACCTGCTCGGCCTGCGTGACGCCGTGCTGCGCGAGCCCGCACACCGGAGTGATGATTGCATTGGTGCGCAACAACATCGGATCGCAACCTTCGTTGGCAAGGTCACACCACACTGTCGACAGCCTTCGCCACAAACGATCGACACTCGTACCGATTGGACCATCTGTCGGCACAGCACCCCACGCGATCCATCCACCGCGATCAAGGAAATCGCCGACGAGACCCGAATGCTTCGCAATGCGATCGTCAACCGGAACCGAGAGAATTCGCGGCCCGGTACTCAGCAGAAGCCGATAGTCGACAGCGGTGCAGCAATGAAGTCCGGTGATGGCCTTTGCCTCAACCGCAGCCATTGCCGACGACACAAGATCGATACCTTCGTTCGGTCCGATTGGGAACCCCTCGTCGGACAGTGAACCCATAGCTGGCTCGTCGAGGAACACCACCACCTGCGCTTGGGGAACTCGCGACAGCACATGGTCGACAAGTCGTTCGATGCGCGCACGTACTGCGTGCCCCGCGATTCGGAACGCAAGGTCAATTTCGATGCCGGCACCCCACAAAGCAATTCCCAGTGTCACCGGACCGGTGAGCGACACCTTGACCGGACCATCGCGGTCGGCAACAGCATTCAAGAATGCGCGTAATCCGACCCATGCATCGCTCGACAGGCGTTCATCATCGAGTGGGGCTTCAGGGTCGATCAGCGCAAGATCGACATCGATCGAACCATCGTCCCCAATCATGACGCCGGCGAGCCCAGACGCCGCTTGAGCAATCATTCCCTCGCGTCGTGATCGAGCCGGCAGCGATGGAGCCGACGGCAACCGCGGGCTGTGACGCAAAACGAACTCCACCGCATCACCGGGATCACAATGTGGGAGATACCCGATGCCGGTTGAAAGGCCTGGCGGCAACAGCAACGACGACGTAACGCGCGAACCCTCCATCAACGCCATCCGCTCGTGTCGTCGTGATTCATGCCGCACCATCCCGAAGGTTTCGTCCACTTCCGAGTCGAGAATTCGGTCGGAATCTTGTGGCCGAAGTCACATGGTTAGCGAGGACGGCCAGAATCGGCAAATCTCATCGGTGATGACCCCCACCAGCAGGGCAGTCAGTCGCTGGGCTCCCGCCCTCGTCTGGTTGTCACTCCCCCTCACCGCCGGCTCAGCATTCGCGAATGCGCTTGATCACCGCTCCACACCTGTTGTGCTCACCGCAGCAATCGGGCTGTGGTCGATCTGGGTGATCGGACTCATTGCGGCGCTTGCGCCGAGTTCCGTCTCGTTAACGACACTCCGAATCGTGATGCCTGCGTCCCTCGTTGCTGCGGCATGCGCAGCACTTGCAGTTCCCGACGGAGCCGACATTGCCGAATCGTTTGCACTCGGCATGACCTCACTCTGCGCGGTGCTCTCCCTTTCCGCCGCTGTTGGTTACACGTTCATCAACGGTTCGTCCTACGGCGATGAACGACGGTTCCCATTGCGACCGCCTGGCCCTGTCCTTCTCGGCCCCATCGAAGTGGTGTGGGCGGCGATGGTCGCTTCGGTGTTTGCTGGGCCACTTCTTCTCGCCGCCAAGCAGTGGATTCCCGGAGCGGTCATCACATTGCTTGCCGTTGTGCTTTGCATCGGCGGGGCGCGAGCGCTTCATCAACTCTCGAAGCGATGGCTGGTGCTGGTCCCAGCGGGCCTCGTCGTAGTTGATCGAATGACGCTCCTTGACGCGCTTCTCATTCAACGCCATGTTGTCGATTCCATTGGCATTGCCGAAGAGGATTCAACCGCTACCGATTTGAGCGCGGGTGCAGTCGGATTTCAGATCGAGATCCGACTCTCAACACCCGATTCGATTATTCCGACGCCAGCGCGACGCGACCGGCACAAGATCATCGAACCGGTTGATGTCGATGCCGTTCGATGCACGCCAAGTCGTCCCGGCTGGGTCCTCGATGCGGCGAAGGAACGTCGTCTTACCGTCGACTGACGAGACCGCCGCCGACAACAAGGCCGTTGTCGTACAGCACGATGCTTTGGCCAGGGGCCACTCGACGGGTCGGGACTTCCCACGTCACGTCGAGGCCAGCCTCGGTTTCACAGAGCGAACGAACAGCGATGGTTTCGCCGTGTGCACTTGCTTGTGCCGCGATTGACGTCGAGACCAACGATTCTGCGCGGGCAGATTCATCGACCCAGGTGAACGAATTCAGCACTTCGCCAGTGACGTCGAGGTCTTCAGGTGCACCGACCAGCACTGTTCGACTGGGTACGTCGACATCAAGCGCGTAGCGAGGACGCCCATCGATACCAATCCCCAGCCCCCGGCGCTGACCGATTGTCACGAGCTCCACCGCATCGACCGACCCCAACTGCGTGCCGGTTTCGTCGACGAGACGAGCCGGATGCATTTCGATTCGGTTCCCCAAAAAGACGCGGCGACCGCCGCCGGTATGCGAAATAAAGCAGACGTCTTGGCTGTCGGGTTTTCCTGCCGTGCGAAGGCCAAGCACTGTTGCTCGTTCACGGACTTCGTCTTTGGTCATCCCGCCAATGGGAAGCATCACTCGTTCAAGCTGTGCCGCCGTCAGCATGTGCAAGACGTAACTCTGATCTTTCGCGAAATCAGCACCTCGAGTGAGGCGCGGGTTTCCCGCCGAAGTTCGAACGATTTGAGCATGATGACCGGTCGCAACCATGTCGAAGCCAAGAGCTTCCGCGCGATCCATCAACCGATCGAATTTGAGATGCCGATTGCATTCGATGCAGGGATTCGGGGTAATTCCGCGCGCGTGATCAGCCACGTAGGGATCGACAACATCGCGCTCAAAATCTTCGGAGAAATTGAAGACCAAATGATCGATGTCGAGTTGTTGTGCAACACGGCGTGCATCATCAACGTCGCTCACCGAACAACATCCCGAGTCAGATTCGCCGCCCCACAATTTGAGCGTGACACCGACGACGTCGTGGCCCTCGTCCCGCAGCAGCGCTGCAGCAACGGAAGAATCCACACCTCCGGACATTGCAACCATTACCTGCATCGTCAGATCCCAAACTTCCGGAGGCGTTCTACCGCTGGAGGTATCACGGCAAGAGCTTCATCGACATCGGCCTGCGTACTTGACCATCCCAGCGAGAGACGAAGGGAACCTCTTGCCAAGTCGGATTCAATTCCCATCGCCGCCAAAACATGCGAGGACTGCAACGCCCCGCTTGCACACGACGAGGCAGCAGACGCAGAAACTTCACCGCGCTCAAGCAAAAATAGAAGTGCTTCACTTTCAACTCCAGAGATGCAGAGATGAGCTATTCCTGCTGCTCGATGGGATCGATCAGGGCCTGCGGTCTCCACCGATCCAGGCAGGGCGGCAAGGAGGCCATCGAGCAATTGATCTCGAAGGTCTCCAATTCGGGCGATATCCGCAGCGCGATCCTCTGCGGCAAGACGAGCGGCGGTCACCATTGCAACGATTCCGGGAACGTTTTGTGTACCTGAGCGTCGTTCGCGTTCTTGACCGCCACCAAGTTGGCGCGCGGTAAGCGGAACACCGGAACGAACCACAAGCGCGCCGACACCTTTTGGGCCACCAAACTTATGAGCGCTGAAACTAAAGGAATCGACGACAGAACACGCTGCTGCGATATCGGTCCAGCAAAAAGCCTGAACTGCATCGGAATGAAGCACTGCTGTCGGTGCTGAGGTTCGAACGACTTTTGCCAACGACTCGAGATCGGAGATGACACCGGTTTCGTTGTTGACGGTCATGAGCGAAACAACTCGGACGGGACCTTCGTGAAGCACACGACGCAATTCGGCTGGATCAATAACACCGAAGCGATCGACCCCGACAACTCGACCGCCGAGTGCTTCAACGGGATCAAGAACCGCGTGATGCTCGACTGCGCTGCAGACGGGAACACCGTCGCCAACACCAAGACCAAAAATGGCGAGATTGTCCGATTCGGTGCCACCACTGGTGAACACAACGTCTCCAGCTTCAACACCGACGAGGGCAGCGAGCTCTTCTCGAGCATCGTCGACGGCGCGTCGGGCATCTCGGGCGAACCGGTGTGCGCCGGAAGGATTCGCGAATCGATCGGACAGGAACGGCAACATCGCCTCAATCGCTTCAGGGCGCATCGGCCCTGTCGCAGCGTGATCGAGATACGACGTCATGGCTCAAGGGTACCGGCGGGCCAGCATCGCCATCACGGGCAGACTTCAGAGGTGACCTCCAGCTACGCAAGCGACCCAAGTACCTACGGCCGATCATTCGCGGACGTGTACGACCGTTGGTACGCAAACTCCTTTGACACTGATGGAGCAGTCGACTCACTGACCGGACTTGCCGCCGCTGGTCCCATTCTCGAACTCGGGGTCGGAACAGGAAGGCTCGCCCTCCCCCTGGCAAAGACGGGACTGCGGGTCGTCGGCCTTGACGCATCCTCAGAGATGCTCACCAAGCTCAAGCTTGCCGACCCCAACTCATCGGTCATTCCTGTGCTTGGCGATATGGCCGACGTCGAAAACTCGTTGAGCGACGCAGAAATCGCCGACGCGTTTTCACTCATCTTCTGCGCATTCAACACGCTGCTCAATCTTGAGGACTTCGACGCGCTCACTCGGTGCCTTCGTGAAAGTCGTGAACGTCTTCTTCCCGACGGACGAGTTGTGATCGAGGCATTTGTACCAATCGATCAGTCAGCGATCCCAGCAATTTCACTAACACCGGCTCGCGTCACCTCCGATGCCGCGGTGTTCATCGAGACCACCTTTGACGCGTCGACCTCGCAGCTCCACGGCCGACATATCGAAGTTCACCCTGGCTCCGTCGTCGTTCGACCGTGGTCGGTGCTTCTTTACGGAATCAACGAACTCGATAGCGCTGCCAAAACTGCCGGCCTCGTCCTCACCGAACGCTTCAGCGACTGGACTGGCACCCCATTCACCGATGAAAGCGCCACCCACGTCTCTATCTACGCCCCGACGGAGTGATTGAGCCGACCTCTCTCTACGCTGTCCCCATGGCAACTATCAGGGTCAGTACCGTTATCGACACAACACCCGACAAGGTGTGGGCGGTCGTTGAGAACGTTGGCGATCATGTCGACTGGATGCACGATGCGGTGGCGATCCGTTTCACCTCTGCCACAACCTCAGGCGTTGGAACCACCTTCGATTGCGATACCAAAGTCGGACCGTTCCGCCTCACCGACAAAATGGAAATCACCGAGTGGGAAGATGGCACGACCATCGGCGTCCGTCATGTCGGAATGGTGACTGGAACCGGCGCCTTCACAATCCTGCCGGTTGGCGAACATCGCACGGGTTTCCAGTGGAAAGAATCACTTCGCTTTCCGTGGTGGATGGGTGGCCCGATTGGTGCCGTTGTCGGCGGTCAGGTGTTGAAACTCATCTGGAAGCGAAACCTCAAAGAACTGAAAGCAATCTGCGAACGCGGATGAATGTTTCGGTTGCGAACCCAACTAGCGGACAGCAGCCCACAAACAGCCGACCCACAACGCCGCCGTGATGGCAACGCAGGCCGCGGTGCCCGCCCACGGACTTCGCACTGCGCTATCGAGCGCAAAGACAAGCGCGCCCACGGCAACTCCAATGATGAGCCCTCCAACGTGCGCGCCGATGGCAATGCCAGGGACAGCGAACGTCAGCAACAGGTTGATCACCACCAGACCACCGATGCCGTTGCGCCAGACGTCGATTCCAGAACGTCGTTGAGCAACAACCGCAGCGCCCATCAGCCCGAACACCGCTCCCGACGCGCCAACCGTTCCGACGGTGGGCGAAACAAGAATTGCTCCGAACGAGCCGCCGACGAGACAGGCGACGTACAGCGCAGCGAAGCGAGCCTTGCCGAGAACCGGCTCCAACTGCTTGCCCAGAAGCCACAACAGCAGCATGTTCATTCCGAAATGCAAAAGGCCCGAGTGCAAGAAGCCACCGGTGATGATTCGCCACCATTCCCCATAGGCGACACCGACCAACTGCACGATGCCCCTGTTCGGCGCCAGAGTGCTCCATACCGCGCCTCGGCCGAGCGTCATCCCTTGCTCAGTTGCAGTGCCGCCGCCGTTGAAGAGCGAGCCACCAGTCGCTACGACAGCGACGAGTCCAACAATGTTGAGAGCGATGAGCACCTGCGTCACGATCGGTCGCCCATTGCGGAGTTCGCTAAATCGAACAACAGGCGATTTCTTTGCAGCGCCCTTGATGCACTCAGGACATTGAAAGCCAACTGATGCCGGCGTCATACACGAACCGCAAATAGGCCGGCTGCAACGCTGGCAGCTAACACCAGCACGATTGTTTGGGTGTCGGTAACAGGTCGACATCGGTTGCGTCATCGCGTCTCAACCTTCAAACACCAACCGCCGCGAACAAAATTCGTCATCGGCCGGTGAACTGCGCTTTCCCTGGACCGTTCTCGAGGAAAGAAGCGACACCAATACGCGCGTCGTCAGTTGTGAACACCTCGACAAATGCCTCTTGCTCAAGTTCAAGCCCGTCCGCCAAAGATCCTTCGAGACCAGCGTCGATCACTCGTTTCGCGATGGCATGCGCTTGCACCGGACCGGCGGCAAACGTCGCAGCAAGTTCCAAGGCACGACCCTCTAGTTCTTCTGGTTCCACCACTTCATCGGCGAGTCCGATACGCAGCGCCTCATCGGCACGGACCTGACGACCGCTGAGGATGAGGTCCTTTGCTCGTGAAGGACCTACCAATCGTGTGAGGCGTTGCGTTCCGCCGCCGCCAGGGATGATGCCGAGCAGGATTTCAGGCTGACCGAACTTCGCACTGGTCGAACACACTCGCAGGTCGCAGGCCAATGCAAGTTCGCATCCGCCGCCAAGTGCAGGACCAGCAACCGCGGCAATCACAACTCGCGGAATCGCTGCCACGGCATTCAGTGCATCAAGAAAAAGTCGTCCGATCTCACGCGCTTCGTCCGGTCCAGCGAACTCCGAAATATCCGCGCCAGCGGCGAATATCCGATCGCTACCAACGACAACGACCGCACCAGGAGGTTCAGCAGTCAAAGACTCCGCCGCACTGCGCAGTTCGCGCAACACCTGTGAGGACAGCGAATTGACCTTCCCGTTCTGAAGGCGGAGAACCGCAACACCATTGTCTTTGCGTTCGATTGCAACCAGTTGCTCTGACATGAAGAGCGACCCTACCGGCTCCCTCGAACGATCTCAGCGCACGAGTGCCTGCGCTTCCACAACTTTCACGGGAAATTCCGCTGTTCGCGACACGGTGCCCAACGGTTCGCCACCGAGTTCGCTTGACGTCCACTCGACGCCCCATGTCACGGTGACACGTACCCATTCGACTCCCCCGGCTGACCACACCGAGGAGTTGCTGAAGGTGTGGGTGCAACTTGAAAATTGCTCCGACGGTCGTCGCCAAAGGTCGTACGCAACGCCTTGGTCGCACCAAAGACGCGTTCCATCTTCGAATTCCCAGAGCGATGTCTCGGGCCACGCATCGACACTTGCCCAAACATCGCCGATGGACGCCGTCGCCCAAATCCGCTCCCACGGTTCTTCCAACCACATCCACATCGGCAGCCCGACCAACTGTGCGTCGGGCGGGTTGACGCGCGGCTGTGGTTCGGGGAGATCTAAGCGCCGCCGGGCTTCGTCAATTGCCCGCGCCGTTGCTCCTGCTCCACCAAACGGATCGCCGGGATCAAACGCGAGATACCGCGTGTGAACCCGCACACCATCCGTGTCGACACAA
>Ga0075471_10001858_pt1 | contig 13963 bp, 13 predicted proteins | sample DEB19_08_DNA_2_FD_74787 | JGI IMG/M metagenome (GOLD analysis project Ga0075471, IMG submission 74787) | Aqueous microbial communities from the Delaware River and Bay under freshwater to marine salinity gradient to study organic matter... | ecosystem: Environmental > Aquatic > Marine > Coastal ... | reverse complement strand
TCGCGCGTGAGCAGGCCGTCCTTCTTGAGCTTGGAACGAAGTTCGATGTTGAACTCGCACAGCGCGCGGGCAATGCCGAGGCGAATGGCGCCGGCCTGGCCCGCCACGCCGCCGCCGGAGACGGTGGCGAGGATGTCGAACTGTTCCGCGGTTTCCGTGAGCAGGAGCGGGGTCTTCACGGCGATGCGAAGGGTCTCGATCGGGAAGTACTCGTTGAACTCGCGGTGGTTGATCTTGATGGCGCCGGTACCCGGGCGGAGAAACACGCGGGCGGTGGATTCCTTGCGGCGGCCGGTTGCGTAGAACTCTGTTGCTGATGCCAAGTTATGCGACCTCGAAAGCGGTGGGTGACTGCGCGGCGTGCGGGTGCTTGTCGCCCGCATACACCTTCAACTTGCGGAACATCGCGTCACCGAGCTTCGACTTCGGGAGCATTCCGCGAACAGCTTCTTCCATCATCCGTTCCGGCTTGATGGCGCGCACGATCTTGGCGCGATCTTCGCGCAGACCGCCCGGGAAGCCGCTATGGCGCTGGTAGAGCTTCTGATCTTCCTTGCGGCCGGTGAGCTTGACCTTGGCCACATTGAGGATCACAACGTGATCACCGGTATCGAGGTACGGCGTGTAAACAGCTTTGTGCTTGCCCTGAAGCAGCTTCGCGGCGTCGGTCGCGATGCGGCCCAGCACCTTACCGCTGGCATCGATCACGTGCCATTTCGCGGCGTCGGGCTTAACGGGCGGTACGTAAGTTGGCATCCGATATTTCCTACTGGTTCCTAAACGTGTTCAAAACGATTCAGCAAAACGAACTGAACGAGCTATGTCACGTCCTCAGGGAGGACGGGCAAACCAAAATCATACACAGTTTTCGGGCAGACGACAAGCCGCGGTAGTGGCTAAGGTGCCACGGCGCCTAGGGTTAGGTGAGCCGGACCGGTGGGGCCCAGACCGGGCGCCGGCACTGTAGACCCCCATTGCTCCCTCCGATAACCCCAGTTGGCAATTGAAGGATCCCGGCCGCTTTCACGCAAGTGCAGAAAACGTCAGCGGCTTTTAATTTTGTAAGTGGAGTGGGGCTCCTTTCGCCGTCCTGAACCGCCAATTCCGGTATTCAGGGCCGATTTTGTTGGATCAGCAAGCACGGCTGGACTGGTATTCGGTTTGCCCACCTGGCCCGGGTCTGGAGACAAGATAACGTGCTGTTCCGCCGAACAAAGAGCCTTGTGGGCCTCGACATCGGGTCGAGCTCGGTCAAGGCCATTGAGCTGAAGCCGGCCGGGAAGGGATTCAAGGTCTCGGCCCTCAGGGTCGAGAGCGTCCCGCCTGACAGTATTGTCGACGGCGCCATCATCGATGGCGGCGCCGTGGCCGATGCCGTCCGCCGGCTGTTCGCCAACAAGAAATTCAAGGCCAAGGACGTTGTGGCGTCGCTGTCCGGCAACTCGGTGATCGTCAAGAAGATCACCCTGCCGACCATGACCGAGGCCGAGCTGTCCGAGTCGATCTACTGGGAAGCAGAGCAGTACATCCCGTTCGACATCCAGGACGTCAGCCTGGACTACGAGATCCTGGATCCCGGCACCGGGCAGGATTCGCAGGGCAGCATGGAAGTGCTGCTCGTCGCCGCCAAGAAAGACAAGATCGCCGACTACACCAACGTGATTGCGCAGGCAGGAAAGACGCCGGTGATCGTGGACGTTGACGTGTTTGCGTTGCAGAACGCCTTCGAGGCCAACTATGGCTTCGAGCCGAGCGCGGTCGTGGCGATCCTGAACGCCGGCGCCAGCGCCATCAACATCAATATCCTTGCCGGCTCGCAGTCGGTCTTCACGCGCGACGTTTCGATGGGCGGCAACGCGTTCACCGAGGCGGTCCAGAAGGAACTGAACCTCCCGTACGAGAGCGCCGAGCAGTTAAAAAAGGGGCAGGACGTCGACGGCGCGACCTATGAGGACGCCCGCGCGGTGCTGCGCGCCATGACTGACAACGTGCTGCTGGAAGTCGAGAAGACCTTCGACTTCTTCAAAGCGACGGCGTCCAGCGACCGCATCGATCGCATCATGCTGAGCGGTGGCGCGTCGCGCGTGGAAGGGTTTGCTGAATCGCTGCGCGAACGCTTCGGCACCGAGGTCGAGCCGTTCGATCCATTCCGCCAGGTCGCGTTCGACGCCAAGAAGCTGGGGATCGACAATCCCGACGACTATGCGCCGGTTGCGGCGGTCGCCATGGGGCTGGCACTGCGCAAGGTGGGTGACCGATGATCCGGATCAACCTCCTCGCCTCAGAGCGCCGGGCTGCAAAGGCGGCGGCCGCGCCGGGATTCCAGGCGGCGCAGAAGATGACGGTGATCGGCAGCCTGCTGCTGATCGTTACGGTGTCGTTGCTCGGGTGGCGCTACTGGGCGCTCGGGCAGGAAAAGGCCCGCGTGGCGCGCGAGATCGACGCGGCGCGCCGTGAAGAAGCGCGCCTGACCGAAATCATGCGCCAGGTCACCGAGTTCGAGAATCGCCGCAAGATGCTTGACGCGCGCGTGACGCTGATCGACGAGTTGCGCAAGGGGCAGTCGGCGCCCGTCCACATGATCGACCAGATCAGCAAGGCGCTCCCCGAGCAGACGTGGCTCGTGGGCATCTCCCAGAACGGCTACACCCTGACGATTCAGGGGCGGTGCCTGACGTTGACTTCGCTGTCGGACTTCATTGCCAACCTCGAGGCGTCGCGCTACTTCATTCGGCCGGTCGAGATCATTGAAACCTCGGTCGTCGAGAACTCCACGGGCAAAGGCCCCGAACTGATTCAATTCACGATCCGCGGCACCTTCCAGATGGCGGGCGTCGACTCGGTGGCGCCACCGCCGCCCGGCGCCAAGGGCGCCAAGGGCGCGGCGAAGGGAGGCAAGCGTGGCTAGCTTCAGCTTGTCGAAGCTGCCGTGGTACGCGCAGCTGGGCGCCTTCGCGGCGCTCTCGATTGCCGCCGCGGGTGCGTTCTATTACTTCGTTGAGACGAAAGAGCAGGCCGCCATTGAGACCCAGGCGCGCGAGCTGAGCGAGATCCGCGGCCGGATTACCCGCGGCCAGACGATGGCGCGTCAGCTTCCCGAGTTCCGCAAGCAGATCGATACGCTCGAGGCGCGACTTGAGGCTCTCAAGCCGATTCTGCCCGACGAGCGCGATGTCGGTGACCTGCTGCGCCGGGTGCAGACCCTCGCCACCCAGTCGAATCTGCAAGTGCGCGGCTTCCGGCCGCAGGCGATCACCACGCGTGAGCTGCACGCTGAATGGCCGATCGCGCTGCAGCTCGAGGGCAACTATCACAACTTGGGGCTGTTCCTCGATCGCGTCAGCAAGTTCCCGCGCATCATCAACATCAGCAACATGGTGATGGCCACGCGCGAGAACCCCACGCCCGCGCAGGCCATGACGATCGCGGCCACCGCGACGACCTTCGTGCTGGTCGATCCGCCGCCGGTGACGGAAGACGCGACGACGAAGAAGGGCAAAGGCAAGAAAGGACCGGCGAAGGCGCCGGCGAAGAAGTGATGTCGATCAACCGCCGGTCGTTTCCGTTCGTGATCGCACTTGCCACCGTGGCGCTGGCCGCGCCGTGTGCGACGTACGCCCAGGCCAAGAAGAAGGCTGAGGCGCCAGCAGCCCCGGCTGCGCCCCCGGCCAAGAAAGTCGACCTGCCCGTGCCACCGGCGGGCTTTGAGTACTCGCCGGAAGGGCGGCGCGACCCGTTTGTCAGCCTTGAGAACCGCGGCACGACGGAGAGCAGCGCCCGGCGCGCGGATGGCGTGCCCGGAATGCTCACCGGTGAGCTCACCGTGCGCGGCATTTTGCAGACCCGCGGCACGTGGGTCGCCATGGTGTCCGGACCGGACGGGAAAGTGTTCACCGTTAAGGCCGGCGACAAGCTCTCCGACGGCGTCATTCAGTCTGTTTCAGCGAACGCAGTAGTGATTCTTCAGGAAGTCAACGATCCGCTGTCGCTCGAGAAGTTGCGCGAAGTGCGCAAATTCCTGCGCGGCGGAGAAGAGGTCAAGTGATGCACGGTCGCATTTCACGGCTGGTGCTTGCCGCGCCCATTGCGGTCGCCCTGGCGGCGTTTCTCACCGCCAACGGCACCGCCGCCATGGGTGGCGCCGAGACGCCGGCGTTAAAGTCCATTTCGTCGCGGCTCGATGGCGCGGTCAGCACGGTGCTGATCGAAGCCAGCGAACCGGTGGCGTATCTCACCAGCCAGCCTGATCCGCTGACGGTGCTCGTTGATCTGCGCAACGTCAATGCCGCGGCGCTCGACGGCAAGCCGTTCGCCGATATGCTGGCGCCGGTGAAGGCCGTCGCGCTTGAGACCGCCGTTGCGCCCGATGGCTCCCCGGTTGCGCGAGTGCGCGTGCGCCTCGATCGCGCCGCGCGGCACCGTGTGCGCAGCGCCCGGAATACGATCCTCGTCGAAGTCCAGCGCGACGGAGCGACTGGCGGGGCACGGGCGGTCCTGCCGGAAATCCTCAGCGCGCCGGCCATCAAGGCCGCGCCGATGGCAGCGGCGGCGCCGAATGCCGAGAAGAACACGGTCGCCACCGAACTGCGCTCAGTCCGCTTCGCCAAGCTCGATAACGGTTACTCGGTCACCCTCGCCGGTAATGGGCCCCTGGTCGCCGCGTCCGTTGAGGAGGCGAAGGATCTGCCCGCCCGCGTGCTGCTCGACTTCAAGGGAGTTGCGGCCGGGTCGGCACCTGCAGTGACCAACATCAAGAACGACGACATTGAACGCATTCGCGTTGCAACCAACAGCCGCGATCCGCTGATCACGCGCGTCGTGATCGACCTTGCGCAGAAGCTGCCGTACACCGTTGAGCAGATCGGCGATGACCTGCGCGTGATGTTCAAGAAGGTCGTGGCCGGCGCCACCACGGCGATGGCGGCCGTGGCCCCGAAGCCGGCCGCTCCAGTCGCCTTGGCTCCTGAGGCGCCGATCGTCGTCGCGAACGAAGTGACGCCAGCGCCGCCCGCTGCAACCCCTGCGCCGACCGTTGCTGCGGCTGTTGCCCCGGTTGTGCCGGTTGCGCCCGCCGCACCAGTTCCTCCGGTCGCGCCGATCGCGCCGATCGCGCAGACCCCTCTTCCGGTGCCCATGCCGGCGAGCGTGCTGGCGGCTACGCAGCAGCCCGCCGCCAATTCGCTGCAGCAGAATCAAAACGCGGTGGCGGGACAGCGCCAATTCAGCGGCGACCCCGTGACGCTCGATTTCCAGGGTGCCGACCTGCGAGCTGTCTTGCGCACCTTCGCCGAAATCAGCAACGGGCTGAACATCGTCATCGACCCATCGATTCAGGGCCAGGTCGACCTGTCGTTGCGTGACGTGCCGTGGGACCAGGCGCTCGACATCATCCTGCGCGCCAACAAGCTCGGCTACAGCGTGGACGGCAACATCGTCCGCATCGTCCCGCTGAACGTGCTCGCCGCCGAGAACGAAGAGCGGCGCAAGCTGGCAGAAGCCCAGGCACTCGCCGGAGAACTGCGCACCCTGACCGTGCCGGTCAGCTACGCCAAGGCTGCGGACCTGGCTCCGGTGATTACGCGCAGCACGCTCTCAGCTCGCGGTGACGTGCAGGTCGACGCGCGCACGAACACGTTGATTATTCGCGATCTCGCCGAGCGCCTGACTTCTGCATCGGATCTGGTCCGGGTGCTCGACCGGCCGCAGCCGCAGGTCGAAATCGAGGCGCGCATCGTGCAGTTGAATCGCAACAGCGCGCGCGACCTTGGCATTCAATGGGGCTTTGGCGGCCGCGTGGATCCCTCGCTCGGCACCAGCACGGGGCTGGCGTTCCCGAGCAGCGCGAACCTGCAGTTGGGCACCGGTGGTGTGGATGCCACCAGTCCGTCGGCGGTGAGCCTGGCACTCGGATCGATCAACGGCGCGCTCAACCTCGACGTTAACCTTCGCGCCCTCGAAAACGATGGCAAAGGCCGCATCCTGTCGACGCCACGCGTGGCGACGCAGAACAACGTCGAAGCCGAAATCACGCAGGGTTCGCAGATTCCCATCCAGGTGGTCTCGAACAACACCGTGACCGTCACCTTCAAGGACGCCGCACTCACGCTGCGCGTCACGCCACAGATCACCGCTGCCAACACGGTGATCATGCGCATCTTCGTCGAGAAGGCCGCGCCGAACTATACCCAGACGACGCCGCAGCAGCCGATTCCGTCGATTGATACCCAGCGCGCCGTCACTACCGTGCTGATGGACGACGGAGAGACCACGGTCATCGGCGGCATCTACACGCGCGAGGAAGCCGACATCACCACGCGCACGCCGCTCCTGCATCGGGTGCCGCTGCTTGGCTGGCTCTTCAAGACCGATCGCAAGGTCGACGATAGCGACGAACTATTGATCTTCATCACGCCGCGGATTGCGAAGTAGGGCATATGAGCACACGAACTCTTACATCAGCGCTGTCGCGCCTCCTGCTGGGAGCCGCCTGCATGATTTCAACCTCGTGCGGCGGCGAATTGCTGCGCACCGGTAGGGCACCTGTTTACCTGGTTGTCACGGACGTGACCGCGGGTGCCGAGGGCGGCGACCTGAAGTCATTCCTGCTGTCGGACATCATTACTAACGGATCGGCCTTCAATGACAACGTGCGTGTGGGCCTCCGGGTCGAAGCAAAGAATCCGTCAATTGAAACGACCGCAGTCAATGCGGTCTCGATGACGCGCTACACCATCGAGTTCAAGCGCGCGGACGGCCGTAACCGGCCGGGCGTCGACGTGCCCTACGGCACCAGCGGCGCACTCGCCGGTACCATCAGCCCTGGCATCGCAGGTTCGGTGACGTTCGAACTTGTGCGCCACCAGGCCAAACGCGAACCGCCACTCGCCAACATGGTCGACGGTGGTGGCCTGCGGGTCCTGTCGACGGTGGCCGAGATCACGCTCTACGGGCGCGACCAGAACGGCAACGAGGTCACGGTGACGACGCAGATCGACGTCCACTTCGCCGACTTCGGCGACCCCGCTTAGTCTGCGAGAACAGTCATGAAGCGAACGACGACACTCATCACACTGATTGCCGTGGCCGGCACGATCGGCCTCTCCGGCTGCACGGTCAAGGACGTCGACCAGCCGTCGCTGACCGGCCCGTCCACCTATGCGACATCGATCCTGATGTCCGCGTCGAAGACCACCCTGACGCAAAATGGCGAGGATTCCACCGACATCGTGCTGACATCGACCAGCCCGACAGGGCAGTCGCAGAACGTCACGCTGCGCGTGCAGGTCTTCGTCGGTGACGTCCCGATGGATTTCGGCACCTTGAGCAGCAAAACGCCGACCACGCCGACGACGATCCGATACACCGCACCCGCGTCCACCAGCGCCGCCCAGGTTCCAACGACGGTGACTATCCGGGCGACACCGACCTCGAGCGGCGACTTCCGCGGTGAATTCTCGCGCGAGCTCGATCTGCGCATCGTCCCGCAGGGCGTGATCCTGCCGACCAACCCGAACCTGGTTCCGGCCTACACCTTCAGCCCCGCGTCACCGCAGGTGTTCCAGGTCGTGACGTTTGACGCCGCAACGAGTACGAACGCCGGCGCTGCGTGCAGCACGAACTGCACCTACTCGTGGAAATTTGGTGACGGGACGAGCGGCAGCGGCATCTCGACCACCCACATCTTCCGCACCGCCACCACCGTGCCCGTGACGCTGACGATCACCGATTCGCGCGGCGCGCAGTCGGCCACCACCCAGCCGATCACGATCGGCAACGTCGTCCAGCCGACTGGCGCGTTCACGCTCTCGCCGTCGGCCAACCTGTCCACGAACAGCGACATCCTGTTCAACGCCTCGGCAATTCAGTGGGCCAACAGAACCATTGCCGGCTACGAGTGGAACTTCGGCGATGGCACGTCGGGCAGCGGCATGACGACCTCGCACCGTTACACGGGCGCCGGATCGTTCACCGTAACGCTGACCCTGACGGATACACTTGGCGCGACCGGTAAGATTTCACAGACGGTCTCGGTCACAACACTTGGCGGATTGACGGCCAGCGTCACGGCCTCAACATCGAGCCCGAGGGTCAACCAGCGCGTGGTGTTCGACGCATCGGCCAGCATTCCGAGCGCCGGCACTTACATCGTCAGCTACCGGTTCATCTACGGTGACGGCGGGGAAGAGTTGACCAACAACCCGATCCAGAGCCACACCTATACGACGACCGGCACCTTCACGGTCACGGTGGTCGTCACCGACAACAACGGGAAGACCGCGTCGCGGTCCGTCTCCGTGACCGTTGGGACGTAAGATAGGCGCGTGAGCGGCGAGAACCCTCGGCTCCTCGAGCTGCGGCGCCGGGTCCAGGCAGACCCGGCGTCGATTGCCTTCGCGCAACTCGCCGAGGAGTGCCGGCGCGCGGGGGATACCGACGAGGCCGTCGGCGTTGCCCGCGCCGGGCTTCAATATCATCCCGGTTATCTGTCAGCGCGGGTCACGCTTGGCCGTGCGCTGATTGAACTCGAACAACTCGACGAAGCTGAGCGCGAACTCGCCTACGTGCTGTCGAGCGCGCCTGACAATCTGCCTGCCAATCGCGCGCTGGCTGAGGTGTTTCAAAAGCGAGGACAGCTACCAGAGGCGCTGGCGCAGTACCGCCGGGCACTTGAGCTGGCGCACTTCGATCCAGAACTCGAGCAACAAGTGAACGCGATCCAGACTGAAATCTCGCCGCCTCCGCCCGTGAAAACGGAGTTGGCGCCTGTCCCTGCCGTCGAGGATCTCTTCGATTTCGATACGCTGCTGCAGCAACTTGGCGGGCGGTCGCAACCGGCCCCGGTGCTCGAACCCCCGCCGGCTGCCCAGCCGGCCGTCGTGGTCCCGTCCGAATTGCAGTCCGTCACTCTCGTTGCCGATGACTCGGATCCGTTCTCGGTCCTCGAACGCCAGCTCCGGGAGACAGAGCAGCCCCCGGCACCGGCATTGCCAAGCGCTGAGGAGCTCGCCGCACAGCGAGTACTCGGCGAGCTGGAGGAGTGGCTCTCCGCCATCGCGGTTCATCGCGACACCCAACCCACCGCGCGATGACCGTCGCACCAGCTGGATTGCGCCTGGCCCGGATCGCCCGGCTACGCGAGGGCATGGTTGAATCAGGGTGCGACGCGCTGCTGGTGACATCGCTTTCGAATGTCGCCTACCTGACCGGCCTGTTCGCCTCGGCTGCAGGCGTGGTCGTCACGCGGGATCACTGCGCGCTGATTACAGACGGGCGCTATCTTGGAATCGCGCGGGAACTCGTGGCGGATCTGACGGGTCTCGAGCTCGTGATCACCCCCGCCAGCAAACCGTTCGACCTCGCCTTCGCTGAAGCATTGTGCAGAATCGAGCAGGGAACAGCCGGGTTCGAGTCGGTCCATTTCACCGTCAAGCGATTCGCCGATTTGGAGACGCGGCTGAGCGCGATGGCGCCTGGCGTTCGCCTGCTCGGGGTCGAGGGCCTGGTCGAGCGATTGCGGGTGGTAAAGGACGATTGGGAGCTTGGTGTCCTGTCGGAGGCCGGCGGGAGACTTTCGGAAGCCGCTAAGTGTATAATCCCAAAAGCCTTAGCGGGAATGAAGGAGCGGGAAGTCGCCGCCGTCATCGAAGCTGAGTTGCGGCGGGTGGGCTTCGACAAGCCTGCCTTTGATACCATCGTCGCCGCTGGGCCGAACGGCGCGATCCCGCACTACCGGGCAGGAGACCGCGTGTTGGCCAGCGGCGACCTGGTGGTCCTGGACTTCGGTGGGATGTTTCACGGTTACGCCGTGGACCTTACCCGCACGATAACCCTGGGGCCCGCGACCGCCCGGCAGCAGCGGTTGTTGGAAGACGTCGCAGCTGCGCAGGATGCCGGCTTCAAGGCTATCCGGGCCGGCGTTCCAGCCACGGACGTTGATCGCGCCACGCGCGAGGCGATGGCCGGGGCAGGACTCGCCGAGGCCTTCGGGCACGGCACCGGTCACGGACTTGGCTTGGAAGTGCACGAACGGCCCAGGATCGCGCCGGCTCGCGCGGAACTACCGGCTGAGCCGCTGGAACCGGGCATGGTGTTTACGATCGAGCCGGGCGCCTATTTCCCTGAGTGGGGAGGCGTTCGAATCGAGGACGACGCGGCGGTGACACGAACGGGGGCCGTATGGCTCACCGACGTGCCGCGATTTTGGAGCTAAGCCCCGTCATGGGCGGGGGAAGCTACGCGGCCTCCCGCAAGGTGAAGGCGGCTTTTGACGAGGCGATTGCCTCGCAGGGAACAGATGACACTCGACGAGATCAAGCAGCTCATTGAATTCATCAAGGGGCACGAGCTCAGTGAATTCGAGTTGGAGCAGGATGGCGTAAAGGTCCGCATCAAGAGCGGGTCCGCGCATCATCAGGTGGTCGCCGTGCCCCAGAGCTACATGGCGCCCCCGCCAGCCGCGCTACCAGTCGCCGCAGCCGCTCCAGCGGCAGCCGCGACGGCACCTGCCGCTGCGGCAGCGCCGGCTGAGGATGCCGGCGGCGAACTCGCCATTGTGAAGTCGCCGATCGTCGGCACCTTCTATCGCTCGGCCGAACCCGGCGCTAAGCCGTTCGTCTCTGTCGGCGACACGGTCCGCAAGGGCCAGGTGCTGTGCATCATCGAAGCGATGAAGTTGATGAACGAGATCGACTCCGAGTACGACGGGGAAGTCACGAGCATCCACATCGAAAACGGCCAGGCCGTGCAGTACGGCGAGCGCCTGGTTTCCATTAAGCCTTCCAATTAGCCATGTTCAAGAAAATCCTGGTAGCCAACCGTGGAGAAATCGCGCTGCGCGTGATCTTTGCGTGCCGCGAACTGGGCATCAAGACCGTCGCCGTGTACTCCGAGGCGGACGAGAACTCGCTGCATGTGCGATTTGCCGATGAAGACATCTGCATCGGCCCCGCTCGCAGCGGCGAAAGCTACCTCAACGTGCCGGCCATCATCAGCGCTGCGGAAATCACCGGCGCCGATGCATTGCACCCGGGCTACGGATTCCTCTCCGAGAGCGCGTATCTCGCGGAAGTCTGCGAGGCCTGCCACATTCGCTTCATTGGTCCGGACCCGAGCGTGATTCGTCTGCTTGGCGACAAGTCCAAGGCGCGGCGCGCCATGAAGAAAGCCGGCGTGCCAATGCTGCCGGGTAGCGACGGGCCGATCGAAAGTGAAGAGCGCGCCATCAAGTTCGCCGCCTCGATCGGGTACCCGGTCATCATCAAGGCTGTGGCCGGTGGTGGCGGGCGCGGCATGCGCATCGTCAAGAATCCGAGCGAGTTGCCGCACGCCTTCAAGACCGCCCAGCGCGAAGCCGAATCAGCGTTCGGCGTCGGCGACGTCTACATCGAGAAGTACCTCGAATCCCCGCGCCACATCGAGTTCCAGATTCTCGGCGATCATCACGGCAACGTCGTCCATCTCGGCGAGCGCGAGTGCTCCATTCAGCGCCGGCACCAGAAGCTGATGGAAGAGTCGCCGTCGATGCAGGTCTCCGAAAAAGTGCGCCGCAAGATGGGCGCGGTCGTCGTCGACGCCGCGCGCGCCGTGCAGTACACCAACGCTGGCACCTTCGAGTTCCTGATGGACGAGAAGGGCAACTTCTACTTCATGGAAGTGAACACCCGCGTCCAGGTCGAGCATCCGGTCACCGAAATGGTGACGGGCATCGACATCGTCAAGGAACAGATTCGCATTGCGGCTGGCGCGCGGCTCGGCTTCAAGCAGAGCGAGGTCACCTTCACGGGACACTCTCTCGAGTGCCGCATCAATGCGGAGCACCCCGAGACCTTCGTGCCGTCGCCTGGCACGATTCACGCGTTCAGCATCCCTGGCGGGCCCGGTGTTCGCGTCGATTCCGCGGCTCATTCAGAGTGCACCATCTCGCCGTACTACGATTCGATGATCGCCAAGGTCATCGTGCACGGCCGCGATCGGCAGGAATCGATCGCGCGCATGAAGCGAGTGCTTGAAATGTCGGTCGTCGAAGGCATCAAGACGACGATTCCGCTGCACCTCAAGATCCTGAACGATCCGGATTTCGTGGCCGGCCGCATCAGCACGCACTTCATGGAGCGGTTCGCCGCGAAGCCCAAGGCGCAGGCGCTGGCCGAGTCGGCGTAGGCGCGTGCTCTTCCCGCCGCCGGCCGGGCGGCTCTATCCCATTGTTGACGCAGACGTGTGCGCGGCCGTTGGCCGCGCGCCGCGTGACGTCGCCCGCGCCTTTCTCAGTGCCGGCGCCACTCTACTCCAGCTCCGATGCAAGACCATGGCGAGCGGGGCATTCCTCGAGCTGGCGCACCAGCTCGTCGCCGACTCGCGTTCGGCCGGTGCGCAGCTGATCATCAACGATCGAGCGGATGTCGCAGCGCTCTCGGGGGCCGACGGATTGCACGTGGGACAGGACGACCTCAGGCCCGCCGACGCACGCGCCGTGATCGGCGCCACAGCGGTGCTTGGCGTCTCCACCCATTCGAAGACGCAGTGGGACGCCGCGGTGCTGCAACCGGTCACCTACATCGCCATTGGGCCGGCGTTTGCGACCGGCACCAAGCAGACTGGCTACCTCGCCGTTGGTCTGTCGACGATTGCCGCCGCCTCGGCCGCTGCGAAGGCCAAGGGGCTACCCACGACTGCGATTGGCGGTATCACGATCGATAACGCCGCTTCGGTTATCGCGTCAGGTGCGGCTTCGGTTGCGGTAATCAGCGATCTCGTGAAGGGCGATCCCGAGGCACGCTGCCGCGCTTTCCTGCGCAGTCTCGAATAAATCCCCCTTATAATTGCCGGGTTTGCCAGCCCCCGTCCGCGTGAGCGGGGCGGAGGGCCAGTCCATCGCCGTGCGCCAGCGCGGGGGGGTGGAAACCACCTGGGAGGGTGAATGGATTCGAATCTGTTCAAGACGAAGTCGATCGAGCAACTCGTCGGCGACGTCGAGCATGGAGGCAAGGCCCTCAAGCGCAGCCTGAGCGCGTGGGACCTGACACTCCTTGGTATCGGAGCCATTATCGGCACCGGCATTTTCGTGCTGACCGGCACGGCCGCAGCCAACCAGGCCGGGCCGGCCATCACGATGTCGTACCTCGCGGCCGGTTTGGCCTGTGCCTTCGCCGCGCTCTGCTACGCAGAATTCGCGTCGATGATTCCAATTGCCGGCTCGGCGTACACCTACGCGTACGCGACGCTCGGCGAACTGGTCGCCTGGATGATCGGCTGGGACTTGATCCTCGAGTATGCGGTCGGTTCGATGACCGTGGCGATCGGCTGGAGCGGCTACATGCAGCGGCTCCTGGCCGGCTTTGGCGTCACGTTGCCGCAGGCGCTGGCGGCCGCGCCGCCCGACGGCATCATCAACCTGCCCGCTGTGATCATCGTGTTGCTGATCATGGTATTGCTCGTGATTGGCGTCCGCGAGTCGGCGCGCTTCAACGCCGCCATGGTGGCGACGAAGATGGCCGCGGTGCTGTTCTTCCTGGCGGCCGGCGTGGCCTACGTCGAACCCACCAACTGGCAGCCGTTCGCGCCCTACGGATGGCCCGGCATCATGGCCGCGGCGGCGGTCGTCTTTTTCGCCTACATCGGCTTTGATGCCGTCTCGACGACCGCCGAAGAAGCCAAGAACCCGCAGCGTGACCTGCCGATCGGCATCATCGCGTCGCTGGTCATCTGCACGGTGCTGTATCTCGCGGTCGGCTTCGTGCTGAGCGGCATCGTGCCCGTGATTCAGTTCCGCTCGGCCGAAGGGGCGCTGCCCGGTGTGCCGATGGTTGCCACCGAGGAGTCGGTCAAGTTCCTCAATGCGCCGGTTGCGTATGCGTTGGCGTTCATCGGTCAGGATTGGGCGGCGGGCCTGGTGTCCGCCGGCGCTGTGGCCGGCATCACTTCGGTGCTGCTCGTGATGCTCATGAGCCAGCCGCGCATCTTCTTC
>Ga0075471_10001856_pt1 | contig 13965 bp, 9 predicted proteins | sample DEB19_08_DNA_2_FD_74787 | JGI IMG/M metagenome (GOLD analysis project Ga0075471, IMG submission 74787) | Aqueous microbial communities from the Delaware River and Bay under freshwater to marine salinity gradient to study organic matter... | ecosystem: Environmental > Aquatic > Marine > Coastal ... | reverse complement strand
GCAGCTCTCCCACGACGATGCCCGACGGCACAAAGGGCGAACCGCGCGGCGAACTCCAGGCGACATGCGAACTCGTCACGTCGCCGCTGCCGCCAGGACGAATCGCGATCGTCGGGCCCGCGCGACCGGACGACGCAAACACCAGGCCGTGCGCCACCACCGGCGTCGGAATCACCTCAAAGGTGTTGCCGCGAACCGTCCACAGCTCCTTGCCGGTGTCAGGGTCGTACGCGGCAACGCGCCGCTGGCTGCTGACGATCAACTCGTCGCGCTCGCCCGTATTGATAACGACCGCCGTCCCCCAGCCCACGCTCTCGTTGCGAGGCGTCGTCCAGATCGGCTTGCCGGTTTTCTTGTCGAAGGCGCCGACAAACGCCGGTTGATTCGGCGCGGGGTTGGCGTCCTGGTAGATGAAGATGCGGTCCTTGTAGAGCACCGGCGAGCCGGCAGGGCCGTGGTAGTTGTCGATGATGCCGAATTTGTGCTGCCAGACCAGCTTGCCGTTGAAGTCGAACGCGAAGAGGCCATGACGCCCGAACGAAGCGTAAATCAGCTCGCCATCGGTCGCCGGCGTCGCCGACGCGAAGCCGTTCTTGTAGTGCACGTATTCGACGCCGTTCTGGGGAATGAACGTCTCCCACAGCTGCTTGCCGTCGGTGCGTGAAAAAGCGAGCAACGAGAGCCTCTCGCCGTTGCCGTACCCAGTGGTCAGGAAGATACGGTCACCCCAGACGATCGGCGATGAATTGCCACGGCCGGGCACCGCGGTCTTCCAGACATGGGTCGCGGGCGCCCACTTTTCCGTGTATGGCCCGGCCGCTACCTGGCCTTGCCCTGACGGTCCCCGCCAACGCGGCCAGTACTTCGCACCCTCACCAACGACCTCGAGCATACGTACTTCTACGGAGATCGGCGCGGCGACCAGCGTGATCGCGACAATCACGAGAATCAGGGCGCCAATTGAGGCCGTGCGCATCATGGGGTCATCCTAACGTCTTTCCCAGCCGCGCGGCCCTCTATAGAATGGGCGGATGCGAATTCGGATGTGGGCAGTGGTGTGCGCGGTGGTCGTCCTCGGCACGGGGTCGTTCGCGGCACGTGAGCAGCAGTCCGCAGCATCAGCCGGTGGCCCCGGCGGGGAAGAGCGGACGTTTCTGAGCCGCGTGCGACGGCTGACCGTTGAAGGCAAGCGCGCGGGCGAAGGCTACTGGTCACCAGATGGCAAACGCCTCGTGTTCCAGAGCGAGCGCGACGCCGCCAATCCGTTCTACCAGATCTACGTGCTCGACCTGACGAGCGGCGACACCAAGCGCATCTCGCCCGGCATGGGCAAAACGACGTGCGCGTTCTTCCGTCCCAACAGCAGCGAGATCCTGTTTGGCTCAACGCATCTCGATCCGAAGTCCCTGCAGTACCAGAAGGAAGAACTCGAGTTCCGCGCCTCTGGCAAGGAACGCCGCTACGCGTGGGACTACGATCCCTCGTTCGACATTTTCGCGTTCGACGAAAAGAGCGGCGCGATGAAGCAGCTTACCAACGCGAAGGGCTACGACGCCGAGGCGGGCTACTCGCACGACGGTCAGTGGATTGCGTTCTCGTCGATGCGTGACGCCTACAACCGACCACTGACGCCGGCGGAACAGAAGCAGCTCGAACTCGATCCGTCGTACTTCGCCGAGGTCTACATCATGAAGGCCGACGGCACGGGCCAGAAGCGCCTGACCACCGAGCCCGGCTACGATGGCGGCACGTTCTTCACCAAGGACGGACGCATCGTGTGGCGTCACTTCGACGAGAACGGCCTGATCGCCAACGTCTGGACCATGAAGATGGATGGCACCGACAAGAAGCAGATCACGGATTTCGGCGCGATGAGCTGGGCGCCATACGAACATCCCTCTGGCGAGTACTTCCTGTTTGCGTCGAACAAGCTGGGCTTCGAAAACTTCGAAGTCTTCATGGTCGACAAGGCGGGCACGAAGGAGCCGGTGCGCATCACCTACTCCACCGGCTTTGACGGCCTGCCCGTGCCGTCACCAGACGGCACGCAGATCGCGTTCACGTCGAGCCGCGCGGGCGGCACCGGGGCCGCTGGCCAGATCTACCTGGCCCAGTGGAACCATCAAGCGGCAATGGCGGCTTTGAAGGCTGCCGGCCCGCGTCAACCCCATACAAAGAAGTAGGTCATGCGCAACAAGTTCCTCTTCGCTCTCGCCGTATCTGTCGCTCTTGCCTCGCCTGCCTTTGCGCAGTCGCGCACGAAGGCGCACGTCACCACGCTGGCATCGGACAAGTTCGAAGGCCGCCTCACCGGATCGAACGGTGAGAAGCTGGCCGGCGACTACCTGATCGCCGAGCTGAAGCGCATGGGCGCCAAGCCGCTGCCGGGCATGACCGACTTCCGCATGCCGTTCACCTTCACCGCAGGCTCGAAGGACGGCGGCTCGAAGTTCACGGCCGGGATGACCGACTTCACCGGCGCATCGAACGTGCTGGCGCTGTCATTCTCCGACTCCGGAGAGATCAGCGGCGACGCGGTCTTCGCCGGCTACGGCCTCGTCGTGCCGAACTCGCAGGACTTCGGCTACGACAGCTACCAGGGCCTCGACGTCAAGGACAAGATCGTCGTCGTGCTCCGCTACTTCCCTGAGGATGCCGATCAGAAGACCCGGGCGATCCTCGCGCGCTACGCCGATCTTCGCTACAAGGCCCAGGCCGCGCGCCAGCGCGGAGCCAAGGGCATGGTAGTCGTCACAGGTCCACGCTCGCCGAACGCCGGCAACGTGGTGCCGATGAGTTTCGACACGGCGATTGCGGGATCGGGGCTCGTCGCCGTCAGCATCAGCGGTGCGGCGGCGGAGCCGATCTTCGCCGCGGCCAGCAAGCAGCTCGAAGCCGTGCAGAAGGAACTCGACGGCGGCAACCCGCATGTCGCCGGATTTGCGATCCCGAAGCTGCAGTTGAGGCTGAACGCGCAGATCCTGCGCGAGCAGCAGACCGGCAATAACGTCGTCGCCTACCTGCCGGCGTCAGGCGCCACCACCGGCGTCACGAAGCCCTGGGTCGCCGTCGGCGCCCACTACGACCATCTCGGCCGCGGCGGCGCGGGCAACTCGCTGGCCGACAAGCAGGATCTCAACCAGATCCACCACGGCGCCGACGACAACGCGTCCGGCACGACGGCCGTGTTGAACATCGCCGACGCCCTGTCGAAGCAGACGCGCAAGCGCAACCTGTTGATCGCGTTCTGGTCCGGCGAGGAACTCGGGCTGCTCGGCTCCAACGCCTATGTCAACAAGCCGCTGGTGCCGAACGAACAACTGGCCGCGTACCTGAACTTCGACATGGTCGGCCGCGTCAACGACAACAAACTCACGGTGCAGGCCACCGGCACCAGCGCGATGTGGCCGAAGCTGCTCGAACAGGCCAACGTCGCCGCGGGCTTCGATCTGGTGCTCCAGGAAGATCCGTACCAGCCGACCGACGTCGGCAGCTTCAACTCGGTCGGCGTGGCGTGCCTCACGTTCTTCACTGGCGCGCACCAGGAGTACCACAAGCCCAGCGACACCGCCGACAAGATCAACTACGAAGACCTGGATCGCGTGAGCGAGCTGGCAACCGCGATCGTCAAGCGGCTGATGGACAGCAGCGACGTGCCGCAGTTCACGAAAGTGGAACAAAAGTCCGACAGCGGCGGCCGCACAGGCTTACGCCTGTTCACCGGCACGATCCCCGACTACGCCTCCGACGTCAAAGGCCTGCTGCTCGGCGGCGTGATCGGCGGCGGGCCCGCCGAACAGGCCGGCCTCGCCAAGGGCGACGTGATCGTCGAGATCGCCGGACAGTCGATCACCAACATCTACGACTACACCTACGCACTGGAGCTGCTCAAGATCGGACAGCCTGCGAAGGTCGTCTACATGCGCGGCACCGAACGGCGCGAGACCACGCTGACGCCCGCGGCGCGTAAGTGAACGAATTCGTAGCCGTCGGGAACGTCGGCGACTTCGTGCCGGGACAGGGCAAGATGGTGACCGTCAACGGCCGCCATGTTGCCCTGTTCCGTCTGGGCAACGAATTCTTCGCGCTCGACAACATGTGCCTGCACCGCGGCGGGCCACTGTGCGAAGGCCCGATCGACCAGAAGGATGTGGTCACCTGCCCCTGGCACGGGTGGTCGTATGAGATCAGGACCGGCACCATGGTGCAGGACCCGCGCGTCGGCGTGTCAAAGCATGACGTGCAGATCGACGGCGACCTGATTGCCGTGCGCCTCACCGATTGACCAACTCTGCTTTATCATTGACGGCCTGGAGGACATGATGTTTCGAAACCTAGCGGCTGCACTCGCACTCACGCTGATCGTTGGCGTAACGGCGCTGGCTCAGGGTGTTTCAGGCGCGTGGGACCTGACGGTCAATGGCCCGGAGGGCCCGATCGCGGTTACGGCCACGTTCAAGCAGGACGGTGAAAAGCTGACCGGGGCGATCGAAACGCCTCAGGGCAAGGCCGACTTCACCGGCACCCTCAAAGGCAAGGCGATGAACATCAGCTTTGCCATCCCTGGTCCGAACGGCAATCTCGACGTCAAGGTGACCGGTGACGTCGACGGCGCCTCGATGAAGGGCATCGTCGATTTCGGCATGGGCATGGCCGACTTCACCGGAAAAAAGAAGTAGCGCACCGGCCGCTACTTCTTCTGGAACGATCCGCAGCTATTTCTTCTCGGTAAATCCGGCAGGCATCGCGACGGACGCCGCGTCAACGTCCGTCGTGAGCTTCACCATCTCGACGCTCGTCGTCATCACAATGCTGCGCTGCGCCGGCTTGCCGCTGTCGCTGCCCTGACCGGCCTGCTCGGCCATCTTCTTCAGGCCACCGAGCATGCCGCCCAGTCCGCGCTTCTTCTGTTCAGGCTCGGGTGCCGGCAATGCCGCTGATGATGCGCCGGCCGTACCGGGCGGCACCGATTCCATCTTGACGTCGGTCAGGATGGCCGTGCCTTCGAGCTTGCCGGATTCGGCACGCATGCGATCCATGGCCGGTTTCATCTGTGGATACATCGCCAGGGCCATCGCCAGGTCCTGTGCCGAGGCGCCCGCCATCACCGGACCATAGAGTTTCTCGGCGTAGCGCATATCGAAATTGGCGAGGTCCTTCGTCGATGGCGCGTTCGCGGTCAGCCAGAGGTCCGTGGTCATGACGAGACCACCGGACTGGTCCAGCGTCTTGCCCTTCTCGCGCACGGTGATCGTCATCACCGACTTCGTGGTGGCGAAGCCGTTGATGTTCCTGGTCTCCGCCGTTTTGGCCACGGTGAAGTCGACCTCAAGTTCCTTGGCGTTCGGATCCTTCTGCGCCGGCTGGCCGGGCTCGGCCGGTTGTTCCTGCGCCGCCTTCTCCGCGTCACGGCGCGCCTGTTCGATCTGGCGGCGCAACTCGGCGAACGTCGTCACGGTGTAGGTCTTGCGCCGGACGTCCAGGTCGTAGATCTTCTCTTCCGCAAGATCGATGATCTGCCCGGTGGTATCCGACATCGTCGCTTTGCGGTCACCCTTGACCGCAACGCTCGTCGTGACGCCGTCACGCGCAGCCTTGCCGCCAAACATGCCGACCAGCTTGCCGGCCATGCCACCGAGCTGGAACTTGACGCGCTGATCGGTGCGCACGTCCGCGGACAAGCCGGATGCGGTCAAGACGCACAATGCGACAACGTAGACAGCGATGGGACACTTCTTCATGCAACCTCCATACAAGACCCGTTTACGCATACCTCAATACCGACACAACAGCGAAGCGGCCGTGAAGATGTCCTGTTCGCTGACGAGAAAGAACTCTTCGAGCGGCGGCGAGTACGGCACCGGCGCATCGAGCGCGCCGAGCACGCGGACCGGGGCGTCGAGCGCTTCGAACGCCTCTTCCTGGATAATCGCGGCAAGGCTTTCACCGATACCGCCGGTCCTCGAATCCTCGTGCACGATCAGCACGCGGTTGCAGTGGCGCGTCACCGCCAGGATTGCATCCTTGTCGAGGGGCGCCAGGCTGCGCAGGTCCAACACCGCTGCCTCGATGCCGTCGGCCGACAATTTCTCGGCCACGCGCATGCAGTGATGCACGTAGGCGCCGTACGAGATCAGCGCGAGGTCGCCGCCGGCGCGGCGCAGCGCCGCCTTGCCGATTGGCGCCGGCGCTGGCGCATCGGCGGGCAGGAGCTGCTTGATGCGAGGATCACGGTAGAGCGCGATGTGCTCGTAGAACAGCACCGGATCCGGGTCGGCGACAGCTGCGGCCATCAGCGCGCGGGCATCTTCTGGCGTCGACGGCACCACGATCTTCAGGCCGGGCGTTCGATAGAACCAGGCTTCCGTGTTCTGGCTGTGGTACGGGCCGGCGTGGCGCAAGCCGCCCCAGGGCATGCGCACCACCATCGGTACGTCGCCGCCCCAGCGATAGCGAATCTTGGCGGCGTTGTTAACCAGCTGATTGAAGCCGGTCGCAACGAAATCATTGAACTGCATTTCGCAGATCGGCCGCAGGCCGGCGAGTGCCGCACCCACGCCGACACCCAGCACTGCGCTTTCGGCGAGCGGCGAATTGCGGATGCGATCGCCGTGCTCCTTCAGGAGCGGACGCAACAACAGAAACGCGTTGCCGTACTGTCCACCGACGTCTTCGCCGTAGACGAACACGCGCGGATCGGCCTGTAACGCGTCGCCGACGCCAAGCATGACCGCATCGAGCAAGGTATTGCCCTTCTTGTCGAATGGCAGTCCAGGTTCAAGCGGCGGCAGCGGCACCGACACCGGCTGGGCGAGCCGGCGGGCGGGTTCGAGCCACTCAACCCTGACGCGAGGCGCCTCGCCCTTCAGTACGCCGATGCCGGCCTGCTCCGGCTGTGGCCACGGCTCGTTGATCACGCGTTGCGCCGCCTGATCGACCAGCGTGTCGGCCCACTTCTTCAGTTCGTCGAGGTGAGTCGCCGGGATGATCCCTTCCTCTTCCAGGCGACGAGCATACATCGGGATCGGATCGCGCTTCGACCAGAACTCATACAGCTCGCGATTCGCGTAACCAGTGTCGTGCAGCTGGTGGTACTCCCACGAGGGCGGCTGGTCTTTGCCGAGATAGAGCATGTCGTCGTGATGCGCGTGACCGCACATGCGCATCGCGATGATCTCGATCAACGTCGGGCCCTCGCCCGCCCGGGCACGCTCCGCCGCCCAGGCGAACGCGGCCGCGATCTCGTCGGGCTCGGTGCCGTCAACGGTGATGCCGGGGATGCCGTAGCCCGCGGCCTTGTCGGCGAAGACGCGGGCCGCCGAGTTGTCGCGCACCGGCGTCGACAAGGCGGTCTGGTTGTTCTGCAGGCAGAAGATCGCCGGCAACCTGGCGGCCGCGCAGGCGTTGATGGCTTCATGCCACTCACCCAGCGACGAACCGCCCTCGCCAATGAAGGACAGCGCGATCCTGTTGTCCTTGCTGACATCCGACTTCTGGATCGAGAAGGCCATGGCCATGCCCGCCATCGACAACGACCCCACCGCCAGCGGAGCGGCGGCAGGCAGGACGCCCCAGGCAAAGTCGCCGGTGTGCAGGTCCTTGCCTCCCATCGGCGCGCCGGCCTTGCCCATCTGCGCGCGCAGGATCATCGCCACCGCTTCCTCGTCGTGACGCATCGCGAGCGTCATGCCGAGATCGCGAATCACCGGCGCGAGCACATCACCCTTCCAGCTACCGTCCTGCGAGCGATAGGCCGCGCCGCGCTTCAGGCGGATCGCTCCGGCGTAGATGGCCTCCTGGCCGAGCGAGCGAAAGCCCTTGCCCTGGAAGGCCATATCGCCCCAGCGCACTTCGCCGCCCATGAAGAACTGCTTGAGGCGATTGTCGACGCTGCGCGTCAGGCACATGCCTTTGAGGATCTCGCGGCGCTCGTCCTTGGTGAGCGACGCTTCAATGGCGGCGCGGCGCAGGAACCCGTCGCAGGCGTCGACGACTTCGGCTCGCGCCTGCTCGAGGCGCTTCGACGCCGGCGTGCCAGGCGTCGGCTCAGCGATGCCGTCAGGCGCGGCCACGCGCTCGTAAAGCAGCTTGGCAAGGGCGCGCCGGAACACGACGCGCGCCGCATCGATCTTGACCGCATCGCGTCCCTTGAGCGCCAGCAGCCCTGCCGACTCAAAGGCCTCCATCGCATGTGGCAGCGCGAACGGATGCCGTTCCGCCACGAACGCCGCGAAGCGGCTGCCAAGACCGGTCAGTTTCTCTACGTCGTGCGCGCGAGCCATCGTCTTTGATTATAGGTTGAGGCCCTCAGCGATAGAATCGAGGCGTGATCGCGCCGAACGCGGCGGAAGTCCTGAATCTGGTCGGCTTTGTGACCGGCACCGCGCTGTACGCGATGCTGCTGTCCCTGGTGCTGCGGCGGTCGGTGCAAAGCCTGCCGCTGGCGACCGCCCTGCTCGGACTGATCTGGAATCTCGGCGAGCTTGCCGCCTACGTCCTGCCGCGCGCCGGTTACCTCACGGAGTCGATTGCGCTGTGGGCGGTGTCATTCCCAGCGCTCGGGCTGCTGGCCGCCGTGGTCGTGCACTCGGTTGCACGCGAGCTGCCTCGGGGCTTTGCGCTCACCGCCGTCGCGTACGGCTGCAGCACGGCCGCGTCGCTGCTGCACCTGGGGACGGTCTTCACCGGCAACCCTGAGCCGTCTAATGGCGCGTTCCTGCTGCTCACCGTCTGCTACAGCCTGATCATTGTCGCGCTGGGTGTCATGACGCGGTCGCAGGCCAACGGACCACGTGTGTTCTGGGTGCTGGCACTGGCACTGTTCGCGGTTTCGGCGTCGCACCTCGGGCGCTTCCATGGCCGCGAAGACAACTGGGCCATCGAGCTGGTCGGTCACCACGCGGCCATCCCACTCGCGTTTGCGATCCTGTACCAGGACTACCGCTTCGCGCTTGCCGACCTGTTCCTGAAGCGCGCGCTGACGCTGGTTGCCATCGTGGTGATTGCATTCACGGGCTACACGCTGGTGACGCTGCTGCCGGCCGGGCCTCTTGCGGCCGGTGTCCTGCTTGCGCTGTGGGTCGCGACGTCGCTGGTGTCGCCCTGGCTGCATCGACGCATCGTGCAGTTTGTTGATGGCTCGCTGCTCGGTCGCGCCGACTATGCGGAACTACGCGCGGACATCGGGCAGGCGCTCCAGGCGCAGGACTCGATCGAAGGCGTGCTCGACACCGCGTGCTCCGAACTCGCGCCGGCGCTGGCGGCGAAGGACGCGTGGTGGATTCAGGACGCGACCCCCGACCATCGTGGGTCGGTGTCCTCGGAAGGGCTGGTTCCCACAACGGACTTGCCCCGCTTCCGGCTGCGATTCGGCGAGCTGACGGGCGGGCGCAGGTTGTTGTCGGACGACACCGCGCTGATCGAGTCAGTCCTGACCGTGGCGGCGCGGCGCATCGATCAGATTCGACTGACCCACGAACGCTACGACGTGCAACTGCGCGAGGAAGAGATGCACAAGTTGGCCGCCGAGGCCGAGCTGAAGGCGCTTCGTGCGCAGATCAATCCCCACTTCCTCTTCAACGCCCTCACCACGATTGGTTACCTGATCGAGACGGCGCCGCCCCGCGCGCTCAACACGCTGATGCAGTTGACGGCGCTGTTACGTGGCGTGCTCAAGTCGGAAGGCGAATTCACCACCCTCGGCCGTGAAGTCGAACTGATCGAGCACTACCTGAAGATCGAATACGAACGCTTCGAGGAGCGGCTGCGGGTTCGCATCGACGTGCCGCAATCGCTGCGCGCGCACCGCATCCCTGCGCTCGTGCTGCAGCCACTGGTCGAGAATGCCATCAAGCACGGCGTCGCCCCAAGCAAGGGCGGCGGCGATGTTGAGGTCACTGCCTCGATTGACGCGCGCATTCTGCGGCTGCGCGTGCGCAACTCTGGTGCCCCGTTGTATGCCGCGTCGCCGCCCCTTGGCGGCGAACACGTCGGCATCGAGAACGTGCGACGACGGCTGTCCGGCCACTACGGCGATGCCGCCTCGCTGACGCTCGCCAGCAAGCCAGGCGGCGGAACAGTCGCCTCGATCGGCATCCCGCTCACCGCCGTCGCAGGAGAGGAACAGCCTAATGCCCAGGCCGTTGCGGGTCGTACTCGCTGACGACGAACGGCCGGCACGCAGGTTCCTGGTCAACCTGCTGCGGACGTTTCCCGACGTTGAGGTGGTCGGCGAAGCGAGCAATGGCAAGGAGGCCGTCGACCTGATCGAGACCGAGCGGCCGGATCTTGCGCTCCTCGACCTGCACATGCCCGAAGCCGGTGGTCTCGATGTCGCACGGCTCGTCAAGGCCGGCGCGACACCGTCGATCGCGTTCGTGACGGCGCACGACGAGTTCGCGATCCAGGCCTTCGAACTGAACGCCATCGACTACCTGCTGAAGCCGGTCGAGCGCGAGCGACTGGCCGGCACGATCGAACGCGCCCGGATCCGCGCGGCGGCGGCTCCAGCCGAGCGCGCCAAGAGCCTGACCCGCGCATCCGCGGCGCTCGACACCGCGACCCAGCCGCAGTATCTCGAGCGCATTCCGGTCCGCCGGCGCGAAGAAACGGTGATCCTCCCGGTCCGCCAGATCTCCTCGGTGGTGGCCGAGGGTGAACTGCTGCACCTGACGACGATCGGCAACGACCGCTACCTGATCTCGCATCGGCTGCACGCGCTCGAGGCTCGGCTCGACCCTCGCAAGTTCGTGCGCCTGAGCCGCGGCACGCTGGCTGCCGTCGATCAGATCACCAAGGTCAACCCGATGGCCGGCGGCACCTATCAAGTGGTGATGGCCAACGGCGAAACGCTGCAGGTGAGTCGCATCCAGGCGAAGTTGCTGCGCGAAACGCTGTTGCGCCTCTGATACTCTCTCGGCATGCGAATCCAGCTGTCGGCGGCGCGCGGTGCGGCTTTGGGAGTAGGGCTTGGAGTAGTGGTGTTGATGAGTTCCGTAGATGCGCAGGACTTCACGGCACGAGCCGTCGCGCTCCACAAGCAGGCTCCGGTCGTCGACGGCCACAACGACTACCCGTGGGCGTTGCGTGATCTCGACCCGGGCAAGGACTTCAGCAAGGCCGACATCGCCAAACCGGTGCCGAAGTTGATGACCGACATTCCGCGCCTCAAGCAGGGCGGCGTGGGCGGCCAGTTCTGGTCCGTCTACACCCCGGGCACGATGATGGGCCAGGAAGCCGTACGCGTCACCCTCGAGCAGATCGACGTGGTGCATCGGATGATGCGCCAGTGGCCGGAGACGTTTGGGTTTGCGGGGAGTGCGGCCGAAGCCGAACGGGTGATGAAGGCAGGCAAGATCGCCTCACTGATCGGGATGGAGGGCGGTCACTCGATCGACAATTCGCTGGCGGCCCTCCGCACGTTCTATGCACTGGGCGCCCGCTACATGACGCTGACTCACAATGTGAACCTGCGGTGGGCCGACGCGGCGGCGGACAAGCTAGGAGTTGGCGGACTCTCGAAATTCGGTGAAGAAGTCGTTCGCGAGATGAACCGCCTGGGCATGCTCGTCGACCTCAGCCACGTCTCTCCGGCCACCATGGAGGATGCCCTGCGCGTCACCGAAGCGCCGGTGATCTTTTCGCATTCCTCGGCACGCGCGATTTGCAACGTGCCTCGCAATGTGCCCGACAACGTGCTGCAGATGGTGGCGAAGAACGGTGGTGTCGTCATGGTGACGTTCGTCCCGGGCTTCATCTCGCAGGCCGTCGCCGACTTCGACGCGAAACCGGAAGCGGAGCGCAAGGGACTGACGCCACCGAAGGCGACGCTGTCGCAGGTCGCCGATCACATCGACCACATTCGCAAGGTCGCCGGCATCGATCACATCGGCATCGGTGGCGACTTCGACGGCATCACCCAGGTCGTCGAAGGTCTTGAAGACGTGTCGAAGTATCCGGATCTCACCGCGGAATTGATGAAGCGCGGTTACTCCGATGGCGACATCAAGAAGATTCTTGGGCAGAACGTGCTGCGCGTGATGCGCGATGCCGAGAAGGTGGCGGCGAGCCTTCAGAAGACTCGCCAGCCATCAACCGTCACCATCGATCAAGTTGATAAGTAGCCAGAAGCCAGTAGCCAGTAGCCAAGAGAACGCTCTGGATACTGGCTACCGGCTACTGGCTACTCAGACCGGAGCGCGATCAGCGGATCAACCGTGGTCGCGCGACGCGCCGGGATCAGGCACGCAATGATGCCTGACAGCACAAACACTGCTGCCACACCGGCAAAAATGACCGGGTCTCGCGGCGCCGTCTGATACAGATACGCATTGAGCACGCGCCCGGCGACGAGCGCCCCGCCGATACCGATCGCCAGGCCGATCACGACCAGCGTCAGGCCCTGCCGCACGACCATCATCAACACACCGTCCCGGCGCGCACCCAGCGCCATTCGGAGCCCAAACTCCTTGGTGCGCTGCTGCACGGACGTGGCGATGACGCCACCGATGCCCGCCAGCGTCACCAGGAGCGCCAGTGCGGCAAAGACCACGAGCAGCGTGGCCGTCAGGCGGGGCGCCGCCAACGCTTCCGAACGCAGGTCGTCGAGCGTCTGCACCTGCTCAACGGGCTGATTCGGATCGACCGCATACACCGACGATCGGAGCACGTTGGCGAATGACGCGGGATCGCCGGTGGTGCGCAACAGGATTTGCCCTGCAACACCAAACGGCGATTGCCGCAGTGGCAGATAAATCTGCGCCACCGTCTCTTGTGCCAGCCCGAACTGGCGCACGTCGCCCACCACGCCCACGACCGTGTACGGCTCGGTCGGCGGCGGCTGCCCAGGAGCGGGCCGCGATCCGGGCGGCGGTGCCACCGGCAGCTCGATGCGGCTGCCGATCGGATCGGTGCCATCCCAGTACTTGACCATCGCGCGGTTGATCACGACGACCTTCATCGACTCTTCGTTGTCGAGTTCGGTGAAGACGCGACCGGCCATCACCGGGACGCCGATCACTGAGAAGTAGTGCGGCGTGGCGACGCGCACGTCGGCCGTCGGGCGACGCTCTGGGTCATCGACCGCGCGCCCCTGGATGGTGAAGCGCGTCGTGCCTGGCGCTCCGCCGCCGAGCGGCACCGCATTGGTGATCGCCGCGAAACTGACGCCGGGTTGAGACTGCAACCGCTCCAGCACCGGCAAATACAACTGCTTCTGGGTGGTGATGTTCGGATAGCGCGAGAAGTTGCCGTAGATCTGCGCCGACAGCACGCCATCGGTCCGATAGCCGGTCTCAACCTTCTGCAAGCGGTAGAAGCTGGCCAACAACAGACCTGCCCCCACCAGCAGCACCACCGAGACGGCCACCTGCGCCACGATCAACGCGCCCTGGATGCGCTTGCGATTGCCGGAGTCGCCCGTGTTGCCGCCACCCTGCTTGAGCGACGACACCAGGTCGACGCGGCTGCCGATCGCCGGCAGCGTGCCGAACAACAGGCCGGCCAGGATCGAAATCCCTAGCGTGAAGATCAGCACCATCGGATCGAGGGTGATCTCGCCGGTGCGTGACGTGAAGCGGCCGACACAGGTCGTCAACATGCCGATCGTGAGCCACGCGAATCCGATACCGATCAGGCCGCCCACGCCTGCCAGCAGCGTGCTCTCCGTCAGTAATTGGCGCACCAGGCGGCCGCGTCCGGCACCGAGGGCCGCGCGCATCGCGAGTTCGCGATCACGGCCCAGCATGCGCGCCAGGGTGAGGTTGGCAACATTGGCGCACGCGATCAGGAGTATCAGGCCCGTGATGCCAAGCAGGATGAGCAGCAGATCCTTCGCGCCGCTGGTCAGCGCCTCGGTCACCGGCACCGTGGTCGCACGGAACCCGCTGGTCTCCGGGCGATAGACCTGCTTGTTGTCTTGCGTAAACGTGTGGCAGATCGCTCCGACGGTCGTCGCCGCCTGCTCGG
>Ga0075471_10001855_pt1 | contig 13966 bp, 12 predicted proteins | sample DEB19_08_DNA_2_FD_74787 | JGI IMG/M metagenome (GOLD analysis project Ga0075471, IMG submission 74787) | Aqueous microbial communities from the Delaware River and Bay under freshwater to marine salinity gradient to study organic matter... | ecosystem: Environmental > Aquatic > Marine > Coastal ... | reverse complement strand
GTCTCCCTGACGCGGCACGGGCCTCGCTCACGGAAAGCGGACGGTGCGGCCACCGGAATCCCAGGCATCGAACACCAGATGCTCCGGCGACACGCCATCTTTGCCGACGACGTGCAGCTGGATGTGGGTGCGATCCTCGAACTGGGTGATCTCCCGCCGCTTGCGATTGTTGATCCAGGTGGCGACCTCGTCGTGCACCGTGACGTTCAATCGCGTGACGTCGTCGCGGGTTTCCGAGAGATGGAGCGTGCGCATCACCTCGATCGCCATGCTCTCGGCCGTCTTCACCGTGCCCGTGCCCGTGCAGGTGGGGCAATCGCGGAAGATGCTCTTCCGGAGCGACGGCCGGATCCGCTGCCGAGTCATCTCCACGAGGCCGAAGGGGCTCGTCCGCAGGATCTTCGTCCGGGCCCGATCCCGCTTCATCGCGTCGTGAAGCGCCTTCTCGACCCCGCGGCGGTATTTCTCCTTCCGCATGTCGATGAAGTCGTTGACGATCACGCCGCCGAGGTCACGGAGCCGCAGCTGCCGGGCGATCTCCTTCGCGGCGATGAGGTTCATCTGGTAGGCATTCTCCTCCGCGCTCTTCTCGGTGCGGAAGGAGCCGGAGTTGACGTCGATCGCCACCAACGCCTCGGTCTGGTCGATCACGATCGAGCCGCCTCCCTTGAGCGGCACCTTCCGCTGGTGGATGCGGCTGATCTCGTCTTCGAGACCGTAGCGGTGGAAGAGCGGCTCCTTGCCCTCGTAGAGCTGCAGCCGCGGGGCGTACTTCGGCATCACGAGCTCGAGAAACTCCCGGGCCCGCTCGTAGGCGGCGGGTTCGTCGATCAGGATCCGCCCCACGTCCTCCGTGAACATGTCACGGATCGTGCGGATGATCATGTCGCTTTCCTGGTAGATGTCGATCGGGGCGGAATACTTCCGCATCCGCCGCACGATGCTCTTCCAGAGCCTGAGGAGGTAGGCCATGTCGCGGGCCATCTCCGACTTCGTCCGCTCCGTGCCGGCCGTGCGGACGACGAAACCCACGCCCTTGGGCGGCTTGAGGTCGAGCATGATGTCGCGGAGCACCCGCCGCTCCCGCTCGTCGTCGATCTTCTTGGAGATGCCCACGCGGCCCAGCGGCGGCATGAGCACGAGATACCGGCCCGGGATCGAGATGTAGGTCGAGAGCGTCGGCCCCTTGGTGCCGAAGCCCTCCTTGATCACCTGCACGAGCACCTCGTCACCGCGGCGGAGCACGTCCTGGATCGGTGGCTTCACCCGCGGACGGTCGCCGATGCGCGGTCGCCGCTTGGCGGCGGCCGCCCGCTGGGCTTCGTCGCCCGTGGCCGCATCGGCGGTGCGGCCCGCCGGCTCGACCATGTCGAAGGCCTTGTCGGGATCGAGGCCACCCTGCCGGTAATACTGCGGCTCCACGTCGCTGATGTGGAGGAAGCCGTTGCGGCCCACGCCGAAGTCGACGAACGCCGCCTGGATCGACGGCTCGATGTTGACGATCCGTCCCTTGTAGATGTTGCCCACGAGGTTGTCCTGGCTGGTCCGCTCCACGTAGAGCTCCTCCAGCACGCCGTCTTCCATGATCGCGATCCGGCATTCCTCCGGCTGCGACACGTTGATCAGCATCTCCTGCTTCATCTGGCTTTCCCTTCGTTGTGATCCGCCGCCGGGCTCCCCCGGGGCGGCGTGGCCCTCAGGCCACGGTTTGGGCGAGCAATCGACGCACCTGGTCGCGCAGGTAGGCCTTGACCTCCTGCGCTCCGTGCATCGACAGCGCCTTCTCGGCGATCAGGCGGCAATCGGCGACCGAAACGCTTCGGCACGCCTGCTTCACCTCCGGGACGGCGCTGGCCGGCACGCTCAGTTGCCGCAGCCCCAACCCCAGAAGCAGCTGCGTGAACATCACGCTGCCGCTCATCTGACCACACACGTTGGCCGGAACGCCGGCCTCGGCCGCCACGTCCAGCGAGCGGCGCAACAGCCGCAGCACCGCCGGATCGCAGGCGTTGTACAGATCCGCGACCTCCTTGTTGCCCCGATCGACCGCCAGCGTGTACTGGATCAGGTCGTTGGTGCCGATCGAGACGAAATCGACCTCCTTGATGAACGCATCGAGCATCATCACCGCCGCTGGTGTCTCGACCATCATGCCGACCGGCATCTTCGGATTGAAGGCGATGCCGTGCTCGGCCAGGTCCTCCATGACGTCGGCGAGGACCATCCTGGCCTGCCGCAACTCGACGATCGTGGAGATGAGCGGGAACATCACGCGGACGTCCCCCAGGGCGCTGGCCCGCAGGATCGCCCGCAGCTGGGTGCGGAAGATCGGCAGCTGCCGCAGCGAGAGGCGGATGCTCCGCAGCCCAAGGCAGGGATTCCGCTCCTCTTCGGGCGTGGTCTCCGTGAGCATCTTGTCGGCGCCCAGATCGAGCGTGCGGATCACGACCGGCTTGCCAGCCATCGCCGTGACCACCTCGGCATAGGCGGCGTAGTGATCCTCCTCGGTGGGCTCCCGCTTGCTCGTCAGGTAGAGAAACTCCGTGCGGTAGAGGCCGATGCCGTCGCAGCCGCGGCCGATGCACTGCTCCACCTCGCTGGGAAACTCGATGTTGCCCATGATCTGCACCCGCACGCCGTCGGTCGTCTCGGCGGGGAGATCGCGGAGGCCGTCGAGACGCGCCGCGACGGTGCGGGCGGCCTCCTCCTCGAGGCGATACTGCGCGATCGTCTCCTCGTCGGGCTGGAGGATGATCACGCCCTGATTGCCGTCGAGGATGACGGGCTCGCCCCCCGACACGTCGGCCAGGAACGGCCCCACGCCGACCACCGCCGGGATCTCGAGCCCCTCCGCGACGATCGCGGTGTGGCTGCCAGGCCCGCCAAGCTCGGTCGCGAAGCCCTTCACGAGCCGCCGGTCGAGGTTGGCCGTCTCGCTCGGCGTGAGGTTGTGGGCCAGCACGATCACCGGCTGCGAGATCGCCGCAAGCGTCTCCCGCCGCTGACCGAGCAGGTTCCGCAGGAGGCTCTTCTCGATGTCGTAGATGTCGTGCGCCCGCTGGGCGATGTGGTTGTCGAGGTTTTGGAAGGCCTTGGCATACCGCCGGAGCGTGCGACTGACGGCGTATTCGGGCCACCAGTTCTTGTCGCGCACGGCGCTCGTGAGCTCCTCCTGGAGCTTGGGGTCGTGCAGCATCGCCAGGTGGGCCTCGAAGATGGCCGCATACTGCTCGCCGAGCTCGGCACGAATCGCATCACGGTTTCGCTCCACCTCGCAGGTGGTCTCGGCGACGGCGTGGGCGAGACGGGCCAGTTCGGTGTCGACGGCACTCCGCTCGACGAACCTCCGCGGGATGCGGAAGCCTTCACTGTCGAGGACGAGCGCCTCGCCGATGGTGACGCCGGGTGAAACGGCGATGCCCTGGAGTTTCAGCATGGGGCGCAGTCCGCCCGCCGGCAGCGGAACACCTTCACGGGAGACCGCTCGTACCACCATGGGTGGAAGGCGATCCGGATCCCGAGGGTTCGCGCCAGGCGGTTCGCTGCGGCTCCTTGGAGGTGGTTCGGTATGGGTTGTGGTTGGTTCGGATCGTAGCAATCAGGGGGCGTGATCGGCCCCCGGGCGATCGCAATGGCTGTCGGTCGTTGACGGAGCGTATGTCTCGTTCAGGAATCCTGGTCGTTGTCGCGTTCGTTGAATCGGCTCTCGAAGAGGCTCCCGATGGCCTCGAGGGCCTGCCGGGCGTCGGGACCGGTCGCCTCCACCACCAGCCGGGTGCCCGCCTCGGCGGCGAGCGTCAGCACGTCGAGAATGCTCTTGCCGTCGACGCGCTGCGAGGCATTCACCAGCTCGATCCGCGACTGCCACTTCCGCGCCTCGCGGGCCAGCAGGTCAGCGGGCCGAGCGTGGAGCCCCTGCGCATTGGCGACGACGACCTCGCGCGACACGGTCTCCACCGCGGATTCCTCGAGGAAACCACCGGGCTCAGCGGCGCGAACGGATTCCCTGCTCTCTGTGGTCATGTCAGGACACCACCCCGTGGCTGTCCGCCTCTTCGAGCAGGGTCTGAATGTCGATCGGCTCTTTCGCGGCCTTGAGGAGCCGGCAGAAGGTGTCGTCCCGCAGTTGCCGCGAAATATTCTCCAGCGCCCGCAGGTGGTCCCCCGGACGGTCGGGCGGGGAGACGAGCAGAAAAAACAGCTGCACGGGATCGCCGTCCAGGCTCTGAAAGTCGATGCCGTCGGGGCTGACGGCCACCGTGCCCACCAGCCGGTTCACGCTGGGGTGCTTCGTGTGCGGCACCGCGACTCCCCTGCCGATCCCGGTGCTGCCGAGATCCTCCCGCTTCATGATCGCCCTGACGATGCTCTCCAGATCACCGGCGGCGATCTTCCCGGCATCGACGAGCGACTGTGCCATCTCGCGGATCACTCCCTCCTTGGTATCCGCCTGAACATGCGACCTGATCGCATCGGTGGCGACGAAATCGGAGAACTTCATGGAAGTGATGCCGTCTCTCTGGAAAAAAGGCGAACGGGTGGCCGGGCCGCCGGCCGGAAGATACCGGTCAGGACCGCCGACTCGACTGCACGTGCTTGTGATCGCGGACTTTTTCCTTGTGCTTGCGGAGCTGCTGCTCCATCTTCTGCACCGCGCCATCGACGCTCCGCCAGAGCTGCGGCGAAACCTCGTGGCTGACGAGCTCGTGGAAGTGCTCCGACGAGGCCACGATCTCGACGGCCGGCAGGGCCGTATTCTGCAGGTCCACCGTCACATTGAGGGCGGTCAGACGATCGAAATAACGGGTCAGTCGCGAGGTCTTGGATTCGATCTTGGACTGCGAGGCCGGGCTCAGCTGACCGTGCCGAGCCGAAACTTTGATCTGCACCCGGAAAACTCCCGAAGCGAGGATGGGGCGATGGCGGCGGCCGAAATCATGGCGGCCCGAGAAGGCCTCCGCGCGTCCAACCGCCGATCATCGGGCAGCATATCACCCCTCTCACCACCGCAGCAATTCAGGCCCCGGAATCCCCGGGCGGGGCGCGAAACTCACTCATCGTCTCGTGGCTCGGCACCCGACGCGGCAGGCGGGGAAGACTCTGCGGGCGACGCCCCCCGGCGGATGCGGCCCTCGTCGAGCCGCGCCCGCCACCAGGCGATCCCCTCGCGTCGCAGCAGTTCGGAACGGTCGGCGCGATAGTCCTTCCGATGTCGATCATCGGGCTGCACGATCTCGAGGAGCCTGCGAATCGCGTAGCGACGCACGGCCAGACTGCCGTCGTCGAGCGACTCGACGAGAACGGCGTCGCCGCCGGCGGCGAGGTCGGCGTCACTGAAGCCCCGGGCCAGCGACAGGAGCAACTCGCCCTTGCCGGCCGGCCCGTGCGTTCGGAAGGCCTCCGCGAGCGCGGCCAGCGCGTTGTCGCCCCGGGCGATGGCGAGCGGCACCACCAGCGACTCGAGGTCCGTCCACTGGTCTTCGAGGAGCCGTCCCCGTGGCGTGTCGTCGCAGAGGAGCGACACCGTCTCGCCATACTCGCCCAGCAGGGCCAGCGTCGCGGCGGCGATCATGCGATCTTCGGCGCGGCGGCCGGCCACTAGCCGGCGGAGCGGCTGCTCCACGCCGCCCGCTCCCGCGGCGGCCAGCGTGTCGGCGAGGCTGCGGGCTGCCGCCCGCCGGGTGCGGTCGGCGGCGGTCGTCTCCCGCATCCCTGCCGGCTCCGCGGCCGGTGGTCCGACGACGGCCCGGCCGGCATCGCGGTCGTCCCAGGTGAGCGTCGTCCGCGCCGCGAGGACGGACTCGCCGGGAATTCCCGCCAACGGTTCCTCGGCCGCCGCGCCGGTGGCGGTCGTCTGCCGCCAGACCTTCTCGGCCAATCCCGCGTGCACGATCGCCCTTCTCCGCGGTGCTTCCCCGGCCGCCCGCTCGAGCACGACCTCGATGCCGGCCGGCTGCCTGAGCACGCCCGACAGCTCGCCGCAGAGGCCGCCCGCGATCACGCCCACGGCGGCATCGGCGGCCGCACCGCTCACGACCGCGCGGCCAAACACCACGTCCAGCCGCGGCGCGCCGGAGGCATCGCGGCCGAGCACGGCCCGCGTGTTTGGATGGAGCCTGATGACGATGCCGTCGATCGAGAGCGTGGGATAACTCCAGGGCGGCACCAGCAGATCCCCACTGTCCGTGAGTGCGTCGCCGGGGGCCACGGCCAGCCAGCGTCCGCCGCCCCGATCCTCGACGCGGTGCAGAAGGGGCCCACCTTCGCCAACGAGCGGGGCGTCGTCGGCATCGCTGATCGGAGCGACTGCCGGCGAAGCCGTGGCGGTTGCGTCAGCCGCGGCGGCCGGTGCGGCCGTCGCCGCGGGGGGGGCGGGTGTGGGCGGAGCCACGACGATCGCCGGCGCATCCCCGGCGGCGATGGGCTGCTCTTCCGCGGGCTGCATCACGGCCGCCTCCGGGGCTCGTTCCTCGATGGGCTGTTCGAGAGCCGGCTCTGCGACCGTCGGAATGGTCGCCACGGCCGCCGGCGGACTGCCGGCAAGCTCCCGCGGCCGACGGCCGCTGCGAACGAGCGACCAGACCAAAAGCCCGCTCAGCAGGAGGAGCAGCGCGGCGGCCGCAGCCGCCGCCATCCACGCCGCTGCCGGGGCACGGCGCCGACGACCCACCGCCGGCGTCGGCTTCGCCGACGGCGAACGGGCAGCCTTCCCCGCCGATCGGATCTCGAGGTCCCCGGGCCCGATCGGCAGGTGCTTTGCCGCGGCATCGAGGAGCCGCCGGCTTTCCCGGGGCCCCGGCACCTCGACCACCTGCGGATCCCGGGCGATCTCGGCCAGCAGACGGTGGCAGGCAGACGCTTCGGCGAGGTGCCTGTCGGACTCCACGCACACCCGCTCGAAGGCCTCCAGGCGATCGCTGGCGAGCACGTTGTCGAGAAACTCGGCGGCGGTATTGGGATCGTCCGCCAGACCACGCCCCTCGGGGGCCGGGGCGGCGACCGCGGCATGCTCCACCAGATACCTGATCCGCTCCACCAACCGCGGGGCGACGCCGCTGCCGGCCACCTTCTCGCCCAGATCCCGCTGATCCTCGGGAGGCAACACCTCGTCGATCCATGCCAGCAGGGTCCTGATCGTCAGTCGCATGACAACGCTTCTCCGCCGGCCGCCGAAGCGCGACCACTCGTGAACGATCCCTCTCTCTCCAGGAGTGTCACCCAACGCGGCAATTCGTGCCGCAGAAGTTCGAGAGCGGGTTTACCGCCGAACCGCCTTCCGCGGGCCGGCGCCTCGAAATCAGAAAAAGCGGCCGGCCGGATGCGATCCAGCGACCGGTTTGACTCGTAGTGGAATGGGCTGGGTCGGATTGGGCGTTTTCCCACCGCAGACTAGACTTTTTGTGGCGGTTACGCCCGACGACCGGTTCCGGGGGCACCTTGCCATGAACAGCCTACGTCGACAACTTCACCTGCAGCATGCCGCCGGCTACATCGAACTCGGAGAACTGCTCGCCGACGCCGATCTTCCGGTGCCCGAGCACGCCCGGAAACTCTTTCACAGGGCCTTGGGCGAACTCCAGGAACTGCCCGTCACCAGCCGCACTGGTCCCGTGGCCAGCCTGCTGGAGGGACGGGCGCTGAGGGACCTGGGCCGGTGGGAAGCGGCCCTCGAACCGCTGAAGCGGTCTGCCGAGGCAGCCCCGGACCAGTTGGAGCCCTGGCTCGGGCTCGGCTGGTGCTACAAACGGCTTGGACGACTCTCCGAGGCGATCGCCGCGCTGCGGAGCGGTCTGGAGGCGGCACCGGGTCAGCCACTGCTCCTCTACAACCTCGCCTGCTATCACTCGCTCGCCGGCGACGTGGCGGCGGCGGTCGATCACCTCACGAGGGCGATCTCGCTCGACGACCGGTTCCGCGACCTGACCGGCGGCGAACGCGACTTCGATCCGATTCGCGAAGATCCCCGGTTCGTCGCGGTGACCCACGTGGTGGTGTGACCACGGACGTGCCGGGGAGATGGGCCGGTGGCGACGCCAGGATGCGGCGCGGGGAAGGATGCAAGGACGGATCCCGGATGACCAGCCCCGCCCTCCAGGAAATCATCGCGTTGCTCGGCTGCCCGGCTGCTGGCAATCCCGCCCAGTACCTCTTCGAACGGGCGATCGAGGCGGCTGAACTCGACTGGAGGTTCGTGACGTGCGACGTCGCCTCCGCGGACGTGGCGGCAGCCGTGGCCGGGGTGTCCGCCCTCGGCTTTCGCGGCTGCCTGCTCTCCGGACCGTTGCGTGAGGCCGCTCTTCCGTTCGTGACGACGGCCAGCCCGGCGGCGACGTTTTCGGGAGGCTTGAGTCTGATCGAGCGGCGGCCCGATGGCCTCGTGGGCCACATGACCGACGGCCGGGGACTCGTCGAGGCCCTGCGGTCGCACGTCGACCCGGCGGGCAGCCGTGCACTGGTGGTCGGGGCCGATGCCTGTGGCCGTGCCGCCGCCCTCGAACTCGCGGTGGCGGGCGCGGCGGAGATCGTCGTCTGCGATTCCGACGAGCCGCGAGCCCGCTCGCTGGTCGATTCGCTGGCGGGTCTGCATGCCGCCACCGCAACCGTGCTCGGGTGGCAGCCGCGGATCGACGTGCCCGAGCCTGTCGGCATCGTCGTGTTCGCACCCTTCGCGGGCCCGGTGCCCTCGTTCGCCGGCCTGCGGGCGGACCTCGTGGTGGCCGACGCCTCGCTCACCAGTCGCCTCTCGCCCGCCGCCGCGCAGGCGGCCGAGCACGGCGGCTGCATCGTCGACGGAATCGAGATTCACGCAGCCCAGACCGCCATCGACTTCCATGCCCTCACGGGGATCGAGCCGGATGCCGACATGCTCCGCGAGGCGCTCGAAGAGTTTCTCTCGTAACGGCGGATCGATCAGGCTCCCGCGTCGAGCCGGCCGATTCGGCCGACGAGCGCCTTGGCCGCCGACCGGACGTCGGGCACGGGATCGGTGGCCAGTTTCGCGATCAACTCGGCAATCGCCGCCGGGGGCGGCTGCCGCGAGCCGTCGACCAGCAGCCCCACGCCCTTCATTGCGTTGACGACGATCATCGCCCGGCGATACCGCTCAGCCTGACCCTTCTGATCGCCCTCGGCCGGAACCACGTCGGGCAGCGCGAGCATCTCCGCCAGTCCGCTCCAGGCGGCATCGCGGCCCTGTCGCGCGAGGCCGATCGTGGCGTTGTATCGGACGTCGTCGTCGGCATCGTCGAGGAGTTGGCCAAGCCGCTCGACCGCCTCGGGGCCGCCCACGACGCCGAGCGTGAAGGCCGACGACGAACGGAGGGCACCGGTATCGCTCCGCGATGCCGCGAGGAGTGCGGTGGCCACGGCCACCGGATCGTCGAAGGCCCTGCCGGCGGCGGTGAGATTGGCCGACAGCACGGCGAGCGCCTCGACGGCGGCCTGTCCGGTCTGCGGGTCGCCGGAGTCGGCGGCCCTGGCGAGCAGCGGCGCCGCCGCTTCGGGCACCGAGAACTCACCGAGTGCCCGGCAGAGATAGCCACAGAGCGTCCGCGACTGCTCCGCCCCATGGCCGCTGCCCTTCGGCCGGCCGCTGGCCACCTCGTCGGCGAGGATGCCGGCGAGATCGCGGGCCAGCCCGGCATCGTTCTTGAGGGCGGCGCCTCCGGGACCACGAAGGTCGTTGGCGAAGTTGAGGGCCACTTGCCAGCGGCCCTCGTTGTTGCGGCGGAGCGCCCGCACATAACTCTCGGGATCGTTGCCCATCTGGGCCAGCCAGTAAAATCCCCAGACGACGAACAGCCCGCAGGCCACGATCGTCAGCGGCACCACGAACAACTGGACGAGAAATGCCGCACTGGGCGGCTCGACGGGCGGCAGCGCGTCGTCCGGTCGGACGCCGCGGCGGGTGGGTTCAGTCATGGATGAAGTCTAGGAGGCGGGAAAAGTGAGTCAACGTCCGCGGCTCGGGGCCCCCGCCGACCGGCTCGATGTCGATCTGCCGACCGTGGCGGAAAACCTGGCCCTCGACGAGGCGCTCCTGGCGGAAGCCCACGCCGGCCGGCTCGCATCGCCGGTGGTGCGCACCTGGATGCCGCGGCGGCCCACCGTGGTGCTCGGATCGTCGAGCCACGTGGCCCGGGAGATCGACCTCGAGGCCTGCCGTGCCGAGGGCATCGACGTGGTGCGGCGGCCGAGCGGCGGGCTCACGGTGGTGATCGGGCCGGGCTGCCTGATGTGGTCGGTCGTCGCTGCGGTGCCCGAGGCCTCACCGGCGATCGATCAACTCCACGCCATGATGCTCGACCCGCTCTGCGAGGCGATCTCCGCCGCCGGCCGGCGGGTGATCCGTCGCGGCTCGAGCGACCTGGCGCTCGAGGTCGATGGCGATGAACGCAAGGTCTCGGGCAATGCCCTGCGGGTGCGTCGGCACGCGGTCCTGTATCACGGCACATTGCTCGACGACTTCGATCTCGACCTCATCTCCCGACTCCTGCGGCACCCGCCGCGGGAGCCCGACTACCGGGCCGGCCGCGGGCATGGGGCCTTTCTCGCCAACCTGGCCGTCGGCCGCGTGGCCCTGGAACGGGCCGTGCACAGGGCGTTCGCCGCGGAAACCGTTCGCCTCCAGTGGTCTCCGGAGACGGTCGCGATGCTGGTCCACGAGCGGTATCTCGAAGCCTCCTGGACGCAGCGGCTTCCCTGACGCACGGGCATGGTCGCCAAGCCATCGCTCCCATCGCACCCGCCGCCAATCGTGCCGGATGGGCAGACCGGGCAATCTGCGGCGTTCGCGCCGAACCTGCCGGATGGGAAGCAGTCGATTTCATGGCTGCATGAATTCGTTTCGGCCGTCCGATGATCCTTGGTGTGGCGGGTCAGGAGATCGCCCGGCAAGGCTGTGAGACGGCAAATCGGCCTTTCGTCGGTGGCGACGCCCCGGTAGTTTTCCCGACCCGGTCGACAGGACGTCGATTCGTCAGCCCGCAACAGGAGGTTGCCTTCCATGCGTCTGCACATGAATGCCGCGGATGTTCGTGGCCTTGTCTCTCGGCACTTTCTCAAGTTCGGCGCCGACGTCGCCGACATCGACGACCTGCAGGAGAACATCCGCATCGACCGCGGTCGGTGCGTGGCCCGCTGCTATCGCGTCGCCGACATGTTCGCCATGTGGATGATCGACGTCGGCGTGCTGCAGTTCTACGACGCGGACGGCGAGATGCTGCATACGGTGAATCTGTTCACGGAACTGCAGCCGCAGCGGGCGGCCGCCTAGGTTCGAGCGGCGGAGTGGTGGGGGGCTGCGGGTTTGTGCGCGATCCGGGGGGATCGTCCGCGCATCCGCCTGGGCGATGGAGCGGGGGATCATGTCGACGCAGCGTCAGACGGGCCGGCCCAATCGGCTGTCGATCATCGTCCCCGCGACGAGTGTCATCGCCTTCGAGGAGACGCTCGTCAGCGTGCTCGAACACCGGCCGGAGGGGTGCGATGTGGTCGTCGCGCTGGCGGAGCGATACGACGATCCCTGGAACATCCGCGAGGAGGTCACCTTCGTTGATCTGCCGCATGGCTCGGGTCTCGTCGACTGCATCGCCGCCGGGGTGGCCGCCAGTTCGGGTGACGTGATCCATGTGCTTGCTGCGGGCTGGAAGGCGATCGACGGCTGGACGGTGCCGGCGATGCGTCACTTCGCCAACGGACGCGTGGCGGCCGTGGTGCCACTGGCCGTCTCGGACGCCGACCGCGGCCAGCCGGTATCGGCCGGCATCCGGCGGACGGCCGGCGGCCGAAGCGTGACCGTCGTGCCGAGCCGCACGAGGGCCGGCATCGTCACAGGACGCCTGCCCGCCGCGCCGATGATCGAGGCAGGCTTCTGGCGGGCCGACGTGCTCCGCGAGATCGGTTTCTCGAAGGCCTGTGGCGATGCCCTCGCTGCGGCCGACATGGCAGCCGCGCTTGCGGCCGCCAGGGCCGACGTGGTGCTCGAGCCGGAATCGAGGGTGGTGAGCGGCCCGACGCCGAAGCCGAACTCGTCCTTCCGGGCGGGCCTGTATGCCGAGCGGCTGTTCTGGCGTTCGCTGCCTTGCGAGCACACTGGCTCCGCGCTCATGGCACACCTGGGCGAGGTCATGCGGCATGCCGCATTGACGGCACCCCTGGGAACCCTCGGCATGCTCGCCGGCAGACTCGCGGCGCTCGTGCAGTTCGGCTCGTGCATCTCCCGGAATCGGCAGCTCAATGAACTGATGCGGGGGCCGGCCGATCAAGACATCGGCACCGACATCGACGTCCGCATGTATCGGATCGACGAGCCGCAGGAGCCGGCCGGCCGGCCGCACGTCGCGACGCCGGCGTCGTCCCTCAGGCGATCCGCCTGACCGGCATGCACCGTGCCGCGGGGCCCGCGAGGAGTCGACGCGGGCCGAGAAACGCGTCTGCTTTGTCCGGCACGCAGGCGCTGCTAGACTTCGCCATGACAGCGTCAATGATGCCCTCGTAGCTCAATTGGATAGAGCGTCAGCCTCCGGAGCTGAAGGTTACAGGTTCGATCCCTGTCGAGGGTATTTCTCTTTTCGCCGGAAACATGCACGAAGCACGGCGATTCTTCGGCTTTTGCCTCGTGTCGGTCGCGTTGCCCATCGAATGGGACGGCAGGGACGCGACGGCACCTTCCACGGCAACGATGGGGCCTGGCTGGTGACCGGCCTGGCGCCGGTGCCGGAGCCCTCCACCTACGCCATGGCCCTCGCTGGCCTGACGCCATCCAGCCAGCAACGTGATTCCAACGCGAGGGGAGCAGGTCGCCATCACGGGCCTGCTCCCCTCTGTGTTTTCTCGGCAGCCTCATTCCGCCCGTACCACGCTCCGCCTCCGACCGCCACTGCTCTCCTCCGACCGCGAAAACATGTCCGCTGGATCCGCCGAGAGGCACCGACCGGAAGCCCACTGGCGTAATACGGTCCACACGTGATCCTCGCGCGTCCGTCTGTCCAAGCCCAACGCCGTGAGGCGTGGGGTCAACCCGAGATGAGCCTTGATTCCTAGGAGTTCGCCCGCGGCCTCACGGCCGGTCGGCTTTTACGTGCCAAGCAGTCGAGCGCAAGGCTCAGTGCGACCCGTATAAGCCTTCGATCTTGTCGCACACAGTGACAGCCACGGGCACGACGTTCTGCGCGACCTGCACGAGTGGGTCATCGGGAGGCGATTCCGACGAACCGAGCACGCTCTCGCCGCCGATTGGTCCCAGACCTCGGCGGATTCGTCCCTCGATTTGCCGGATTCGTCCCTGCCTGTGCCCGATTCGTCACTTTCTGGGTTTTGTGGCTTCTGGGCGGGCGATGCGTCTCTACAACCATCTGCCGGGTTGCCGGTTCCGGATTGCCATGAGAAGGAGTTTGCTCGCGATGCCCTTTGCCCGTATGCCCCGCGTTGTGTTGGTCGTTGCCGTGGCGGCCCTGCTTGGTTTGCTGGCCGTACCCGCTCATGCCGTCCCGATCGACTGGGTGACGGTAGGCGATCCGGGCAACACGGCAGACACAACCGGCTACGGTGTGGTGGCCGACTCGTTTCAAGTCATGAAGTTTGAGTTCACGAACCAACAGTACACGGCCTTCCTGAACTCCGTTGCGGTGACGGACTCTTACTCGCTCTACAGCTCGGGCATGGGGAGCAACGCCCGTGGCGGCATCACGCGAAGCGGCGCGCAGGGGACGTACTCCTACTCCGTCAAGACCAACATGGGCGACAAGCCGGTGAACTACGTGAGTTGGTTCGACGTGGCGCGGGTTGCGAACTGGCTGACGAACGGCGCGACGAGTTCATCGAGCACCGAGACGGGGGCATACACGCTCGTGAACGGCCAGACGTTCGGAACGGCGCCGGCAAGGAATCCCGGGGCGACGTTCTACATCCCGACGCTCGATCAGTGGTACAAGGCGGCGTACTACAAGGGCGGGAGCACGAACGC
>Ga0075471_10001854_pt1 | contig 13968 bp, 26 predicted proteins | sample DEB19_08_DNA_2_FD_74787 | JGI IMG/M metagenome (GOLD analysis project Ga0075471, IMG submission 74787) | Aqueous microbial communities from the Delaware River and Bay under freshwater to marine salinity gradient to study organic matter... | ecosystem: Environmental > Aquatic > Marine > Coastal ... | reverse complement strand
CATAGCGGGGGTTTCCCCTGCTTGTTTGGGTTCGCTCGTTGCGAGTCCCAACATAGCGGGGGTTTCCCCTGCTTGTTTGGGTTCGCTCGTTGCGAGTCCCAACATAGCGGGGGTTTCCCCATCCTATCCGTTTCGCTCACTACAGGAGGAAAACCATGAGCGCAACAACCCTGACCCGGGTATGGGTCAACTTGGTCAGCACCGCCGCGGGAATCAGCATCATGCTGAACCGCGTCGATGCGAAGCCGTGGAGGGGCTCCGTGCCCTGCTTCGTGAATCTGCCGGTGGGAGCCGTGCAGTTCGTGGAGACGGTGCTGGGCCTCACGGGCTGGGCGACCGACCCGGCGACCGGCAAGAAGCGTGCCAAGTGCCGCTTCTCGTCCACCATCGAGGTGGATGAGAGCAAGCTGGTCCGCCACCGCGCCAAGAACGGGAACGTCAGCCTCGCGCTGGACGCCCGCAGCGAGGAGAGCTTCGCCGCTTTCCTCAAGATGGTCATCGACGCCCGCCGAGAAATCGGCAGTGTCGATCCCGCCATCGAGAGCAGGGCCAAGGCCCTGTTGGCTGCAGCGGGCATCGAGCTCGTCCAGCGGCAGACCGAACCGGAGCCGGAGTTCGACGACGGGGACCCGTTCCCCGACGAAGACCCGGCCTGACGCGCAGGTACGTGAGAGGGGTAGTCAGCAATGGCTGCCCCTCTCGCGTACCACCGCGCAGTTATTATTTAGTAAAAATAGAAATTTAACTACGGAAATATAATTAGTTTGAGAATATGCCGCAAGCAAACATAGCGGGGCTATTCTAAACTCTGGAGGAACCTTGAAGAAAATCACAGTTGAATTCACAACGGAAGAAGCTGAAGCATTGCGTTTGGCTGCAACTTTTTGGGATGGTCTTGATGATCATTACAAGAAGGTGGATCACTATCATGAAGTGATGGAAAACTTGAATGCTGCTCTGGACAAAATCTTTGCAACGCTTATGGAAGCTCAACGCTAGTCTGTGTGAGCAAACATAGCGGGGCCATCTTGATCACTGGAGAAATGATGGAAAAGGAAGTCCAAGAACTTCTAGAAGAAATCAGTAGGCTGAAAAGCCTCCTGGACAGGGCTTTGGCCCTGGTCGAACAGTATCACAACCAACTACAGGAGTACAAAAAGTGAATCTTGCGGATCTTATCCAACAGTTGAACCATCACAAGGATGCAATGCCGAAGCTCCAGATCACTACTCTGGAGGACATCCTAGGAAGGCTGTGCACCTTGTGTGACAGCTACCACTCATTGGAGATCGAACTTCCAGTCGAACTCCGAGAGGCCTACGATGGTCTCATCAAGCTTCTGCGGAAGCTGAGGGGGTAACACCCCACGTCGACTAGGCGACGTTAAACAGAACTTAAGCCTAGTGCGTTCCCCACTACGGTGGGGAGGTGTCCCAGTACACTGTGTTCATGAGCATAGTGTGAAGATATCTTGTCTTTTGTGTGGCGAAGCAAGATCAACGGGATTTATAGTTCACACACGGGTCAGTTGCTTGACCTATGCATAGAACCTGCCTGCAGCGGGATGCAACTAGCGCGATACCTCAGGCGCGATAACCCATAGGGCACCGCCCACCACTCATCATGGTGCAGGTGAATGTAAGGATTAGGAGCTGCCAGTCCCTAGGATTAGTAAGGATGATTACCAACTGGCCTTTTCTCCTCCCCGGAGTGCTCCCCAGCGTAGCGGACATTGTTTGTTGCGCTGGGTTGAGCACCTGGGAGAATAGTTCTTTATCAACAAACATAGCGGGGCATCCTAAGGAGGCATGCATGATCCAGAAAGAAATGCTGGAAGAGCGACGCGAAGAGCTGCTCAAAGAGGCCAAGGCAAACACTGCTCAGATGAGCACCTATTTGGAACTCATCCAGTTGGATGAGATGCTCAGCAGACTGGATTGACCAGCTGCAATACGTTGGTTGTGGGTGACTACGAAAGTGGAACCCTCACTTCTTTTCAAAATAATATATCCCTATAGAAGAAAAGGTAAATTAAAAATGAATATTTCAAAGGCCACAGGTTCCTTTGCAGCCAAGGTTGTCAAGGGTCTCACCTCTGCCCCGAAAGCAACTGGTGGAAAGATCAAGCAGATTTCCTCCAACATCAAGGAAGGTTACAGGGAAGTCATTCCTGCAGAGTAATAAAAATTACCAACTTTGATTTTCCAACATAGCGGGGTAGGTATTCGATGCCTACCCCGCTTACACTTATTGTTTACACTCACAGAAAGTACTCCAATGTCATATCTTGACCTGCTTGGATTTGATCCAAGCGATTTTGCAGCAATTGCTGAAGCTTCTTCTCTGTTTCCTCAGAGCAAGACTGTTAGGCTTGAGCTGAATAAGCGTGTTGCTTTTACCGGCAGCATGACGCACAAGAACGCAAATGGTGATCCTATCACTAAGACGCTTCCGTGCTATGCAACTCTGCGTAGTGCTAAGCTCACTCGTTTGAGTCTTGCTCAGCACACCAGTATTAGCAAGGAAATCAACAGCCAGTATTTCTTGGCATCCGGTGTTTTCAAGGATGTCCAGATGGATATTGAGCTGGTGCTTCCGAATGGTGAAATCGTTGGTTTCTATGATTTCATGGCTAACCTTGTCAGCAATGCTGCTGGGTTGAACATGAGCACTGACGAATTCCTCACAAAGTGTGCAGACATGAAGATCGACTATGCAAGTGGTCTTCCTCTGTTCTGGCAACATTTTGGTGCAAATCGGGATAAGTTTGCTGATCTGGCTAAGACCTTCAAGGAAGCTGGTGCAACTCCTGATGCAAATCCGAAGCTGCGTGCTCTGATGGGCAAGGAGAACAGCCATATCAAGGGTGTTCTTCAGTTGGCTGACGGTATTCCGGTAACTGCAATGGAAATCGGTAGTGTTGATCGCTCCGAAAATCCTCGTAATCAGGGATTTATCAACTTCCTTGATGCGCAGTTCTCGCAGATCATGCGAGTTATCGGTTTCGCCAAGAAGGCTGATGTAATCAAGAGTCAGTTGACTACTGCATCGGGCTGGAGTCAGAAGCGTGTTGCTGATGCTGAGCAGAAGATCACGCTGTATTCCCAGATGTCGAAGCAGTATGCAAGCAACTGGGCTGGTGCTCAAGAGCGCTTGATCAAGGTAGGCGAAAAGAAGTATGAGACTGATCAGACGAATCCTCGTTTTGATCCAACTCATGCTCCTTGTGGTCGCTTTACCTTGCTCAACGACGGTGAGGAATATAAGGTTGACCTGTGGAAGGACAGCCGAGTTGATGCACCGGAGGCTGCGCCCAAGGCAAATCCAAACTCTCTTGTCTTCAATGATGATGACATGGAAGAGCCGGTCTGATATAATGTCAGAACATCCTGAGCATGATGCAAAAAGGCTCGCTATGGAGTCGAAGTCCCAGATATGAGGATCCCGAGGGAACCAAATATCATGACCTGCGTAGTAGGCCAACTTCCATCCTGAGTATGATGTAAAACTGCTCTGGGCGACCTTATGGTTGTAATAGCAATCGCTCAGATAAATACAACCTTACTTGTCTTTGGTCAGTGGAAGGCAAGTAATATCTGTGCTGACCCGGGTATCGGTACTCCCGGTGACATCAATTCTGTGGTCCCGCAGAAAGACGAACCGAAGGGTTTATTATAAAATCTGCATAGCCCGTCTCAACTATGTAGAGTGACGCACGCTTTATGAGCATATTGAAAGAGCGTTGGTGTTGCCGACCTAAGCATGTCGACCATAAACTGCTTACACGGAAGTTATTCAGGCGACGATGCGACAATATCCCCTAGGATTGTCAAAGAACAGCATCGCAAGGGTTCGATTCCCTAAACTTCCACTACGAGGACACCACCAACAGTACCCCTGCAGGTGAGGTGCTGCCCCAGAGAGAATGCCCGATAGTCCCGGTGATGATACGTCATCATCAGTGCAAGTAGTAATTGCACCGAAGCAGGGGGATACCGATAGGCGTTGCAAGGCTAACTCGTAATATTCTAGTTGGGCTTACGACATGTCCAGTCGTAAGTTAAATGAGGTAAGTAGTTGATGTATCAGTAGTGGATAAGTGAGTCGCATAATCCCAGTAAGAGACAGGGTAGCCCCACGAAACAAGTCTACGAAAAAGCCGAACCCAACAAATTCTCTATTTTTAGTACACACAAAAAAGAATCAAAAGGAACACATGAACATTTTCACTATCGTCAGTCCCGACATGGAGCGTATCGGAATCCAGTACGCTCCCGGCAGCAACATGATCGAAGCCACCAACAAGATCATGCTGATCAAGGCCATCCGTAACAGCACCTTGTGCTCATTGAAAGACGCCAAGGACTTCGTGGATCTCTTCGTCAATGCGCTGAACAAGCTCACGCCTGATGTGGACAAGATGCGCAGCGACATCATCGCCAGCATCAACAACATCACGAACGCTGAAGACTTGTTGGATATCAAACGGTTTGTGATCCACTGCAACACCTACCCGCAACCGATCAAGAAGGCCAAGATCGGTTCGTTCACTGAGAACGGTGACTACGATCCGAATACTCCTATCCTCTGAGCTACACAAAAAACTTTTAACCGGGGGGAGGGGCGAGCGCAGCGAGCCCCGATCCCCCGGTATATTAGCGAAAAGCTAAAGACTATGTTATAATACTGCGAAGCAGTATGGTTTTTCTAAAACCACATAGTCCTTTAGCTTTGAGCGTCAGATGAAACTAATTGTAATCAAAGAAGGTGAAGACAAAGTAACATACTTTGGGCCATACATGACAATGCGCGAAGCAGCATTGTTTATTCGCCGCAACGCACACCCAGATTACAAATATGAAATATCTGAAATATATAAGACAGTTGAGTTGACACACAGACAACCCTCAACTATAATAGAAGACAAGGAAGGAACTTCCGAAACCACTAAACCTACATAAGGAGATTGAAGGTGCCCCGCCAGCATCAATCAAAGACAATGAAGAAAGTACTAGCAGAACTAACTAGACTAGGATTCAATGTCAAACACAAGAAATCAGGATCCTACATTATCATCCCTCCAGATAATATCGCAGGACCCGTATACACAACGCATGGAACAGAATCCGCATTCCATCCCATGCGAAGAGATTTCAAAAAACTCTACAATGTAGATTTAACAACAATGGTATAAGAAACCTTCACAGATGTAAGGGGACGGTGAGCTAGGTGGTGGCTCCCGTCCCCTTATCTTATAATAACAATAAGTATATATATATCCTATATATAGGAGAATATAAACCCGCCCCAAAAAACAATAATAAATGCAAAGTATATATATAATATATATAGAGTATATATAACAGAAAACATATAACACAACAACAAAACCTAACATTTTGTTGCCGAAACATATAAAAACCCCACATCGTGAGGGGGAACCCATTATATTTTCCAAAGTATTTGGAAGTTATCGTTCCCCTACAGCATCTGTGGATCTGGTTTATATATTGTTCTCTATATGTTGTATATATAGTATGTATTTATAAATTTGTTTTGCCGCGGCAAAGCACACTAAAAGAAACAGTAAACAAAGGATAACAATGGATCTTTACATTAGAGTTATTCAAGCAGTATCACATCTCAATATCTGTCATGAACATCTTCCAGAAATGGATTGTTCCAAGCCGCGATTTCTGGAATTCATCTGGAACTATTGGATGTCACCACACAACTACAACGTCACCGACGAAGTACACTGTGGAGACATCCTTTCCACCGATGAAAATGGAAAGATTCTTACCGTAAACGGTAAAGAATACGTACACGCATACTGATAGAAAACATCCAAAAAAACCTTTTGGAATTTCAACATAGCGGGGAGGGGCCCGCGGAGCGGGAAGGAACCCAAATACAAACATGACAGAAAAACAAAACAACATAGATTTATGGATTACATTACATGACGTAAACAACCTTCCAATAGAAGTTGATTACGTCAGAATTATGGTAATGAGAAGAGTAAATCTTAGAATCATTAACAATAGATTTAGCACCTCACAAAAAATCAAGATCTCAGAATACAATTCGTATGTTCCGCTGGAAAACAAATTGGTTCGATTCTTCAGAAAGAACGACATTTACATGCCAGCAACAGAACTAGAATTGGTATCAAATTCGAAGATTCTTGTGAGAGAATCACCGGAAATGATTAACAAGATCATTAACGACACAATTGTCAATATCGATTTCATTCTATGATCTTTGTTTTATAAGCGTAACGCTACTGAGGGTCCAACCTATTCCTTTCAAATAAATAGGTAGTAGCGTCCCTTCCTATCTTTTCTCGTTTGGGGATAGGAAGGGTGATGGACCCTTATGGCATATCCTTTTTCATATAAGGAGAAAAAAATGATTACTCTCAGTATCAACAATCTTGTAAACATGGTCAACGACTGGGCAAGAAATCATGCCCAAGATGACTATCTTTACGGCAGCCGACAGTCCTACTGGGCAGCTGCCCTAACCAACAAGATTATCACCAAAGAAGAGTATGACCGTGGAGCACAGCACTACGGAAAACTCTGGACCTACCGAGGAGACTAACTGTCTCAACAATAGTTTTTGCAGTACAACCAAAAAAGCAGATGTAATATTAACATTAGGAGTACATTATGAGCCAGAATAATATGATCTCATTCATCACTGTCACCGACATTGACGGATCCAGCATCGAACTAAACCCTGCAGGAATTCTCATGATGCAGCGCACAATCAACAATGACATCCCCTGTACCAAGATGACTCTCAGCTTTGGTACCGTTGTCATGGTTACTCAAACTCCTGAGGAGATTGCGCAGCTGCAAATGGATTCCATTGCCAAGGTAATGAAGTCTGTGATGGAAACCACTGCCCAGCTCGTCAACGAAATGGACAATGATCTTTACTGATGAGAAACATTCAAGAACTTGCTGAAGTAGTTCACGCATGGGCACCAAAGAATGTTCCTGACATATACTGGCATGGTAGCCGTCAGGAATATTGGTCTGCAGCACTGCACGCAAAAATCATTACCCAACATGAATATGATTTTGCTGCAGCATTTCATGCCAATCTTTGGACCCACCGATACGAAGAGTATCACATTTATGACATAGGAGATGACTGCATTATTGTATCTGGTTCACTTCCAAGAATGGAAGCTGCACTAGATACAATGGCAGGAAATCTTCTCATCTGTACAACCAAAGAAATAGAAACATTTCGTCAAAAAAAGGAGACATCATGACAATCTGTATTTATCCCGATTGTGCGTTTGATGCTGTCGAAAACTACGACGGCACTGTCCGCTGGTGCGGCAAGCACTTCGGATTCTACCCTCACAAGTGTGAAGAGCATGGGTGCTTCCAAACCGTCATGTATGACGATGAGCCCAAGTGCTTCGTACACAGCCCTGATGAGGGCAGTTCTGTCCGTGGATATTCTGCACATGCAAAGGCAACCAATGCTGTTTGATACCGACACCAAAGTTAACTTTGATGCTACACTTTTCGTCTGGACAAATTATGACAATAACTTTGTCCGCGATATTGTAGCAACATTCAACTGGAACTCCAACCACATTCCCCGCGCTGGAGAATTAATCTATTTCTCCAAGGATGGGGATATGCGTACCGCAAAAGTAGTTGATGTAGTATACTTTATTGGTAGTGAAAACAACAATAACATGGGTACCATCAGCTACGTTGGAGAAAATCCCAGTTGTCATATCCGAGCACAACTTCTCAGCTAATGCCAGATTTCTGTGTGCTAAATACTCGCTCAAAGGTAGTTGTGTATCACGGTTCACGTGAAAAGTGTTTAAACGTGATACGCAACTACCCGAAGCGTCCATATAAAGTTATTCGCGATAGGCAACTACCTATGAGATACATTCGAACATATCATCTTAATATGATTGGATACGCAGATGTCGATTTTAGACAAGTATAAACTTTACGATTTCACTCCAGAAAATTACAATGGAAATACCGTTTTGCACGTAATGTCCTGCATTACGTGCCCAAAAATTTCCATTATGATCCTTGCTGAAGAATCATATCTGAAGTGGAAAAAGGAAGTTTACGCTCAGCAAGCATTTCCATATCTTTCCGCTGAACAGCGAGAAATGATTATTAATGGAATGCATCCTGAATGCTATGATAAACTATTCCCAGAATAGTACAATCAAAAATATAATAGCCTTCGTAGCTCAGTAGGATAGAGCAAATCACTTCTAATGATTAGGTCGCACGTTCGAATCGTGCCGAAGGCGCATGGAAACATCAACCCCGACACTAGATCCAGCAGTAGTAGCAATTCTTGACAGAATTGACCAAGCAATCAAGGAATTTTCAGGAGCAAAACTCGCATCAACCGACCAGGTTGTAGACGTATTGCTCGATATCCGTTTGCACGCAAAAGAGATAAACAATGGCTAACATTGAAATAAACGTAGGGCTGTATCTTAACACTTTTCCCAAAGAAAAAGTAACAGTTAAGAAAGTTAAAGAATGGTTGGAGCTCGTTGAAAAATTCAACGTACCAGATCATACCATTCTTGATGAAGCAGTTCTAAGTCTATATATCAATGTAGATCCCACAAAGATTGACATAATCGAATGTGGTGATTGTATGCCATTCAAAAATAATAATGACCTCATTATCACTACGCACGAATGCGTTGAAGTACAACCAAAAATCTAAGAACCCTTATAAATACTCTTATTTTTAAAGGATTATTCAATGTTCGAAAAGCTTTTCGAGAACTATTACATTGTCCAGTACAGCATCGAAAACAACAAGATCAATGTACATCAGTTGCATCCATTGAAGTTCTTCAAGAACGCTAATGGATCAACATACTGGAGAATTGCAGTCGGATCAAAGTACGGCGTCCATATCCGTAAGAATGCCACACATTGGGCACTTTACGATGCAACGATTCCATCAGAATCACGACAAGTATACTCAAAGATCATGACTCCCAAGACCAACACAAAGTTTCAGCTGGAAGCTGATGGAAACCAGTACTGGCTTACCATGAGAGTCATGAACAGCTTCTTCAAATTCACCATTTCCGAGTACCGTTCATTGAAGGATTTCAATAAGGCAATGAACGTCAATAACTTTTAAACTCTTAACAAGTACACAAAAAACCTTGAATAAGGAGATAACATGAAGATCACTTTCAACACCCCCAATAACATTCCCATCGTTGTGGAAGGAACCCCTGAGCAGATCAATGAGACAATTGATCACCTCATGGGGATTGCCCTCAAGCGTATCACGAAGTCGGTTCCGACTATCGTTACCGAAGACGATAACAAGTTCTCCCCCGCAGTGGTGGAGAACTTCCTCAACGGAATCTTCGTTTACCGTGCAAATCCGAACTCGCAAGTCGGTAAGCCTCGTGCCATCGCAGAGATCTTGTGCGACGGCGCAACTCATAGCATCGCTAACGTAGCAAAGCGTTGCAATGCAGTTGAAAGCACTGTCGTCAAGAACATCGCACACATGCGCATGCATGGTGCAATCATCGATGTGGATGGCGACAACGCCACCGTAAAGATGATCCCCACCAAGCGACTTCCCAAGCGTCGGATGATGCAGCGCAAGAAGAACGTCGCCACTTCCGAGCTTCATGTTGCTGACCTGTCAGCAGCAATTGCCAATCTCAAGCTTGGCTGAAGCTAACAGATTTGACTGACCCCTGGCGGCAGGATGCCCCCCGTATCCGCACAGGTTTTTCGCCTCCTTTTAAACCTGTCCAGTATCCAAGTTTATCTTGGATACTGGCAGGGGTCGGTCAATACTTCTGTCTAAGTTACACTCAAACAGAACAATTAACACACAAAAATAACTTATAAAAAACAGGTAGTAAAATGTTACTATCTATTTTTTATATAGCTTTCCTTGTGTCCAAACTATAATATATAGGTTTGTAGTCTGTTTGTTTACGAAAGTAACTAAACAATATATTTTATTAGTAAAATTATTATTATTTTATATATCTTTATACAACATTATAGAAAGATATTTTATGTCAAAACAAAAGATAATTGATGATTTTATTAATGAAAATGTTGGATTGACATTTTCGACACGACAGTTATGTACGTTGTGTAATTGTACATTACCAACAGTTCTTTCATATATCAAGCAGAATGATGCAAGATTTACTAAAGTAAAACGAGGCATCTACACCATCAATGCAAGCATTGCGAGTATTGTTGAATCTGTTGCTGCAGAACAATCTTCACAAACAATGTCAACATCAAATGTATTTGATTGGGACTAGTTTATAAAGAATATGGTACATCTACAGTACTATATACGCTATGTCTCAATTATCCTATGCGAGACATAGCGCAGGAGTCAACAGATTCTCCTGTTCAGTATATCCAAAATTATAGACTTTATAAAGGAGGTCGACAATGACCGATTATTTTAATTCTCGTGGCTTTCAGACAGATTTCAACAACTTGCTGAAATCGTTATTGTTGATCTCCAAGAAACTTGAAGGAGTGACAACAGAGTTGTCCGAAATCAAGAAAGTCTTGAACAAGGAGAGCAACACTGACAACCAACTTGTTACACCACCAGCAATATGATATAATTGAATACATGCCCTGAAATGGGCACGGGAAAATACTCCCACATGTAACAGGAAAGAAACACTCAACATCCAGTTGAGGATTTCATATAAATGTGAAATGAGGATAAATCACCGCTGCCACAATTAGGGCAAGTGACCTTGTTTCGCAACCTGCGTATATACATACTTCAGAAATCCTGGAGTATGCTTATCCGATAAGGAGCGAAAACATGGACCATAGGTTCAATACTTTTGATACTTCATTATCTAACACAGTCCGTAAAAAGATTATTCTTTTTACCACGGCCTGTGTTGCTGCAATTTCTACAATGTTTACTGTAACATCTGTAGCAGCTCCAGCAGATGAATCATCTACAACAATTTCAGTTGAAACATCTATAGATACCACAACTACTGAAGCATCAACTACTACAACAACACAACCCACTACTACTACTACTACTACGCAAGTAGTATATACTGCAGAGCAAATCAAATATTTTGATATGCTTCACGTCAATAATCGAGTATATAGTTGGGGTGTTTCAGAGCCAGCAATGGCTACTTTCAGAACAGTAGCAGCATACCGAGGTTGGAGTTATCAACAAATCCAATCTTGGGAAGTTGCCGTCTACGACATTATGAAAGGTGAATCAGGATTCTGTCCAAATATGTTAGGCGGAGCACGTCTAGCTAGAACAGAAGGATGTGTTCTTGCACGTCAAGGACGCCGCAGCGATGCAGGCTTTGGACAGTTAATCAGCATTCATTATCGATACACTCGTCCTGGAACAGGATGGCTGTGTAAGCAAGAAGGAATTTGTTCCAAGTGGCAAATCGTAGGAAGTCCTTGGAATTCAATGACTGCACTACTTGCCCTGATTGAACGTTCTGGTACATACGGCTGGTGTTACAGCAGATCTGCTCGTGCACACCATCGTATTACCTGTTCAAATCCAGGACTAGACGTATAGTCTAAAGTTCGTAGTGGCGGATATACAGTATGGTATGCAAGGAGATCTTGCATCACAACTAACTAAAGTGTGGGTTTGTCATGAAACAAATGTATATTCGCTGCTACAATATTCTGAAAAAAATTACAAAAAAAATTGTTACTTCACTCAGTGAAATACTTAACTATTTATTTCACTTAGAGTTAGAAAAAGAAGAACGACAATATAGATTTATTGCTCAAATAAAAGTAGCAAATAGCATCTATTATTTTGGCCCTTTTTATAATGAAGAACAGTTAAATAACTGGATATATCAAAATCATATCCAACATTTAAATATCATTGTTCATGATCTTCATCATCCGTTGACAGAACGGGAAGAATGGCCAATATAGTATTTTTAGAATACACTCAAAAAATCTTCAACATAGCGGGGCAGCTATAGGTGCCCCGCTATTGTTATTTTACAAGCACAACGAAAAAAATAACAATAAAGGATTATTATGTTTTCATTTGTTTTTATTTTAGCAATTGCTTCAACCGCAGTGGAGCTAATGATTGCTGCAAAGATTCCCGCTTGGAGAATCTATGCACATAAATATAAACTTATTAATCTTGGTTTGTCCATTTTGTTGTCCTACATTATTGGCATTCTATTTGGAGCTGCTGGTCTTATTGCTATGACCGCAGCAATTGTTAGTACAATTATGTCAATTCCTGGATATAAAATTTTATATTGGATGTATGATTCTCCACGAGCACAAGCTCGTGGAGGCAATCAGTACATGTATTATAAGAACTCATACAATATTCATAAAGCAAAGTGGACTATTGTACTAAATGATTTCTTTAAAATTGTCTATAAAATTCTTAGAGTTATTACTTTTCCATATTGGATGGCACGTGCAATTCTAAAGAAATATCAAATCGTTCGTACTCGTTTTAGTAAACCTTAATATTATACTTAAAATATAAGGAGTATTCATGACCGATCTTAGTGAAATTTTTGAAGTTTCCAATATCTTTTACTCCGACAATCTACGCTTGCAGGCTGTAAATGGAGGACCTCTTCGTGGAGGCGAATCCTATCAGTTCGGCTTTTATGATGCCGGAGTGTTGCGAGAGATTCTTGAAGAGTTCGGTGGAAGTTATGAAGTTAGAACACTTCCTATTCCAAAGAACAAAAAGGAATACCAGGTTGCAGTAGATAAGCTGAATGATCACAATCTTCAGTATGCTCTTGTTGATAAAAACAAGATTGTTTACGTCTACGTTGAAAACTGTCCAGGATGGATGAGTGCAATTGAGCAACTTGGTTATGTTGTAAACTCTGGCCCTAAGACCAATAAGCGTGCTAAGTCCTTTCATCGTCCAACTTTGATCAACGCGCGATTCGATCATCTCAACGTAATGTACGTTGAAGACGGAGAATTCTCGCGCTATGATTTCAGCGAGGATGGCGATGTTGCTGCACGTTTTCGTACACCTGAAGTGTTGGAACGACTTGGAGATGGCGGTTTTGTTATCTCCAAGCGTCTGATTCAAGAGGGTGTCAAAAACCTTCCTATCTACAATTCTGATTCCAAGGAAGAAACCAAAGATTACTATTATGATCCACGAGTTCGTAAGAGTCTTGTAAATCATCTTTTGGATTCTCCAATGTGGAATATTCGTATCTTCTTTGAAGATGGAATGTTGAAGGGCAACTGTGCTGCAGTTGATCTTCCAGAAGGTATTGATGTAATTGCTAATCGTTCAAATGTAAAAGATGAAATCAAGTATACTCGTGGATTTCGAATCTTAGCTGAACCTCAGTCTGCAAAGTCAAAAGTTGTAACTGATGATCAAACGGTGATTAATCTTCCTAAGTTGTTCCGTAAGTCTGACATGGAAATGTGGCTTACGGAAGAATACAAGAAGATGTATTCCAAGGCTATCGGTGGTGAGCTTTTAACAAATTGGGAAGCAATTTACAAGCGAACCTGGAAAGATAATGATAGCATTGAAGACAATGAAGCACGTGCTCGCATGGCTTATGTTGGCTACCGTTGGACTGCTGCAGGATTCAAGATCACACAAAGCCCTTGGTTGTTTGAAACAGTAAGCATCAGTCATTCATCTCCATTGGAGAAACGAATTGTAATCCCTTGTGCTGTCTACGAGCAGATTGTTCCAGAATCATTTGTCCGCATGGCGGGTATTGAAATGGAAGTTGAAGAGTACACGATCAAGCGATGCAACGAACTTGGCGTACATGTCGTCAATGATCTTGACTGGCTTGAGATGTATGAATCTCATGGCGGTTGTGATCAAGACGACTTCTTCAAGCTGTTCTATCGAACCATGGAATCCGGAGAATATGACGGAGAAAAAGTAGTA
>Ga0075471_10001853_pt1 | contig 13969 bp, 28 predicted proteins | sample DEB19_08_DNA_2_FD_74787 | JGI IMG/M metagenome (GOLD analysis project Ga0075471, IMG submission 74787) | Aqueous microbial communities from the Delaware River and Bay under freshwater to marine salinity gradient to study organic matter... | ecosystem: Environmental > Aquatic > Marine > Coastal ... | reverse complement strand
CCGCCCGGCGGAAGATCAGCGGGGCCGAGGCGCCGAAGGCCATGCCCGGCCCGGCGCCGCTGGACTGGCAGATCCGCGGGCCGGCCGCGGGACCGAACTGCGCGACCTGACCGCCCAGACCGACGGCCCCCGTGCGGGGCCGCCCGTGAAGGAAGGAGGACGTGGCCGATGAGCCTGGGCCGGAAGACGCTGCTGAAGAATTTCGCCGCCGCCGACAAGGGCGTCGCCCTCTGCCCGGAGTGCGGCGGGACCGGGTTCTCCGGGACCAAGTCGTCGCCCCACAGCCGGCACTGCCGCCGGTGTCCGAAGTGTAAGGGCACCGGACGGCTGATGGTCGGCAGCACGAAGCGATGAGTACACCCCGGCCGGGCGGGGACGTGTGAAGGGAGAGGTCACAGGCACTCGCCCGGCCGGCGGTGCCACCACACCGAATCAAGGACGTGTCACATGGTCAGCGTCAAGGTCTACGTCAACGACGAGGAGATGTTCGCGTACGGCGCCTCGGCCGTGCCGGTCGAGCCGACCGTTCCGTTCGCCGCAAAGGCCGCCGACCCGGCGGACGTGATCGACGAGGCCAAACTCTCCGGGATCGACCCGGCGACGCTGGCCCTGCTGCTCGAACTGGGCCGCCTCGGGCTCAAGTTGCTGATGCAGTGGTTGGAGAAGCGCAAGGCCCGCCGGGCGGGTTGACCCGCCAAGCAACCGCCAAGGCCCCCGGCGTTGACCGATAGATCGGCTGGGAATCCGGGGCGTGGACCGGCGACCGGGGCCCAGATTGTGGATCTGGAGGTCGCGGGTTCAAGTCCCGTCAGTCACCCTGAGAACCCCCTGGATTTCCAGGGGGTTCTCCTTTTCCGGGCGGTGGACGGGCATGCGCGTCTGGGGCACGGCGGGGCACGGTGGGGCGCCGAAACCCGCCAAGGGGCCGCCAAGGCTCACCCGTCCTTCGGCGGCGGGAGGCGGTCGGCGGCCTTCCCGAGGCGGCCGAGGTCGGACCCGGCGTAGTACCCGAGCGTGGTGGACACCGACTTGTGCCGGGCGAGCCGGCGGACCTCGTCCACGTCGGCGCCGGCCCGGATCAGCCCGGTGACGTAGCTGCGCTTGAGCGAGTGGAAGTGGATGCCGGGCCCGAGGCCGGCCCGGCGGGCGTCGCGGTCGATCCACTTCACCTGGTGCCGGTGCTCGGCCCACTTCCCGGGCCACAGCCGCGCGCCCGGCTTCCGGCCGGCGAGCCACCCGCGCAGGAACTCGACGAGGTGGGCGGGCAGCGGGACGGGTTCCTCGCGCTTCCCCTTCGCGTCGCGGGCGGAGACGACCACGACGGGCGGGGCGGCGTCGAGCCGGACGTGCGCCGGGGTCAGGCTCGCCAACTCGGAGGCCCGCAGCCCGGTGTAGGCCGCGACCCGGTACAGCGCGGCCCGGTCGGCGGGCGGGATCTTGGTGTTGTGCCGCCGGGGCGCCGCCGCGGTCGCCGCCAGCAGGTCGCCCAACTCGTCCTCGGTCAGCACCCGCTTACTCCGCCGCCGGTCCCGCTGCTCCGGGTACGGCTTCACCCGCCGCAGCGGGGACGCCTCGCCGAGCCGGTCCGCGTACCAGGCGGCGAACCCCTTCGCGCTGCGGACGTACCCGTTGAGCGTCGCCAGGCCCGGGGCGGCCGGCCTCGCCCGCCCCGGGCGGACGGCCGGGGTGTCGCGCAGCCGCCCGAGCCAGACGGTGAGCGGGCCGGGGGCGACGTCCGCCCAGGTGTGCCACCCGCACCCGGCGAACACGGCCGCCAGGTGCCTCCGGACCCCGGCCCGGTACGCGGCCGACGTGTCCCGGCCGGCCAACTCGGCCAGGTACTCCTCGGCGGCCCGGGCGAGCGGGCGGGCCCGCTCCCCGGCCGCGGCCGCCGGGTCGGGGATGTTGTGCCGGGCGCGGGCCTCACGCTCCTCGGCCCGGGCCAGGGCCGACTGGGCCGCGCGCTTGTCCGGCCCGACCCGCTCCCGGTGGGTCTTGCGGTCCGCCCCCTGGTACTCGATGTACCAGTCCGTGACGGAAACCCGCTCCCGCCCGCCCGCCGGGCCGCGGCGGGTGTAGTAAGGTTTGAAGACCCGGCCCACGACGCGACCCTCCCGCCTTGCCGCCCGCGGATCGTTGCGCACAATTGCCCGAGTACAACAGGGCCATGCCAGCCCCAGTCGAAAGGAGTGCTGCCGTGAAGATCGTGCCCCAACCACCGTCGGCCGACCGCGACCGCGAGGTCGAGGCCGCCGTCCTCAACCACTACCTCGGTCGGGTGCCCGACCTGGAGGAGGTCCGCGTGTCGGTCGTCGCCGCGGGCGGACTGGTGCGGTTCGTCCTGCTCCGCCCCGGGCGGCCGGCCGTCACGGGGGAGACCCGCCCCGGCGCTTGAGTTCGTCCAGCCGCCGGGCCATCAGGGCCCGGAGGTCCTCGTCCATGAATTTCTCGTACCTGGCGAGCACGTCCTGCTGGTTGACGTCCAGCAGGCCGGCCAACTGCGTGATGGTCTTCCGCATCCGGACGTAGCACTTCACGGTCGTCACGTCTTCCGGCCCGGCGGGTTCCCCCCGGGCCTTCTTCTCTTTTGCCATGGCGCGCATCCCGGTGTCCTCCCCCCGGCGAAGCGTCGGGCGGTGCCGCTACTACTACCCGCCCGACCCGACCCCCGCCACTCTTCAGGCTAACAAACCGGCCGCGCCGATACTTGATAATTTTTTCCTATTCGGATATTGAAACTCTCCGGATATTCGGCTACAAGTATCCGCACAGGAGCGACACACATGGCAGGAAAGGTCGGGCGGCCGCGGCGGACCGTGCCGCGGGACGTCCGGAACTCGAAGGTGCCGGCGTGGATGGCCGAGCGGGTGGGCGCGATCGCGCAACTCACCCGCCGGACGCACGACGAGGTGTGGGCGGCGGTGGCCGGGGCGGCGGTGGACGCGGAGTTCCTCCGCGTCGTCGCGGCGGCCGGGCGGAAGGCGCGGAAGGGGGTGTGAGGTGGCGAGGGTCGTCCCGCGGCTGGCGACGCGGCTCGTGTCCCGGGCCGCCGCGTGCGAGGCGCTGGGCGTCTGCCCGCGGTCGTTCTCGGCGCACTGGGCGCGGGTGTTCACGGACCCCCGGCCGCCCGAGGACCGCCGGCCGCGGGTCGCCCGCCGCGTGTACGAGGACGAGTTAGCTACGGCGGTCGGGGCCGGGGGCGGGCTGTCCGCCCGGGCGAAGGCGGCGGTCATCAACTACCGGGCGGCGGCGGGGAGGGCGTGAGCATGGGTCCGCTGTGGGTGGGGTACGCACTGTGGCTGACCGGGGCCGGGGCGATCCTCGGCGTCTTCCTGGTCGTGGCCTGGCCCGAGCGGAGGGTGCGGTGATGGTGCCAATGACCACAGTCGTGGCCCCGGAGCCGGCGGCCCCGCGGTGCGGGTACTGCGAGGGGTCGGGCGAGGTGTCGGACCCGGACTTCGGGGCGGTCGGGTGCGCGGACTGCGGCGGGACGGGGGCGGGGGACTGGTACCCGCCGGCTTTGGTCGTGCTCCTGCCGACCCACTCGCACAAGCGGCCGGGGCGGCGGCGGGCGGTGTTCGACCCGAACGCGGGCCGGCTGCGGCTGACGCAGGGGACGCGGACCGTGGGCTACACGGTCCGCGAGATCCCGGGGGTTCACGCCTCCTTCGGCCGGGCGTTCGAGTTGGCCAAGGACGACGGCGAGGTCCGGCACGTCCAGTGCGGACCGGGCGGGGTGTCGTGCTCCTGTGGGGGCGAGGTCTACAAGAGCAGCGCCAAGGCCAACCAGCGGGCGCACGAGGCCGGCGGCGAGGTGTACCCGACCCTCGGGTGCGGCCACCTGGACGCGGTCGCGCCGCTGCTGGCGGCGGGGTGGTTCGACCTGATGACGCGAGAGGCGGTGGCCGGTGGCTGAGGTTGTGGCGTGTTCAACCAACTGGGGAGGTCGCTCGTGATTTCGTTCCGTCCGAGTCTGGAGTCGTTGGAACCGCGGTGGACCCCGGACGGCCCGCGGCCGTTGGGGGTGGACGGGCTGCCGCTGCCGGTGCCGCCGCCCCCGCCGGAAGGCTCGCCCGTTATCACGATCGACGTCATGGTCATCCAGTGGGTGGCGAACCGGGTGTGAGCGACTGAGGCCCCGGCCGGGGCGGGAGGTACCTGTGAGCGACGTGGTCGAGGTGCGTCTGCCCGGGACCCTGGAGTGCGACGCCCGGGCGGCGCTGGTCTCGCTGCGGGTGGCCGCGGCGACCCGGCGGAAGGTGGACGCCCGGCGGGCGGCGGTCGAGATCTGGGCGGCGGCGCAGTGGGTGTACGGGACGACGGCGTGGGACCGGCTGCGGCGGGCGGCCCAGGCGATCGACCTGCGGTTGCACACCGGCCGGCCGTGGCTGCGGGTCGTCCGGGCGCAACTGGCGGCGGTGGGCGACCTCCTCCGGCAGATGAGCGGGGAGGAGGTGGAGACCGATGGGCGTTGAGTTGGCGGCCGCGCTGGTTTTGGCGGCGGCCGCCGTCCTGATCCCGGCCGCGTGCCGGACCAAGGAGGGCCGGCGGTGATGTACCCGAAGACGTGGGACGGGCTGGTGTCGATCGCCGAGGTGAGCCGGGTCCACCGGCTCGAACCGGAGTTGGTCCGCTCGTGGGTGCGGGCGGGCCGGCTGGCGGCGCGGCGGCCGGAGGGGGCCGGGCCGACGTCGGCGATGTACGTCGATGCGGCCGCGGTCAAGGTGCTGGCCACGGCACACCGGGCGTACACGCGGAAGAAGGCCGCGGCCCGGTTGGGCCCGAAGAAGAAGTGGCGGTCGCGGAAGCGGCCGGGCCCGCCGGCGAACGTGTGCCGGGCGGGGCTGGAGCCGGACGGGTCGGACTCCCACGACCCCATCGTCCAGGTGCAGGCGTGCCGGTTCCTGACGCCGGCCGACCACGCGGAGGTCGCCCGGCGGCGGGCCAAGTTCGAGGCGGCGAGGGGGCACGGGGCACATGGGTAAGTCCGGCGGCGGTGACCCGGTCGCCCGGAAGAAGGCCCGGGAGCTGATCGGCCTTTTCCGCGCCGCCGGGGGGTACGCCACCCTGCCCGCCCTCTTCGCCCCGCGGCCGGTGCCGGTGTGGGCGGCGCGGGCGACGCAGACGCTGGTCGAGGACGGGGTGTTGACGTGGGAGCGGGCCGTGGGCGGGTGGGTCTACCGACTGTCGGACGCGGAGGGTGGTGCATGAGGTTTCTGCTCGGCCTGATCGTCGGCGGCGGGGTGACGGCCCTGGCGACGTTCCCCCGGTGGGAGGACCCGGCCCCCTGGCGGTACCCGGTCGGGCCGGACCGGCTGTCCGTGGTCCGGCTGGAGTGCCGGGCGGCGGCGGCGGAGCGGGCGGCCGCCCGGGCGGTGGCCGAGGCGTGCGACTTGACCGCGGAACTCGCCCGGCGGGACGCGGTGGTCCGCGACCTGCGGGCCCGGCTCGACGCGGCCCGGCGGGGGGCGGTCGGGCCGGCGGACCCCGGACCAAACGACCTGATCCCCCCGCAGAAATTGCCGGAAAGGTGAGAGACATGGACGTCCTGGTTTTGCTGATGACCCCGCCGTTGGTGGTCGGCTGGGTGCTGGCCGTGCGGTACCGCCGGCTCTGGCGGGCGGCCGAGGCGCGGGCGGTGCGGGTGTGGCAGACGGCGGCCGAGCGGCGTGCCAACCGGAAGTGCGCGGGGGTTCCCCCGCAGGCGTGGGCGGAGTCGTACTCCGCGGATGAGCAAGAAGGGGAGTAACCAACAACGAGCACGCCCGGCCGGTTCCTGGGGAGGGTCGCGGCCGGGCGTGCGGAGGAGGACCGACAGCATGGCATCGGCGAACGGGGCGACGCGACTGTACGTGCTCCAGGTTTTGTGCCCGGGCGCGGTCGTGATCGAACTGGACTGTGCCGGGTTTACGGACCTGGGGGCGGCCCGGGCCGCGGCGGCGGAGGCGGCGGCGGAGTGGGGGCTCGGGGTGGGGAACCCGCTCGGGGCCCGGGCGGTGGTCGCCGATGCCCTGCTGACGGCGGCGGCGTGCGGGGCGGACCCCGGGCGGTGCGTCGTCCAGGTGGCCGAGGTCGGCCGAGCGTCCGCGGCGGCGCCGCACGGCCGCCGGATCGTCTGGGCCGAACCGGTCCCCGAACCGCGGCAGGGCCGGCGGGAGGTGGGCCGTGTCTGAGCCCGTGGTCACGCCGATCGACGTGCTCCGGGCCGTGGCTCGAAAGCCGCGGACCGCGTTCAGCCTGACGCACGGGATGCGGCTGCACCGGTCGGGGACCCGGAAGTCGCTCCTGAGACTGCTGCTCGACGGTCTGGTCACCCGGGACGCCGACGGCGTGTACCGGGTGACGCCGGCCGGCCTGGACCGCCTGCGGACCGGGCCGCCGGGTGAGCCACCGTCGCCGCCCCCCGACGTGTAAAGGGGGGCGGCGGTTCCCCGGTGTGGTCCCGTGCCGGGGTGGGAACGGGACAGTTTCGGCACTCGCGACCGTGCCCTCGGTTCCACGGTCGAGGCGGCGGGTCGGGTGGCTCCCGACCCGCGGGGATCGTTCCCCCGGGGTGCCACTTCCCGGTGACGAACAACGCCGTCGCAAATGCGGAGGGGTGCATGCTGGAAGCCCACTCGATCGCCGAGTTGTACCCGCTGATGGCGGGCGATGAGTTCGAGGCGTTCAAGGCGGACGTGGCGGCGAACGGTCAGCGGAACCCGATCTGGCTGTTCGAGGGGAAGATCCTCGACGGGCGGAACCGCTACCGGGCGTGCGTGGAGTTGGGGATCGAGCCGCGGTGCGAGGAGTACACGGGCGACGACCCGGTGGGGTTCGTGGAGAGCCAGAACGATCACCGCCGGCACGAGGACAAGGAGACGGTGCGGCGGCGTCGGGTGCAGCGGGTGCGGGCACTCCGGGCTGAGAAAAAGAGTCAGCGGGAGATCGCGAAGATCGTCGGCGTCTCGCACGTCACGGTGATCCGTGATTTGAGGCGTGAGGTGGTACACGGTGTACCACCTGACCCCGCCCCCGACCCGCAACCCACCCCGCCCCCGGCCACGGTCTCCGCCGTCCGGAAGGGCGTGCCAGCAACTGTCCAAGTTGGACAGTTGGAGCCCCAGGCGGAGCCCCAGGCGGAGCCCCAGGCGGAGCCCCAGGCGGAGCCCCAGGCGATCCCGCCCCCGCCCCCGAAGGTCCGGGGCCGCGACGGGAAGGAGTACCCGGCCGTGAAGAAGCAGGCTGCCAAGGCCCGGCCCCCCGATCAGCCGGTCCTATCGACGCTGTCGGCTCGCGAGAAGAAACTCCGCGGCATCGCCCTGGAGGCCGCGGAGCAGGCGATCAACGCGCTGCGCAAAATCGGCCGCGACAACCCCGGCCGTAAGGATGCGTTCCAGGTTGTTTCCAACTTCATCAAGGCCAACCCGTAACCCGAGGGAGTTATGTCCAAGCCGCCGAAGATCAACGTCACCACCAACTACAAGCTGTTCCACCGCGGCGCCGACAACCGCGAGTTGGACGTGAAGAAGCACAGGGCTCTCAAGGAGAGCATGGAGCAGAACGGGTTCATCCCCGACTACCACATCATCTGCACGCGGAACGAGGACGGCGTCCTGGAGATCAAGGACGGGCAGCACCGGTTCCACTTCGCGCAGATGCTCGGCCTGCCGGTCTACTGGACCGAGACGAACAGCGACTTCGACGTGGCGGTGGTCAACGCCGCCCAGAAGGGTTGGTTGCCGATGGACTACGCGATCCGCTTTTCCGCGGGCGGCAACCAGGACTACGCGGAGTTGCTGGAGTTCAAGGAAGACCACGGCATCCCCCTGACGATCGCCGCCATGCTGCTGTCCGGCATGACGACGTTCACCAACGTCGCCCAGAAGTTCTACGGCGGCGAGTTCAAGGTGACCGACCGGGCCTGGGCCAAGTCCGTGGTTGCGGTGTACACGCCCCTCGTCCAAACCCGCCCGGCACTCAAGACGCGGGTGTTCCTGCTCGCCTGCATGGCCGTCGCCCGGGTGAAGGGGTTCAACGCGAAGCGGCTCGCAGAAAACCTGACCCGCTGCCAGGGGAAGATCGCCCTCTACGCCAACCGCGACGAGTACCTGGAGATGCTGGAGTCGATTTACAACTTCGGCCGGAAGGACATCGTCGGCCTCAAGATCGAGGCCGTGAAGGCGATGCGGGATCGGAACCCCAAACACCGGCGCAAGGACATCGACGCGTCACCGGAGGCATGAGCGTCGGCGTCTCGCTTTCGCCCCGCCCGTTCGTCCCGAAGAACCGGTCCGCCCGACAAACGCAACAGGGGGTACACGTCATGCGCGGTGAGATTGAGGACGTCGTTCGGGCCGCCGAGATGCTGGCGGACCCGTTCGACCCCAAGGAACTGAAGTTCAAGCCGCAGATGGTGAAGAACAACCGGGCCCTGGCGATGCCGTACATCGACGCCCGGTGCGTGCAGGACCGGCTCGACGAGGTGGTCGGGGTGGACGGGTGGCAGGACCGCTACGAGGTCCTGCCGGACGGGTCGGTCGTCTGCACCCTCCGGGTCCGCCTCGGCGGGCGCTGGATCACGAAGACCGACGTCGGGAGCCTGAGCGAGCAGCCGGACGGCGGCGACCGGCTGAAGGCGGCGTTTAGCGACGCTCTGAAGCGGGCGGCGGTGAAGTTCGGGGTCGGGCGGTACCTGTACCGCCTCCCGGCGACGTGGGTGGACTACGACCCGGTCAAGAAGCAACTGACCCAGGCCCCGCAACTCCCGGACTGGGCACTTCCGGGCGGGTTCCGGATGCCGCCCAAGCCGGCCCCGGCCCCGGCCCCCAAGCCGCCGGCCAACTTGCCGGCGACCGGGGCCGAGCTGCACCGCCGGCTGTCGGAGTACGAGGGCCGGCTGGTCGTGCAGAAGGCGTGCGTCCCGGGGGCCCTCATGAAGTACGTCGCGGACGCCGGTCTCCGGGCCGGGTACCCGGCGAACGTCGCGGCGTGGTCCGGGCCGGCGATCGCGTTCGCCGTCGAGGTGGTGAAGGAGTTCGAGGCCGGCCTCGGCCGGTGACCCACAAGGAGAGGACGATGCAAGTGGACACGGTGATCTACCACGACTCGTGTGCCGACGGCTGGTGCGCCGCCTGGCTGTTCGCCCGGGCGTACCCGGGGGTCGAACTGATCCCGGCCCAGTACGGCCAGGCCCCGCCGGACGTGGGCGGGAAGACCGTGGTGATCGCGGACTTCTCGTACACGCGGGGGGTGATGCTGGAGTTGATGAGCCAGGCCCGGTCCCTCGTGGTGCTCGATCACCACAAGACCGCCGAGGACGAGTTGGCGGGCCTGGCCGGCTGCACGTTCGACCTGACCAAGTCGGGCGGCCGGCTGGCGTGGGAGTGGCTGTGGGACGCCGGCAAGATCGGGAACACGCTCGACACCTACGGCGTGGCCTACTTCCGCGACGCCCCGCACTGGCTCGTGCGGTACACCGAGGACCGCGACCTGTGGCGGTGGGCCCTGCCCGACTCCCGGGCGGTGAACGCGGCCCTGCGGTCGTACCCGCGGACGGTCGCGGACTGGGACCGGCTCGCGCTCACCCGCCCGGCCGCCCTGAAGCCCGAGGGCGAGGCGATCCTGCGGGTGGAACGCGAGGTCGCGGCGTACCACGTCCGCCGGGCGACCGAGATCGAAATCCTCGGGCACAAGGTGCTGTGCGTCAACGCGACGACGCTCCAGTCCGAGATCGCCGGCGAGCTGGCGGCCGGCCGGCCGTTCGGCGTGTGCTACTTCGAGCTGGGCGGGAAGCGGGTGTACAGCCTGCGGTCGGTCCACGGCGTGGACGTGAGCGAGATCGCGAAGGCTTACGGCGGGGGCGGGCACCCGGCCGCGGCCGGGTTCGAGGTGCCGGTGGGGTTTACGGTCGAGGACCCGTGGGGGGCGGCCAAGTGACCCCGGCGAACATCTACGTCACCGACCACGCCCTGCTCCGCTGGCGGGAGCGGGTCGCGACCTACGGGGACGCCACGCCGGACGAGATCGTCGCGGCGGTCCGGGCGGCGACCCCGGTCCGCCCGAACGAGCCGCTCCCGCTGCCCGCCCGGCGGGCGAACAGCCGGTACTACCGGCACCGCGACCGGCCGTCGGTGTACTTCGTCACCGACATGCGACCCGACGGGGAGGCGGTCGTCACGGTGATCGAGACGGAGCCCCCGGCCCCGGCCCCGGCCCCGGCGCTCGAGCCGCCCGAGACCGAACCGGAACCGGTCGTGTCGTGCGGCCCGGCGGAGATCGTGGGGTTCATCCCACTCCCGTCGGTCGCCCCCCGCCTGCCGGCCGGCGGCGAGCCGATGCCCGACGAGCCGGACGACTTCCCGGACGCGGGGGCCCGGCGCGACTGGCTGGTCGCCCGGCAGCACGAGGCGGAGGCCGCGCTCCGCGCGATGCGGCGGGACGACCCGGGGCGGGCGGCGGTCCAGGCGCGGTTCCGGGCGGCGACCCGGCGGCTGACGGAGACGCGGGAGGCGTACCGGGCCTGGCTGGCGGCCCGGGAGGAGTACGACGGCGAGGGGATCTACCGGGACGACGGTCGCATCAACTACGAGCCGGCCATCCGTCACCTGCTCGCCGAGGTCGCCCGGCTGTCGGAGGCCCTGGCCGACAACGACCGGCTGCGGGCCCTGGCCCTGGCCCTGGCCGACCGTGTGTCGGCCCAGTCCGAGATCCTGACGCGGCGGGCGGCCGGAAGGGGGGCCGTGGAATGAGCGGCCGTCCTGTGGACGAGTTCACGGTGGGCAGTTTGTTCGCCGGGATTGGCGGGTTCGATCTTGGGTTCACACGGGCCGGGTTCCGCGTCGAGTGGCAGGTGGAGATTGACCCGTGGTGCCGGCGGGTGCTGGCGAAGCACTGGCCTGATACGCGCCGGTGGCCGGACGTGAGGACGTTTCCGCCGGACCCGTCCGACGAGTGGCCGGGCGGGTCGGTGGTGGACGTGGTCGTCGGGGGCGACCCGTGCCAGGGGAACAGTAATGCCGGGAGCGTCTACAAGCGAGAGCACGAGGACCTGGGCCGTGAGTTCGTCCGAATTGTTGACGTACTTCGCCCGCGAGTTGTGGTCCGGGAGAACCCGTACCCCAGTCGCCCCGGCGCTCTTTGGCCCTGGTGGCGAATGCGGGCCGAGTTGGAACGCCTGGGATACGCTGTGCTGCCCTTCCGACTCCGGTCCTGTTGCCTTGGGGCTCACCACCGGCGGGACCGCGTGTTCCTGCTCGGTGAGTTTCCCGACCCCGACGGCGACGGACTGGAAGGGGTCCACGGGGAAGGGTTCCCGTCGCGGCACACTCGCGGAGTGTGCCGCGACGGCGGCGGGGCCGGGGGACGGGAGCACGGTCTACCCGCACCCCGAGTTTGTCGAAGCCGTGATGAGGTTCCCCACCTCGTGGACCGACTTAGGGGGCTCGGGAACGCCGTTGACCCCGTCGTCGCCGAGTGGATCGCCGGTCGGGTGATGGCGGCGATGGGCAGAGGCATGGGGGGCCGCACATGACGTCGCGGCGGGGGGGCCGGGGGGAGGCGCCGGCCGACGAGTTGACGATGCAGGTCTTGCTCCGGCTGTGGGCCGGGGACGTGCCGGTCGTGGACGGCGACGACCTCGTCCTCGTGGCGACCGGCGTCGAGGTCCGGGTGGTGATCCCGGTCGCGGTCGTGGACGACCTGGAGTACGGGCGGGGGTGGGTCCGGGACGTGGCCGCGGGGCGGCGGGCCCGGTTGACCTACCGCGGGGCGGAGGCCCTCGCGGACTGGCTCGCCCGGCGGCGGCCGGCGGCCCGGGCGGCGATCAACCCGCACGGCGATCGCCTCGAACTCAGGAGGAGGAAGCGGTGAGCAAGAAAAAGCCGGCGTCGTACATCCTGCGGGTGGTGGACCGGGGCGCGCCGAAGGGCGTGCCGGTCGTGGACGTTTACCTCCTGCGGATCGACGGCGGGTGCGAGGCGTGCGTCATGCACTCGGCCGACTTGGGGCTGTCGCCCAAGTCGGTCGAGGAGTTGGCGGCGTACTTCGGCGGGCTGGGCGTGCGGGTCGAGCGTGAGGCCCGCCCGCTGCCCGCCGACCCCAACGACCCCAACGACCCCAAGGCCGACCCCAAGGCGGGTGGGTGACCCGCAGGCAGGACCCGGGGCACACTTGCCCCACCCTTTTCGAGGAGGACGGAGACGATGGCGAAGGTTCCGCTCCAGGCGATCAGCCTGGCCCAACTGAGCGACGGGTACGCCGGAAAGGCGATCGACGCGGCGCTCGAGCAGGTCGTTCGCGACCTCCAGGACCGCGGCGAGGACGGGATCGCCCGGAAGGTGACGATTACGATCACGCTCAAACACGTCGGCGCCGGGCGGGTGGACATCGACACCCAGGTCGCGACCCGGGCGCCGGCGTACCGGCCCCCGAAGACGCAGGCCAAGATGGACGCGCGGGCCGGCGGCCTCATGTTCAGCCCGGACTGTTCGGAGAACCCCGACCAGCGGACGTTCAACGACCTCCCGGACGAGACCGCGGCCGACGAGTGACCGGCGGCCGGCGGCCGCCCTGACCAGACCCAACCCAACCCAAGCAAGGAACGAACCCGATGGAAACTGAGGGGAAGCTCGTCGCCGACCTCGCGGTCAAGGCGAACGGGCAGAGGATTTTCACCGCCCCGGGGGAGCCGCCGCACGTCTACTACGTCCTCCAGCCCGACGGCAAACTTACGCTGGTGGAGGCGTCCTTCCGCGAGCGGGTCCGTCAGGCGACCGACCTGGACACCCTTTGCCGTCTGGCCGTGGAGCACAGCAACCCGGATGTGTGGATGAACCCCGAAGTCTGGTGCTGCCGTAGCGGCGTGGTCGCCGTCTTGCGCCCGGAGGAGGCGGACCGGGGGCCGAGTTGCACGCTCGGCCTGACGGCCAGTCCGCAGATGGCCTGCCTGACGGCGTGGGACCGGGCGGGGCGGGTGAGCCTGTCCCAGGCCGAACTGGTGCTCCTGCTCCGCACCATGTTCGCCGGGTGCGTCCCGCCGGACTTCCTCCCGGCGGTCCGGAACGTCCGGACCGCGAAGAATGCGGAGGTGAACTCCCAGATCGCGCAGGGGAAGGTGAGCCTCGGGAAGTCGATCGTCGCCGAGATGACGGGGGTCGCGGCGATCCCCGAGCGGGTGACGTTCCTCGTGCCGGTGTTCGCCGAGTCGGCCGTGCCCATCGTGGGCCAGGTCCGGGTGGAGATCGACCCGGACCCGCAGAGCGAGCGGTTCACCCTGGTCGTCCTGCCGGGGGACGTCGAGCGGGCCTACGCCGCGGCCGAGGAGGACCTCGTCGAGCGGGTCCGCCGCATGCTCGACGCCTCCACCGAGCCGCTCGCGGCCGGGGCGGTGAAGACGTACCGCGGCAAGCCGGGCCTCGCCGGGGCGTGACCGATCGGAGGACGGCAACTGGTCGGAAGGGGGTGCGCGGTGGCCGGGGACTGGATCAAGATGCGGACGGACCTCTACCGCGACCCCAAGGTCTGTCTGATGACGGACCACCTGATGCACCCGGACAGCGCGCTGTCCGGGTACGTCAGCCAGGTCAACCAGTGTGACATGAGCGTCACGCGTAACGTAACGCGTTGCGCAACGGTCGGCGCGCTGCTCGCGACGTGGGGCGTCATGCGTCACCGCGGGAAGCGCGCCGGCGACGACCTGGTGTGCCGGGCGGCGACCCTTCGGACCATCGACGACATCTCGGACCTCCCCGGCTTCGGGGCGGCGATGGCCTCGGTCGGGTGGGTGGTCGAGACCCCGGAGGGACTCGTCTTCCCCAAGTTTTTCGAGGAGTACAACGTCGAAGTCGCCAAGTCCAAGGCGGCGGTTCGGCAGCAGTTGTACCGGCAGCGGCGGCAGCAGAGTGACGTAACGCGTGACGTAACGCGTGACGTAACGCGTGACGTAACGCGTGACGTAACGCGTGACGTAACGCGTGACGTAACGGTAACG
>Ga0075471_10001851_pt1 | contig 13991 bp, 16 predicted proteins | sample DEB19_08_DNA_2_FD_74787 | JGI IMG/M metagenome (GOLD analysis project Ga0075471, IMG submission 74787) | Aqueous microbial communities from the Delaware River and Bay under freshwater to marine salinity gradient to study organic matter... | ecosystem: Environmental > Aquatic > Marine > Coastal ... | reverse complement strand
GGGGCGCGGCCAGCCACGAACTCGTCTCGATGATGAGCCGCGAATGGCGCACCTTCTGCTCCGGCAAGGGATCGCGCCCCGAAAGTTCGGTGCCTTCGATGATCAACTTCGACGCCCCCGAACACACCAAGCGTCGGCGTCTGGTGGGCAACGGTTTCACCCCGCGCCGAGTGGCCGATCACGAGCCGTATCTACGGGCCAAGGTGACTCAGCTGATCGATGCCGTGATCGACAAGGGCGAGTGCGACATCGTGGCCGACATCGCCACTCCCCTTCCGATGTACATGATCGGCGAGCTGATGGGCCTCCCCGAAGAAGATCACCACACCCTCTTGCACTGGTCCGATCTCTTCGCCACCGGCGGCGACGAGATCCGCTCCGAGGTCGAGAAAGCCGTGGTCGACTGGAACGACTACATCATGGCCAAGGTCCACGAGCGCCGTGACGGCGAGGGCCAGGATCTCGTCAGCCTCGTCACCAACGCCGAGTGGGAGGGTCAGCGGCTCTCCGACATCGACATCATGTTCGAGACGATGCTGGTTCTCGTGGGTGGCGATGAAACCACGCGGCACGTGATATCGGGTGGTGTAGCCGCCCTGCTCCAACACCCCGATCAATGGGACCGCCTTCGCGCCGACCCGAGCCTTCTTCCTTCGGCGATCGAGGAGATGCTCCGTTGGGCCACTCCGGTGCGCAACATGAATCGCACCGCGACCCAGGACGTCGAAGTCGGAGGCTTGACCGTCCGTGAGGGCGATCGCGTGCTCCTCCTCTACCCGTCGGCCAACCGCGACGAGAAGGTCTTCGCCGATCCGTTCCGTTTCGACATCGCCCGCACCCCGAACGATCACGTCGCCTTCGGCGCCTACGGTCGGCACCACTGCCTCGGTGCACCACTCGCGCGACTCGAACTGAAGATCCTGTTCGAGGAGATCCTCGATCGGTTCGACGACCTCACGCTCACGTCCGACCACATCCCGTGGCGGCGCGGCAACTTCGTTCTCGGACCGAACGAAGTGAAGGTCAGTTTCCGGGCGAAGTGAGAAGTTTGCCCATGCGGTCGATTTCGGCATGGGCCACCACGAGCAACTGATCACCACCACGTTCGATCTCGGCCACAGCTGGTACGTCGTCGCTCCAGGTCATAACGAGGTGGTTCCACGAGCGCCCATCACCGAGAATCGTGCCCTCGATCGACAGAACGGCCTGCGAATCCGAGGGTTGGGCCGTGGCGGGGCCGGCGGCGAGTCGGAACGTCACGTAACCCCGACGCTCGATCGGCCGATGTTCGGCCGCCGGCAGCCCACCGCACACGATCGTGTAGTCCATTCCGGCTTCCTTGTGGACGTGCTTCTCCTTGAAGTCACGCCGACTCTGCATCTCGATGAACGATCGCCTTGTCGGGTAACGCACGATTCCCATGCGATCCCACTCGTCGGCCGAGCCTTGGGCCACCACCCGACCGAAGAACGCCACGTCGGCGCCGATGTCGGCCAAGACCTCGGTGGGCGCGTATTTGTCGTCGGCTTCCATGCCCGAGATTTCCGCCCCGCTCGACCGATCGGAGTAGTCGGCCACCGCGCGGTACTTCATGAAATTCACCATGAAGATCGGCCCGTCAGCGGCCGGCTCACGTCCGGCGAGGTCGGTGGCGTACTCGAAGTTCACGGTTCCGTAGCGCATGGATCCACAGTAGCCACGGTTCACAGTTCCGGACTCGCCTAGTCTCGGCGCATGCCCGCAGATCTCACCCTCGACTCCCTCCGCCGACGCATGAAGGCGATGCATTCGCTCTATGACGACGCGCTGGCCACCATGGATCTCGCTCAGGTGAATCACATCGAACGCGAAGGAACACTGCCCATCGCCTTCTCGCTCTTCCATTACGCCAACATGCATGACGCATCGTTCATGCTCCTGACCGGGCAGACACCGATCTGGAACGACGAATGGCGGGCACGGGTGCAGCCGGCCATCGACGACCACGGCAAACACCGCACCGTCGACGAGATGGTCGGTCAGCGGATCGGCGATCTGGCCACGTTCACGCTCTACATCCGCGCCGTGTTCGACCGCACCGAAGCCTGGCTCGACACCCTCACGGCCGCCGACCTCGACCGAGTGGTGATCGGCCGACCTTTCCCGCCGCAGATCGCGAGCACCTTCAGCGCACGCGTGGCCGGGGAGCAAGGAATCACCGTGCTCGACGGAGTGGAGTGCTGGCTCTACCAGCACGGCTTGCGCCACATGGGCGAGATCGAACTCGCGCGCAGTTTCGTGGGTCTGCAGGGAATGACCAGCTGATCAGTCGAAGAGCACGTTCGGGTTCATGATCCCGAACGGATCAAGAGCCGACTTCACGGCCTTCATAGCGGCGATTTCCGCGGCCGACCGACTGAGACCCAACCAGCGCTTCTTGGCTACTCCGATGCCGTGCTCGGCCGACACGCTGCCGCCGTTACCGGCAACCAGCGCCATCACCTGGTCACCAACTTCTTCGCTGTCGCTCTCGGCCACACCGACCACGTTGACGTGCAGGTTTCCATCGGCCGCATGACCGAAGACGACGAGTGAGCGACCGTTGCCCGACAACTTCGCGTTGGTGTGCAGCGCGTTCACGAAATCCGGAACCGATCCCACCGGAACGGTCACATCGAACTTGATCGGTGGTCCGAGCGTGTTGATGCTCGGAGTGTGTTCTTCGCGCAGTCGCCAGAGGTCCCGGCGCTGCTGAGCGGTCGAGGCCGCCACGACCTCGATGCCGTCGATCCCCGCCAGGATCCGCCCCGCGGCTTCGGTCGGGTCGGTGTCGGCCGAACATTCGACGAGGAGGTAGGCAACATGTCCGGGCAGCGGGTTGGTGAGCCCAGCGACTCCCACGACGAGGTCGACTCCGGAGCCGAGCATGAGTTCGGCGGCGTCGATGCAGTCGAGCGCCGAGGTGAGAGCCGCACTACAACGCATGGCCGTGTCGAGATCGGCGGCACCGATCAGGAACGTGGCTCGTTGCGCCGGCGCGGGCACCAAACGCAGACGGGCCTTGGTCACGATGCCGAGCGTGCCTTCACTACCGCACAACAACGCACCGAGGTCGTAGCCGGTGTTGTCCTTCACGAGTCCGCCGAGATGACTCACGACTTCGCCTGTGCCGAGCACCGCTTCGATGCCCACGAGTTGGTGGCGCGTCATGCCGTAACGCAGCACATTCACGCCACCGGCGTTGGTGGCGACACTGCCACCGACCGTGGCCGTACCTCGCGCTCCAAAATCGACCGGATAACGCAGACCGGCGAGTCCGGCCACGTCGTGCACCCGTTCGATCGTCACTCCGGCCTCCGCTGTCACCTGCCGGGCGCCCGTATCCACCGCACCGATCGCGCGCATCGCTTCGAGCGAGACAACCACCTCGCCTCGGTGCGGCACTCCGCCACCCACGAGTCCGGTGTTGCCGCCCTGGGGCACGAGTGCGACCGAGTGCTCGATGGCCAGTCGAACCACGGTGGCGACTTCATCCGTGCTGAGGGGCCGCACCACGGTGCACGACGGAGCCGAGTACCGACGCGTCCAGTCGGTGGCGTAACGGGCGTCGCCCACGAACACCCGGTCGGTGCCGATCGCCGCTCCGATGGCAGCTGTGAAGGCTCCGGTGTCCATGCGCCGCAAAGGGTACTTCTCGTGATTTACGATGATCGGGTGCCGTCGGTGGCCGGCGCGTGAGGGGGATGCCACACCATGTCGAATGCACCGTCGCTCATGAGCGAGTTGTCCGCCGAATGGCTCGGCGATGTCCTCGGCGGCCGAGTCAGTGGATTCACCAGCGAGATCATCGGTTCCGGTGAGGGCTTCATGGGCCAACTCGCACGGGTGCGACTGACCGGCAGCGGGGTTCCGGAGAGCGTGATCGTCAAACTGCCCACCGCCGATCCGGGTGGCCAGATGATCGGTCAGATGATGCGCGTCTGGGAGCGCGAGCACCGCTTCTACACCGAGCTCGCGCCGCGGATCAGCGGCATTCGCTTGGCCGCATGTCTGCACTCGCAGGCCGATCCGTACGTCCTCGTTCTGGAGGACCTGCATCCCCGCCGACCCGGAGATCAGGTGGCCGGACCCACCCCCGATCAGGCGCGCACCGCGATCGACACCGCGGCCACGTTGCACAGCGCCTGGTTCGACCATCCCGATCTTCCCAATCTCGATTGGATCCCCGATCTCAACGATCCGATGAGTTCGTCGATCGGTTCTATGTTCGAGGTGGGTTGGCCGATGTTCCTCGCGCGCTACGCCGATTCGCTACCCAAGCGTGTCCTCGAATGGTGCGAGCGATTCGTGCCGACCATCCCCACCTGGATGGAGGGCTACAAGACCTGGCCGTGCACACTCACCCACGGCGACTTCCGCCTCGACAACATGTTCTTCGACGACCAGGGCGGTATGACCCTCATCGACTGGCAACTCTCCATGCGCGTGCCCTCCACGACCGACCTCGTGTACTTCCTCGGCACCAACATGCCCACCGATCTTCGTCGCGAGATGCAGACCGATCTGATCGAGCGCTATGCGCAGCGGATGAGGGCCGGTGGAGTTCCCGACGAGTGGGCCGACCCCGAGCGCATCACCCAGGGCTACGCCGAGGGTTGCCTCTTCTACTGCACGTCGTTCGCGGCGAGCATTCTCACTCTCGACACCGCCAACGAACGTGGTGCGGCGCTCATGGACTCGCTCGTTCGCCGCGCGTTCTCGGCGGCCGATGATCTCGATGCCGGCGCGCGCGTGGGTTTGTAGCGCTTGATCGGTCCGGGTGCGAGGATGATGGTGTGAGCCCTCTCCCCACGTTCTACATCAGCCACGGCGGCGGACCGTGCTTCTTCATGCCCGATCCACGTGGGTTGTGGACCGGCCTCGGCAACTTCCTCGCCGGCATCGGTAGTTCGTTACCCAGGACTCCGTCCGCGGTTCTCGTGATCACCGCACATTGGGAAGCACCAGTAGTGACGATCGGTGCCACTGCTAGTCCCCAACTCATCTTCGATTACTGCGGCTTCCCGCCCGAGACCTACGAACTCGAATACTCCGCGCCCGGTTCACCCGCGGTTGCCGCACGAATTGCGCGGGCTCTCGAAGCGGCGGGCATCGAACATGTGGTGGATCCTTCGTACGGATGGGACCACGGCGTGTTCGTCCCGCTGAAAGTCATGTACCCGGCGGCCGACCTGCCCATCGTGGCGATGTCGTTGCGACAAGACCTCGACCCAGCACATCACCTCGCCGTCGGTCGGGCCCTCCATTCGCTTCGGGACGATGTGCTGATCGTCGGTAGCGGATCGAGTTATCACAACCTGTCCGACTTCGCGCACGAGCCCGCACAACGTTTCGATGACTGGCTCAGTGAAACGCTCCCGTTCCCCGGCCCCGATCGCTCGCGTGCTCTCGAACGCTGGGCGTCAGCTCCCGGAGCGCGTCACTCGCACCCACGCGAGGAACACCTCATTCCGCTGATGGTCGCGGCGGGTGCAGCCGAGAGCGAACCCGGCGATGCGGTCTTCCGCGGCGCGGTTCTCGGAGTCACGATGTCGTGTTGGCGATTCGGCGCCGACTGACGTCTCGGCCTCAGACTCGAATCCAACTCAGATCGACCGATGATCGGCCAGCGATCCGGCCGGTGGCTTCGAAGGCCGTTTCGATTCGCCAGGTGGGCCGCGCCTCATCGGGCGAGGCGAAGAGCCCGCTGTCGGCGACGACCGACCTCATCTGGGCGGCATAGGCGTGAACATCGGTGGCCAGTCGCAGAAACCCACCCGGTCGGACGACTCGGGCCAGCGCCGGCAACCGATCCGAGTCGATCAGACGGCGATGGGCTTGTGAATTCTTGGGCCACGGATCGGGGAAGAAGGCCCACAACTCGTCGATACTCGCGGCGGGCAGACGTTCGAGGAAGACGAGGGCGTCACCTTCCACCACGCGCAGATTGGTGAGACCGAACTCCACGATGTCATCGAGGATGCGCGCGATACCTGGACGATGCACATCGATCGCGATCAACCCCACTGATCGATGAGCGCGGGCGAAAGACGACGCCAGGGACCCGTTGCCCGAACCGATCTCGATGCACACCCGATCGCACCCCGCGAATTGCGCAGGAGGTTCGATCGTCGGACCGGTCTCGTCGAAGGACCACAAGGGTTTCAACCGGTCGAATGATTGCTGTCGGGCCGCTCCGAGTCCACGACGGCGCGGCTTGAAAGTCCGCGCACCTCGCATGGCATCAACGTAGCGGGACGCCCGTCACGATCGGTACGGGACGCGCACCACGGCTCACAGGTTTGTGGTTGTTTGGTGAGCACCAGCGAAGTTCCGAACCCAAAGGAGTTCCCATGACCCTCGTCCGCAAACCCTTCTTCGATCTCGACTGGCCGAGTTGGATGACGAGCCGCGCACCCTTCGATCAGATGGATGGCTGGCTCGATCTCGGCAACGAGTCGTCGATTCGGGTCGAGGAATTCGACTCCGAGAAGCACCACGTGATCCGCGCCGAAGCCCCCGGCATCGATCCCGATAAGGACGTCGACCTCACGATCTCCGACGGAGTGCTCCGGCTCATGGTGCATCGTCAGAAGCAATCGAAGACCGGCGACGCCCGCCACTACCGGTCGGAGTTCAACTACGGCTCGTTCACCCGGGTGATCGTCCTCCCGCCCGGCTGCGCCGAGGGTGACATCGCCGCCACCTACGAAGACGGGATCCTCGAGGTCAAGGTTCCGATCAACGGGGCCAAGGCTCGCGAGAAGCGCATCCCGATCGCCCGTCATTGACGGGTCGCTCTCCCTCGGAAGTCGAGACCCCGGGCTGGCAGTGCCCGCGCCTGAACCTGACGGTTGGTCTAACTTGGGCTCGTTCACGATCGACGGGAGGGCACGTTGGACATCGTCATCTGCAGCTCGACGACTGAGGGTTCGGCTCACTTGGAGAAGATGCTCGTGTCGATCGACGACTGGAATCTGGTCGGCCGGACACAATCGGCCCGAGGTTTGGTCGATCTCATGAACTCCGAACACGTGGATGTGGGGCTCGTGACCAGTGATGCCCTCGAGATCGGGCTCTCGGCCCGTCGCCAACTTGTTCAGCCCACCGAGGGTACGGCAACTTGGGTGGCCCACCTCGAACACGAATCGGTGCTGCACATGGTCAAGGCCGCGCAGTTCGGATTCGACGACGTGATCACGGGTCCGGCCACGGCCCAATCACTGGAACGAGATCTCGCCGACATCGTCTCTCGCCGCCGCTCGGTGGTCACCAACCCGGCACTGTCCGAAGTGGATCTGATTCCCGGCCTGTATTCCCGGATCGTCGAATACCGAGACGACACCGACCGCGACCTGTGCGAACTCCTGGGCCTCGGGCTCGAGGATCGGGCAGCGGCCTTCGTCTTGCATACCACCATTCAGGACGTCCGCAACCGGATCGCTGCTCTCTTGGAGAGGAACGGTCTGTCCACTCGAACCCAACTTGCGACTCTGCACATCAGAAGTCACTTGTCGATCGAGGACGGTCGATAGTCGCTTTCGTATGAGAACTTGTCGTGGCTGATTTCGGCCTTCATTCCCTGCCGGCCGACCTTTCAGTCGACTCGGTCGTCGACGACGCGGTCTTCACCGACGTCACCGAAAGTGGCGAGGTGTACCGCACCTTCCGAATCATCCGATTCGTCTACGAATTCGATGCCCACCCACAGGGCTGGACCCACCTCGCAGTTGCCGTCGCCGAGCGCAACTCGCACGAGGTCGAGGTATTCCTACGTATCGAGAATCGAGTCATCGAGGAGTCGTACGTGTCCGCCAACGCCGATTGATCACCGGGTCGGGTGGCCGTCGTCCCATCACGAGTGGACGGCCACGATCCGTGCCACGGGCTGGGTTTCGACATCGGCGTGCAACCAGCGGAAGAAGGCGGTGCCCGTGCGATGTCCGCCGGTGTCGAGCCAGTTCGGATGACGAGGATCACCGTCGGCGATGACGATCGTGACCGAACCATCGGGGTTCGGCTCGACCTGGCGATCGTTGAGGTTCGTCCGGCGATCGGGGAAACACTGGAACCACCGATCGCAGATCTGCAACGCCCAGTAATTGGTGGGCGGCGGACGGAAGTCGACCACCAGTTCCTCGCCCTCGGCGACCTTCCACCAGGCGAACGAGTAGACGACGTCGGGATTGGGAACGGCAGCCACGATGTCGGCCGATGACTGCCGGACGAATTCGTTCGGGTACTGACGTCGTTCAGGGGTCCAGAGCGAGTTCAACTGCGCATTCCAGCGCACCGACTGGGCCGCGTTGGCCACCCGTGCGCGCATCTCCGCTTCGGTCGGTAGGGCGAGTGCACGGCCGGAACCCGAGTCGAGTCGGTCGATCGTCCAGCGGCCACGGGACTGCGAAGTTCGATCGTGGAAGTACTGGCGCACGATCACTCGCACGGCATCAGGATGCGCGATCTCGTAGGCGAAGGTTCCGTCGGCACCCACGATGTCGTCCACGTCGACCGACGCGACGATGGACGTCGCACCCGCCTCACCGGCTCCGGCATACACGGCGATGCCCACATAGGTGGCTCCGCCCCGCTCGCCTCGCACCACGTATCGACCGCCCGGGCGCAGCACGGCGACGTCGTAATCGATGTCGGGGCCAGCCGCCCCGAGATGACGGACGGTCTCGAGCATGGGCAGGAAGGTCGGGTGATCGGGATCGAAGCGAAGAGTCGAGCTCTCGGCCACCGCGGCCAGGATGCGTAGGACGTACTGCGAGCGATCAGCCGTTTCGCGATCGTTGACCGGATCCGGATCGGACGCCAGGTGATCGACGGCGAAGTCGATCGCCCGGGAGAACTCCCGCCAGTCAGCCATGACACTTTCCTAGCGGATGGGCTCGGGCCGCCGATGACTCTCTGATCGTCGAGAATCTGGTGTGGAATCTTGACCCATACGGTGAAAAATCATCACCAGAACATCGGTGGTGGCGCTCCTCCCGAATGAGAGGTCCGCGCCACGCAAAAAGGCCCCGCCCGAGGGCGAGGCCTTTTGAACTGGAGCGGACGACGGGATTCGAACCCGCGACCCTCACCTTGGCAAGGTGATGCTCTACCAACTGAGCCACGTCCGCAGTGTCCAGCAATCTACCGGCGAGCGCTGAACCGCCCAACCCGAGGTCAGGCCGGGTCGAGCAGGGGTTCCCGCCGGGTCGAGGTGTCCCAGACCGTCCCGGCCAGACCCCCGATCACGAGCACCGCACCGACCACCTGCCCCCAGCCGAGTTGCTGGTCGTAGATGAGCCAGCCGCCGATCACCGACACCACCGGACTACCGAGCGTCAGGAGCGACGTGGTGGTGACCGGAAGATGCCGACTCGCCCAAGAGATCAATCCGTGGCCGACGAGTCCGGGGCCGAGCACCATGCCGCCGAGCAGCAACACATCTTTCATCGTGATCGTGCCGACGTCATCGCCGGTGGCCACGCACCACGGCGTGATCACCAATGTGCCGACCACGAACACCCCAGCCAGGAACGCCCAACTGTTCAGACCCGCATTGCGCAACTTCTTCAGGATCAAGAAGTAGACGGTGAAACACGCGAGGTTGCCGAAGGCGAGCAAGTCTCCGTGCAAGGTGCTTCCGTTGCGATCACCACCGACCAACACGACCATGGCCAAACCGGCGAAGGCGACTACGGCGAACGGAACGCGTCGCGCGTCGCTGCGCTCCCCCACGATTCGGCTTGCCCCCAACAGGATCACCGCCGGCGTGAGCGCACCGATCAGAGTTGCGCTGGCGATCGACGTGGTGCGCACCGCCTGGAAGCCGAGCATCATCGAGAGTCCGAAGAAAACACCGGGCACCACAGCTGCGCGCAACACCTTGCGGTCGAGGGGCGCCCCGAAAGCTCGCGCGGCCACGAGCATGACCGGCGTTCCCGACCACATCCGGTAGAGCGCGACCGTCGTGCCCTCGACGTCCATGCCTCGCACCATGAGCGGGCCGACACCCCACGCGAGCACCGCGAGAATCACCGCCGGTACGGCGACTTCGGCCGGCGTCCGCCGACTCGATTGGGTCACTTGTCGGACTTCGGACGCAAGTCGACCCGGAGCACGAGCACACCGTCCTCGATGGCCGCTTGCGCGTCGCCGATGATCGCAAAATCCTGGAAGTCGAGTTGGGCCTGTTCGATGAAACGTTGCCGTTCTTCACCGGCCACCGGGGGCAACGGGCGACGCTTCACGGCGAGGGCTCGCTCACGGAACCGATGGAGCATTGCGTCGAGGTCGAGTTCGGCCATGCCCCAACCGTAGACGGGACGACTCGCCCCAGTGTGGTCAACGACCGAGCAGCGGATCGATCGGACCGAGCGAAGGCGCCGGCTCGGGTGCGTCGACCGCGAACTCCTCGAAGACCGGCTCGTCATCGACCGAGTCGGCGAAGAAGTCGTCCTCGAACAATGGCTCGTCTTCGATCGCCGCGGGTTCGACTTCGAGCGGCGGTTCCATCTCGGCCACGGCGACCGTCGTCGGACGAGCCGAGTCGAGGAGCCGACGTTGTTCGATCGGTCCCTGATCGCGGAACGAACGCGCACTCATCACGTCGAGCGGCGCGAGCGCCTCGGGGTCGGGATGCGTGTTACGCCAGAACCACCACGTGATCACCGAGAGCGCACAGCCCGCCACGATCAGAAAGAGCGTGACCGCCAGGACGACGTTCGAACTGCCGCGATCGGTCACGGTCTCGGTGTCAACGCCCATCCACCAGTTCACGGCTTCATTCTCGCCGACCCCACCCGAGAATCCACGGCGTCAGCGCTGATGAACCGGACAGAAGAAGGTCGTCCGTCCACCCACCACGCACTTGCGCATCGGTTGCCCATCCAGCGGACACGCGGCACCGGGGTATCGCAGTTCGGCGCTCAGCCGGCCGGCGTGGCTGCCTCCCTTGCGGGCGAGTTCGGGCAGGACCCGCCGCATCATGGTGTGCACCTTGCCGAGATCAGCCGGCGACACCGTGTTCACCGGTCGGCGCGGATCGAGTTCGGCCCGCAGAAGGATCTCGTCGACCAACATGTTGCCGAGGCCGGCCAGGACCGACTGATCGAGGAGCACCGCCTTGAGCGGAGCCTTGCGAGCGCCCACTCGGTCGACGAAATCCCGTTTGGTCACGTCGAACGCATCCGGTCCAAGACCGGCCCAAGCGGACGAGGGTTGAACGCGCGCGAAGCGGCGAGGATCGCTGAGCAGCATCTCCCCTTTGCCGAAGCGCAGCGCGAAGCGAATCCACTTCGCATCATCCGAAGCGCCGTAGGCCAACTCGCCGATGGGTGACGAACCATCCACGATGATCCGCCCCGACATACCGAAGTGGACGTCGACGGCGAGCGGGTCGCGTGCCGGTCCGGCGTGGATCGTCATCATCTTGCCCCGACGGGTCACATCGGTGATCCGGCGTCCCTCGAGCGATCGCACGACCGCCGGCTCGGGAACAACGATCCGGTCGGTGGCCGTCACCGACTTCACGGTCCGCCCGATCACGAGCGATGCCGCCCGCCGGAACATCTCGACTTCGAGGATCTCGGGCACGAACCATCTTGCGACAACGACTGCGGAGCCGTCCACGTGGCCGACCGTGCGACACTGTGAACCGTGAGCGAAACCGTCAACGTAGTGAGCGCGACCCTGGTCGCCATCGGGCTCGTGTGGGTCGCTCGCCGTATCGAGCCCCACTGGAGCAGCCGGGACGGCCACCGGTTCATCGCCCGTGCTCAAGCACTCGGAGCCGGCGACATACCGGAAGGTGGTTGGGTCGAAGTCCGCGGAGCGGTCGACGGCGATCAGATCATCTTGAGCGCACGGGGTCGGCGCGCCGGTCGCCTGCGCGGCACGTATCGCGTGACCACCAAGAGTCCCGAGCCTCCGCGTGGCAAAGCGGTGTATCTGCTGTCCGGCGACCGGCGGATCGTGCTCCGAATGCCCGGCTCGAGCCGTACGGTCGCGGTGCTCGACCAATTGGTCGGCTGACGTTCAGACGTCGCCGAGGAAATGCGTGATCGGTGGGCCGACCTGATCGAGGTCGATGAGGAACGAATCATGGCCGTGCGGTGAATCGATCTCGCGGTACTCCGCGCGGGTGCCGTTGGACTGCAACATGTCGCGAATCTGGATCTGCTGATACGCGGGATACAGAATGTCGCTGCGGATTCCGATGGAGAGCGTGGGCGACTTGATACGAGCCATGGCCGCCTCAAGACCGCCCCGGCCACGACTGATGTCGTGGAGATCCATGGCCTTGCCGATGAGTAGATAACTGTTCGCATCGAATCGCTGCACGAGTTTGTCACCGTGGTATTCGAGGTATCGCTCAACTTCGAACTGCTGATCGACCGAGATCCCGCTCTGCGCGTCGATACCACCGACGAGGGCGCGCCCGAAGCGCTCGGTGAAGACGTTGTCGCTACGGAACGTCACCTGAGCGATCATGCGTGCCGTGGCCAAGCCGGCATGCGGTCCTTGTCCGGGGGCGGCGTCGTAGTAGTCGCCACCACGCCAATTCGGGTCGGTCATGATCGCCCGCCGTCCGATGGAACCCCACGCGATCTGCTGGGCCGACGCCTGCGCACACGTGGCGATCGGGATGATCGAGCGCACTCGTTCGGGATACGTGGTCGCCCATTCGAGAACTTGCATCCCGCCCATCGAGCCACCGATGACCGAATGCCACACGTTCACTCCGAGGTGATCGGCGAGTCGCACCTGCAGTCGGACCATGTCGCGAATGGTGATCACCGGAAAGCGCGAGCCGTACGGACGCCCGTCATCGGGATGAGGCGACGCCGGACCCGTCGTGCCCTGACATCCTCCGAGCACATTGCTGCACACCACGAACCAGCGATCGGTGTCGATGGCCAGACCCGGTCCTACCGCGTTCTCCCACCAACCGGGAGTGGGATGGCCATTGCCGGCACCGCCCGACGCGTGACTGTCGCCCGTCCAGGCATGACACAGCAGAATCGCATTCGAACCGTCGGCGGCGAGGGTGCCCCAGGTTTCGTAGGCGATCTCCACGCCATCCAGCACGTGCCCACCGTCGAGCGCGAAGCGCCGATCGAGACGCAGGAACTGGCGCCCACCCGCAGGCTCGCCGGGACGCCACGCGCCAGAGGCTGGCAGTAGCGGCTTGGCGGACATGGGACTCCTTCGGTCGAACGGTCGGTGCCCACCCAGGGAAGCTTCGTTGCCGACCGCAGTCGGCCACATCCCGGATGCGACCATTTCTGGCCACGTCCGGAGGCACCTTGGGGCTTCCGCCCAGGTTGCCGGGTCCGGTTGCCCGGACCGCTCTGGATGAGACGTGAGCAGATTACCGAATCAGCGGTAGCGATCCTCGCGCTCGCGGTGCTCGGGCAGACCGACGATGTCGGTGAACTCGTCGAAGGGCGTGATCGTCGCCAGTCGGTCGCGCAGGGTTCCGCTCGTGGCCAACTCGCGGGCCGCATCCTGCATGGCCCGGGTGGCCGACAACAGGAGCGACAACGGAGACACGATCAGCCGGAAGCCGAGGTCGGCGAGTTCGGCCGGGGTCAGGAGCGGCGTGAGGCCCTTCTCCACCATGTTGGCCACCAGGATCCAACCCGAGAGTTCACGAGCGATCGTCTCCATGTCGGCGATCGATTGCGGAGCCTCGACGAAGAGCGCATCCACTCCGAGATCGCGCGCCATCTTGGCCCGCTCGATCGCTTCGTCGAGTGACACCGCTCCCCGGGCATCGGTACGCGCCGTCACGAACAGGTGCCCGCGGTGATCGCAGGCCGCGCGCAACTTGGTGAGCCACTCCTCGCGCGGCACCACTTGTTTGTCGGCCATGTGTCCGCACTTCTTGGGCCAGACCTGATCCTCGAGAAACAGTCCGGCGGCTCCGGCCGACTCCCACAACTCGACGGTCCGGATCACGTTCGAGGCGTTTCCGT
>Ga0075471_10001850_pt1 | contig 13993 bp, 12 predicted proteins | sample DEB19_08_DNA_2_FD_74787 | JGI IMG/M metagenome (GOLD analysis project Ga0075471, IMG submission 74787) | Aqueous microbial communities from the Delaware River and Bay under freshwater to marine salinity gradient to study organic matter... | ecosystem: Environmental > Aquatic > Marine > Coastal ... | reverse complement strand
GCCCCGGCGCCAAGGCCGAGGAGCACCACGGCAACCGCAACGCCCTCCTGCCAGCTCATGCCAGGCGCCCCTCTTGTCCGGAATGCCCCACACCGAGACGCTGAACGCCTGACTGGCGCCCCATATGGCACGCGGCTCCTTCGCGACAATCCTAAAAGCAATCAAAAAAATGCCGGCTTCCAATAGGAACCGGCAAGGAGGACCAGGCACTCTGGGAGAGAAGAAGACACCGACCGACTAAAGGTCTCGCTTCAATTGCCGTCTGCCAATAATCACTTCGGTGTAGGCCTGTAGATCGGCCCTCGATCGATGACCGGCTGCAGAATATTGTCCAGCAGGTAGTCAGGTTGCGCGGCAGGATCGATTTCGTATCGCGCCTGCCCCGGATAGCCGATCAGCTGTTTGACCCTCGGATCCATGTAGTACGCTGCAGCCGCAACCAGCCCGATGGTGGCGAGCGCAGTGGGATCCTGTTCGTTCAGCTCGCGTGCCGCAACGTCCGGGGATTTGCCTGCTGCAGCCCTCAAGCCTCGAAAGAAGCTATCCCTGATATCGTCCCGCAATGAGAGGATTCGGTCCAGGATCGGCCCCCCCACGTCTACCTCGCTAGCCACAGGTAAGTTCTCGTATGCCGGTATCAGCACGTCAGCGATGGAGATGAACGTTGCGCGCAAATCGTCTTCGATGAACCTTGTCATGCTGCAACCTCCTGATCCCGACGATTGGCAATGAAATGCTTGACGGCTCTGAGCGCAATTGCAGCAATGGTGCCTGTCGGATTAAACCCCGCCCCAGTAACAAACACACTTCCGTCGAAGATATAGAGGTTCGGAACGTCGTGGGCCTGGCCCCACTGATTGACGACCGACCGGCTTGCATCATTACCCATACGGCAGGTGCCCATGAGATGGCCCGTGGCCATGAGACTGGCGCCGGTGTTGTGCATGCTCCGATCAGTCATGAGACCGCGAACTGTAACCGATGAGGCGCCGGAAGCCTCCATTGCCTCCTTGGCCCGGGCTAGATGGAAAGCGGATATTCGCTTGGTGTTTTCAGAATAGTTGTAGAGGATCTTTGCGGCCGGAACGCCGTCACTGTCGGTGAGGGTGGGATGCAAGACGACCCGGTTGCTCTCCTCCGGAAGGTCTTCGGCCATTATGCCCCACTCGAAAGATCTGCCGAACACACGATCACGGTTCCGGTGGAAGGCCGCCCCCCACGCTTCATCGAACGGCCGCCCCGGAGCAGGAGGGCCGCCAAGCGGCCCTCCTCCCGGGAGGACATGCCATTTTGCACCACGCACGAACCCACGATTCTCGTCCGTCTCGTAGAACTGCATTGACTGAATAGGTTGCCCCGCCGGCCCCATCCAACTGTCCAGACACTCCTCAAAGTGCCCGATGACAGTCGAGTACGGGTGCAGCATCAGGTTACGCCCGACCAACCCCGAGGAGTTTGCCAGGCCATCGGGAAATCTGCTTGATCTGGAGTTCAAAAGCAGGCGTGGTGTACCAACACCATTGCAGCAAACCATCACCGTGCGGGCAAGCTGCCGCCGCTCACGGCCACTCCGGTCGACATAAACTGCCCCCGTTGCGAGTCCCTGCTCATTTACCAGCACCTCCCGAACACGGGCACCAGTAATGAGCCGCAATCCATGTTTCATCGCAATTGGAAGATGGGTCAGATCGAAAGAAGCCTTGGCGCCTTCAACGCAGCCATTACGACAGGTTCCCCGCAGCGCACACGCATTGCGCCCATTGTAAGCTCGCGACGCAATCGAATTGGGTGCCGGCCACCAATGCCAGCCGAGCTTGTTCATCCCATCTGCGGCCTTCCGCCCCATCTTCCCCAGTGGGAGCGGCGGTAGCGGAGGTGCCTTTCCAGGCGGAAAGGCAGTATCCCCGCCGAGACCGGAGACGCCAATCTCCAAATCCATCTCGTCATAATACGGCTCTAGATCTTCGTAGCTGATCGGCCAGTCCTCGCCGACCCCGTCCAGTGTCTTGACCCTGAAGTCCGAGGGCATGAACCGTTGCCAATGCGCACCATACAGGATTGTCGTGCCGCCCACTCCGCTGTACATCAGGATCGGCACGTCGGACTCGGTGGTATCGATCGGATAATCGCTCTCAAGATCGCGAACATTCGGGTTCGGATGCCAGAGTTTCTGCGTCATCAACTCGAATTCGGGTTTGTCGCCCCAGAACTTGCCGTGATCAACAGGCTGGCCCTGTTCGAGGCACACAACGTCGAATCCGGCAGTTGTAAGATGCTTCGCCGCAATAAGTCCCGATGCACCAGACCCGATGATCAGAACATCGGCAATTTTCGACGTGTTTCCAGCCATTCGCTTGTCCCTTCCCTCACCAGACAAAACGCGCCCGAGGTGCGTAAATTCATTGGTGTTTGCGCTAACAATATCGTTGCCAGAATTCGACAGTCAGTGCAATATGAATTTAGGTTGGCTCGCGATCACTCCGTTCTGCTCGGCAAGGATTGTTCGCTCACCGCTCGCAAAAGCCGATGGCAGATTGGCGCTGAAGCAGAATCGGAGGTTCCATATGCATATTGTCGTTGCCCTCCGGCTTACGCCGGACCTGACGGGCGACATCGAACTCACATCCGACGGGACCGACATCGATCGCGAGTGGATAGATCTGAAGCTGAATGAGTTCGATGACCACGCCCTGGAGGAAGCACTCTTGCTTCGCGACAGTGTGGGAGGGCGCTTGACAGCCCTTGCAATGGACCAGGAAGGTGTTGACCGGCAGTTGCAAATGGCAATTGCCAGAGGAGCCGACGACGCCTTGAAGATCAGCGCAGACGGGGTGCCGAACCCATCGCCCCGGGCGGCTGCAGCATCGATTGCGGCGGCAGTGCGGGATCTGCGCCCAGATTTGTTCGTGACGGGCGTGCAGACCCCGGACGATGTCACCGGGCAGCTGGCGCCCCTTGTTGGCGTTCACCTCGGCTGGCCATGTGTATGCGCAGTGAGTGAGATGGTCAGTTCGGCCCCGGGCATCACCGTGCGACAGGAACATGGCGGCGGATATACTGAGCGACTGGGGGTAAAGCTGCCAGCCGTGATCGCAGTCCAATCCGCATCTCAGCCGATCCGCTACGTCTCCGGTAGCAAGCTGCGAGAAGCCGTCGCCCACAAGATTCCCATGACTACTGTGAACGCTAACAATTCGACTGAGACCGTCACGCGCGTATCGATCTCCATTCCTCACCGCAGCGGCGGAGCCGAAATGCTCGGCAAGGACGCAGAAGCCGTAGCCGACAGACTTCTGAACATTCTCACCGAGCGCAATTTGCTGAAGGGGTAGACCGAATGGCTCCGATCCTCGTTCCAATACAGACGCGTAACCACGCGGTACTGTCGATCTCCAGGGAACTTCTTTCTGCCGCAAGACACATCGCCAGTGGGAGCGGCGGCGAGGTCGAGGCCTTGCTGCTGTCGGACGATCCGTCAGCGACCGCGGCGCAGATTGGCTCCGCGGACAGAGTTCTTACGATGGCCCACCCCGCTCTGCGGGACTACAACCCCGAAGCTCAGCTGATGAGCATCCTGGCCGCGGTGCGCCAGCGCAGCCCGGCTGCCGTGGTACTTGCCTACGACACGATGGGCCTCGATCTGGCCGCCGCCCTGTCACAGGAGCTCGGCTGGCCGATGGTGGGGTACTGCTCATCCATATCCATGAGCAACGGTCATCTCACATCCGAATCGCACATCTATGGTGGCAGGCTGACGGCCCAGTCCCAGGCGACTCTTCCGGCGATTATAACGGTGCTGCCGGGCGCCTTCGAAGAGGACCAGGGAAGCCAGAGCGCAATTCGCGAAGAACTCGCCCCGCCGCCGCAGCTCAACAGCTTGCGCATCACTCACATAGAGACGGCCTCCCCGCCTATGGGCGACGTGGATCTCACGAGAGCCGACAAGATCTTGTGCGTAGGAAGAGGCATTGGAGACAAGGACAACATTGGAGCCGCTCAGGCGCTTGCTCAACTCCTCGGCGCAGAGCTTGCGGGCAGCCGCCCTGTCGTCGACAGTGGCTGGCTTCCCAAGGAACGACAAGTAGGCAAGTCGGGTAAGAAGGTGAAGCCAAAGCTCTATTTGGCGCTCGGAGTCTCTGGAGCTCCTGAGCACCTTGAAGGGATGAAATCATCGGAAATCGTCATCGCGATCAACAATGATGAGGCTGCTCCGATATTCGGTACGGCCCATTATGGCGCCACCTGCGATCTCCACTCTCTTATCGCCACACTCTCGGCACGGCTCAGATAGTAGATGTCTTCCACTCTTGCCCTTTGGCTTGTTTTCTTGTTCAGTGTGTCCATATTTGCCACGCGCATGGGCCGTCTGATGACGCCCATGTTCCTGGCTCATCGCGCGGAACGGTTTGACAACCCCGGAGCACGTCTCCTTGGGCTTTTAAAGGCTGTGGGCCTGCACAGCCGTTTGCTGAGCTTCCGCTTCGCTGGCGTGGTTCACGCCATGATCTTTGTCAGCTTTCTCGTACTGACCACAGCGATCGTCCAGGCATTCGGTGAAGGGCTCTTCCCCGGGTTCACGCTTGCACCTCTGGGAGGCGACACGTGGATTGCCTTGGCACAAGACATATTTGCCGTGGTGATGCTTGCGGCCATTGGCCTGGCATTCTGGCAACGGCACGTGATTCGTCCTCCGCGGTTCGTGAATTCAAACGGCAGAGACGCAAATACGATCTATACCCTGATACTGGTAATCGTGCTGAGCATGTTACTGGAGTCCGCGACCGAACTCGCAGGCAAAAGGCCGGATGCAAGTCTCTGGAGGCCATTGAGCGGGGGAGTGGCGGCACTGCTGTCCGGGGCCGGGATATCAGCCGCAGCACAGGATCATTTGCACTCGCTGATGTACTGGATACATGCATGCGCAATATTGGCTTTTCTCATCTATATCCCAGGATCGAAGCACCGACACATGTTCCTGGCGGCGCCGAACATCTATCTCCGTAGCCTCCGGCCACCCGGCCAACTGCCTCCCTCGCCGCCCGCCGAAGCAGATCGCAGGCCAGAGTTCTCCTGGAAGGACATGCTAGATCTCTATTCCTGTACGGAGTGCGGCCGCTGCCAGTCTGTGTGCCCGGCCTATGCGTCTGGACTGCCGCTCAGCCCGAAAACCCTTATCACCGACCTTCGAGACGAGCTGATTTCGAAGCCGGAGACATTCCAGCACACCGTGGCAGGTTCAGTGATCAGCGATGACACGCTATGGGCCTGCACGACCTGCAGAGCATGCATGGACGTTTGTCCCGTCCACATCGAACATGTCCCCAAGGTGGTCGAGATGCGACGCTCGCTAGTGAGCGACGGCCGTGTGGAACCTGTTCTCCAGAACTCGCTTTCCAACATACAGCGGACAGGCAATTCGTTCGGCCTTGCCCCCAAGATGAGGGCACGCTGGACGAAAGATCTTCCCTTCAAAGTAAAGGACGCGCGCAAGGAACCGGTCGATTTACTCTGGTTTGTGGGCGACTTCGCTTCATACGATGCACGCGTCCAGGAAGATACGCGAAGGGTCGCAAGCCTGCTGCACCGTGCCGGGGTGAACTTCGGGATACTCTACGAATCCGAACAAAATAGCGGGAACGATGTGCGGCGCACGGGGGAGGAGGGTCTCTTCGAGCTTCTTGCGCAGCAGAACCTCGACGTCCTCGGCCAGTGCTCCTTCAATCGTATCATGACCACCGACCCCCACACTCTCAATGCTCTTGCCCAGGAGTATCAGGTGTTCGGCGCGAATTATAACGTTCAGCATTATTCGGAAGTCCTGCTCGAATTGGTGAGAGACGGAAAGCTACTGCTATCGGCGCGCGCGGGAGAAACTGCCACTTATCACGATCCCTGTTATCTCGGACGTTACAATGGTGGCTTCGATGCCCCGCGTGCGCTTATCTCAGCAGCAGGCTATGAGCTGATTGAAATGGGCCGTTGCCGCGAGAATTCATTCTGCTGCGGAGCAGGAGGCGGACGCATCTGGATGGATGACTCGAAAGCCGTTGAACGCCCGAGCGAGAACCGAATCAAGGAGGCACTCGCATTGGAGGGGATTCAAAGGTTCATCGTTGCATGCCCTAAGGACAAGGTCATGTATACCGCAGCGGTAGAAAGCCTGGGCGTTAAGGACAAGCTGAAGGTCAGCGACCTAGCGGAACTGTTGTCGGACTGAGCGTCACCAAGCAACATCAGTTTACCTGCCTGAGAGCGGTCACGTTTCGAGAAGTCATTCTGTCGGGGCAGGATACGGGCTCATCCGTTACCACCGGTAACTGCCTCGACTCTCAGAAGCGTTACCCCCTCCCTTAACGCTCAGAGGTACAGGCATTCCTGTTTACCGAACGGCTGCCCCACAGGAAGCACTCCGGTATAGGCGTTCTTGCGTCCGCCCTTGCCAAGGCTTCGCGCAATTTTCTGGAGCTGCATGCGCTGACAGGCAGGTCGAGGCTGGAACGGGGGCTGCCAGCCCTGAGCTGGTTGTCGCAGTCCGCGGCAGCGTAGGACAGTCACGCAGCAGAAACTGATTACTGCTGCAGCTGTCATGCGCGAGTCCAGCCCCGAACTTCATCCCACAGGGAAGATGGGATCTCAGTGTTTGCGAGCGTAAGGGTTTGCTCGATCCGCGATGCATCGGACATGCCCACCACGGTAGACGCCACGCGGCCGTCACGCATCGAGAACTGCAGGGCCACGGCAGCCAATGGAACCCCGTAACTGCTGCAGACATTCTCGATATTCTTCACACGCGTGATGAGCTCCGCGCTTGCGGGGGCATAGCAGTATCGAGGCACCGCGGCCGGCCCCCTCGCGAGCATTCCGCCTCCATAGGGAGCACAATTGATGAAGCCGATGCCACGTCTCGCGCATTCCTCTATGAGCGGCTCGGCCGACTGGTCGACGAGCGTATAACGGTTGTGGCTTATGCACGCGTCGAAAAAGCCCGTCTCGACATAGCGGAGCATCAGGTCGATGGGACCGCCTGCGACTCCGACGTAGTCGATGATGCCCTGTCTTTTGAGATCGACAAGTGCTTCCACCGGCCCGCCTGGTGCCATGCCCTCCTCGAAAGTGATCTTTTCCGGATCGTGGAAGTGAACAAGCTGTAACCTGTCCAGGCCGAGCCGCGAGAGACTTTCCTCCACCGACTTCCGCACGCGCGCCCCGGAAAAGTCTTTTGTTCCGATGACGGGATCCACTTTAGTGGCCAGCACGTATCCTTTTGGTATACCACCATTTTCTTTTATGGCCATGCCGATTCGGCGTTCGCTGTCACCGCCGCTTCCGTATTCATTGGACGTATCGATGAAGTTCATCGGGCTTCGGAATGCCCTGAGAATGGTCTCAATTGCCTGGCGCGTATTCACTTCATAGCCATACTGCGCCGGAAAACTTCCAAGCGCGCTGGTTCCGACACAAACGGAGGACACGTCGAAATGCGTGGCTCCCAGGCGATTCTTCTTCATCAAACATTCCTTTCAGGGTTATTCACTGAGGCCGCGGAGGAGCGGTGCTGCGGCGCACGCGCAATACTGGTTCAAGCAGCGGGACGAGCGGCAATTCTTCCCCGTTGATGATTCGCAGCAGTTGTCCGACGCAACTCCTGCCCACTTCCTCGAAGTCAAGTTTCACCGTTGTAAGTGGTGGGCGGAAGAACGCCGCCTCCGGGATGTCATCGAAACCCACAATACTGACATCGTTGGGAATATCCTTGCCGCGTTCGTTCAGTGCCTCAATGACACCAAGCGACATCTGGTCGTTTGCGACATAGATCGCCGTGACATTCGGATTTTCCGCGAGCAACTTTCCAGCGCGATGTCCCGATTCAGCGCTCCAATCGCCTCTGATCGGCTCATGCATCGCCAATCCATGTGCGGCGAGTTCTTGCCTCCATCCGCTGATTCGAGCCTCGGAGGCAAGCCATCCCAACGGCCCGGCCACATGCCAGACTGTCGTGTGCCCGAGTTCCACGAGGTGGCGCGTGGCGAGCCTCGCTCCAAGGACCTCATCGATAGCAACAATGCGACCGCCATGCGCTGCACCAGGCTCGAACGCGACCAGTGGTAGCTGTTCCGTAAAACCAAGAACTGCGTCTACTGCTCCCCTCACGGGCGCAATCACAGCAATCCCATCAACGCCAATGGCCACCAGGTGCTCGAGGGCTGCGCGTACCGTATCACGATCGACGTCCGGAAGGCTTATCAGGCTTGTACCATAACCGGCTTCGCGGCTGGCCTCGGCCATGCCGTAGAGAGCGAGCGTAGGGCCATATTTTTCGATACCAAAACAGACCACGCCAAGATTCATGGTACGTCGCGTTGCCAGCGTGCGCGCCGCTCGGTTCCGGCGGTAGCCGAGAAGGCGTATAGCTTCATTGACACGCTGTCTGAGCTCGGGTCCCACGAGAGGACTATCGTTCAAGACTCGCGACACCGTTTGATGGGAGACACCAGCCAGCCGGGCCACATCGACCATTCGTGGCTGGGATGGAGGGGACACTTTCCTGCTCTTGACGTCCATCAGCTCCGCTCCGCTGAATCCGACTTCGTCTCGCCCGCCCTATCCTTCGCCCCGAATATGGCAGACAAATTGGCAGAGAGTCTGTCAATTCCGCCTGCACTGGAAAGATAGACAGCGATCAATATCACCGCACCTTTGATGACGAGCTGGGGCTCAGACGATATGCCCACCAGGTTCATAATGTTGATAATGGTAGCAAGCACGAAGACACCTATGACCGAGTTGATCGGGTTCCCGTTTCCGCCCGCGAGTGAAGCGCCGCCCACGACGACTGCTGCAATCGCGTCGAGCTCATTTCCGCGTCCGACAAGCGAACTTCCCTGCAGGAGCTGGGCTGCAGCGAGCAACCCCGCCAAGCCGGCCAGCAGCCCGGACACGGTATAGGTCACCAAGAGATCGCGGGACACGGGGAGCCCCGACAGCCTTGCTGCCTCGCGATTTCCACCAATGGCATAAAGCCGTCTGCCGAACGTTGTGTAACGACTCGTGAAGGCTGCGACCGCAGTCACCGCAAGAAAGAACAACACCGGCATGGGCATGCCCAGCACGTGACCATCCGAAAACCAGTTCACGAATACTTCGTTGTCGATCTGAATGAGGCTGCTTGATTGAATGATGTAGCTAAAGCCCTGGACCATGCTCATCATGGCCAGAGTGGCAATGAACGGCGGTATGCGAACCCAGACCACAAGAATACCATTCAAGAGCCCGACGGCCGCACACGACGCAAGTGTCAGCACGACGGCCGGAAAGGCGCCAACGCCGGTCTGAAGGGTTAACGCCACAATGACTGTTGACATCGCTAGGATAGCGCCAACCGAAAGATCGATACCACCCGTTAGAATGACGTAGAATTGCCCCACGGCGAGGATTGCGATGATCGATGAAAACGATACAACATTTCCGAAGTTCCTAGACGTCAGGAAGTTCGGTGTCACAAAATTACCGATGAGGATGATCGCAAGCAAAACCAGAAGCAGATAAGTATGCGGCAAAATCCGTCTGAGGATGTCGCGCAACGCACGATTAGCCGTGCGCCCTTTAATGCTGCCAGCTTGCTCCATGGGATCTTTCTCCTGCGTTTGCTCCAGCATCACGGTTAGCTGAGCCTGCTGATGATTGCTTCGCCGGCACTGTCGATGTCGTCGTGGTCCAACTCGGCAACGACCGCCTTTCGGGACATCACGAGAACCCGGTCACAGAATACCGCTTCTGAAATTTCGGAGCTGGCAATGATCACTGTCCCGCCGGAGCGCGCGAACTCCGCTATGAGCTCATACATTTCTTCTTTTGCACCCACGTCAACTCCTCGCGTCGGTTCATCACAGATGAGCAGCTTTGCGGACCTGATCAGCCAGCGAGCGAGAATGCCTTTCTGCTGGGTGCCGCCACTCAATGTTTTCATTGGCTGCGCTACGCCAAAGATTCTCATCTGCAGTCGCTGTGCCATGTCCTGGCTGACCCTGTTCACCCGGGCTTCGTTCATGATGCTGTATCTGCTGAACATGCGCTGGCTGGCCATGACCATGTTCTCCGCCACGCTTAAGTCCGGTATAAACCCTTGGCCCTTCCGGTCTTGCGGTAGCAGTCCGATCCCCAGCCTGATCGCTTCACGGGGTGAAGAAAGATTCACTTCACTTCCTTCGAGTCTCACTACCCCGCCGGTTTTCCGCCGGGCACCAGCCAGCAACCCGACCAACTCGGACTGGCCGCTGCCCACGAGCCCCGTTATGCCGAGCACCTCACCTTCGTAGAGCTTAAAGGTCGTTTCCTGAACCTTGCCGGCTTCCTTAAGATCCTCGATCTCCATTAATACACGGTCTTTGCGCCCTGGTCCGAGGCGCGGCTTCTTAGCGCCACTCTGAGCTGCCTCGGCGATCGAACCCCGCAGCGCCTTGCCCAACATGGCAGAGACCACGTCAGAGGGCTTCGCGGTTCTCGTGTCAATGTGAGCCGATATCTGACCGTCTCTCATAATCGACACTGTCGAACAGAGTTCGAATAGCTCCTCTAATCGATGGCTGATGTAAATCATCGTCTCGCCTTCGCTTGAGAGCTTTTTCAGCACCTGGAACAGCCTGCGTACATCCGGAGGCGGAAGCGTAGATGTGGGTTCGTCGAGCAAGATTACTCTCGCCTTCTTCCGAAGGGCCTTGGCCAGTTCCACGGCTTGTTGCTCTGCAACAGAATAGCTCGACACTGGCAGCCGGACGTCCAAATCGTAACCGATTCTCGCGAGCGCCTGATGCGCCAGACTTCGCATCTCGGCCCAGTCTACCGTGCCCAACCCGCGTCGCTGAGGAAGGCTGCCGAGAAAGATATTCTCGGCAACAGACAACTGAGGAACCAGGCTCAGCTCCTGATGAATCGTCTGTATTCCTGCCCTTTGTGCATCATGGGGGTTCCTAAGGGTAACCTCCTTGCCCCCCAATAGAATATGCCCGGAGTCAGGCTGCTCGGCACCGGACAATAGCTTTATTAGCGTCGACTTTCCTGCCCCATTTTGTCCGGCCAGCCCGTGAATCGTCCCGCGGGAAACACGCACGTTGATGCCTTTTAACGCCTTCACACCTGGATAGGCCTTGGCGATCCCCTCGATGCAAAGTTCATGCTCGGGCGCAGCAGATCTTTCCAATCCCGCAGGGGGTGAAATATCAGCCATCGCAGTTTCCCCTAATGCTTATAATGCATGCACGGCACGCGGTTATGCGCACCGTGCATCAATCTCCTCTATATCAGTCACCAGCACGCATGTAAGTGTCTTCAGGCTTGTAGTATTTTTCTGCGGTTTCAGGTGTCACAACCGATGTCTGCACATAATTCGTCTTGCCGGGGCACTGGGCGTCGTCTTTGTTGTAGCCAGCAACAGCCATCTTCACTGCTAGAACGGCTTGGTCCCAAGGCTGGTTGGAAGCAACAGCCTGCAGGGGTCCCTTCGGGTCTTCCATCATCTGCTTCAGAACAGCCATGCCGCCGTCGTAACTACCGATGATGATTCCATCGCCCCAGGAACCTGCCTGCTTAAGCCCCTGCGTGATGCCCCCGTTCATCACATCGCTCATGCTGAACAAGACCTTCATATCGGGGTTGGCGGTAGCCATGTCCCGAATGGGTGTAAGGGCTTTGTCCGGCTTCCACTCACCGAATTTCATCGGCAGAATTTCGACTTTGATGTTCGGGTTCTTCTCAACAACGCTATTGAAGCCCTTCATAAAGCCGCTGAAGCGAAGGTCGCTGATCACGTCGCCGGGGAAACCGCCGATGCTGCCGAGCTTCCAAGTGCCGCTGGTGCCGAATTTCTCGACCGCTTTTTCCCCGATCACTGTCCCTGCGAGAGCGCCAGTCGCTACCTGGTCTTCAGCGACGTAGCAGAAGATGTCTGGTACCAACTTCTCGTCCAGATTCGAGTTGACAGCAACGAGCGGGATCCCCGCCTTCTTGAGTGCCTTGACTGAAACGGCAACGCCAATCGGGTCATTCGCGTTGATGACGACCACGTCCGCACCCCGACTAATCAAGGTTTCGACGTCCTGGTTCTGACGGGTGGTATCGCCATTCGCATCGAGTACGATCAGTTCTGCGCCGATCTTCTTTGCTTGGCTCTCCGCGCCCGCGATCATGGTTTTCCACCAATCACTGCCGGAGAGACCCCGCTGCGTCCAGCCGATGACCAGCCCTTTCCCCGTCGACTTGTCGTCGGCCTGAGCGGCTACAACTGCTCCTCCGAGCATCGTCGCAGCAACTCCGATCAGAAGCAGTTTACGGCTCACTTTGAAACTCATCATTCTGGTTTCCTCCCTTTGATGATATTTTAGCCTATGTCTTTACCCATTAGACGGGGGCACAAAGACCCCGCGCCTAACAAGTTCTTTGATGTTTGCTGCACGAGTTGCTTCCTCACGCGCCAACCACCCTTCCTGAGGTGGGTTCTGCAAATATTGGTTCTTCGGGTAGATCGGCCGGTCATAGATTGCCCGATATTGCTCTGTCCGAAGGTCTTTGAACTGGTTGCTCAGACCATTGGCAATTCTGGCCTTACGCAATGCTTCCATATCGATGACAGTCGTGACGAAGCTGTCGCCAGATGTCCAACCGGTCTGCTGGGCAACGATCGTCCCCTTGTTGTTGACAATCATCGAGCGGCCACCGAACAGATCGATGATTCCTCCGTCTTTCTGAATTTCCGGCCCGAGGTTCGGCGCGACGACATAGACCTGGTTGAACAGGGCGTGGGCCCGGTTCTGCAATTCCCACGCCCCGTTCATGATGGCCGGCTCGATGAGCGTTGGCCTGATGATGATTTCGGCCCCGTTCATCGCGAGCCCGCGAACAACTTCCGGGTAAACGCCTTCATGACAGATCGCGATTCCAATGTTCCCGATCTCAGTTCGGGCGACCGGGAAGATCGCCTCCATCACATCGCCATTGCCCTTTTTCTTGACCCAGTCATCCCAATAATCATGAGGGTTAGAGTTGCCGAGCATGCCGCCCTCGTATGCGTCGCTCGTCGCCTTGTAGCGCTTGTAGATGATTTCCCCCGACGGACTGCAGATGAAGGCAACGTTGAAGTACCTGTCAGGAAAGTCAGGATCTTTGACCATGTAGAGCTCGGCCGCGATATAGGCGCCTATGGATTTCGCCTTTTTGCAGAGTTCGTCGGTCTCTGGACCGGGGATTTCCATTGCGAATTTCTTTTCAGATTCGCGGTTGCCGGGCACTATGGACCCAGCGATCATTCCCTGGATCGCCATCTCGGGGATGACGACGAGACGCGGGGGCGCACCTTCCCAGGAGCCCACCATGCAGGCGGTGTCCATGAAGTTGCAGATCCGCTTAACGTTTTTCAGCGCGTCTTCCCGCCTTTCGATTGAGAACGTGCGCGGCGACAGAGCTACAATTGCATATGGCTCAACCACTCGATATTTCCTCCTCAGGTTTAGCTACTGATGTGAGCGTTAACATAACATAATTGTCGGAGAGACAAAGTGTCAATGGGGAAACGAAGCGCGGGGCCTCTATTTGCCGAAGCGACGACTTCGGTCTTCCATGCCCCGATTTGTCTTTATTTTGTGGACGGAGCGCTCTTGTGGCGGATCGGTAAGCAATTTCCGGCACAGATAGAGAACGCCAGCTGGCCTGGTTGCTGCGGTCATCAGATGATTGGTGGATGTGAACGCTCTCACTGATGACGATGTCCGCGGATACGGCGTCAGAGTTCGTCGTAGGCTCTGCGAGGCCAACCCAGTTCGTTGCACTTCTCTCGCCCGCCTGCGTACCTTTATGACTTCTATGTCTTCGTCGCTGCTGCCATTCTCTTAGGCCCCCTCCAGTCCTCGCATTTCGGCCTCCCGCCAGGCTGCCTCTTCTTCAGTAGACATGCGGCGCGTGAGGTAGCGCACGGCCCGAGGGAGCAGCGCCTTCCCAAGCCGAA
>Ga0075471_10001849_pt1 | contig 13993 bp, 14 predicted proteins | sample DEB19_08_DNA_2_FD_74787 | JGI IMG/M metagenome (GOLD analysis project Ga0075471, IMG submission 74787) | Aqueous microbial communities from the Delaware River and Bay under freshwater to marine salinity gradient to study organic matter... | ecosystem: Environmental > Aquatic > Marine > Coastal ... | reverse complement strand
CGAGAGCGTCGTTGTTCTCGATGGCGGGACGCTTGAACATGAAACCCACGCGGCCGTCGGGCAGGTAGATGCAGATGGTCATCTCTGCGTGGCCCTCGTTCGCCCTGTTCCCCATGCGGAACCAGCCCCCCATGCGGGTGGCCGGGTCGAAGCAGTTGATGTACATGCTCTCGTTGAAGTTGGACTCCGGGCCCAGTTCGTGCATGTATTCGTCGGACGGTTCGAGGCGTACTCCCATGGCCGCACACTATGTCCCTCGCACGGGTGTCCCTGAAGCGGGCGTGCCCGCAGTTGATGGCCCGGCGGTGCACCGCCCCGGCCCGGTGCCCGGGACGAGGGTGAGTCGACTCAGCCGATGATGCGTGCCTGGAGCCGGCGCATCCCGGCCAGCCACCTGTCGCGGTCCTCGACCTTGCGCTTCTCGTACGTGTGCACCTCGGGGTGGGGCATTATGAGGAAGTGCTCCTCGAGGATGTGGGCGTACACAATGTCGGCCACCTCCGCGGGCTCCAGCACGTCGCCCGATGCCTTCACCACGTCGCCGCCCGTGCGTGCGATCCCGCCGGAGGGGTCCTTCGGGCGGTCCGGCGGGTTCAGCATGTTGGTGTTGACTCCCTGCGGGCACAGGCACGACACGCGGACGCCCCTGTCCCCGTACGTGATCGACATCCACTCGGCGAACGCCACGGCAGCGTGCTTCGTGACGCTGTAGGTGGCGCTGCCGATCTGGGACAGCAGGCCGGCGGCCGACGCGGTGCTGCAGAAATAGCCCTCGCCGGCGGCCAGCCAGTCCTCGATGAGGTGCTTGGCGGCCCAGCGGTGCGCGTTCAGGTTGATGTCCATGATCGTGCGCCATGTTGCCTCGTCGGTCTCGGCGAGGTCGGTTCCCATGGCAACCCCGGCGTTCGCGAAGAAGAGGCTGATGAACCCGAACCTGTCGCGCGCGGCGTTGATGAGGTCGATGTTGCCCTGCTCGGTGCTGATGTCGGCCGTGACGGCGAATGCCGAGTCAGGCCTGAGCGAGTTCAGCCCGGCCGCGACGACGGCGAGGTTCTCGGCGTCCCTGTCGGCCAGCACCACGCGGGCACCGGCGGCGTGGAACCTCCGGGCGAGTGCTGCACCGATCCCGTTCGCAGCTCCGGTGACGACTGTTGTTCTCCCGTTCAGGTCCATTCGTGAACCCTATGCCACGGACGGATGCCGAATGTCACCCGTCGGGGTGAGGGGTGTCCGCATCCCGATACGTGCCGTCTGTACGATGTTCGCAGAGGGCGGACCGGTTGCCGAAGGCACACCGTCACCCGCTCCCGGGAAAAGGAGCAAGAGATGATCGAGACCCGCGAACCAGTGGTCACCGAGGCGATCGCCGTCATCGACAAGGCACTCGCCGAGATGCTCCGCCGCGAGCTCGTCTCCGCCACCGAGGTGGCTGACCTCCTGCTCGACCTCCGTTCGCTGCTCAGCGCGAACGCCTGAACCAGCGCCGCCGCGGTGCGGCCGGCGGAGGTGGTGGCGGAGGCATATCCGGTGCCGTCTCCTGCGCAGGGGCGAGAGAGACGATCTCGCTGAACGCCAGCTCCAGTGACTCGCGCAGCAACTCGGGACTCTCCACCGCTGCCTCGTCGATGTTGATCCCGACGTCCAGGCTTCCCATGTACGACAGCAGCGTCATATTGAACGCGACGCCGCCGAGCGGACCGATGGGATAGTTGGCGAGGAGCTTGGCCCCGGCCACGTACAGCGGGATGCCCGCGCCGCGGACGTTCGACGTGGCGAAGTCCACCGTCTCTGCCTGGGACCTCGCGAGACGCGTGATGACGGACGTGGGCATCACGGTGGACACCGTGGCGATCGCCTCGAGGGCGTTCGACGCCCCGCCGCCACGGGCAGCCGTGAGGATCTCGTTGATGGCCTCGAACCTGTCCGTGATGCCCATGGGCGATGTGGGCACGAGCATGCGCACCAGCGAGAAGGCGTTCCCCTCGCTCGCGGAGGTGCGGGTGCTGATCGCCATGGAGGCACGCAGCGACTCGACGGGTGCCCCCATCTGGTCGTGGTAGCGGCCGGCCGCGTGCGCCGCGGCGGTGACGAAGGCCGTGTTGAGCGTGCCGCCGAGCATCTTCGAGACCGTCCGCATCTCTGTGTACGGCACGCGGGCGACCTCGAGGCGGCGCCGCAGGCTGCGCTCCGTCCACAGCGGTGACCGGGCGGAGTCTGACTCCGACAGCTGTGCAACCAGGCTCCTCACCGTGGCGGAGGTGGATGACCCGATCTCGCCGAGGACCGAGGGATTGGCGAGCACGTCGCGCACCTGCTTCAGCACGGCGAGCGGTATGCGGAGGGAGTCGCTCATGGCACCGCGGAGTGCGTCGGTGGCATCCGGCTCCTTCACGTTGTTGACCGCGTTCAGTATCTCGGGGTCGATCGCGGGCAGCGGCCCCGGCTCACGCTCGAGGTCGAGGTACTGGAGCGACAGTTCCACCCCGCCCTCGCCGTCGGTGACGGTGTGGTGCAGCTTCAGGACCATGGCGCTGCGCCCGCCCTCGAGGCCGTCGATCACGATGAACTGCCACAGCGGGCGCGAACGGTCGAACGGGTCGGCGATGAGCAGGGTGACCAGATCCTGGAGCTGCCGCATGGAGCCGGGCGCGGGGAGTGCCATCTGCCGGACGTGGTGTCGGATGTCGAAGCCGGGATCGTCGGCCCACGACGGGTTCCCGATGTTCCCCGGCGCGAGCTGCACGCGCCGCCGCAGGCGCGGGAACAGGACGGACGTGCGCTCCATGCGCGCGTACAGGAGGTCCATGTCCGGGGGTCTGTCGAGGATGGTGATGTTGGCGAACGTGGAGGCCAGGTACGGGTCCTTCTCGAGGCGCCACATGAGGGCCTCGGTGTCGCTCATCCTCCGCTCCGCGCCAGACATGGCGCTCAACCTACAACCCACCGCGGGCGGCACCGCCCGGCGGGGTCACATGGGCACGGACGTGTGCTTGAACTCGTTGAGAATGGGCCAGCGGATGTCGGCGATGATCCTGTCGACTGTGGTGCGCGCCGTCGCGGCATCGCCGTGGGAGTGGTCGAGCAGGCGCACGAAGACGGCCTTGTCGTCCATCACGAACGTGGGGGTGCCCCACACCTCGTGCGAGCGAACGTACTTCGTGTGCTCGTCGCGGATCACGGAGAGCGGACGGCCCGTGGAGACGTCGGCGAACGCGGCGTCCGCGTCGGCACCCGCTTCGGTGATGACGCGCCGGAGGGTTGACTCGTCGCGCAGAGAACCACCCCCGTTGTGGCGGTGGTTGAACAGGGCATGGTGGACGGCGAGGAACGCTCCCGGCTGGAGGTCGCGCACCGAGACGGACAGCTGGAGTGCGAGAAGGCCGGAGTCGTCGTGCGGTCGCTCCCAGATGTCGGGTTCGCCCTCCTCGACGTGGGCCTGTCCGAGGCAGAAGGGGAGGAAGGTGACATCCCAGTCGGCACCGTCACGGAGCGCGACGACGACATGGTCGTGGACGAGGCGCGCGAACGGACAGCGGTAGTCGTACGTGATGCCGAAGCGCTCTGTCATTCCCCGTGCAACAACCTGTGCCGGTGCTTATTCCCCGTCGTTCACCCGCGTGGCCGGGTCACAGAACCGCGGATGCCGCCGCAAGGGCAACCCACCCGAGGCCCGCGCCGACGAGCGCACCGCCGAGCACGTCGCTCGCGTGGTGGATGCGGACCATCACGCGGCTGAGCGCGACGACCACCGCGACCACGACGAACACCCACCCCGCGGGCCATCCGGTGAACGACACGAGGAGCATCGCGGCGAGCGTCGCCGAGGATGCATGGCCGGAGGGGAAGCTCGAGGTGCTCGGGCGGCGGACGTCGAAGCGGTCGTCCCCACCTTCCGTGGGCCGCTCCCGCCGGAACATGCGCTTGATCCCCTGGTTGACGATGAGGCTCTCCGCGCCGAGTGCGACGGAGAGAAAGAGAGCCTCGCGCAGGCGGTCGAGCGAACCGATCGCGAGGAGCAGGCCGATGACGTGCCACACGATGCTGAAGTCTCCCGCGGTGCTGGCCGCACCGAAGACGGCGCGGACCGCGGCGAGCGACCGCATCGGCTCGAGCACCCTGTCGCACGCGGCGTCGAACCTGTCGACCGGGCCGCCGTTGTCGGGAGAGTTCACAGCGTGGCGAGCGTGCGCTCGACGAAGGCGGCAATGGTCTCGGGGTGCTCGAGGGGGCCGAAATGTCCCATCTCGTCCCACCGCACGAAAGTGGCTCTCGGAAGCTCCTCCGCGACGCGCCCCGCGAAACTCGACGGCTGGAACGGGGCGAGAGCACCGGCCATGACCCACACGGGAACCCCGACCTCGCCGAGGTGATCGAACATGCCCGACGTCGCGCCGGTCTCGTAGGTGCGCGCCTCGTGCTCGGGGAGGCACTTCAGCACGATGCCTCCGTCGGGCGAGGGGGCGAAACCATGCCGGACGTACGCCTCGCGGGCGGCCGGGTGGAACGAGCTCATCGGTGGTTTGGCGGTGAAGTTCTCCAGTGCCGACTCGAACGAATCGAACCGGTCGCGTCGCTTGCGGGCACCGGCGGGCAACGGACTCTCGGAGCGCGGGGCATCATCCGACGGCGGTGGGAAGACGATGGGCTCGAACACGAAGAGCGCGCGGAACAGGTGCGGTTCGTGCAGCGCGGCCATCAGCAACGACGCCCCGCCCATGGAGTGGCCGATCCCCACGACCGGCTCGCCGCCGTGGAGCGCGGACAGGTGCCGCGCGGCCGCGAGTGCGTCGTCACCGTAGGGCTTCCATTCCACCGTCGCCGGGTCGATCCGTTCGGCATCGCCGTACCCGCGGTGGTCGAGTCCCATGCACCGGTGCGAGTTGACGAGGACGGAGGCCATCGGCTCGAAGCAATGCGCGTGGAAGCCGGTGGCGTGGGAGAGGAGCACTGGCGATCCGGTGCCGCCGAAATCGTGCACGGCGATTGTCACGCCGTCGAGCGAGGGAATCAACGTCGCGTCGTGGCAGGCGATGTGCCGGGTCATTTCGGTTCCCGCGGCAGACCGAGCAGGCGCTCGCCGATGATGTTGCGCTGGACCTGGCTGGAGCCGCCGGCGATGCGGCCGCCCGGCGCGGCGAGCATGCCGAGTGCGTCGGGACCCTCGAGCATCGCGTCGGCGCCGGCGATGTCGCCGCGCAGCATGGCCACGTCGAACATCATCTCGGTGATCCCGAGCTTCATGAGGGACGACGCAGTCGACGCGACCGGTCCCTGGGTCTGGGCGACGGCCTTGTACGCGATGCCCCGCGACATCAGCTGCGCGAGCTGCTGCCGGCGCGATTCGTCCAGGCCGCGGCCGCGGCCCAGCGCCGCCATCTGGTCGATCCTGCGCTCGAGCCCGATGATGCTGGCCCCGATGTGGCCGCGTTCGTTGGTCAGCACCGCCATGCCCACGCCCCAGCCGCCGTGCAGCGGGCCGATCAGCGAGTCCGCCGGCAGTTCGACATCCGTGAAGAAGACCTCGTCGAACTCGGCCTCACCGGTCATCTGGCGAAGGGGTCTCACTTCGATGCCCGGGAGGTCCATCGGGCAGAGAAAGAAGGAGATGCCCTCGTGCTTCGGCGCATCGGGGTTGGTGCGCGCCATCAGGATGCCCCAGTTGCTGCACCGGCCGCCGCTGCACCACACCTTCTGTCCGTTCACCACGAAACGGTCACCGTCCCGCTCTGCGCGTGTGGAGAGGGAGCCCAGGTCGCTGCCTGCACCCGGCTCGCTGAACAGCTGGCACCACACATGCTCGGCGGAGAGCGTGGCGCGCAGGTGACGCTCCTTCTGTGCGTCGTCCCCGAACGCCATGACCGCGCCGCCGGCGAGGACGAGACCGACCATGTTCAGAACGGGCGGGACGCCAGCCTTCGCGCACTCCTCCACCCACACGCCGTGGTGGGCAGGGCTGAGGCCGCGGCCGCCGTGGTCGGCCGGCCAGTGCAAACCGGCGAATCCCGCCTCGTAGATGCGCCTCTGCCATGCGACACCCTCGTCGACGAGATCGGGAGGGCATATCGCGCCGTAGTCGCGCGGTGCGTGCTGCCTGTTGTCGGCGAGCCAGTCGGCGACCTGCCCGCGGAACGTCTCGAGACCGTCGGCACCCATGTGGTTCACGGTAGTCGCCCCCGAATACTGTGACGCCATGGAGGACCTGCTGCCGGGCGATGACGACCCGCGGCGCCTCGCGGTCCGCGCGTGGCTCGCCGTCCATCCGTCCGCCTCCGCGCGTGACCTCGCCGAGTCCGGGTACGTCGCGCCCCATTGGCCCGAGCCGTGGGGACTCGGTGCCGACCCGGTGCACCAGCTGATCATCGACGACGAGTTCGCCCGCGCCGGGGTGAAGCGCCCGTCGAACCAGATCGGAATCGGCTGGGCGGCACCGACGATCATCCACGCGGGAACTGACGAACAGAAGGAGAGGTACGTGCTGCCCGCCCTCGCGGGCGAGGAGATCTGGTGCCAGTTGTTCAGCGAGCCCGGAGCCGGCAGCGACCTCGCCAGCCTGGGGACGAGGGCGGTCCGTGACGGCGACGAGTGGGTGGTGAACGGGCAGAAGATCTGGACCACCGGTGCGCACTACTCGAGGTTCGGGATCCTCATCGCGCGCACTGACCCAGCGGCCCCGAAGCACAGGGGCATCACCTATTTCATCTGCCCCATGGACCTCCCCGGCATCGAGGTGCGCAACATCCGCAACATCGCCGGTGCGGACAGTTTCAACGAGGTGTTCTTCACCGACGTCCGCATCCCGCACGCGAACGTCGTCGGCGAAGTGAACGACGGCTGGAGGCTGGCCAAGGTCACGCTGGGGAACGAGCGCGTGTCGCTGTCGTCGTCCGGAGTCCTGTGGGGCGCCGGTCCCACGGCCGCTGACATCGTGGACGAGGCGCGGAGGGCCGGCGTGGGCGACGCGGTGATGCGCCAGAGGATCGCGGCGATCTGGTCGGAGCACGTGATCCTCGACATCATCAGGCTGCGCACGCTCACAGCCCGTCTGCGCGGCGAGCAGCCCGGCCCGGAGGCCAGCATCCGCAAGATCATGGCGGACGAGCACGGCCAGCGGGCCATGGAGATCGCCCGTGACCTCATCGGTGCGGACGCGATGCTCGTCGGGACGCGCGAGGGTGAGAAGACCCTCCGGTCCCGCAGCTGGTACAGCGGGTACATGTTCTCGCGGGCCCTCACCATCGGGGGCGGCACCGGTGAGGTGCAGCGCAACATCCTGGGCGAGAGGGTGCTGGGGCTGCCCGCCGAGCCGGACGAATCGACGGGACGACCGTGGTCGGTCACAATGAGGAACATCGCGAAGGGGACACGCTGACATGACTTCAACCACACGACCGGATGTCGACCTGCTCGATCCCGAGCTCTACCGCTCGAACCCCCACGACGTGTGGACGTGGATGCGGCACAACGAGCCCGTCTTCCGTGACGAGAAGAACGGCCTCTGGGCAGTCACCCGGCATGCCGACGTGATGGACGTGGAGCGCAGGTCGACCGTGTTCAACTCGGGAGGCAGCTACCGGGCGGTTCCCGAGCCGTCGGAGTCGAACATGATCGCCCAGGACGACCCGCGCCACCGCCAGCAGCGCATGCTCGTGCAGGGGGAACTGACGCGCGCCGCGGTCGCGCGCCGCGGCCCGGAGATCGACGCACTCGTGCGCGAGCTGGTCGGTGAGTGCCTCGAGGCGGGCACCTTCGATGTGGTTCCCGCGATCGCCGCCCAGGTCGCCGCCCGTCTCACCACTAGGTTGCTCGGGTTCCCCGAGGAGATGTGGCCTGACCTGAAGTCGTGGAGCGAGCGTCTCATGCAGACGGACATGAGGCACCGTGACGAGGCGATTGGCAACGCCTTCTACGACGCGAACCGCGAGTTTCTCGCGGCGATGCAGCCGATCATGGCGGAGCGTTCCGGGTGCCCAATGCATGACTTCATGTCGATCTGGGCGCACGCCGAGATCGACGGGGAGAAGCTGCCGCCCGCGTCGGTGTTCCACGAGGTCGGCCTCTTCATCGCGGGCGGGGCGGAGACCACCCGCACCGCCATCGCGCACGGGCTGCGCGAGTTCTGCGACCACCCCGGCCAGTGGGATGCGATGGCGGGCGACCCCGCACTCGTCGACGGGGCGGTGGAGGAGGTGCTGCGGTGGGTCACTCCGCTGAACAATTTCTTCCGCACGGTCCGCACGGACGACATGATCGGCGATCAACCGGTGCGCGCAGGGGACAGGGTCATCATGCTGTACCCGTCGGCCAACCGTGACGAGTCGGTGTTCGCCGATCCGTTCGCGTTCGACATCCGCCGTTCACCGAACCCGCATCTCTCCTTCGGGTTCGGCACGCACCTCTGCATCGGGGCGAACCTCGCACGTGCCGTGCTCAAGTCTGTTTTCGCCGAGATGTCCTCGCGGATCGCAACGCTCACCCCGGTGAGCGAGCCCGATGTGGAGGCGAACATCTTCGCCCGCGCGGTGAAGTCCTTCACTCTCTCCGTCACGCCGCGTTAACCCGACCAGTTGGGTCGGCAATGCGTCGCGGAATAACTTTCGCGGGCACGGGGTTAGCCTCATTCGCATGCGGAAGAACGTTGCCGTCGTACTCGTCGGGCTCTCCCTGGTCCTGACGGCCTGTTCGGGGGATTCGTCCACGCCCGCCGACAGTGTGTCCCAGCCCTCCGAGCAACCCGCAGGTTTCGACGGCGACACGTCCACCAGCGACGAAGCGACTGCCACGTGCAAGAGCGGCGCGCCCCGTGAGGGTGACACCCTGAAAGTCGTCACGTCCGTGTCCCCGCTCACCAGCCTGGCCGGCACCCTTGCCGCGGGAACGGGGATAGAGGTGACAGGGCTCGTCCCCGAGGGGACCAACTCGCACACCTTCGAGCCGCCGCCCTCTGTTGCCAAGGAACTTGCCGAGGCCGACCTCGTCGTGGTGAACGGTCTGGGACTGGAGGACCCCATCATGGAGATGGCGGCAGCCAACATGAAGGACGGTGCCGTGCTGTGCGAGGTCGGCACTGCCGTCATCCTCCGCAGCGAGTGGATCTTCGACTTCTCCTTCCCCCAGGAGGCCGGTCGGCCCAATCCGCACGCATGGACCAACCCACCGTCGGTGCTCAGCTACCTCACCGTCATCCGTGATGCGATGACCCAGATGCTCCCCTCCACGATCCAGGTGGTGGACGAGAACTACGTCAAGGTCTCGAAGCTCATAAACGATCTCGACGCCGCCATGATCGCGGCAACCGACACCGTCCCGGTGCGGAACAGGAAGCTGCTGACGTACCACGACTCCTTCCCCTACACCGCCCGCCGCTACGGCTACGAGATCATCGGCGCCATCCAGCCGCAGTCGTTCTCCGATCCCACCCCGGCCGACGTCGCGTCGTTGATCAAGCAGGTGAAGGACGAGCAAGTGCCTGCGGTGTTCGGGAGCGAGGTGTTCCCGTCGCCGGTGCTCGAGCAGATCGGCAAGGAGGCCGGTGTGCGCTACGTCGACACACTGCGCGACGATGACCTGCCCGGTGAGGTAGACGACCCCGAGCACTCGTGGGGAGGCCTCATGAGGTACGACTTCGTCACGATCGTCGAGGCGCTCGGCGGCGACGCATCGGCACTGAAGGCGGTCGAGGTTGATCTCGGCATCAAGGACAAGGCGTACTACCCGCAATGATCCCGCAGGCCGTCATCCGGTGCACGCACATGTCGTGCGCGTACGGTTCCTCCGTCGCGGTCAGCGACGTGGATCTCGAGGTGCGCCGGGGTGACTTCGTGGGCATCGTGGGGCCGAGCGGCTCCGGCAAGACGACTCTCCTGAAGGCGGTTGTCGGTGCGGTGCGCCCGGCCCACGGCTCCATCGAGGTCAGCGAGGGTGTGCGGCTCGCGTACGTCCCGCAGGTGGAGAGCGTCGACTGGAACTTCCCGGTGACCGTGCTGGAGGTCATCACGATGACCCGCACCAAGGGCCGGCGCTGGCCGCGGATCTCGCGTGCCGAACGCGAGGACGCCCTCGACGTTCTTTCGCGGCTCGGTCTGGGCGGGCTGCACGACCGTCACATCAGGGAACTGTCCGGGGGCCAGCAGCAGCGCGTGTTCATCGCCAGGGCCATGTTCCACCGGCCGGACGTGCTCGTCCTCGACGAGCCCACCTCGGGTGTCGACGTGCGCACGCGCCACGAGGTGCTGCACCTACTGGCCGAGCTGCACGCCCAGGGTGTCACCATCGTTCTCACCACCCACGACCTCAACGGTCTCGCCGCGCACCTCCCGCGGATCGTGTGCATGAACCGCACCGTCATCGCCGACGGGTCGCCGACCGAGGTGCTGAACCCCGCGGTGCTCGAGCAGACCTACGGCGCACCGATGGAGGTCCTCCAGCACGGGGGCATGCCCGTCGTCCTCGACTCGGGCGCACCGCACGTGCCGAGCCCCGTCCGGGTTCCCTGACGTGGGGATGATCGCCGCGGGCATCCTCGAGCCCTACCAGTTCGAGTTCTTCCGCAACGGTGTCGTGGTGGCGACGCTCGCGGGCGCGCTGTGCGGGATTCTCGGTGTCTTCGTCGTGCTGCGGGGGATGAGCTACATCGGGCACGGTCTGTCGCACGCCGTGTTCGGCGGCGCGGCCGCGTCGGCCGTGGTCGGGCTGAACTTCTTCGTCGGCGCGGGCATCTGGGGGATCACCTCCGGCGTGCTCATCGGGCGCATCGCCCGCCGCCGGATCATCGGTGCCGACGCCGCCATCGGTGTCGTCACCACGGCGTCGTTCGCCGTCGGTCTCGCGTTGCTGAACCGTTACGGGCAGGCCCAGAAGAGCATCGAGGCGGTGCTGTTCGGCAGCGTCCTCGGGGTCCGCACCTCCGACATCGTCGCGGTGGCGGTCGTCTTCGTGCTCGTGCTGCTCGTCGTCACCATGTGGTACCGGACCCTCCTGTTCGCCACGTTCGACCCGGAGGTCGCCGACGTCACGGGTGTCAGCGTGCAGAAGGTCGAGGCGGCCCTCATGGTCATGCTCTCGCTCACGATCCTCGTCACCATGCGCGTCATCGGCACCCTCCTGATCTCGGCGATGCTCGTCATCCCGGCGTCGGTCGCACGGATGCTGACGAACTCGTTCGCGCGGATGCTGTGGATCGCGCCCGCCGTGGGTGCGGTCTCCGCGTTCGTCGGGATGAACCTGTCGTACTACCTCGACACCTCCTCCAGCGCCACCATCATCCTCGTGTCGGCGGCGGTGTTCGTGGTTTCCTACGCGGTCACCGGCTTCCGCGGTCGCGCGAGGATCGGGTCGCTCCACCACGTGTGAGCACGGGGCGGGGGATCAGTCCCGCAGGCCCCATTCCGCCCCGGACGGGGTGTCCCGCACCTCCACCCCGAGCGCATCGAACGCATCGCGGATGACGTCGCTGAGGTCGTAGCGCTTCTCGGCGCGCACGGTCGCCCGCACGGCGAGCATGGCCTCCACGTAGGGGCCGACCACCTCGCGCCTGTCCTGCACGCCGCCGACCGCGGCGTCGCCGAGGGCGCTGATCATCGCCCGCAGTTCGGCGCGCGCACGGGTGAGTGTCTCCTGGTCGTCGGCCTCGTCGACGATCGACTGCTCGAGCGCGAGTGCCGCTCGCACCGCACCCTCGGCGTCTCGTGACGAGAGGGCCGCACGGAAGGCGGCGGAATGCACCGCCGACCGGCCTGCCAGACCGTCAGCAGGCTCGTGGTCATTCGTGCCCGCATCGGCCACGGACCCGACAGCCGGTCTGTCGGTGGTGTGGGAGACGGCCCCGGCAGTGACACCGCCGGTGCCCGCGGTGCGCAGCGTCTCGAGGGGGATGACGGAGCCGGTGGGGAACACCGACGACTTGCCCCTCACGCGCAGGGTGACCGCACCGTTCCCCACCACACTCGCCTCGCCCGAGTCGAGATCGATCACGAGACCGGTGTGCTCGTCGATTCCCAGCACGTAGTGCCCGTCGGGCAGTTCGCTCTCCAGGCGGACGAGCCGGGTCTCGCCGAGATAACAGAACCTCGTGTCGTGGTTGCCGCCCTCGGCATTGTCGAAATGGGGAATGACCGCCGCGTTGATCCCGATGGTGCCGAGGAGGTCGAGCCCGGCCTCCCACCTGGGTTCCTCGCCGACCTTGTAGATCTCGTACACCGGGACGGTGTGCGACCCGAGCGTGAGCGCGGCGGCGGACGCGAACGTGACGATGCCGCCGTCGCGGAGTTTCGCCTCGAGCATCTCGCGCAGGGGCGTGTCCCTCCACTGCCGCAGTGCGTACGTGGGCGAGCCGGGGCCGGCAAAGACGTAGGCGGAGTCGTTCACCAGGCGCAGTCCGCGCTCGACCGCGACCGGGTCGGCACCATCGCCGCCGAGGCGCAGCAGGCCGGCGACGGAGATGTCGATGTTCACGCTCTTGCGGAAGTAGGCGACGGCACGTTCGGCCAGTTCGCCCGAGTTCTCCTGGAAGCCGTAGGGCGTGTCGATGACAGCGGCGCGCACCGGTTTGCCGAGCCGTGCCACGAGCGACCTGTGCGTGCTGACCATGGTGGGGGCCGTCTCCCCGCTGCCCATGATGGCGAGGACGCGCGGCATCGTCATGAGAAGAATCCTCCCACGATTGCGCCGTGCACCACGTCGGCGAACCGCGCGGGGTGCTGCGCATGCAGGTCGTGGTCGGCGGGCTCGAACCACTCCACCCTGCACCTGCGGATCGTCTCGAGGGCGTGCGCATGAGAGGCACGCTTTGCCCTCGTCATCTCGTCGTCGGCCTTGGACGCGGGGGTGAAGAGGACGGGAACGTCGATCAGCGGGAAGAGCGCGGCGGGCGAGTGCTCCCACAGGCCCCGCAGCACGGTGATGTGGCGCTCGAACGTGAGCCACGGCGCGATCGTGCCGTCGGGGAAGTGCTCCATGTTGGCCATCGTCCCGTCGATCGCCTCGTCACTCCAGTCCCTGTGCGCGCCGCGCACGAACCCGCGCAACCGCGAGGCTTCCATGCCGGCGAGCCGCGGAGGTGCGAGAGCCCGTTCGCACTCCCTCCAGTCGGGGAAGGCGCGCTTCAGTTCGATGGTCCCGCCGTCGACGGCCACCACACCGCGCACGGAGTCACCGTGCCTCGCGGCGATCTCCACCACGATGTTGCCGCCCCATGACTGACCGATCACGAGCGGTCTCTGCCACGGAGCGTTCCCCGAGGCGAGCCGGCCGATGATGTCCACCACGTCCTGTGCGACCTCGGGCACCGAGTACCCGTGGTCGGGTTTGTCGCTGAGCCCGTGCCCTCGCAGGTCGAGGGCAACCACGTCATGGCCATGGGCCGCAAGGTGACGTGCCGCCCCGTCCCACAGGCGGCAGTTCGACGCGAGACCATGGACGAGCAGGATCGGGGTGCCGCCGCCCGACGCGGGCGATCCGTGGTGGACGGCCCGGAGGACCGTGCCGTCGCGCACCGGGAGCCAGAGTTCTGCGGTGGTCACGGCACCAGTCTCGCAGTGGATGCCCCGAATCGTGCGGGGGGAGCCCCCGGTCCTAGGGTTTGGGGAACACCGAAAGGGGACGTTCGTGAAACTGTCAATGGGGATCAACTACGCCGGTGGCTTCAAGGAGGCCGTCGACCGTGTCGTCGCGCTCGAGAAGGCCGGTCTCGACCAGGTCTGGGTCGCCGAGGCGTACAGCTTCGACGCCATCTCCCAGGTGGGCTACCTCGCCGCCAAGACGAGCCGCGTGGAGATCGGCACCGGGATCGTGAACGTGTACTCCCGCTCCGCGGCACTGATGGCCATGACGGCAGCGGGTTGCGACTACGTGAGCGACGGTCGCTTCATCCTCGGTCTCGGTGCATCCGGCCCGCAGGTCATCGAGGGCTTCCACGGCATCCCCTACGAGAAGCCGATGCAGCGCATCAAGGAGTACATCGAGGTCTGCCGCAAGGTGTGGGCCCGCGAGGAAGCGC
>Ga0075471_10001848_pt1 | contig 13997 bp, 9 predicted proteins | sample DEB19_08_DNA_2_FD_74787 | JGI IMG/M metagenome (GOLD analysis project Ga0075471, IMG submission 74787) | Aqueous microbial communities from the Delaware River and Bay under freshwater to marine salinity gradient to study organic matter... | ecosystem: Environmental > Aquatic > Marine > Coastal ... | reverse complement strand
CCCCCCGCTCGACATCGTGGTGGTGTCGGGGCTGCCTCGGTCGGGCACGTCACTCATGATGCAGATCCTGCGGGCCGGCGGCGTTGAGGTGCTCGCTGACGGCATCCGCGCCGCCGACGACAGCAACCCCGAGGGGTATTGGGAATACGAGGCCATCAAGCGGCTTCCATCGGATCCCGACGTGCTGAACGCGGCCGACGGCAAGGCGGTGAAGGTGATCACGACGCTCATCCCGTCGCTTCCCCGACGGCATCGCTACACCGTGATCGGCATGGTGCGGCCCATCGAGCAGGTGGTCGACTCCCAGCGGGCCATGCTGGCCCGCAACGGCATCACCCCACGGGTCGAACGTGATGCCCTGATTCGGATGCAGACGGAGCACAGCCGTCGGGTGCGGGAGATGCTCGGGGCTGCCGACGGCGTGCGGTATCTGGAGGTGTCGTTTCCGGATCTCGTGGCCGACCCGTGGCCCGTGCTTCGCAAGGTGGAATCGCTGCTGCCCGGCCGCTTTCGGGCGGCACCCGAGGTGGCGGCCTGCGTGCGAAGCGATCTCCATCGGGAACGCGGCTAGCCCGCATCTCGGTGCCGACTCGGCGGCGGCATACGTCTCGTCGGTGCGGGCCGCAGCGTCTCCAGGCTGCTCGGGCGTTCGCCGATCCCCGCAACTCCGCGATCCAGGATGCCACGAAGGCGATCTGCATGTGTGAGATGCGGCCTCACGCGGTGGCTGCCTCGTGCGTCGGCGGCTCGTGGGACGTATGGTGGAGGAATGACGTCGACCCTGCCGATACCCCGTCTGCTCGATCCCACCGTCTACCCCCATCCCACGCAAAACATCCGCGTGGTGGAAACGCACATCTCGTGGGTGATCCTCACGGGCCCCTTCGCCTACAAGCTCAAGAAGCCCGTGCGGTTGGGCTTCGTCCACTACAGCACGCTCGAGCAGCGACGACGATCGTGCGAGGGGGAGGTGCGCGTGAGCAGTCGGTTCGCCCCCGACCTGGCGATGACGGTAGTGCGGATCACGGGGAGCGTCGACGAGCCCCGGGTCGGCGGCGAGGGCGAGGCGATCGAGTGGGGGGTGAGGCTCGTGCAGTTTGACGAAAACGATCAGCTCGACAGGCGGTGCGGGCAGAATCGTCTCGCGCCCGCCGACTGCCGTGCCCTCGGCGAGGCGATCGCGGCCATCGAAGAGCGCCTGCCGCGAGCCCTGCCGAGCGCCCAATTTGGAACGGCCGAGTCGGTGCTCGAGGCCGCGGCCGTGAACCTCGCCACGCTCCGCGACGGTTTTCCCGACCTTGCCGGCCGCGTGCATCGACTCGAGCAGGCGCTCCAGGCGAGGCTCACGCGGGCCGCGCCGACGCTCGTGGCCCGGAAGGCCGCGGGCCGGGTGCGGGAATGTCATGGCGACCTGCACCTTGCCAACATCGTGCTGCACGACGGCCGCATGACGCCATTCGATGCGATCGAGTTTTCTGACAATCTCCGATGGATCGACGTGGCCAACGATATCGCGTTCCTCACGATGGATCTGGAGTCGCGGGGCCGGTCCGATCTGGCGGCGCAGGTGGTGAGCAGTTGGGTGGAGGCCGCCGACGACCATGCGGCCCTCGCGGTCATTCCAACCTACGAACTCTATCGGGCGATCGTGAGGGCCTCGATCGCCGCGATCCGCAACGGCGAAGACAGTGCCCCCGCGCGTGCCGAAGCCCTCCGCTACCTCGACCTCGCCGACCGGCTTGCCCTCCGCGATCAGCCGGTGATGGTGGCCACCTGCGGCGTGTCGGGAAGCGGGAAGTCGATCGTGTCGGGAGAACTCGTCGGGGCGATTCGCGGCATCCGGATTCGAAGCGACGTGGAACGAAAACGGCTTGCGGGCCTGAGGCCGATGGAGCGGCCACACGACACCCGGCCTTCTGCGGCGATCTACGACGACGCATCTTCCCGTCGCGTCTACGGGCGGCTGCGGGATCTCGCCGGCGGCATCCTCGACAGCGGATGGAGCGTGGTGGTCGATGCCGCATGCGGGCAGCGATGGCAGCGGTCGATGCTGGCCGAGGTGGCGGCTTCGCGGGGTGTGCCGATCGTGTGGGTGCGGTTTGAGCTGCCGGCCGAGACGGTGCTGGCTCGTGTGGCCGCGCGGCAGTCCCGCGGTGACGATCCCTCCGACGCGACGGTGGAGGTGGTTCGGCGGCAGCTCGAGACCTTCGAGCCGATCGGTGCCGACGAGCGGGCCGACGCGGTCGTTCGGGTGACCGCCGCCGACGATCCCGACCGCATCGTCGCCCGGGTGGCGAAGGAAGCGGCCCGCGTGGCGCCGACCGGGCCCTCCGCCTCCGGCCAGGTCTGATCGCGGCATTGGCACCGGTTGCCACGCGGTGGATGCGCGTTCACGTCACGTTCGCCGTGCCGTTGGGGTATCGTGTCTGACGAGATTCAGACCACATGGGAGACGACACATGGCCGACGAGACGACGGCAGCGGGCGGTGCCACGCGACGGGGGTTTCTCAAGGGCGGCCTTACGGCCGCCGCAGCCGCCTCCGGCGGCTTCATCCCGACGTTCGCCTGGACGCAGCCGGCCTTTGCCAACCGCGCCGCCAACGATCGTCCTCGGATCGGCTGCATCGGCACCGGCTCCATGGGCACCGGCGACGCGCATGACCACGCCCGCTTCGGCGACATCGTGGCCGTATGCGACGTCGACAACCGCCACGCCGAGCGATGCCGCAACGACGAGAAGGCGGGCAAAGGGCGGGCCGACGCCTACCGCGACTATCGCCGGGTGCTCGACCGCGACGACATCGACGTGGTGAGCATCGTCACCCCCGACCACTGGCACGTGAAGATCGCGATCGAGGCCCTCCAGGCTGGCAAGCACGTCTTCTGCCAGAAGCCGCTGTCGCTCACCCTCGAGGAGAATCGGCTGGCGCGGGCTGCGGCGGAGAAGTTTCCTCACCTGCAGTTCTTCATCGGCACGCAGCAGCGGAGCCAGCGGAAGCAGTTTCTCCGCGCGGTCAACATGGTGCACAAGGGCCTGCTCGGCGACATCCGGAAAGTGACGGTCGGCATCAATGGCAGCCCCACCGGCGGGCCGTTTCCCGTGGCCGAGCCCCCGAAGGAACTCGACTGGGAGATGTGGCTCGGCCAGGCGCCACGGGTCGACTATCGCGAGCGGCGGTGCCACTACGAGTTTCGCTGGTGGTATGAGTATTCCGGCGGCAAGTTCACCGACTGGGGCGCTCATCATGTTGACATCGCACAGTGGGCGCTTCGTGAGGACGCGAAGGGACGAGGGCCCGTGCGGATCGACGGCACCGACGCCTCCCATCCCGTGCCGTTCGAGCACGGGTATCCCACGGTGGACGACTGCTACAACACCTCCAACGACTTCGCGGTGAAGTGCACCTTCCCGAGCGGCGCCGAGATGACGGTGACCAGCCGCGGCGACAACGGCATCCTTTTCGAGGGGGACAAGGGTCGAATTTTCGTCAACCGCGAAAAGATCACCGGCAAGCCGATCGAGGAGGAGTGGGACAAGGATCGGTACACCGACGACGACGTGAAGACCCTTTACAAGGGCAAGCCCTTCGAGGGACACAAGCAGAATTTCTACCGCTGCATCCGCGAGGGAGGCCTTCCGGTGTCGGATGTGTTCAGCCACGTGGTGGCGATGAATACCTGCCACCTCACCGCGATCGCCGCGAGGCTCGGCCGTGCGATCGCCTGGGATCCGGCAACGGAGGCGATCGTGGGCGACGACGAGGCGGCCGCATTCATGTCGCGAAAGCCCCGGGAAGGCTACGAAGTTGCTCGGGTGTAGTCCCGACATCTGACGACGCATGTGAAAACGGTGAAGTCTTCCCCAGGGCATCAGGACGAGGCGGAGCAGCGGCAGACTCGGGCGTCGTGGCGCGGCGGATCGTGGTCGGATGCGTCGGCGGCGATGTTGTTTCGGATCAGCATCGTGTCGACGCTCGCCCTGCTCATCGCCGCCCCATGGGTGGCGCGGGCGGCGATCGCGATGCTCGGCGTCGAATCGACCACGCCGATCGAGTGGGTTCCCAAGACCTTTCAGGCGCGGCAGGCCTACGTTCGGTTCACCGGCGAGTTTGAGAGCGGCGATGTCGTCGTCGCCTCCTGGCCGGGGTGCACCATCGACGCGCCGGTGATCGAGCAGTTCATCGACAAGGCGACGGGCTCAGAGTCCCCGTGCGATGCGGCCGGCAAACGGTGGTTCGACGCGGTTGCGAGCGGTCGACAGGCGATGGAGCGCCTCACGGCGCCGCCGCTGGCGCTTCCGCACGCCATGGCGATCGAACGGTTGCAGGGCGTGGTTGTCGGGCCTGATGGTCGCCAGACCTGCGTGATCATCGGCTTCACCCCCGAGGGCTTGGCCGATCGTCGACTCGCCGTGGCCTGGATCCGCGCGACGCTCGCCGAGATGGCCTCGGTGGGCGACGACGATCTCCACCTCGCCGGCCCCGTGATCGACAACGTGGCCGTGGATGCCGCAAGCGACGAGAGCCTGCGGGTGTATGGCGGTCCTGCGGCGGTGATCGTCTTCGCCCTCACCTGGTTGGCCCTCCGATCGCTGCGGTATGCGGTGGTGGTGTTTCTCCTCGCCCTCGGCTGCGTGGGGCTGGCATTCGCCTCGCTCCAGCTCTGGGGCGACCGGATGAATCCGGTGCTGATCGTGATGCCCCTGTTGGTGCTGACGCTCGGGGTGGCCGGCGGCATCCATCTCGTGAACTATCTCGTCGCGGAGTATCGCCGGGGTCCGGCGCGGGGGGCCGCCTGGCGGGCTGTGAAGGTGGCCTTTCTTCCCTGCGGTCTTTCGGCCGGCACCACGGCGATGGGATTGGCGTCGCTGGCGGTGAGCGAGCTGGAGCCGATTCGCGTGTTTGGCTTCCACGCGGCGGTGGGAGTGATGGGCACGCTCGTGGTGCTCTTTCTCGTGCTCCCGGGCGTGTTTGCGCGGTGGCCGATCCGGAGTCGGGTGGAGGCGGGGGGAGACGAGGCCGTGGCACCCTGGGCCGAATGGATCACGAGCCACGGCGGGTTCGTCACGGCGGTCGCACTCGTTGCGATCGTGGCGACGGGGGTTGGCCTTCCCGGCATTCGCACGTCGGTGGGGATCGACACGCTCTTCACGCCCGAGAGCCGCGTGATCCGCGACTACGCCTGGCTCGAGCGCGAGATCGGCCCGCTCGTGCCGATGGAGGTGGTGGTGCGGTTTGAGGATGCGTCACCCGTTCGTTCCGCCGAGCGGCTCGACATCGTGGGCGAGATCGGGCAGGCGCTGGCGTCGCTTCCGCCCGTGGCCGGCGTGACATCGGCCTCGTTGTTCCTGCCCGAGCTGCCCGGTGCCGCGCCGATCCGTGCGACCACCCGGAAGGTGGTGATCGCCCGACGCCTCGAAGCCGCCCTCACGAGCCTCACCGACATGCGGCTCGTGCGCGACGTGGAGGGCGGTCAGCTCTGGCGGGTGACGGCGCGCACTTCGGCGCTCGCCGGCCTCGATTACGGCGATCTGCTTCAGGACGTTCGCGGTGTGGTCGAGCCGATCGTGGCCCGGCATGGTTCCGCTCGCCGCGGTGTCATGGTCGACTTCACCGGCGCGATGCCGCTCATCAACGCGATCCAGAAAACGCTTCTTCGTGATCTCTTCGTGAGCTTCGTGTCGGCCTGCGGCGTGATTTCGCTCGTGACGATGGCGGTGGAGGGGGGCATGGTGCCCGGCCTGATCGCGATTGTGCCGAACGTCTTTCCGATGATCCTGCTTTTTGGTGTGCTCGGCTGGACGCATGCGGCGCTCGACATCGGCAGCGTGATGACCGCGTCGGTGGCGCTCGGCATGGCGGTGGACGGCACCTTCCACTTCCTCACCTTTTTCCGCCACGCGCTCCCTCGCCGGGCAGGGGGCACGAGCCGCGAGGAACGCGTCTCGGCCATTCATCGCGCCTTCCACCATGCGGCGGGCGCCCTGCTTCAGACGGCGATGGTCTGCGGCCTCGGCATTCTTGCCTTCTCGGCCAGCCCCTTTGCGCCCACGCGTCGGTTCGCGTGGATGCTGTCGCTCCTCGTGTGGGCGGCGCTGGTGGGCGATCTCGTGGTGCTGCCAGCCCTTCTCACCACCCGCGCCGGCCGATGGTTTCGGCCACGGTGAACAAGGCTGAAAGAGGACGCCGCCCTCTGTCCACCCTGTCAGTCGTGCGATCGTCGTCGTGCGATTCCGAAGCAAACCGCGCCGGCGAGACCGCTGACGAGAAACGCCGGTGCCGGGAGGGCACCCGCGATCACAAATCGCCGCGTGGGCACTTCCACGCCCATCGACCCGGGGACTTCCGGTGCGATGGCGCCAGGCAACACAGGTGGGGCTGATTCCCTGCCCCCAACCACAAGGGCGAGGGCGGCCGCGACGAACACGGCCGTTCCGGCGAACGTCGTGCGCAGAAACGTCAAACCCATCACCACCGAACGGCACAGGCCGCCGGGGGCGATCGATACTTCACGAGACATATGCTGATCTCCACAGGTGCGCACGGCACCCCCGCGGAAGAGAATCTGGAGCAAACAGGACGGACCGCAGCCGCAGGGGAGCGCACGCTGGGGATCCTCATCCGTTCGACGTGAAGCCGAATGGGAGATGAACCAGATCCTGCGCATCGACTGCCCAAAGCGGGCCGTTGTTTCCAAAGAAACTCGGCGTTGGGGATGCGTGCAGGAGCGGTTCCTTTCACTACTGAAACCCACCGAAACGTCAACGAGCGACGCCGGGGGCTGATTCACTGAAATCACATCATACCAACGGGGGGATGCCGTCAAGGGCGGGGGGTGTTTTTTTCCGCCGACGATGGCGAGGGCACGCTACGGCGATTCCGATCCCGTTTTTGCCTTGATGGCCTTCACCTCGGCCGCTTCCGGGAGGGCCTTGTAGTAAGGATCGAGCGGGTAGCAGCCGCTGCGGAGGCCGTGGCGGGGGGCCGTGGTGCAGTCGGAGAAGGTGCGGCAGATCGACCCGCGGGCAAGCGGTGTTCCGGCGAGGGCATCGGCCGGCAGCGCAGGATACGACAGCACCATGCGGCCGAGCCCCACGGAATCGATCCATCCACGGGCAACGGCGGCCTGGGCCGCATGCACGAGGTAGTCCTGGAGATAGGTGTAGCCCGATCCGACGAGCGGAAGGTCGGGCACGGCCTCCTTCGCCTTTCGGGCGGCGTCGATCTGCCGCCATACGCCAACGAGCGGGTCCTCCGGCGGCGGATAGCCGTCGGACGGGGGAAACGCCGCCGGCCGCTGCACGTGGGGAACGGTGTAGGGGCTGCCCGCGGTGAGATTGACCGAGCACACGCCACGATCCCGCAGCAGCTTCAGAAGCGCGATCGGTTCGGCGAGGTCGTAGGCGAGCGGGTTCTGCTCATCCACGCCGAAGCCGCAGTCGTAGGGGAGGGCGTCGGCGAAGGGAAACGGCTCGCCATGGCCTTCGACCATGTGCCAGGGCACGACGTCGAAGAGCGACAGCCGCACGCCGATGAGCAGCCCGGGGCACTCCGCCTTCACGCGGTCGATCAGCGTGGCGAGCAGGCGGGTTCGGCCAGAGAAATCCCCACCCCAGCGGCCCGGGCGACGGCGGGCCGACAGAAACTCGTGAATCAGATAGCCGTGGCAGGCCTTGAGATCGACCATGTCGAACCCGGCGGCCGCGGCGTCCCTGGCAGCCACCACATACGCATCGATCAGCCGCTCGACGTCGTCGTCGCTCAGCACGCAGCCGGAGTCGGCGGGATCGACGCCGTGGCGGGCGTCGAGCAGCGGGTGGTGGTTGGCGATCCGCGGGATTCGGCCACTCGCCACCGGCTTGCTGAAGCGGCCGGAATGGGTGAGCTGGAGGGCCACCACCAGATCGTCGTCGCGGCCGAAGGCCCCGCGATGGGCGTCACGAACGGCGGCGAGCAGCTGCTCGAATCCGGCGCGACCGCACGCCGGCGCGCAGAGCTGATTGGGGTTGGCCCGGCCCTCGTTGAGCACGGCCACCGCCTCGCCCCCCCAGATGAGCTTGGCGCCGCTGAGGCCGAAATGCCGCCAGCGTCGCAGCAGAATCTCGGTCGGGCCCCCCTCGGGGCTGCCGTCCCAGCCCTCCATGGGATGGATGCACCAGCGATTGCCGACCGTGCGGCTGCCGAGCGTGAGCGGCGAGGCAAGGCACGAGCCCTCGGCGGCCGAAAGCGGCGCGTCGTCGAGAGGAATGGGGGCGTCGATGCTGGCGAGGTGGGCGCGGAGGTCGGCGACCGACCGGAAGCGGGCGATGCGGGGATAACTCGACATGGTGTCTCCTACGGGGCCGGGAGAGCATACGGAACTCGAGGCTCCTGTGCCCACTCAAACGCCCCCGAAGCGCTCGCGGCGGTACGCTTTCGGCGCATGATCGGGTAGAGTGCCGGCTCGATAGTATTCACGTTGCACAGAGGTGTCATGAGCCGTTCCGCCCCCATCGATCCCATGTCGCTCGTGCGGCCGCGCCGGGTCATCACCGGCATGTCGGCGATCCTGTTGCCGATGAAGGCCGATCACTCGGTCGATTGGGATGGATTCGCCGCCCACGTGGCCCGCACCGCCGCCGCCGGCATCGCCCCCGCGGTCAACATGGACACGGGCTACGTGCAGCTCATCGACGATGCGACTCGTGCCGAGGCGCTTCGCATCGCCCGTGACACCGTCGGCCCCTCGGGCCGGTTCGTGGCCGGTGCATGCGTCGTCGACGAGCCCGGGGCCGCCTTTGACGAGGCCGCCTACGGCCGCCAACTCGACATGATCCTTGCGGTCGGGGCGACGCCCGTGATCTTTCCCTCCTACGGTCTCACCGCCGGGGGCGATGCTGCCATGCTCGCGGGCTACCGAGCCCTGGCCGCGCGGGTGCCGTCGTTCATCGGCTTCGAGCTGTCCACGGCGTTCGTGCCGTGCGGCCGCATGCTCTCGATCGAGGCCTACGCCGAACTCCTGCAGATCCCCAACTGCCTCGGTGCCAAGCATTCGTCGCTCTCGCGGCGGCTCGAATGGGAGCGGCTGGCGCTGCGCGACCGGGTGCGGCCCGAGTTTCACGTGTTCACCGGGAATGATCTTGCGATCGACATGGTGCGCTACGGCAGCGATTGGCTCCTCGGGCTCTCCACGGCCTCCTCCGCCGCCTTCGCCCAGCGCGACCGGTGGTGGGCGGAGGGGGATTCCCGCTTCGACGAACTCGACGACGCCCTCCAGGCCCTCGGCGACTTCGCGTTTCGCCCGCCCGTGCCCGCCTACAAGCACACGATGGCCCAGGCGCTTCATCTGCAGGGGCTGATCGCCACCGACGAGCCCCACCCGAAAAGCCCGCGCCGCCCGGCCAGCGATCGCGAGATCGTCGCCACGATCCTCGATCGGATCAGCGCCGCCCTCCACGCCACCTGATACCACACGACAGGAGCCCCTCCATGACAGCCCCCTCCGCCCAGGCCCGGATCGCCGAACTCGGCCTCACCCTGCCCCCCGTGGGCAAGCCGGCCGGCGCCTACAAGCCGTTTCTCATCGTCGATCGGCTCGTCTACGTGTCGGGACATCTGCCGCTCGCGGCCGACGGCTCGCTCATCAAGGGGAAGGTGGGTGTCGATCTCGACGCCGACGCCGGCAAGGCGGCCGCCCGTCAGACCGGTCTTGCCATCCTCGCCACGCTCGTGGCCAGCCTCGGCAGCCTCGACCGGATCGGGCGCGTCGTGAAACTGATGGGGCTCGTGAACTGCCCCGTCGATTTCACGCAGCATCCGCATGTGATCAACGGCTGCAGCGAGTTGTTCGCCGAGGTGTGGGGGCCCGATCATGGCGTGGGCGTGCGGAGCGCCTTCGGCGCCGGCTCGTTGCCGCTCGGCGTGGCGGTTGAGATCGAGGCGGTGTTCGAACTCGCCTGAGCGACGCCATCGCTCACGAGGGCTTCGGCGCCGGCACGGCGGCGATCCAGCCTTCGAGCGTGTCGAGCGAGCGCGGCAATCCATACCGCGGCAGGCGTGACGCATGCGCTGCCTGAAGGCCGCAGATGGCGGCGTCGAGCAGGTCGCCGGCGCCGTCGGCCACCAGCCGCCGCGCGAGCCCCTCTGAGAGTTCAAGCCGCACGCCGAGCCCCGCCCGACCCGCGACGAGCCCCTCGAGAATGAGGCGCCGATGCCGCCGCCGCTCCAGGGTTTGCTTCGCCCGGGTGTCGCTCTTATACGACCGCCGGCAGACCTGTCGCGCCGTGAAGGCGGGATAGGCCTCGAGCGCGATCCGCCGGGCCGTGCCTCGGCCAGGGATGCCGTGCGCCGGAAACGCCAGGCCGGCTTCGAGCATCCGACCGATGCCCACGTGCATCATCCAGGCGACCGGCGGATTGGTCCATCGCATCGCCGGGCTCGATCCCGCCGGTCTGTCGGCCCGCCGCCAGGCAAACTTGTCGCCGTCAGGCCGGCCGGCACACCAGCGTCGAAACACCTCCCGCAAGCGTTCCCGCGGTTCACCACAGTAGAAGGACACGAATCGTCGCCAGTCGGTCGGCCAGCCTTCGTGTTCGATCAGGGAACGCGGCTGACCAAAGGGGAGATCGAAGCCGCCGAGCCAGGGCCCCGGCTCGCGGAGCAGTGCGTCGAAGCCGTCGAGCGAGTCGAGTTCATCCACGGCCTCGAGCCGGTAGTCGGCCCCATGCCGCCGATCCACGAGCAGCCCCCGCGCCACCGTGATCGGCTTGGACCGCCGTGGTGCCGAGGTGAAATCGATGCCGAGCACCAGGCGGCCATCGGCGGGAAGAAGCGGCACGATTCCGACTCCGCGGCCATCGGGCCGGTCAGCCCACGATCACCGTCGGCCGCTTCGACGGGTCGGCGATCGCGGTGTCGAGCAGATCGACCACGCGGTTGGGGATGTCGCCCTGGCCGAAGAGCACGTAGTCGAGGGCGAGCCTCAGGCTTCCTCCCTTGCTCCATCCAAAGATGATGTCGAGCGGCGCGCCCCCCTTGGCCATCTCCATCGCCACCTGCGCCACCGTGTGCGACACGCTCACCACGTCGCGGGCCACGATGATGAAACGGGTGCCCTCCTGCCGAGCCGAAATGATGGGCGAGTTTTGAAACTCGCTCACGTCGCCGTAGTGCACCTCGAGAAACACGATCGGCACGTTTTCCGGGATGCGGTGCTTGCGGCGGATCTCCGCCTCCTTGTCGGCGAGCGACCGGCTTCCGGGACGGTGGGGCACGAGCACCCGAAACGCCCCTTCGAGGAGGATGTCGGTCCAGAGCATGCGGTCGGCATCGTTGGCGAATCGAAACTCCTTGAGCCGGAGTTCGTCGCTTCGGAAAAATCGTGACGTAAACGAGATCATCATCACCGTCGTGATGAAGATCGACGCGATGTAGATGCCGTCGGGCCGCTCGTAGATATTGGCAAGCGTGGTGTAGATGAAGACGAGCGTGATCAGGCCGAAGGCCAGCCGCAGGCCGGCGAGCGACAGTTCATGCCCCGGCTCGGGCTTTTTCCGCATTTCGTGCAGGAACGACGCGATGCAGGCGCTCGTCATCAGCACGAGCACGCCAGTGGCGTAGGCGCCCCCCTGGGCCGACACGTCGGCCCGGAAGGCCATCGTCACCAGGAGATTGATCACCGTGAAGGCGATCACCAGCGGCCGGTAGGCCCCGGCCCACTCGGGCGCCATGCCGTAGCGGGGCAGGTAGCGGGGCACCATGTTGAGCAGACCGCCCATCGCCGAGGCGCCGGCAAACCACAGGATGAGGATCGTGCTCAGGTCGTAGAGCGTTCCAAAGGCGTTGCCGAAGAGCGGACAGATGGCGATCGGACTCTCCCCGTGCGCCAGGTAGGCGAGGGCGCGGTCCATGGCCTTGCCCTTGAAGATCACTTCGCCGGCCGTGTCTTTCTCGAGCCGCAGTTCCTCCGCAGGGATGAGCGTGTCGGTGCCGGTCACCAGCGATGACCCGATCAGGAAAAACGACATGATCACCGCGGCCACGAGCATCATGCGCCGGGTGTTGGCGACCCGGGCTGTCTGATCGTCGGGCCGCTCTTCCGTGCCTCGCACCATGTGGATGTGGAGCACGCCCGTCTCGAACCCCGACAGGCCGAGTGCGAGCTTGGGAAACATCAGCACCGCGATGCCCACCATCACCCAGGGGCCTGTGCCCGAGAGCGGGGCGTGCTCGATGTGGTAGTGGCCGGCCGAGATCTCGGCAAACCAGTGCTGAAGCAGGGCGGGGTGCGTGACGAGGTGGAACACGCTCGCCGCGATCACCACGAACGACAGCCCGAGGAAGGCGATGACGAGCACCGTCGCCATCCCCACGACCTCCCCGTAGCCCTTCAGAAACATCGCCCCGAGCATCACCAGCAGAAACACGGTCGTGCCCATCTGCCCCTGGAGCCAGAGAGGCACGTGCTGCTCGTAGAGAGGATTGGAGATGAGATGGGCGGCGGCGTCGGCGGCGGAGAGGGTTTTCGTGATCACGAAGTCGGTCGCCGCGAACCCGATCAGCACGAGGACCACGAGTTTTGCGCCCCAGCCGCTGAACATCCGCTCGATCATCCCGATCGATCCGACCCCGTCGGGCGTCTCGCCGGCCACGTGGCTGTAGACGGGAAGGGCGCCAAACAGCGTCACGAGCACGAGCACGAGCGTCGCCAGCGGGGCGAGCGTGCCGGCCCCCTCGAAGGCGATCGAGGGCTGGTAGCCGAGGGTGCTGAAGTAGTCGACGCCGCACAGGCACATGATCAGCGGCCACGCGTAGTGGCGGTGATCATGGTGAGAGTGGCTCAAGGACCGCTCCTGGGGCGGGGGGAGGACGAAGGCGGCAGTATCCAAAAACGGGGAAATCCGTGCAACTCGCCGCCAAGGCATCATACTGGGGGCGGCGTTTTTGAGCTGTCCCGTTTCGAGGTCGTTGGTCATGCACGCATCCATCGCCGGTCGAGCCGGAGCCGTGGCGTTGCTCGGCATCGCGTGCCTCGTGATCACCGATGGTGTGGTTCGAGGCGGTGCGCCGGCCGTGCTCGACCTTCCCGGCGGGGGTGTGCTGCCGGGCGACCTGGGGGCGACGTCGGCTGCCGGGCCGGAGGGGCTCGCGGCCATCCCGTGGCGATCCGAAGTGTTCGCGGCGCCGCTCGAGTTTCGTTTGGATGAGATCGTGGGTGTGCGGTTGCTCGAGACAGACACGGCCTCACCAGCCGCGGCGTTTCGGTTTCAACTGCGAGGAGGCGACCTTCTCGATGGCGAACTCGTCGGCATCGACGCCGAGCATGTGCGCCTGACCCCGCGCGGAAGCGATCGCGTGGTGCGGGTTCGACGCGATCGTGTCGAAGCGGTGATGCGCGTCGGGAGTCGTGTGGCCGGCACCTATGTCGGGCCCGGTGGCCTCGCCGGGTGGGCACATGCGCCGAAGAATGTCTGGCGATCGGAGGCCGGTCGCATCACGGCCGCGCAGCCCGGCACGGCTTCGATCGACGTGGCGGCTCCGGTGCGGGCCGTGTACGACATGGTGGTGTCGTGGCGGCATCCGCCCGACCTGCGGATCGCCTGCAACGCGGCGGCCAAGGAGGAGGACGACGGCTTCTGGGTGGAACTGCTCCGCCTCGTGGATGGGTCGTCGGAGGCCGCCATCGTGCGCCGCAGCCGTCAGACGGCGGCACTCGAACCGCTCGCCATCGGCGACGGCTCCGCATCCTCACTGCGGCTCGTGGTGTTTGTCGATCAGGCGAAGGGTCGGCTTGCGGCGTTTTCGGTCGTCGGCGGCATCGTGGGCCCGGTTTCCAGCGTGACGCTGCCCCAGGCCACCGAGCCGACCGGTCGCTTCCGCCTCACGCTCGGGTCGGGCGACGTGTGCCTGGAGAGCCTGCGGGTGGGGCCCTGGACCGCCGACGAGCCCGTGCTCACCGAGCGCGACACCGCCAGCGTGGTGGCGAAAGACGGCCGACGAATCGATGCCGCGATCACGGC
>Ga0075471_10001847_pt1 | contig 13997 bp, 18 predicted proteins | sample DEB19_08_DNA_2_FD_74787 | JGI IMG/M metagenome (GOLD analysis project Ga0075471, IMG submission 74787) | Aqueous microbial communities from the Delaware River and Bay under freshwater to marine salinity gradient to study organic matter... | ecosystem: Environmental > Aquatic > Marine > Coastal ... | reverse complement strand
GGGATAGCGGTTGAGGTTCTCGGTGGTCGCCGGATCCGTCAAACAGAAACCGGGCAGCGGACCGTGCACGGTTTCGTTACTGGCCAGCTTGATGGCACCCGGGACGGTGCGGCCGGGGGTATAGGCCGGCAGGTCGGCCATCAAGGGGCGTAGGCGGGCGGTCACGGGGGAGAGTCTAGGGGCGCACCCGAGCTGCTCAGGACTTGCTTTGCCATCCGCCATCAGGGCTGTGTACGCTCATCGACGGTTCAGGAGGCGTGCCAGAGCGGCCGAATGGGACTCACTGCTAATGAGTTGTCCCCCTTAAAGGGGACCGGAGGTTCAAATCCTCTCGCCTCCGCCGCGGTCGGATTCTCGGCCACGCACAACTGAATGAAGGCGCCCGTAGCTCAACGGATAGAGCATCTGACTACGGATCAGAAGGTTAGGGGTTCGAATCCCTTCGGGCGCACTCTCTACCAGCGACAACGTCTCAATTCGTGAGGCGGAAGTCTCGGGAATCCGTCACTCTCCCGGCTCTGCCTCCCGGTGAACGGCCCGGCGACGACACCAGCGTTTCTTCCGCGATCAATGCGAAGCAAAGTCGGGATTGGTGCGTTGCTGATCCGGGACGCGACCGTTATCCGTTGCTGCTCGTGGTGAATCGGCATTTGTGTGACGGTCGTTGATGTGTCGCCGAGTGAAATGACGAAGACCGACAGCCGTCTGGCCGCACGCTGTGCGGCGGTCGCTTCGCTGGGCGCGGCGGTGATCCATTTCGCCGTGACGCCGATGCACTGGCGGGATTGGTTGCCGTCGGGGTTGTTCTTCGCCGCACTCGCGATCTTCCAACTGCTGTGGGCAGTGGTCGCTTGGTTGCGGCCGGGCGCCCGGGTGCTCGCGGCGGGGATGACGGTCAACGCGGGCGCGGCCGCATTGTGGGTCACGTCCTGCATCACGGGACCGCCTGTCGGGCCGTCCGCCGGTCAGCCTGAAGCAGTCGGGGCCGCGGGCATCAGTGTGCTGTTGTTGCAGTGTTACGTCGTCATGGGTGCCGGGTGGTCGTTGTCGCGGAAGCATCAGCCAGAACAGGTCTCCGGTTTCGGGAGGGCGCTTGTGCTGATGGGTGCCAACACCCTGATCGCGGGCGCCGTGACGGTGGGTCTGGCGGCCAGCCTGCAGGGTCAGCAGCACCATCACCACGGAGTCGCGACCGAGGCGCAAGGCGAGCATCACGCCACGCATGAAGCGCACATGGACGGCGGCACGCACATCGGGGAGACGAAGCGGCCGCCCGGGCCGACACCGGAGGCTGGGCTTCCGGTTACCGATATGGCACTCGATACCGAAGGTGACCACAACCCTGCCGACGCCGTCGCTCCGCCGGCCGGTGGGGCGGGGCGGCCGACTCCGGCCGCGGTGGCGCCCGCCGCTCAGCCGGCGCCGGTCCAACCGCAGCAGCCAGCGGCGGATTCAAACCATGGCGAAGCTGACGGTCACCAACACCATCACGACGATTGACGACCGCCGCCTGGCTCCCGGCACCTAGTGGTGTCCGCTGTGCGGATCAGGTGGGCTTGCCTGGTTGGGCGGAGCCGCGGGCGTTGGAATGTCCAGCGTTCCGACGTCTGCCGACCCCGCGGCCGGCGGTCGCGGCGAGTAGCTGATGCCGCTGGGTTGAGTGCCCACGGGGATGGGGGCCATCGCCGTCAGGGTTGACAGGTCCACGGCGGTGACGGTGTTGTCGTAGCTGTTGGTCACCCAGGCCCAGTCACCGGAGGCGTCGATCACGACGCCGTGTGGACCGGCGCCGGTGGTGACGTTCCCGCGGGTGGTCATCGCTTTGGTGTCGATGATCGAGAGGGTGTGGCCTTGCGCATCCTGCTTGCCCTGGTCGGCGGAGACCACCTCCGTCTCGTCGGGGGTGAGGTAGAGCTGTACGGGCGCTGCGGGCACAGCTGCGCTACCGACTACTTTTCGTTGTGCCAGATCGACTTTCACGATGCTGGGGGGATCGCTGATCCCGGTGTAGGCGTATTTGCCGTCAGCGCTCACCGCGACTTGTGCGGGACTGGTGCCGACGGGGACGGCTCCCACGTACGCGTCAGTGGCCGGGTCGATGAGGTCAAGCGCCCCGTCCATGGTGTTGGCGACCACGATCACCGATCCGTCCGCGGCCGGGCGAAGTCCGTGCGGCATGCCGTCGAGGGTGATGCGGCCGGCCGGGCGGAGGCCGGGAGCCTGGTAGACCGACACCGTGCCGTCGCCGGAGTTGGTGACGTAGACCTTGCCGTTGGGGGCTTCGATGACATGGGCGGGTTGAGCTCCGGTGGGTGCTGTTGCCGTCACCTGGTAAGTGGTGGGTGCGATCGCTACGACGAAGCCGGCGCTACTGACCGCGTACACCACTGCGCCGTCGCGGCCGACCTGAACGTTATGCGGGGCTTTGATTCCATTGAGGGTCATCTTCACCGTGTTGGTGGCGGCATCGATCACGGTGATGCTGTCGCGACCCTCATTGGCAACCCACACCGAACCTGACCGGGGGGCCGCCGAGGGCGCCGGGGTCTGTCGCGGGCTGTCCGAACAACCGCTCAGTACCGTCAGAACAACGGTGGCTGCACCGATCGTGCGTAGTCCGAATTTGAACATCAACGCCCCCTTATCCGTCGAGCGCGAGGTCTTCGGAGATTCCTTGCACGCTACGCCGGATCACTCCATCCGCATTGCAGCGTATTGCGAAGGACTCAGTGGCCGTGGTCGAAGACGATCAGGGTATGGGCCAGCGCGCCGTCGACGAAATAGGCGCGACAGTCGAAGCGATCGTGGATCGTGGTGCCGACTTCACTGGGTGCGTTGGCCACACCCGATACGTTCAGCACGCTGATGCGCGAGGCGTCGATGCCCTTAAGTTGGTCGCTGGTAGCCAGCGAGGAGAAGTCTCGGCCATCGACGTCGAGGGTGCCGGGCTGGGTTTGGACATCAGAGATCGTGGCCTTGTCGGGGGCAACCAACCGCTCGAGTACCTCGGCCTGGCAACGCTGTTGAGCCAACTGCTCGGCAGTGGGGGCCGAGTCGGTGGTCTTTCCCAGTTGCAGCGCGCCCGTGGCGACCGCGATGGCGACCATCGCCGCGCCGACCGTGATCAGCGCGGCGATCAACAGCAATGGGCGCCTGCCCGCGTGCCGGCCACCGTGTTGGTTGCTCATCGGAACCTCGCCTTCCGGGTGAATGTTGGGGCCTCCCCGACCGTTAATCCGCAGCCGGCCCGACCGCACGCTGCGAAGTAGGGCTAAGAGGAAATAGGGCTACGAGGAAGTAGGGCTATGAGGTTGTGGGGCCGAGCGTTTCGATCGCGGCGCGCAGTTTGGCGGTGACGTCGTCGGCGACCTTCTGCAGCGCAGGTTCCCCGGTGACTTGAACCAGCAGTTGCGGGTTCATCGCTTCCACCAGCACGCGGGTGTCATCGTCAGGATCGGTGCGCACCACGACGTTGCAGGGCAGCAGCAGCCCGATCTGACGGTCGATGGTCACCGCGCGGTGGGCCAGCGGGGGATTGCAGGCGCCGAGGATCAGGTAGTCCTCCATGTCCTGGTCCAGTTTGGCTTTCAGCGTGGCTTTCATGTCGATCTCGGTGAGGACCCCGAAGCCCTGGCCGGAAAGGGCTTCACGGGTACGGGCGACCGCATCGGCGAACGAGGATTGCAGCGAGGTCGAGATGGCGATGCTCATGTGCGGGTTCCTCCGCTGGCCGGGATGGGTTCTGCTTCCCCGAATCTGGCACTGCCGCAAGCAACTGGGGGCACCCGGCACCGTTCTTTATCGAATCTTCACAGAACGACTAGGACACCCCTATCGAGGCGCGCAAGGCTGGAGTCCTAACCGACGTGAAGACGACGAAAGGTATGTGTTGTGAACAAGACAAGGACTGTGGTGACCGGGGTGGCTGCGCTGGCCGCGGTAGCCGCCATCGGGGCGTGTAGCAATACCGCGACCAAGGAAGCGACGTCCTCGGCGGCCCCGTCGACGTCCCAGAGCTCCTCGGCCGCGCCGGCAGCGGCGCACAACATGGCCGATATGCACTTCGCGCAGATGATGATTCCGCATCACCAGCAGGCGATCGAGATGAGCGACATCATCCTTGCCAAGCAGGGCATCGACCCGCGTGTGGTGGACCTGGCCAAGCAGATCAAGGACGCCCAGGGCCCGGAGATCGAGACGATGCAGGGCTGGATCAGCCAGTGGGGCATGCCCGGCATGAGCGGAATGCCCGGGATGGACCACGGCGGCATGAGCGGAATGCCCGGGATGGATCACGGCGGCATGCAGGGATCGGGACCTCAGAGCGGTTCGCCCACCACCACAACCATGCCGATGCCCAGTGGGTCGATGATGCCCAGTGGGTCGATGATGCCCGGTATGGGCGGTATGGGTGACATGCCCGGTATGGGCGGCATGATGTCGCAGGCCGACATGGATGCGTTGAAGAATGCCAGCGGGGTCCAGGCCGCCAAGCTGTATCTGACCGGGATGATCACGCATCACCAGGGTGCGCTGACCATGGCCCAGGACGAGGTCAAGAACGGCCAGTTCCCCGACGCCGTGGCGATGGCCAAGTCGATCCTGGACAGCCAGCAGAAGGAGATCGACACGATGAACCAGATCCTGGGTTCGCTGTAGGAATCACGATGTCGCAGACGCAGACCTACCAGGTCCGGGGAATGACCTGCGGCCATTGTGCGGGTGCGGTGACCAACGAGCTGAAAGCGCTTGACACCGTCACCGGCGTCACCGTCGACGTTGTGCCCCAGAGTGATTCGACCGTCACCGTAACTAGTTCTGCCGGCCTGGAAACCGGGGCGGTGCGCGATGCGATCACGCGCGCCGGTTACGAACTGGTCGTCACATCCGCGGGCTGACCTTCACTCAGGGCCGCCGACTGGGGGGCCGCCGACTGGGGGGACGCCGGGATCGTGGCGGTGAAGGTGGTGCCGTGTCCGGGCCCGCGGCTGGTCACGGTGACGTGGCCGCCGTGGGCCTCGGTCAGGGCTTTGACGATAGCCAGCCCGATCCCGGACCCACCGCGCCCGCGGTCGCGGGCGTAGTCGGCGCGGTAGAACCGCTCGAAGAGGTGCGGCAGGTGTTCGGGGGCGATCCCTTCGCCGTCGTCGGCGACGGTGAACATCACCTCGGGGCCGGCGAGGGTAGCCGTCAGGGTGACATGCCCGCCGGCCGGAGTGTGGCGCAATGCGTTGTCGAGCAGGTTGCCCAGTACCTGCGTCAGCCGTTGCCGATCGGCCCACAGGCGCCCGCCGTGGGCCCGGGTGGCCAGGGCCACGTGCTTTGATGCGTAGCGGTCGGCGACGGCGGCGCCGACCGCCCCGATGAGCTCACTGATATCGACCCATTGCGGGGTGATGGCGGCGTGGGCTTCCTCGGCCTGGGCCAGGGCGGCGGCGTCGTTGGAGAACCGAACCAGCCGCCCGGTCTGCTCGCGCAGCATTGCAATGGTTTGCGGGTCAAGGGTTTTCACGCCGTCCTCGACGGCTTCGAGATAGGCCTCCAGGACCGAAACCGGGGTGCGGATCTCGTGGGCTAGGTCTCCGAAGAGTTGGCGGCGGGTGGACTCCACCGACTGAAGCCTCTCGGCCATCCGGTTGAATGCCGCCGCCAACTCGTCGAACTCCTCCCCGAGTTCCGGCGGGGCGACCCTAATGTCGTAGCGTCCCTCGGCGACTGCGGAGGCCGCCGCCGCCACCTCGGCGATGGAGCGTTGCAGCCGCCGGCTCAGGTAGGCGGTCACGACGAACGCGGTCAGCGCGGCGACGGTGATCGCGACCGCGATCGACAGCGCGGTGGCGTGCTGGTAGGCCTGCTCGGCGTGGAACTGTTCATTGGAGTCGTGAGCCACCCCGGCTTGGTGCAGGTGCTCGCGGAACAGTGGCGGCCCGACCACCGATGCCACCACCCAGGTGGTCACCCCACCGGCCAGCAATACCAGGGTCTGGGCGATCAGGAGCCGCCGGCGCACCCCCAGGCCGGTGGGCGCGGTCACTCGCCGCTGCCCATCCGGTAGCCCACACCGCGCACGGTGAACACGAACCGCGGTTCGACGGGGTCGTCGGCGAGTTTGCGGCGCAGGTGCCCGACGTGGACGTCGACCAAGTGGTCGTTGCCGACCCACGGTTCGCCCCAGACCGCGTCGATGAGCTGGCGCCGGCTCCACACCACTCCCGGCCGCGACGAGAGTGCGGCGAGGATGTCGAACTCGGTGCGGGTCAACGGGATCAGCTCACCGTCGAGGAAAACCTGACGGCTGCCGACGTCGATCGACAGCGGTCCGAATATCCGGGCCGGGGCCTCCCCGGCGGGTGCGACCAGTGCCACGGGCACCGCGCGCGGGCGGCGCAGCATCGCCCTGATCCGGGCGACCAGTTCCCGCGGGCTGAAGGGTTTGGTCACGTAGTCATCGGCGCCGACCGAGAGCCCGACGATGGTGTCCATCTCGGTGTCGCGGGCGGTCAGCATCACTACGTAGGCATCGGAGAACGTCCGCAACTGCCGGCAGACCTCCAGGCCGTCCAGGCCGGGCAGGCCCAGATCGAGGACCACCACATCCGGGTCGACCTCTCGGGCCACTGCCAGCGCCTCAGCCCCGGTATGGCAGACCGTCACCTCGAAGCGCTCGCGGGTCAGGTAGCTGGAGACCACATCGGCCAGCGCTGCCTCGTCATCGACGACCAGGGCGCGGTAACCCAGGTCGGCGGTGCCCGGAACAGGCTCGGAGATCAGATCCATACCTTCATCGTGCCGTGTCGCCGCGCGGCGTCGCCGTCTTGAGGGAATCTTCACACAACCAACACCAAACCCCCGGGCAGCGCGGAGCACAGTGCAAGGACATCCGTCGGTCGCGTCGAGCGCAGACCGAGAGAACGGAAGGAGAGGTTCCCATGATGTTCTGGTCCGACCACGACATGAGTGGATGGGGATACGCAGGCATGGTTATGGGAATGGTGCTGTTCTGGGCCCTCATCATTGTCGGGATCGTCGCCCTGATCCGATACACCGCCGGCACACCCCAAACCCGGGCTGTCCCGCAGTTGCCGCATCGCGGCGACTACGAGTCACCCGAGCAGATGCTGGCCGCCCGCTTCGCCCGCGGGGAGATCGACGAAACCGAATACCGTCAACGCCTTGACGTCTTGCGGGCTACCGCGCGACAGTGATCGCCAAGCTGCCTGGTCGATACCTGCGATGGCCGGTGCCCCCGCGACCATTCAACTGAATCGACATTCCGCGCGGCCAAGGCAACGCGGCTACGGCTTCAACGCCTGGTCGATGAGGATCTGCGCGGCCTTTCGTGCATGTGCCCACGGCGCGGGGTCGTCGAGAGAGGTCCCCAGGGCGGCCGCGCCCTCGTAGAGCACGGCGAGTTGTTGGCCGAGCAGTCGCGGGTTGGTGGCGCCGGCTTGTTTGGCCAACGCGATCAGGCTGTCGATGAATTCCTGTTTGTGGTGGTGGACGATGTTCTGCACCTCGGGCATCGCCTCGGCGGCTTCCACTGCCGCGTTGTGGAACGGGCAGCCGCGTAATTGTCCGGGCGGCAGGGACCGGTCGAAGACCGCGAGTAGACGTGCGCGCGGTGTCTGATCGATCTCTGGGAGTGTCGGGCTGGCCGGATCCCCGACCCACTGCTGCATCCCGCGCAGGTATTCCTCCACCACCGCCGACTTGCTCGGAAAGTGTTGGTAGAGGGTGCGTTTAGATACCGCCGCTTCACTGGCCAGGCGCTCGACGCCGGTGGCATTGATCCCGTCCCGATAGAAGAGCCTGGCGGCTGCCTCGAGGATGCGCTTGCGCGCGCCGCGACCGCCGCGAGCCTCGCTCTCGGCCTCCTGCTGCTGACCTGCCATAGCAGCCAAGTATACCGAAAGGTTTACCTTCCGTCGCAATCTTGCTACTCTCGGGTTCCGCCCCTAAGTACACCGGGCGGTTTACTTCAGGAGGATGCCGTGACTGCGCTCGCCGAACAGACCGTGCTGGTAACCGGAGCCAATCGGGGCATGGGCCGCGAGTACGTCCGCCAACTGCTGGACCGGGGTGTGGCCAGGGTTTACGCCGCGGCAAGGGACCCGCGCGGCATCGACGTCGTCGATCCGCGGGTGGTGCCGATCGCGCTGGACGTGACCGACCCGGCGTCGGTGGCCGCGGCTGCCGAGAAGGCAACCGACGTCAGCGTGCTCATCAACAACGCCGGCATCGTGCGGGGCGCCTCGGTGCTCGCCGCCGACACCACCGCGCTGCGCGAGGAGTTGGAGACCAACCTGTTCGGTCCACTGGCACTGGCCGCCGCCTTCGCCGACGGCATTGCCGAGCGGGCCGGCGCCGTGGTCAACGTGTCCTCGGTGTTGGCCTGGCTGCCGGTCGGGGCAAGTTACGGAGTGTCCAAAGCCGCACTGTGGAGCGCCACCGAGTCGATGCGCACCGAACTGGCGCCGCGCGGTGTTCAGGTGGTCGGGGTCTACGTCGGACTGGTCGACACCGACATGGCGTCGTTCTCCGATGCGCCGAAGTCCGATCCGGCCGACGTGGTGCGCCAGGTTCTGGACGGCATCGAATCCGGTGCCGGCGAAGTCCTGGCCGACGAGTTGACCCGGCAGGTTCGCGCGCAATTGGGCACCATCCCGGCCGGACGGTGACCGCGATGTCCACGTCACGCTACGAACTGCGCGACAAGGTAATCCTGATCACCGGGGGAACCGGCGGGATCGGCAGCGCCACCGCACAGGAACTCCTGCGCCGCGGCGCCAGGGTGGCCGTCGCCGACCTCGATCCCCGGACCCCGCAGATCGGTGCCGCGCTGTCATCGACCTCGGCCATGGGGGTGATCGCCGACGTCCGTGACCGCGCGAGCCTCGACGCGGCCGTCGACGCCGTCGTGGATAGGTTCGGCCGCCTCGACGTGGCTATCGCCAACGCGGGCATCCTGGCTCGCACCGGGACGTTGCGCACCACACCCGTTTCCTCGGTCGAGTCCCTACTGGCGGTGAACGTCACCGGCGTGGTCAACACCGTCCAGGCTGCGATGGATCAGGTCATCGCCCAACGCGGCCAATTCGCCTTGATCAGTTCGGTGTTCGCGTTCGCCAACGGAATGGGCACCCTTCCCTACGCCATGACCAAGGCGGCTGTGGAACAACTCGGCCGAGGATTGCGAGTGGAACTCGCCAACCACGGCGTCTCCACCTTGATCGCCTACTTCTCGATGGTCCACACCGCGATGATCACCCAGGGTGTGGACGGCGATCCGCTGGCCGACCGACTGCTCGCGACGATGCCGCAGACGATGCTGAAGCGCATTGCGCCCGAGACTGCCGCGACGGCGATCGCCGATGGACTTGCCCGTCGGTCACCGACTGTCTTCGCACCCTCCCGGTGGAAACCACTGTCGGCGCTTCGTGGTCTGGTCAACCCCTTGCTCGATTCCCGGATGAGCCGCGACCCTCGGACCCAGGCCGCCCTGTCCGCACTCGACGCCCGAACTGCCACCGACACGACAGCCGAATCGAAAGGCACACGATGACAACCTGGAAAGACACCCCCACCCGCAAGATCAACGTCGGCGGCGTCGACTTCGCCTACCGGGAACTCGGCACGGGGACAGGGGTTCCGGTGGTGTTCCTGCACCACCTGACCGCAGTCCTCGACGACTGGGACCCGCGCATCGTCGACGGCATCGCCGAACACCACCGCGTCATCGCCTTCGACAACCGCGGCGTCGGAGCCACCGGCTCCTCGGTACCGGGCACCGTCGAGCAGATGGGCACCGACGCCATCGCCTTCATCCGCGCCATAGGACTGGACAAGGTCGACCTGTTCGGCTTCTCCCTCGGCGGCGGCGTCGCCCAGATGATCGCTCTCCAGCAACCCCAACTGGTCCGGCGGATGATCCTGGCCGGCACCGGGCCGCGCGGTGGGGGCGGCATCGACAAGATGGCCACCATCGTGGGCGCCGCCTACCTCAAAGCAGCCCTGACCCGAAGCGACCCGAGGAACTTCCTGTTCTTCCCCCGCACCCCCGAAGGCAAAAGGGCCGCAACCGACTACCTGGCGCGGCTCAAAGAGCGCACGCACGACCTCGACAAACCAATCGCCATGCAGGCTCGCATCGCCCAGATCCAGGCGATCCGGCACGCCGGCAAGAGCCGGCCCGACGATCTCTCGGTCATCACCCAGCCCGTCCTGGTCGCCAACGGCGACCACGACCTGATGGTCGACAGCAGCCACTCCGCCGACATGGCGCGACGGCTCCCCAACGCCCAGCTGATCATCTACCCCAACTCCGGGCATGGGGGAGTGTTCCAGCACCACGAGAAATTCCTGGCCGAGGCACTCCGGTTTCTCGGTGACGACGCGACCCACAACGGCAAGGACCAGTAGCAGTGACGTCGACACAACGCACAAACGAACCGGTGCGGTCCTACCGCGATGCGCCGACACGCTCACTCAGCGCCGCAGGCGTGAACTTCGCCTACCGCGAGTTGGGCCCCAAAGGCGGGGTGCCCGTGGTGTTCCTCGTGCACCTCGCGGCCAACCTGGACAACTGGGATCCCGCCGTCGTCGACCCGATCGCGCAGCACCACCACGTGATCACGGTCGACTACCGCGGTGTCGGCGCTTCCACTGGCGCATCGGCCCCCACCATCGAGGCGATGGCCGACGACGTCGTCGCCTTCATCACCGCCCTTGGTCACCGCAAGGTCGATATCTTCAGCTTCTCCATGGGCGCCATGGTCGCCCAGGCGCTGGTGCTCAAACACCCCGAACTCGTTCGGAAGCTGATTCTCACCGGAACAGGACCCGCCGGCGGAAAAGGGATCGACAGGGTCGCCGGCACCACCTACTACGACCTGCTTCGCGCCACTGTCGCCCGGAAGGATCCGAAGGTATTCCTCTTCTTCAATCGCGACACCGTCGGCAAGCGCTCAGCGGACGACTTCATTGCGCGACTGGGAGAGCGCACCTCCGATCGCGACACCGCCGTCAAGGTCAGCGCGTTCCAGCGGCAACTCAAGGCCATCAAACGATGGGGCCGTTCGACTCCGGCCGACCTGTCCAGGATCACCCAGCCGACGCTGATCGCCAACGGCGACCATGACCGCATGGTGCCCTCGGTTCTCTCCGAGGACCTGCACCGCCGCATCGCCGGCTCAGAACTCGTCATCTACCCCAACTCGGGTCACGGCGGCATCTTCCAGTACCACGACGAGTTCACCGCTACCGCAATCGAATTCCTCGACCGGCCATGACCCAGCACGACACCACCATTGTGTGGCGTGATCCAGCAGAGGCACTTGCCGCACTGCCCGGACTCTCAGGCATCGAGTTCATGAAAAGGGTTGCCAGCGGGGAGCTCCCCGGGGCGCCGATCGCCAGCCACTTCGCCATGGACGTCCTTGAGGTCGGACCGGGCACGGTCACCTTCCGATGCCGTCCCGACGCTTCGCACTACAACCCGATCGGCACGGTTCACGGCGGCCTGGTCTGCACACTCCTCGACTCGGCTCTCGGGTGCGCGACACACACAACCCTGCCAGCCGGTACCGGCTACACCTCCATCGAGATCAAAGTGAACTACCTACGCCCGGTGACCGTTGACAGTGGGCCGCTGATCTGCGCGGGAAGGGTCACGAAGCCCGGAAGTCGGGTCGCCTTCGCTGAGGGTGAGGTCGTCGACAGCCACGGAAAGGTCGTGGCATCCGCATCGGGAAGCCTGCTGATCTTCCCCCTCCAGAAGAGTTGAACACGTGGCCGACTATCTCACCATCGACGTCTACGACAGCCCTCCACGTGGCTCACGGGTTTGGAGCAGAACTGTCAAAGGCGCTCTGCGGCAGGATATTCCGGGACTGCGGTCGGTGACGGTCAACCATTCCAACCACATGACGCATTCGCTGAGCCCGACGACTCTCCTCCTTCGGCCCGGCCGTGCCCTCATCGCAGCCTGGGATTCACCCGAATCGGCGCTGGCGGCCTTCCGGGGACCGCTCGCCGAGGCGGTGGAATCACCCGGGCGGTACAGCCTCGACGGGGAGGTCGTGCGGGTGCGCCGCGAAAATCCCGACAACGACTGGTACGGATGGAACCCCTCGGCCGAAGGAAGCACGCCCATCGCCTCCGATGAACCGCTGGTGGTCATCGTGCACGGCATCCTCAAGCCGCGACACCTGCCAGGCTTCATCAAGAACAACGTCCACGCCGCCTCCCGTGCGGCCTTCCATCCCGGACATCGCGGCAGCGTCGACGTCTCGTCGAAGCTTCCTTTCGAGCACACCTCCGTCAGCCTCTGGAGCACGGCGAAACTTGCCCGCGACTACGCCTATGCACCAGGTGGCCACAAGCACGCAATGGATCACGCCCGTGCCACCGACACCCACCGCGTCGGTGTCTACCTGCAGGTGCGACCTTTGGCGAGTACGGGTTCGCTCGGTCTGGATTCGCCCGCTTTCCCTGATTTGCCGCCGGCTGCGCGCACCTAGCCGGGATACGTGCACACCCATCGATGAATGAGGAGTTGACCATGGCGCAGCACAGTGGTGACAGTCGACGACGACTGCAATGGACGCTGGGGGTACTTGCGGCGATACCCGCAGCAAGCGCTATCGGAGAGATCGTCCAGGGCCCGCAGGGAGTTCCGGGGGGATCGCCGGATGTGGCACCGACCGTGGACAGTTCTCTGCGCTATGCCAATGTGTTCAAATTCGCTGTGGGACCGGTCATCTGGTCTCAGCTCGGACGTGTCGAAAGTTCACCGGCCGTGCCGTTCGCGATCTCGACGATCGCCGCAGGCGGTTTGGCACGGCTGCGGTCATGGCAACAACGTGGGCGGCCGCACCCCGTCACGGTGGCAGCGATCGCACTCGAGATCGTTGGCGGGATGCTCCTTTTGATCTGGCAGAGATCCGTTTCCTCAAAGGACGTTTGAAGCCGTTGGGTGCCGGACCAAATCCGTGCAGCATCTCAGGTGATGGTCAGACCGCCGTCGACCACGATGGTCTGACCGGTGACGTAGCCGCCGGCGGCCGAGGCCAGCCAGACCGCGGTGGCGGCCAGTTCGGCGGCGTCACCGAGGCGGCCCAGGATGATCCGCGGGAGCAGACCGTCCAGGTAACCGGGCGCCAACTCGTCGGTCATCTCGCTGGCGAAGAAGCCGGGCGCCAGGGCGTTGACCCGGATCCCCTTGCGGGCGCCCCACTGCTGGGCAAGGTCGCGGGTCAGGCCCATCACACCGGCCTTGGAGGCGCTGTAGGCGGCCTGCGGCAGGCCGCCGGTGCTCAGGCCGAGCACGCTGGAGATGTTGACGATCGAGCTGCCGGGCTTCATCACCCGGCCGCAGGCCTGCGCCATCCAGTAGGTGCCGTGCAGGTTGACGTCGAGGACGTTGCGGAACTGCTCGGGGGTCTCCCGGGTGGCCGGTACCGCGGTGCCCACGCCGGCGTTGTTGATCAGCACGTCGACCCGGCCGAACTCGGCCATCGCGGCGTCCACCAACTGCTGGCACTGATCCGGATCGGCGACGTCGGTCTTGTGGGTGACGGCGCGGCGCCCGGCCTGCTCGACCAATGCGGCGGTGTCGGCCATCTTGTCCACCCGGCGCGCGCCGAGCATCAGGTCGGCGCCGGCCTCGGCGAAGCCCTTGGCGAAGGCCACCCCCAAACCGGAGGAGGCACCGGTGACGACGACCACCTTGCCGTCGAGGCGGAACGAGTCGAGCAGGGTCATGACGGACTCCTCAGCACCTGGCGGGAAATGGCGTACTTGTGCACCTCGGTCGGACCGTCGTAGAGACGGAAGGCGCGCATGTCGGAGAAGATCATGCCGACCGGGGTCTCGTCGGAGATACCCATGCCGCCGAGGATCTGCACGCAGCGGTCCGCCACCTTGAAAAGATCCTCGGAGACAACGGCTTTCACCATCGAGCTCTCATGCCGGCCCTTGGCGCCGGTGTCCAGGGTCCA
>Ga0075471_10001846_pt1 | contig 13999 bp, 10 predicted proteins | sample DEB19_08_DNA_2_FD_74787 | JGI IMG/M metagenome (GOLD analysis project Ga0075471, IMG submission 74787) | Aqueous microbial communities from the Delaware River and Bay under freshwater to marine salinity gradient to study organic matter... | ecosystem: Environmental > Aquatic > Marine > Coastal ... | reverse complement strand
TGGTGAGCTGGGCCTCGAATACGTGCCCAGCCATGCGAATTTCGTGCTTGTGAAGGTCGGTGATGGCAACGCAGTCTTTAAAGCCATGATGGACATGGGCGTCATTGTCCGCGCGATGGCTGCTTACAAGCTGCCAGAATGGGTGCGCATCTCCATCGGCACCATGCCGCAAAATGAGCGCTGTATCGAGGTTCTGAGGCAAGTGCTCGTCAAGTAGGCTGCAACGCCCGCTTGTGCTCTAGGAGTTTGCGTCTTGTATGAGTGCATGGTCGCGAAAATTCCCACTGTCCTCCGGCTTGGCCTCCTGTTGCTGGTCGCCACTGTGCAAGCTCAGGATGTGGTGGTTCCACCGCCGCCTCCTGCCACCGTTGAGGCGGGGTTGGAACAGGCGGTGAAATGGAAGTGGCAGATGGAGCCTGGAAGTCCAGGGCCGTGGGCCACCCTTGCGACGACACTTCTGCCGTCTGAGCCCGGCTCCAGCGCGGCAGTTCCCAAGCCTGCGCCACGAACCGCGCCGGAGAAGTCGCTCGATCACACGGTGATGCGTGGTGAAAACCTGACCAATATCGCGAGACGCTACATCGTCACTGTCGATCACATCAAGACTTTTAACTCACTGACAAATGATGTCATTCGCGTCGGGCAGGTTCTGCGCATTCCGGGTGTTGAGGACATCAAGTCCATGATCCCGCCTCCACCTAAAGATGAGAAAGACAAGAGCATTCCCTCTAAGGGTTCTCAATCATCCGCCACCGTTCAACCTCCTGTTTTGATCGCCAAGAAGCCCAAGCGTGCTATGCCACCAGCCGCTTGGGGCGCAGCTGCACTGGTCCAAACACAGGTGTTTTTGGACCGCCAAGGTTTCACACTTGGCCCGATTGATGGAACGACTGGCCCTGTCTATGACGCGGCGTTTCAAGGTCATGAAAAAGCACACCCCGGTCAGCTTTTTAGCAGTGACGGACAGCCTTCGGCAGCGATGAAATCGATCGGTGGAGCTTACACGGAGTATGAGTTAAGACAGGATGACCTTCGTTGGATCAACCCTGTGTCTGAGGAGACGAATCGAAAAAAAGGAGAGGCGTCGCCCGTTCTCACGCTGACCGATCTCACTTCCCAGAGCTTCCTTGGTTACCGTAGCGGCTGGGAATTTGTCGCCGAGAGATTTCATGCCTCGGAATCCTTCCTGCGACGAATCAACCCTTATATCAAATCACCCAATACACCGGGGACCACCTTTCTCGTGCCGAATGTAGAGCCCTTTGAGATCGAAAACGCCCTCAGGAAACCGATTCAGCCAGAGGCTGATCCAGCGAAGCCGGTTAAAGCCACGATTGTTGAATTGAAACGTCTGATCATTCGCCGCGCAGACGAGGTCATTGCGAGCATGCCTATCTCGGTTGCTCGGCCTGGATTGCGAGGGCGTGGTTCGTGGAAGGTGCTGGATGTCATCGCTCATCCGCGTTTGACTAGCACTGGCGATCCTGCGGCACCCTCAGCGACTCCGATAGCGCTGGCACCAGGCCCCAACAATCCGGCAGGTTTTGCTTGGATCAATCTTGCCAAGGCGTCTGATCTCAAGCCGCTTCCCTACGGACTGCATGGCACCAGCATCCCGGGTTACATGATGAAGCAGGAGAGCATCGGCGGCTTTCGTCTGACCAACTGGGATTTAGCCCGCGTCATTCGCCTGCTGCCTTCAGGCACGGAACTGACGTGGGAATGATCATCACACCAACATGTTGCGAAACTCGTCCTCGCTTAGCACTTTCACGCCGAGTTTTGCTGCCTTTTCGAGTTTGCTGCCGGCATCTTCTCCGGCAAGCAGGTAAGTCGTTTTGCTGCTCACGCTGCCGCTGATCTTGCCGCCGTGGCTGCGGATGGTATCAGCAATGGTTTCGCGTTCCTCGCTGAGAGTGCCGGTGATGACCCAAGTGGTGCCGGCAAGCTTATTGCTGGCGGCTTCGACGACTTTTTGTACAAAATTGATTCCTGAGGCACGCAGGCGTTCGAGCAGCTGAATATTCGCCTCTTCGCGAAACCACGCGTGAATGCTCAATGCAACAATTTCACCGATGTCGGGGCATTGCATGAGTTCTGCGACACTGGCCTTCGCCACGCCGTCGATGCTAGCGAAGTGCTCAAGCAGTTTGCGGGCACCGCCTGCGCCCACATGCAGGATGCCGAGACCAAAGACGAGACGCCATGGGTCCTGCTGTTTGCTGGCATGAATGGCTTTGAGGTAGTTGTCAATGCTCTTGGTTCCGACACGCTCCAATCGGGCTAGCAGCAGCTCATTGAGCGCATAGAGGTCTGCCACATCGCCAACGAGTCGTAGGTCAACCAACTGGGCTACCACGCTCTCGCCGAGACCACTGATGTCCATGGCAGCACGGCTTACGAAATGCTCGATGCGGCGTTTCACGACCTCCGGGCAGTTCGGATTAGGACAGCGAATGACGACCTGTTCCTCATCGCGATGGACGCCAGTGCCGCAGATGGGGCAGTGCGTGGGCGGAACGATGCGTTGCTCGTTGCCGTCACGTTTCTCAGTTTTCACGCTGATCACCGCTGGGATGATTTCGCCAGCTTTCTCAATGATGACACGGTCGCCCACTCGGATGTCCTTGCGCTCGATTTCCTCAAAATTGTGCAGTGTGGCATTGCTTACCGTGCTGCCACTTACAAAGACGGGCTCAAGACGTGCCACCGGCGTCAAGGCGCCTGTGCGGCCAAGCTGGATGTCCACGGCGAGGATTCGGGTTTCCGCCTGCTCTGGCTGATATTTGTAGGCGATAGCCCACCTAGGCGCCTTGCTCGTCACGCCGAGCTCGCGTTGATCGACGAAGGCGTTCACCTTGATCACTGCGCCGTCGGTTTCATACGGTAGGGCTTTGCGCTGCTCGTCGAGTTCGCGGATGGCCTTCAACAAACCTTCCGCGCTGTCGGCATGCCACAACAGGTTCGATTTCGGCAAACCCGCGACTTCGAGGAGCTTTCGCACGTCGCTTTGTGACTCGATTGGTAGGCCGCTGGCATCGGCGAGGCCGTAAAAAACGATGTCGAGCGGGCGCTTTGCTACGATTTTTGGATCGAGTAGCTTCAGCGTGCCCGCGGTGGAGTTGCGGGGGTTGGCAAAGAGCGATTCACCAGCTTCTTCACGCTCCTGGTTGAGCTTCGCAAAACCTGCCTTCGGCATGAAGACTTCCCCACGAACCTCGAAGGTCTGTGGGCCGTCTTTGGGAAGACGCAGAGGCAGCGTTTGGATCGTCTTGAGGTTGTTTGTGACATCATCGCCCGTGGTGCCATCACCGCGCGTGATGCCATGTTTGAGAGTGCCATGCTCGTAACGCACGCTGATGGCCACACCGTCCACTTTTGGCTCAATGACGCACTCGACGAGCTGGCGGCCTAGGCTCTTCTGAACACGTGCAAAGAAGGAAGTGAGCTCCTCCTCGGAGTAAGTGTTGTCGAGGCTCATCATCGGCACGGCGTGGCGGATCTGCGTGAAGCCTTCGAGCGCAGCACCGCCCACTCGCTGAGTGGGGGAATCCGGCATGAGCAAATCGGGGAACTGACTCTCAATCCCCTGAAGTTCGCGCAGCAGCAGGTCGAAATCCTTGTCGGTGATCACGGGCCTCGCCTCCACATAGTAGAGGCGGTTATGGCGATGCAGTTCGGCACTCAAAAAGGCAGCGCGGGAGGCGGCTTCGGCGTGGGTCATGAGAGAGGCGTCAAGAGGTCAACAGGAGGTTAGAATGGTCAAGCGACACGTTTTTGGCTTCGGGTGGATGAAAGCCTCTCTTGCGCCTGTGGGCTGGCTCCCCATCTTCGGCGCTCTCTTTCCCCAACCTCATTCTTAAGCACCTCATGGAAAACGTCATCATCATCGGCACCGGCTGCGCGGGTTTCACGGCGGCCATCTACACCGGACGCGCCAATTTGAAGCCTCTCATTCTCTCTGGTAGCCTGCCTGGTGGCCAGCTTACCACCACGACAGAGGTGGAAAACTTCCCTGGCTTCCCGAATGGCATCATGGGTCCTGAATTGATGATGAACATGCAGTCCCAAGCCGAGAGGTTCGGTGCCCGCATCGAGTATGCGAGCGTTAGCAGTGTGAAAAAGACCGCTGCCGGCCATTTTGAGATCACGACTGAGGACGGCGTGGTGCGACACGCGCACACGGTGATCGTGGCCACGGGCGCTTCTCCCCGCCACTTAGGCCTGCCGAATGAAAAAAGTCTGATCGGGCATGGCCTCACCAGTTGTGCCACCTGTGACGGTGCGTTCTACCGGAACGTGCCGGTATGTGTGATTGGCGGTGGCGACTCTGCTTGTGAAGAGGCTTCCTTCCTGACGAAGTTTGCCTCTAAGGTCTATCTGATTCATCGCCGCGATGTGTTGCGTGCCTCCAAGATCATGGCTGAGCGTGCGCTTGCCAATCCAAAGATCGAGCCCATTTGGAACTCGACTGTGAGCGATTACCTCACTGATGAGAAAGGTGAGATGCGTGCAGTGACTCTCGAAAATCTGGAGACTGGCGTGAAGAAGGAATTGGAGGTGAAGTGCGTTTTTGTGGCCATCGGTCACATTCCGAATGCGCGTTTTCTTGGCGACTTGGTGGATACTGATGAGAATGGTTACATCCTACAGATGCAGGGCACTCGGACGAAGACTGATGGGCTCTTTGCTGCTGGTGACGTGGCCGATCATGTGTATCGCCAAGCCATCACAGCTGCAGGGCAAGGGTGTGCTGCTGGTCTTGAGGCCGAGCGTTATCTCGCAGACAGAGGTGTCCATTGATCGTCCTTCGAAAAAGCAGCACAAACTGGTTGCCCATTTTCTGCGAGGCGGTATAAAAAATTGTTCAAATGACTTCGCGCGGTTAGCTCAGTGGTAGAGCATTACCTTGACATGGTAGGGGTCACAGGTTCGAACCCTGTACCGCGCACCATTTCCCTTTAAGGGAGATGTAGATTGGCCGTGAGAGGAATCATGATTCCGAAACGTTTTGCCATCAAACGCATGTTAATACGTTTACTTCTCCTTCTTACAGCTGCTTCGCTGATGGTTGCGATAGCACAGCAGCCTTCGGAGGGTGGTAAACCTCGCCATTTTGGTGTGCAGGACGGTTCGCTGCCAGATGATCCGCGGGAGTTTCGCCGTGGAGGACGTGGCAATGAGTATCCCACTTGGCCCGTCAACAAGCAGTTGCCGAATGACGTTTTCACCTTTGCACGCGTGCGCTACAACTCGTATGGCGGCCGTAGTGGCTTGGGGCGAGGAGGTCGCCAGTGGTCCACTGACTACCCGGATTCGGATATGAACATGTCTTACCGCCTCCAGCAGCTCACTTCGCTGCAGGTTAATCCCAATGGCGCGGTGGTGGATATCGATCCTGAACAGATCAGGCACTATCCCTTCCTCTACATGATTGAGGTGGGAAATATTAGCCTCACTGACGAGGAAGCCAAGACGATGCGTGACTACATGCTGAACGGTGGCTTTGTCATGGTAGACGACTTCTGGGGCACGGAGGCATGGGAGAACTTTGAGGTGGCGCTGAAACAGATCTGGCCGGACCGCAAAATCGAAGAGATCCCGCTTGACCATGAGATCTTTCACATGGTCTTCCCACTGAAGGTTAAACCGCAGATTCCGCACATTCGTTTTGCCGAATATGTTATCCAGCAAGGCATCACCTACGAGTTCGATAAGCCCGGCTCCGAGCACGTCCACTACCGCGGTGTCTTCGACGACAAGCGACGCTTGATGATGATCATCTGTTGGAACACCGACACTGGTGAGGGCTGGGAGCAGGAGGGGACGGATCCTTGGTACTTCCGTGAGTTCAGCGAGAAATATGCCTATCCGTTGGGCATCAACATCATCTTCTACGCGCTCACACATTGATTTGAACCGTCTTCTGACAAAGAACAGCTTTTCGACACGTTGAACGTTCTTGTTAGATCATTTCCATTCCTCATGAAAGTTTCCACTCGAATCCAAGGCCTTGCTGCTGTCTTCTCGCTGATCGTTTCAACCGCTCTCCATGCCCATGAAGCGGGGGCGCAAATGGCGGACATCGCTAGTGTCTTTCTTGCCTCTCTTACGCCGGAGCAGAAAGCGAAGGCTACCTTCGATTTTGGCAGTGAGGAGCGTGAGAATTGGCATTTCATCCCTCGCGAACGCAAAGGCCTTGCGATGAAGGAAATGTCACCGCAGCAGCGCCTGCTGGCTCATGCCTTGCTGAACACCGGTCTGAGCTTTCGTGGTTCCGCCAAGGCTGTCACCATCATGAGCCTTGAAGAGGTGTTATATCAAATCGAAGGCGCTGACGAATCCAAGCGAGCCGCTACCCGTGAGAAACGTGATCCTGAAAAATACTACGTCTCTATTTTTGGCGCACCGACAAACCAAGGCTACTGGGGCTGGCGCGTGGAAGGACATCACCTTGCGCTGAATTTTACACTCAAGGACGGCCAACTCATCCGTAGTTCGCCCGCTTTCATGGGTACCAACCCAGGTGAAATTCGCGATGGCGCTCTCAAGGGGCTCCGTGTTCTCGGCAAGGAAGAAGAGCTCGGACGCGAGCTGGTGAAGTCGCTCGACGAAGCGCAGATCAAAAAAGCCATCGTGGCCGATGCAGCGCCCAAAGAGATGCTCACCGCCGCTGAGCGAAAAGTGAACCCATTAAAGCCTAGTGGTCTGCAAGAGAGTGAGATGAACAAGGCGCAAAAAGCGCTGCTTCACCGCATCATCCTCGAATACACCGAGCGCTTGCGCCCCGAGTTGGCCGCTGAAACGCTCGCCGAGATCGAAAAGAGCGGTGGCATTCACTTTGGCTGGGCCGGCGGCAAGGAGCGCGGTGAACCGCACTACTACCGCGTTCAGGGAAAGAGCTTCCTTATCGAATACGATAACACTCAAAACGACGCCAACCATGTCCACAGTGTTTTCCGCAGCTTCGACGGTGACTTTGGTCGCGATATCCTTGGCGAGCACCTGAAGCAGTCGCATTAATCCACTCTAAGGTGGAAGTCTGCGAGTCTTGTGAGACTGACGGCGTATGGATAACCATGCGCCGTCTTCTTTTAGCCCTTTTTCTGCCTTGTGTCGCTTCCACGGGGGAAGTTCCACCACTGCGCGGTCTCAGCCGGAATCAACTATTGAAAATGGATGCCACGGGCAAGGAAGCCCAAAATGTCAATGAGTGGCAACAACGTCGTGTCGCAGCTCTGAAAGGCTTTCAGGCCGTCGCAGGGGATTTGCCGGGTAAGGAGATGCGGTGCGAACTGAATGCCCAAGTGATTCGTGAGACCGACTGCGGTTCTTACGTGCGTCGTTTCATCGAATACAGTTCGCAGCCTAGCGGACGCGTTCCGGCTTGGCTCTGCATCCCGAAGAAGGCTCTCGCGGGTGAGAGGGCAGCAGCGGTGCTCTGCCTACATCCCACAGAGAATAAAATTGGCCACGATGTTGTAGTCGGTCTGGGCGGAAAGCCGCATCGTCAATATGCCTCCGAGTTAGCGGAGCGCGGTTTCGTCACGCTAGCGCCCAGCTACCCTCTGCTGGCGAGGTATCAACCGGATCTCAAGGCGCTGAAAATGCCCAGCGGCACCATGAAGGCCATATGGGACAACATACGCGGACTCGACTACCTCGAATCGCTGCCTTTTGTCGATGCCAGTGTCGGATTTGCCACGATCGGTCACTCGCTCGGCGGTCACAATTCGATCTACACAGCGAGCTTTGAGCCGCGCATCAAAGTCGTCGTGACCAGTTGTGGCTTTGATTCGTTGCTCGACTATTACGGTGGAAATATCAAAGGCTATGTGCAGGAGCGCTACATGTTGAAAATGGAGAGCTTTCTGGGGCATCCCCAAGATGTACCCTGGGATTATTACGAACTTATCGCCGCACTGGCTCCCCGCCACATCTTCATCAATGCTCCGTTGCGTGATGCGAATTTCCGCCATGACAGCGTAGACCGCATCGCCGCAGCTGCCGAACCGGTCTATCGCCTGCATGACGCGGTAGGTCGAATCCTCGTGAGGCATCCCGATTCAGACCACGACTTCCCGGATAAGGAGCGCTATGAGGCCTATGCACTCATCGAAAAGGTGCTGCGCGGAAAATGAATCGCTGCTTGGAACATGAGCGGGGCAGGGTATGGAGGAGGCGTGACCCCCGCCAACACTTTTGACCTCGTGCTTGCTGCCGGACTGCATCCGGACGATGCAGTCATGGTGGCTCCGGTGTTGATCAAACTCGGAGCTCCAATTGTAGCGGAGGCCACAGCCAATCTTCACCTGTTCCAAGCGCTGCATCCCCTGCTCATTGAAGGGGGGGAGAAGGCTCTGAAGATGTGCGCTGCCACCCGTATTCTGCGCATCGGCGCCGTGCCGAGTTGGCGTTTCTGGCGTGATCTTGAAGACAGGCCAGAAGTGATGGTCACCAACTTTTCTCGTGCGCCATTCCGTGGACTCGCGAGGGAGGTAAACGTGAGCACGCATCCGCTGGAGTCACTCTTGGACTTGCCTGCTTCTTCTACGGTTCCTTGGGAATTGAAGGGAGTGTCACCCGATTTGGATGCCTTCCCGCTTTCTGAGCCAGCTTGGATGGGGCACCTGCTGCGAGCTTTACCTGCCGGCTCGCGGGTGTTTCTCGGCAACAGCCTGCCAATCCGCGAATGGAATCTCGCTATGAAAGTTCCTGCCGAAGGTGTGCATTTCTATGCGAACCGTGGTGCGAATGGCATTGATGGACTCATTTCGACCTTTCTTGGTGTGGCGGCCTCAAATGCGGGTGAGTCGTGGCTCATTCTTGGAGATCTCAGCGCCCTTTATGACCTCGCCGCGCCTTGGATCATCCAGCAACTCGACAATCCCAAAATTCGCATTGTCATCGTCAATAATGGCGGTGGCAAGATTTTCTCCCAAGTCTCCTCCCTGCGTGATTTGCCGGATAAGGCTCGTGAGGTGATCGAAAACCGGCATGACATGAGCTTTGAGCCTTTCGCGAAGCTTTGGCGTATGGATTATCTCCAAGTGCAGAATCCGATGGACCTTGACGGTATTTCGGATGGACCATTGATTATCGAAATACGCCCCGACCCAAGCCAAACAGAGGCCTTCTGGGCTGCCTGGCAGAGCCAATGATCAATGATGGGCGACCTAATGTCGGCGCCCTACATGGCCATTCGCATCACCAGTGGTGCTGCCGATAAGGTCGCCGCATAGAGGGACGAAGCAATGATTGCTGCCACGAGCGCGATGAGGATGATTTCCAGTGCCTTGACTTTGATGACAGAAAGACGAGAAACGCCAATATCCTCCAGCGTGCTGAACTCCTGCTTTCTCAAACGAAAGGAAAGTGCAAACACTAGCGCAGAGATGAAGAGCGCCGCGCTGGCAGTGGCGAGCAGCATGGTCGAGGCAAAACCTTCCAAACGCACTAGCTGCTTGAGCAGAGCTTCCATGTCATCGCGCGGACGAATGAGTTGCGTCGTTTTGGAGCGTGCGTAGTCGCCTGCCATCAGCGCTTCCGTTTTCGCATCCGGCGGCACCATGATTGCAGCGCTCACAGGATAATCGCTGGTATCACCATGGAAGTGGAAGGAGTTCAGATTCGCTTCGGTGACCTCCTGAAACATGCGTACAGCGGCGTTGGCCACCGTGTTCTGCTCTTCTTTTTTCAATACGTCGCTGCCTTTCACATCGCTGTGACCATGCGCACGGCCCTCGATGAGCCATGCGGTCTTCAGATCGCAAAACACTGCATCATCATCGGGTGTGTTATTCGGTTTTAAAATACCTCTCACGCGCATCTTCAGCGGGTAGGTCCCCGCCATGTCAAAAGTTTGTTCTGGCGTTGAAAACACCGCATCGCCCGGCCTCAAGCCGCGTTCACGCGCTAGCCGCGCTCCGACCACGCAATCACCTAGCCGCGTGATCTGTTCACCCATTTCCACATGTAGCCTACGAAAACCAAAATACTCCAGCGTCGTTCCCACGATGGGCGCACCTTGTGCCTCAAAGCGCACATGCAGCGGAATGCCTCCTTCTGCCACATTCTTGAGCTTCATTGAGGCCAACTTCTCCTTTTTGAAATAGAGTGCTGTTATCATCAGATCAAGGGCGCTGCCGCGCGTGCCAATGATTTGTGGCGTTGAGGCAGCCCGTGATCTGAGCTCAGTCTGTGCATGCCTAACCAAGACTCGGAGGCATAACGGCAGCGCGACCACAAGGCCAAGAGCTGCAGCCAGCAGCAGGCTCTGGAGACGATGCCGCAGCACATAGCGGAGGGCGAGGTGTAGAGCAGCGAGCATGCAAAACGAGACAGTGCTAAGCAAAAAGAGTCTTGCCAACTTTGGATTACGCTCGTAATCCCGATGGATTGCATTTGTAATCCAAAACCATGCCCGCCCAACCTGACAATCAAGGTCATCCTGCCATGCCGCGCATTTCTGACGCCGAATGGACTGTCATGAAAGTTCTTTGGGAGCGTGGCACTAGCACGCTAAGCGATGTTGTGCGTGAACTGGAAGGTCGGCTGCACTGGAAGCCCCGCACGGTTCAGTCTCTCATTCGCCGACTCTCGGAGAAAGGCGCGCTCGCCGTCGAGGTTGCGGGGCGCGAGTTCCGTTACACTCCTGCCGTCGATCAAAGCCATTGCCAGCTGGAAGAGAGTCGCAGTTTTCTTGAACGAGTCTTCAACGGTCGTCTTACGCCCTTCGTTACGGGTCTTATGGAGCGTGAGGAAGTTTCGAAAGACGATCTTGCCGCCCTTCGTGAGCTGCTTGCCCAAGCCGAGCACAGAACAAAAAAGTAGCCTGATTGACTCAAACCGCACCCGCCCAAGCCCACCCATTCGATGACTGCCGACACGCTTCTCCACTGGCTCCAGCGCACCTCGATTGAGGCTAGCCTCCTGATTCTCGCCGTACTCGGTTTGCGCTTGATGCTCGGAACGCGCCTCAATCCCGCGTGGCGCATCGGGCTTTGGATGCTCGTCGGTGCCAAATTGATGCTGCCTGCATTCATCCCAGTCGGATTTGGCCTTGGCTTGCTCTTGGAGAACACGAATCACAGTAGCGCCACCCCGATGACGAGTAGCGTTTCTCCTATTTCTTCCGTCCTTTCCGCACGTTTAGTCTATGCAAAAGCCTCAACGCCCGCTGCACTTCCTCATTCATCATTCGACATTCGTCACGCCGTTGTAGCGGCTTGGTTGCTAGGTGCTATCGCCGTCATCTCCACCGCTTTTCTCCGCCAGCTCCGCTTCAATAAGCATCTCACCAAGCGGATCTTCGCCAAGGATCCGTATCTTACATCCTTCATCGCTCATCTTTCGTCTTGGGTTCGCGTGCCCGTTCCACAAATCATCCTCATGCCATCAGGAACAACACCGGCCATGGTCGGTATCCACCAGCCGAAACTGCTGCTGCCGGAGGATTGGCAAATGCGTTTTGATGAGTCCAGTCTAAAACACGTAGCACTGCATGAGCTGCTGCATGTGAAACAGCGCGACCTCCTCTGGAACTGGGGCGCTACTGCCATTCAGGCACTGCATTGGTTCAATCCGCTCGTCTGGTTCGCCGTGTCACGCTTCCAAGCGGATCGTGAACTGCGCTGCGATGCCGGCGCGCTCGCCATCCTCGCACCTTCCGAACGACTCGATTACGGCCACACACTGCTGCGCATTCAGGAAACCTTCTTCGCACCACCGGCCATTGTAGGGTTGGCTCCATGTGTGCGCAACCATCCCACCCTGCGTCAACGCATCCTCATGATCGCCACCCCGACTACCCGCCAACCCGTCATTCAGGTCCTGCTCGTCTTCACGCTGAGCGTGCTGATCGGCTACTCCTTCACCACCGCTCGCGCCGCCGAAAGAGAAGTTCCTCCGAAGGTCCGTGAAGGCTCCACCACTGCAAAACCGTCAACCGAGTCATCACGGCCAACAGAGTCTCACAAACCCGCCATGAAGGACGGCGAACGCGAAGGTGGAAAACCCTCCGCAGAGCGTGAAGGCGGAAAACCCAGTGCCGAACGCGACGGCACCCGCAAACCCGGCGCCCGCGATGGAGAAGCCGAAAAAAAACCCGGCATGCGCGATGGCGATCGCCCTCGTACCGGCGAACGCGATGGCGACAAGCCACGCACAGGCTCCCGAGACGGTGAAGGCTCGAAAAAAGGCGGTGAACGTGATGGCGACGGCCGCAAGCCCTCCACCGAATCCGGCCAAAAGTCCCGCAAAGGCGACGGTTACCGCGAAACAGCGTCCTCCGGGGAAAGCATCACCCTCCAAGTCATCGATGGTGGCGATACCATCCTCATCGGCGACGAAAAAGTCCCCATGAATCGCCTCCGCGGCTTCCTTAGCACCTTCCTCCCCAACCATCCCAGTTCCCGAGTCGAAGTCACCGGCAATGATGACATCCCACTCAAAGCCCTTCACAACGTCGTCGATGCCGTCCGCGACAACGGAAACAAGAATGTGGGAATCAAGGCGGAGTAGGTTTGGCAAAATGGATGATTTCACGCTCGGCGTATGCCCAAGCTTAGCCTTCTAGCTGCATAATGACTCATTCATTTCCTATGAAAAAGTAATGCGGCTGTTCGAGGGAGTCATTCACCTAACGCGATGAGGCCCATTTATTGAGCTGAAGTTTTTCATGCATCATTCGGATGTTGCTTTTTGTTATCCCGTTGCTCGTGATAGCTGGTGCGCTGGCTGAATGCATCGCTGCTGTTGCGAAGCTCATCAGTTACCTGCAATTCGCGCTGCTGCTTCGCAACGAGCACAGCCACTTCCACAAATCGAATCGGAAACATTTTCTCGAACTACGGCGGGGTGCGGGACGACGTGCTCGTCGATCTGCGAAGCCAACCGCATTATACCACTCATCAGGCAGTGTGCATCTTGACCAGCTCGCGGATCGTCTCCTGCACACGCTCGTCATACCAGCCCATGCCACTGCCATCCGTGGCCAAACCGTCGAGGATGTCGTAGACAAACGCCTTCGACGCAAAGTCGATGCCCTCCTTGCTTCCGATCGGGAACATGCTCAACCCGGTCAAAGCCTTGAACTTCGAGTCGATATATAGTCCCAGCTGACGGATGTTGTCGAACACCCTGCCACGCAGACCGAGCTCGATGGAGTGCGCCGAGACACGCGGCCGCGCCATCTTCTTCAACTGCTCCTTGGCACGCTCCGAGATCCGGCGCGCCGCCTCATAGCGCTCTACGCGCCGCTCTGCCCGGGATACAACTTCACGGAGGGCTGCTCCGCGTTCGGCCCCAAGTCTGTCCGCACGGCTCCCAGCCTGCTGCAGAATTCGTCGATAGTCAGGATCCTCTGGGAGCCGCGCCGTTCCCGGGCGCGCTTCATAGACTCCGCCATTGCTAATGTTACCTGCTGCAGTTCGGTTTTGGAGATAGCGTTGGACATCACTTTGAACTTCCTCCGAAACCGCGATAATGACAAGCGAAAACTTGCGCGTCTGCGGGTCATACGAAAACCCCTTTACGCCTGCCTCATTTAAGCCTTTGGCAATGGTCATCGCCTGGTCGGCACCCTTGGCACGAAACTGCATCTTGATGTCCGCGCCGGCCGGATCATCACGCCACACCAGCGCACCGTTCTGCAATTCCGGCGCTGACGCCGCGATCACCACGGCCATCTCCTCTGCCACATCCAGGTCGGTGGTGTCAAACTCGACCAACTCGGGCACCTCCAGACTCGGCACTTCGTTCTCAGTCCACCCACCAATCAGCGGCTGTCTGGACGTTACCTTGACACCATACGCACCGGCCACGTCATTTGTGATCTGCTGAAGGTGCAAGAATTTAGCGCTGCTGGCACGCTTCGACACTTCCTTCATGTTCATCTCGTCGATGCTATCTCGACGCAGTGGAGCCACCGTGAGCATGACATTGCCACCACGCGCCACACCACCTTCGATCTCTGGGCCACGGTCGAACATCTTTACCG
>Ga0075471_10001845_pt1 | contig 14015 bp, 10 predicted proteins | sample DEB19_08_DNA_2_FD_74787 | JGI IMG/M metagenome (GOLD analysis project Ga0075471, IMG submission 74787) | Aqueous microbial communities from the Delaware River and Bay under freshwater to marine salinity gradient to study organic matter... | ecosystem: Environmental > Aquatic > Marine > Coastal ... | reverse complement strand
CGCTGACCGACCGCGAACCGATCCGTACCTCCCGACTCGCGTCGGGGGTCCGGGTCGTCACCGAGGCCATGCCGACCCTCCGGTCGGCATCGGTGGGATTCTGGGTGGGCTCCGGCGCGCGCGACGAACCCGACGCGCTCGCCGGAGCCAGCCATTTCCTGGAGCACCTGCTCTTCAAGGGCACCGACCGCCGGTCGGCCGCCGAGATCGCCGAGGCGGTCGAGTCGGTCGGTGGCGACATGAACGCCTTCACCTCCCACGAGCTGACGTCGTTCTACGTCCGGGTGCCCGACCGCGACCTGCCGTTGGCGGTCGACATCCTCTCCGACATCGTCTGGTCGCCGGCCCTGCGGCCCGACGAGGTGGAGTCGGAGCGCAAGGTGATCCTCGAGGAGATCCGCACCCGCGACGACGACCCCGACGACCTCGTCGTCGACGCGTTCGCGGGTGCGGTCTTCCCAGGGCACCCGATCGGTCGTGAGATCGTCGGGACCCGCGAGACGATCGAGGGGATGCCCCGCGAGCGCATCGCGGACTACCACCGCACGCACTACCAGCCCGACAACCTGGTGGTCGCCGCCGCCGGCAACGTCGACCACGACGGGGTCGTCGCGCTGGTCGAGGACGCCCTGCGGATCCACGACGGTCCGGCCCGTCCCGCCCGACTGCTCCACGACGGCGAGCCCGGACCCGAGTCGCTGGCGGTGGTGGAGGACGACCTCGAGCAGGTGCACCTCGTGCTGGGCACCCGCGCGCTCGCCCTCGACGACCCCGACCGCTACGCCTTCGGGGTGCTCAACCAGGTGCTCGGCGGGGGCATGGCGTCACGGCTGTTCCAGGAGGTGCGCGAGCAGCGGGGCCTCGCCTACTCCGTGTACTCGTTCCGGGCGGCCTACGCCGAGACCGGTGCGCTCGGGATCTACGCCGGCACGGCGCCCGAGCGGGTCGGCGAGCTCCTCGAGGTGCTCCACGCCCAGATCGACCGGCTCGTGGCCGACGGCGGGGTGAGCGACCGCGAGCTCGACCTCGCGAAGGGGCACATCGTCGGATCGGCGGCGGTCTCGCTCGAGAGCTCGTCGAGCCGCATGAACCGGATCGGCCAGTCCCTCCTCACCCACGGTGAGGTCCCGACGCTCGACGAGGTGGTGGCCCGCTTCGACGCCGTCACCGCCACCGACGTGGCCCGCGTGGTCGACCGGGTCCTGCGCGGCGCCCCCCGGACCCTCGCCGCCGTGGGTCCGGTCACCGAGGCCGATCTCGCCGGAGCCGCGGTCTAGCCTCACTCCCATGATCCGGGTGGGAGTCTTCGGAGCGGCGGGGCGGATGGGGGCGACGGTCTGCGCGGCCGTGGCCGCCGATCCGGGGTGCGACCTGGTGGCGGCGGTCGACCCGTACCACGCCGGGATCGACCTCCAGCAGCTCGGCATCCCCGTCGCCGGCGTGCAGGTCGCGTCCTCCGCCGACGCGCTGGTCGCCGCCGGGGCGGAGGTCGTCGTCGACTTCACCGTCGCCGACGCCGCCCGCGTCAACCTCGACTGGTGCGCCGACCACGGGGTCCACGCGGTGGTCGGGACGACCGGGTTCTCCGACGCCGATCTCGCCCGGTTCGCCGAGCGGTTCGCGGCGAGCACCGCCAACGCGGTCATCGCCCCCAACTTCGCGATCGGTGCCGTGCTGATGATGCGGTTCGCCGAGTTGGCGGCGCCCTACTTCGAGACCGCCGAGGTGATCGAGCTCCACCACGACGAGAAGGTCGACGCCCCGTCGGGAACCGCGATGCTCACGGTCCAGCGCATGGCGGAGGCGTCGGCGGACTGGGCTCCCGATCCCACCACGAAGTCGGTGGTCGACGGCGCTCGCGGCGGCGAGGGTCCGGGCGGGATCCGGGTGCACTCGGTCCGGATGCGCGGCATGGTCGCCCACCAGGAGGTCATCCTCGGCACCACCGGGCAGACCCTGACGATCCGGCACGACTCCTACGACCGGTCGTCGTTCATGCCCGGGGTGTTGATGGCGGTGCGGGCGGTCCGCGAGAAGCCGGGTCTCACGATCGGGCTCGACGCGCTGCTGGGTCTGTAGCGACGACCGTGGTCGACAACCGCGAGCGGGTGCTCGAGGCGGCGTTCGTCACCGTGTCGCGGTTCGGTCTGGCCAAGACGACGGTCGAGGACGTCGCCCGGGAGGCGGGGGTGTCGCGGGCGACCTGCTACCGCCTGTTCCCGGGCGGGCGCGACGAGTTGTTCGCGGCGATGGTCGGGCGCGAGCTCGAGCGGTTCTTCGCCGGGCTCGCGGCAGCGGTGGCCGACGCTCCCGATCTCGCGACGGTGCTCGAGACGGCCCTGGTCGACGCCCACCACCGGATCCGCGGACACTCGGTCCTCCAGGACCTCCTGGTGTCGGAGCCCGAGCGCCTGTTGCCGTTCATCACCGCCGAGGAGGGCCGCATCCACGAGGGCGTCGTGGCGTTCCTCCGGCCCCGGCTCCGTCGGGAGGCGGAGGCCGGTCGCGTGCGGCCCGGGGTCGATCTCGACGCCGCGGCGCGGTACGTGGCGTCGCTGGGGCTGTCGATCATGTCGACCCCCGGCGCCCTCGACCTCGACGATCCCGACGCCGTGCGCGGCGTGGTTCGTCACGAGCTCCTCGGCGGCGTGCTGATCGCCGGGACGCCGGTCTGATCGTGCCCGAGGCACCACGACCGACGGTGGATCCGCTGCTCGCCGACGTGGTGCACCTCTGCGCGACCGCGTTGCGGCTCGAGACCGTCGGTCCCGACGACGACCTCTGGGAGCTCGGGCTCGACTCGCTCGCGGCGGTCGACCTCGCCCTCGGCTGCTCCGACCTGGGCTGGGGCGAATTGGAGCCGACCGAGCTGATCGAGGCCGCGACGCCCGCGGCGCTCGCCGAGGTCCTGCGGACGCTCGCCCGCGCGTCGTTCGCGCCGCGGGTGTCCGACGTCGTCGTCCTGACCGAGACCGGCTCCCGGCCGCCGATCGTGGCGTTCCCCGGTGCCGGGAGCACGGCGCTGGCGTTCCGGTGGCTGGCGCGGACGCTGGGCGACGACCAGCCGTTCCGGGTGGTCGAGGCCCACGGGCTGCACACGGTGGGTGATCCCGACCGGACGATCGACGCCCAGGCCGACCGGGGTGCGGCGGCGCTGACGGGCGCGGTCCCGGAGGGGCCCGTGGTCCTGGTCGGGCACTCGGCCGGGGGAGCGGTGGCGTTCGAGGTGGGCCGCCGTCTGGCCGCCGCCGGCGGGTCGCCGGTGGTGGTCCTGCTCGACGCCGTCCTGCTCTGGCTCCAGCCCCGTCCCCCGGCGCTCCGCCGGTGGCGGTCCGGCCTGGCGGGGTGGTGGGACCGCCTCCCGCGTCGGGCCCTGATCCGCGACCCCGGCCCGCCGTCGCAGGATCCCCGGCGCTTCGCCGCCTTCACCGACATCGGGGTCCGGGCCCTCGTGGGCTACCGACCCGGTCCGGCGGCGTTCCCCGTGTGGCACCTGCTGGTGGCGGGGTCGGGTGCCGCCACGGGTTGGGGGGATCTGCCCGGCGGCCTGGTGGCGGGGGAGCACCTGACGATGCTCTCCCCGCCCCACGTGGGGGGCCTGGCCGCCCGGATCGCGGAGATCGTCGACCTGGCCGACCCCCGGGCCGCTGGACACTGAGACAGATCCTGCGCTATCGTCTCACCTCGTGATGACCCTGGCGCCGCCGGCACCCGTGGAGGCGCGTCCGGTGCCCGACGCCGTGCTCGCCTGCATCGCCCGGACCGGGGTCACGGGGCTGACCGTCGACGACATCGCCCGCGAGGCGGGCTGCTCGCGGGCGACGATCTACCGGTCGTTCCCGTCGAAGCGGGCCCTGGTCGCCGCCGCGGTCGAGGCCGCCGCCGACCGGCTGGTGGGGCGGCTCGTGGCGGCCGCCGACGCGGCGCCCACCCTGGCCGACGCCGTCACCGCCGTCGTCCTCACCGGTGCCGCCTTCGTCGCGACCGAGCCGGCCCTCGTGACCGTCGCCGACCGCGAGCCCCACCTGCTCCACCCGCACCTGGCGTTCGAGGGCGGCGACCGCCTCCTCGTGGCCGCCGGCGAGCGGTTGGCGCCGGCGTTCGCCCGGTTCGCCGCCGACCCGACCCGCGTCGCGGCTTGGACGGTGCGCCTCGGCCTCTGCCTGTGCTGGTTCCCGAACCCGCCCGTCGACGTCGCCGACCCGGTCGCCGTCGCCGACCTCGTGGCGACCTTCGTCGCCCCGGGCCTGACCGACACCCCCCACATCCCCCACGCCGTGCACCGTGACCCCGGCAACCCGCAGGAGGACCGATGACCACCAACGAGACGATGATCGGCCGCAGCGACGTCAACGACGTCGACGCCATCCTGGCGGTCACCAACACCGACGTCGACGCGGTCGTCCACGCCGTCCGCACGGACGCCGACGCCATCTTCACCTGGGACTACGAGCGCAGTCGGCCGGCGCTGTCGAAGCTCTACGAGAAGGCCAAGACGTCGCAGTGGAACGCCGACGACCTGCCCTGGGACACCGAGGTCGACCAGGCGGCGGTGGTCGAGGCGAACCGCATCCAGAACGAGGGCATCTTCGGCTCGATGGACCTCACGGGAACTCCGGTCGAGGGCTGGACCGAGGACGACTGGACGCGCTTCCACATGGAGACGCAGAACTGGACCCTCTCGCAGTTCATGCACGGCGAGCAGGGCGCGCTCATCTGCACCGCCCAGATCGTCGAGACCGTGCCGTGGATCGACGCCAAGTACTACGCCGCCACCCAGGTGATGGACGAAGCCCGCCACGTCGAGGTGTTCGCCCGCTACCTCGACGAGAAGCTGTCGGGGCACTACCCGATCAACGCCCACCTGAAGCTGCTGCTCGACGACATCATCGCCGACAACCGGTGGGACATGACCTACCTCGGCATGCAGATCATGGTCGAGGGTCTGGCGCTGGCGTCGTTCGGGTTCATCCACCAATTGACCACAGAGCCGCTGCTGAAGCAGCTCCTGCGCTACGTCATGAGCGACGAGGCGCGTCACGTGGCGTTCGGGGTCATCTCGCTCCAGGAGTTCTACGCCCAGCTGTCGGCCGCCGAGATCCGGGAGCGCCAGGAGTTCGCCTTCGAGGCCGCGGTGCGCATGCGCGACCGGTTCCTCACGCAGGAGGTCTGGGAGCGGATGGGCGTCGACGTCAAGGAGGCCGTCCAGTTCACGCTGAACGCTCCCGACCGCCCCATCTTCCAGGGGATGCTCTTCTCCAAGATCGTGCCCAACTGCAAGAAGCTCGGCCTGCTCGACGCCGCCGACGGCTGGTTGCGGCACCGCTTCGAGGACCTCGGCGTCATCCAGTTCGAGGACTGGGCCGACACCACCGAGGAGTACGGCTCGCTCGACGCCGTCGCCGAGGACCGCGCGGCCGTCTGACCCGGTCGGGGTCCCCGGCCCCGGCCGGTAGCCTCGCCCGATGGCAGCACCGGTCCGCATCGTCTTCCTCGGCGGACTGGGGGAGATCGGACGCAACTGCTTCTGCCTCGAGGTCGAGGGGCGGATCCTCGTCGTCGACTGTGGGCTGATGTTCCCCGACGCCGACATGCCCGGCGTGGACCTGGTGCTGCCCGACTTCACCTACCTGCGCGAAAACGCCGACCGGGTCGAGGGCGTCGTGCTCACCCACGGCCACGAGGACCACGTGGGCGCCCTGGCGTACCTCCTGCGCGACGTGTCGGCGCCGGTCTACGGCTCGGCGCTGTGCCTCGGCTTCGCCCGCAACCGCATCGAGGAGGCGGGCATGCTCGGGCGGACCGAGCTGATCCCCGTCGCCGACGGCGACCGCATCCGCATCGGCCCGTTCGACGTCGAGTTCGTGCCGATCGCCCATTCGGTCCCCCACGCCTTCGCCACCGCGTACCGGACGCCCGCCGGCACGATCCTCCACACCGGCGACTTCAAGCTCGACCTGACCCCGTTCGACGGCCGCCTCACCGACCTGCCCCGCCTCGGCCAGATCGCCGGCGAGGGCGTGCGGGTGCTGCTCTCGGACTCCACCAACGCCGAGCGGCCCGGCTACACGCCCTCGGAGACGTCGGTCGGCCCGGTCATCCGCTCGGTCATGCGCGACCATCCCGACCGCCGGGTGATCGTGGCGTCGTTCTCGTCGCACCTGCACCGGGTCGCCCAGGTGGTCGAGGCCGCGCTCGCGACCGGACGCAAGGTCGCCTTCGTCGGCCGGTCGATGATCCAGAACACCGCCTTCGCCCGCGAGCTCGGGATGCTGAACCTCCCCGACGACCGGGTGATCGACGTCGACGAGGTCGCCCGCCACGCGCCCGGCGAGGTGTGCGTGGTGTGCACCGGCTCGCAGGGTGAGCCGATGAGCGCGCTGTCGCTGATGGCCGCGCACGAGCACAAGCACCTCAAGGTGAGTGCCGACGACGTCGTGGTCATCTCGGCCCACGCCATCCCGGGGAACGAGACCAACGTGTCGCGCGTGATCGACAACCTCTACCGCGCCGGCGCCGAGGTCGTCCACGACGGCAACGCCCCCGTGCACGTGTCGGGCCACGCCTCCCAGGAGGAGCTCAAGGTGATGCTCGCCCTGGTGCGCCCCGAGTGGTTCATCCCGGTGCACGGCGAGTACCGCCACCTCATCCACCACGCCCGCCTCGCCGAGGCCGTCGGCCTCGCCGACGACCGGGTGCTGCTCTGCTCCGACGGCGACGCCGTCACCATCGGCGACATGCTCGAGGTCGAGCGGCGGGCGGTGCCCGCCGGCTACCAGTACGTCGACGGGATCCTCGACGACATCGACTCGGGGGTGCTGCGCGACCGGCGCAACCTCGCCGAGGAGGGGGTCGTCGTCGTGATCGTCACGGTCGACGCCGCCACCGGCGAGCTGGTGACCGGTCCCGAGATCGTCACGCGCGGCTGGGTCTACGAGGCCGAGGCCGCCGACCTCATCGAGGAGGCCAAGGCCGCGGTGCGGGCGTCGCTGGCGGCCGCGGCCGCCGAGGGCGCCACCGACTTCGAGACGCTGCGTCGGCACACCCGCCGCACGGTCGGGCGGTTCATCAACAACCGCACGCGCCGTCGCCCGGCGATCATCCCGGTCGTCCTCGAGGTCTGACCCGGCGCCCCCGGGCCCGGTTCGGTACGGTTCGCGGCGCAGCGGCGACCGGTCGTCGGTCGTCGCGCCCCGGACACCTCGGAGGATCCCATGGAGTTCCGCGACACGGCCGAGCTCCTCGCCGGCCGCACCGCCCTCGTCACCGGTGCGGGTGCCGGCATCGGTCGGGCGATCGCCCGGGCCATGGCGCGCTGCGGCGCCTTCGTCTGGATCGCCGACCTCGACGCCGACCGGGCGGCGACGGTCGTGGCCGAGATCGGTGCCGACGGCGGGCGCGGGGGAGTGGCGACGTGCGACGTGGCCGACCTGGCGTCGGTGCGGGCGATGCGCGAGCACACCGGGCCCGTGGACATCCTGGTCAACAACGCCGGCACCGGCGTGCGCGCGTTCCGCGACGGCGTCGCCACGATGGAGGACTTCGTCGGCTCCGACCCCGCCGGGTGGGGGCCGGTCATCCGCATCAACTTCGAAGGGGTCCTCAACGTCAGCCACACCTACCTCCCCGGCATGCTCGAGGCCGGGTGGGGCCGGATCCTGACGATCGTCTCCGACGCCGGACGGCGGGGTGAGCGCCACCAGGCCGTCTACGGGGCGGCGAAGGCGGCGGCGATGGGCTTCTCGCGCGGGCTGGCGGTCGAGGTCGGGCGGGCGGGGGTGACGGTCAACTGCATCGCCCTCGGGACGATCCGCCACGGGGGTGCGTCGGGTGGCCTCGCCGACCCCGAGCGGGAGCGGGCGATGCTGCGGCCCTACCCGATCAAGCGGCTGGGCCGGGTCGACGACCCGGCGCCCCTGGCGGTCCTGCTCTGCAGCGACGCCGGGGAGTGGATCACCGGGCAGGTCTATCCCGTCGACGGGGGCTACACCTCGGGGCTCTGACCCGGGAACCGGCCGGAACCACCACTGTGGCTGGTGGGGCTGCTGTTACCGTTGAGAAATGGCCACCCGCACCCCGGCGCGCTCCGGTTCCGGCTCGAAGTCCGCTCCGAAGACCGCGGGCCGGTCGGGCTCCGCCCGCAAGGCCCCGGCCAAGAAGGCACCCGCCAAGAAGACGACCGCCAAGAAGACGGCCGCACGGAAGACCGCGGCGAAGTCGGCGCCGGCCCGCACCGCGCCCGCCCGGGGTGCTGCCTGGGACCGCCACCGGGCCGAGGCCGCCGACCAGCTGCGCGGACACGGCCCCGACGCCGCCGCCATCGTCCTGCTCGTGGTCGGGGCGCTCACCGCCCTCGGTCTCTTCGGCGACGCCGCCGGTGGCATCGGCCGGGGGCTGGCCTCGGTGACCGGCGCCCTGTTCGGCGTCGGGCGCTACGCCGTGCCCGTGGTCTGCCTGGGCCTGGCGATCCTCCTGTTCTTCTGGCGCCCTGGGCACGACGAGGTCCCGGCCGCCGCCTCCGAGGCCGACGCGCCGCCGGTCGCTCCCTACGTGCCCGCCGCCCCCTGGCGGGTCGGGGTCGGGCTCGGGTGCTGCGCCCTCGCCGGGCTCGGCATCGCCTACCTCGCCACCGGTGCCCCGCCGCTCTCGGCCCCGGTCGACACCCTCCGCGACTCCGCCGGCTACCTGGGCGCGCTGATCGGGGCGCCGCTGGTGGCGGTCGCCGGGACCGTCGGCAGCGCCGTCATCTTCGGCGGCCTCGCCCTCCTCGGGGTGCTGATGGCTCCCGGGGTCCCGATGCGGCGGGTCCTGGCCGGGATCGGCCGGGCCGGACGGTGGGCCGGGGGTCGGGCCCGGGCGTTCGCCGACGTCCACCCCGACGACCCGTTCGAGCCGTTCGACGACGACCCGGGGTTCGCCACTCCGCCGGAGGGCTTCCGCGACCCGGCCCTGGCGATGGTCGCCGATCCGGCCCCGGCCCCGGCCGTCGGCGTCGGCGTCGGCGTCGACCCGACGCGCGACCCCGAGATCGACGCCCTGGCCGGTGGTCCGCCCGTCCCGACCGCGCCACCGGTCGCGCCCGCGGCCCCGGCGCTCGACGCGTCCGGGTGGGCCGCCGAGGCCGACGCCGAGCCCGACGATCCCACCTTCGACCCGCACGCCACGGTCACCGACCTGCCGCCGTTCGACCCCGACGCCACCCTGGTCGACGTCCCGGCGGTGTCGCTCTACGACGCCGAGTCCGACGGTATCGCCATGGTCGACGCCGTCGCCGACGATCCCGGGCTGCTCGACGAGCCCGACGAGCCGGCCCCCGCCCCCCGGGCCGTCGACGTGCCGGTCATCGACGCCGGTCCCGGTCGCCAGGCCGCTCTCGACCTCGGCCACGCCAACTGGCGTCTCCCCGACCCGAAGATCCTCAAGCGTGGCGACCGGTCGGGACCGCCGAAGGCGGGCATCGACGAGGGTGGGCAGACGCTGCAGGCGGCCCTGCTCCAGCACGGCGTCGACGCGACCCTGGTGGGGACCACGGTCGGTCCGACGGTCACGCGGTACGAGCTCGAGCTCGCCCCTGGCGTCAAGGTCAACCGGGTCACGGCACTGAGCAACGACATCGCCTACGCGATGGCCTCGCCCGACGTGCGCATCCTCGCCCCGATCCCGGGTCGGAGCGCGATCGGCGTCGAGGTCCCCAACCGCCAGCGCCAGCTCGTGACCCTCGGTGACATCCTCACCTCGCCCGAGGCCAAGTCCGCCGACCATCCGCTCGAGATCGGGCTGGGGCGCGACATCGCCGGCCGCCCCGTGATGCTCAACCTCGCGACGCTGCCGCACGCGCTGATCGCCGGCTCGACGGGTGCGGGCAAGTCGAGCTGCATCAACTCGCTGGTGACGTCGCTCGCGATCCGCAACACGCCCGAGCAGGTGCGGCTCATCCTGGTCGACCCCAAGCGGGTCGAATTGGGCGCCTACAACGACCTGCCGCACCTCCTCACCCCGGTGGTCACCAACCCGAAGAAGGCCGCCAACGCCCTCGACTGGGCCGTGCGCGAGATGGACATGCGCTACGAGACCCTCGCCGAGGCGGGCTTCCGCGACATCACGGGGTACAACGCCGCCGTCGACCGCGGCGACCTCCCCACGCCCGACGAGCCCGATCCCGTCACCGGTCGGGGCTACGAGCGGCTGCCGTTCATCGTCATCGTCATCGACGAGCTCAACGACCTGATGATGGTGGCCGCCCGCGACGTCGAGGCCAGCGTGTGCCGGATCGCCCAGATGGCACGCGCCGTCGGCATCCACCTGGTGATCGCCACGCAGCGGCCCTCGGTCGACGTCATCACCGGCGTGATCAAGGCCAACGTGCCCAGCCGGTTGGCGTTCTCCGTGACGAGCCTCCAGGACTCCCGGGTCATCCTCGACCAGGCCGGCGCCGAGAAGCTGGTGGGCAAGGGCGACCTGCTGATGGTCACGGCCTCGTCGAGCCGGGCCCAGCGCATCCAGTGCGCCTGGGTCGACGAGGACTGCGTGCGCAAGGTCGTCGCGCACTGGAAGCGCCAGAGCACCGAGACCCGCTACGTCGAGGGCATCGCCGACGACGCGCCCGGTGGCAGCGGTCCGGGGGGCGACCCCGAGGACGACGACGAGCTGCTCGGCGAGGCGATGAGCCTGGTCGTGCGCAGCGGCATGGGCTCGACCAGCATGTTGCAGCGCAAGCTGCGGGTCGGGTTCTCGCGCGCGGGTCGCCTGATGGACCTGCTCGAGCGCCGGGGCGTCGTCGGACCGTCGGAGGGCTCGAAGGCCCGGGCGGTGCTGATGACGGTCGAGGAGCTCGAGGCGATGGAGGCCCGTGGCGCGATCGAGGTCCCCGAGGTCGACTGACCGGTCGGGCGTGCGGATGCCCGGACGGGGGCGTCCGACCCGGTGCCGGCGGGCCCGCCCCCCGGTACCCTGCACGTCGTGACGGGCCGCTACCACCTGGTCACCCTCGGGTGCCCCAAGAACGCGGTCGACTCCGACAAGATCGCGACCGCGCTCGGGGCCGACGGGCTCGCCCCCACCGACGACGTCGCCGCCGCCGACGTGGTCGTGGTGAACACCTGCGCCTTCATCGAGGAGGCCCGGCGCGAGTCGATCGACACGATCCTGGCCCTCGCCGACGAGCGGGCGGCCGGTGCCCGGCTGGTGGTCACCGGGTGCCTGGCCGAGCGCTACGGCGACGAGCTGGCCGACGCCCTGCCCGAGGTCGACGCCGTGGTGGGGTTCGCCGGCGCCGGCTCCATCGCCACGCTCCCCGCCCCGATCGGCACCAACGCCACCAACGCCACCAACGTCACCTTCGGCGGGCGCCACGCGGCGGTGCCGGCGCCCACCGGCGTGCGCGACCTGCTCGAGCTGCCCCGGGCCGCCACCGGCGCGTCGTGGGCCTACCTGAAGGTCGCCGAGGGCTGCGACCGGGCGTGCGCGTTCTGTGCGATCCCGTCGTTCCGCGGCACCCAGCGGTCGCGCGCGCCCGAGGCGATCGTCGCCGAGGCCCGCACCCTGGTCGAGGGTGGGACCGCCGAGCTCGTGCTGGTGGCCCAGGACCTGGCCTGGTACGGCCGCGACGCCGGCGAGGTGGGTGCACTGGCCGCACTGCTGCGCCGCCTCGACACCGAGCTCGGTGCCGACGGCCTCGAACGCGTCCGGCTGCTGTACCTGTACCCCTCGGAGGTCCGCGACCCCCTGATCGCCACGATGCTCGACCTCCCGACCGTGGTGCCGTACTTCGACCTGTCGCTGCAGCACGCGTCGGGTCCGCTCCTGCGACGGATGGCCCGGTGGGGCGACGGCGCGCGCTTCGCCGCCGCGATCGACGACATCCGCTCGCGTGAGCCGGCGGTCGCGTTCCGGTCGTCGTTCATCGTCGGGTTCCCCGGCGAGACCGAGACCGACCACGACGCCCTGCTCACGTTCCTCGACGACGTCGCCCTCGACTGGGCCGGGTTCTTCCCGTTCTCGCCCGAGGACGGCACCGCCGCAGCCGACCTCGACGGCACCGTCGCCCCCGGACTCGCGGCCGAGCGGCTCCGCGAGTGCGAGGAGCGTCAGACCGCCATCACGCAGGCCGCCCGCGACGAGATCGTCGCGGCCGGCACCGTCCTCGAGGTGCTCGTCGACGAGGTGGTCGACGGGACCGACGGCGGCGTCCGGCTGGTGGGGCGCACCCACCGGGAGGCACCCGAGATCGACGGCGTCGTGCTGGTCGACGTCACCGACGCCGCCCCGGCCGGATCGGTCGGATGGGCCGGGTCCGTCGGCACGGTCGTGCGCGCCCGGGCCGAGGGTGCGCTCGGTCCCGACCTCCTGGCCGTGGTGGTCGGGGCGTGACCGGCGCCTCCGGCCCCGTGCGCGAGGGCGCCGGGCCGGTCCGGCGCGTCCCGCGGTTCGGGCCCGACGCCATCCGCACGCCCGCCAACGTCGTGACGATCGCCCGGATCCTGTTCACGATCCCGATCCTGATGCTGATCGCCGACGACCCGCGCGGCACGACGTCGTGGCCGATCTTCGTGGCGTGGGGCGTGCTCTGGATCACCGACTTCCTCGACGGGTGGCTGGCCCGCCGCGACGGCGTCACCCGCTCGGGGGCGTTCCTCGACCCCCTCGCCGACAAGGTCCTGGTGTTCGGTGGGATGGTGGTCCTGGCGCTGCGCGGCGACTTCGGCTGGGTCCCGGTGGCCATCATCGGCGCCCGCGAGGTGGGCATCTCCCTCTACCGCTCGGGGGCCGCCCGCCGGGGCATCTCGATGCCCGCCCGCCGGTGGGGCAAGTGGAAGGCCAACGTGCAGTTCCTGGCGGTGGCGGTCGCGCTGTTCCCGCCGGCGGAGTCCCACCCGGGTGTCGCCGAGGCCGTGCTCTGGGCCGCGGTCGTCATGACGGTGGTGTCGGGCGCCGACCTGGTGGTCGCCTCGCTCCGGCGACCCACTCCGGTCGCCGGTCCTGACGTATCGTCCTGATCCGACAACCCCGTTCGTCCGAGCAAACCCGGAGACCACCATGCGCTGCGACGTCCTGGCCATCGGCACCGAACTGCTCCTCGGGCAGATCGTCGACACCAACAGCGCCTGGATCGGCGAGCAGCTCGCCGAGGCCGGCATCGACACCTACGACCACCGCAAGATCGGCGACAACCTCGCCCGGATGGTGGCGTCGCTGCGCTCCCTCCTCGACGAGGCCGACGCCGTCATCGTCTGCGGTGGGCTCGGGCCGACCCCCGACGACGTCACCCGCGAGATGATCGCCGAGGTGATGGGCGTCGAGCTCGAGCGGCACGAGGACCTGATCGAGGAGATCAAGCGGATCTTCGGCTCCCGGGCGCGGGAGATGACCGACAACAACCTGCGCCAGGCCGACATCCCGGTGGGGGCCGCCCCCATCCCCAACCCGATCGGCACCGCGCCGGGCATCCGGGCGGTGTTCCCGTACGGCGGCCGCGAGGTGGCGGTGTACGCCGTGCCCGGGGTGCCCTACGAGATGCAGCAGATGGTGCGCGACCACGTGTTGCCCGACCTGCTCGCCCGCTCGGGGGAGCAGGCGGTGATTCGGTCGCGGTCGCTCAAGACCTGGGGGACCTCCGAGTCGGCGCTCGCCGAGATGATCGACCACCGCGTCGAGGCCCAGACCAACCCGACGATCGCGTTCCTCGCCCGCGGGATCGAGGGGCTCTACGTGCGCATGACCGCCAAGGCGCCCACCGAGGCCGAGGCGATCGCGCTGCTCGACGCCGAGGACGCCGAGCTGCGCACCATCCTCGGCGAGCTGGTCTTCGGCATCGACGACGAGACGATGGAGTCGACCGTCCTCGACCTCTGCCGGGCGCGCGGCTGGACGCTCGGGGTGGCCGAGTCGCTCACCGGCGGACTCATCGGGGCGCGCGTCGCCAACGTGGCCGGCGCGTCCGAGGTGTTCCGCGGCGCGGTTGCGGCGTACGCCACCGAGGTCAAGCGCGACGTGCTCGGCGTCACGGCCGACAGCGT
>Ga0075471_10001844_pt1 | contig 14016 bp, 11 predicted proteins | sample DEB19_08_DNA_2_FD_74787 | JGI IMG/M metagenome (GOLD analysis project Ga0075471, IMG submission 74787) | Aqueous microbial communities from the Delaware River and Bay under freshwater to marine salinity gradient to study organic matter... | ecosystem: Environmental > Aquatic > Marine > Coastal ... | reverse complement strand
GGCCGACAATCGGGCCAGGGTCCCGGCGTGTACGCACTGCGCGAAGCCGAGCGCATCCGCTCGCTATCGCATTTCGTGGAATGTCGTTTGGTAATCGGGCAGTTCGGTGGACTGAGTGCAGTCGCACGCGCCATTGCACGAGATGCACGCGCGCTCGGCGCCGATGTGATCCTCGTGGACGAACCCGATGCCAGCGTGCAAGCCGAAGCCGCTAATCGGTTTCGTGCTCACGTGTACCTGGGACTCGAGGCAAGCATCGAGCCACAAGCAACGTTCTGCTACTACCAAGTGCCCGCATTCGAGTCCACGGCTGGTCGCGCACTGGCCGAACGACTCATGTCCGAACTTGCTGATCGGTTGCCGGTGGCGCCCACTGCCGAAGGCATCCGGCTCCCGGTGCTGCGCGAGACCAAGATGCCCGCCGTGCTCTGCCGGTTGGGTCCGGTGCGCGCCGTGGCCGATGATGCGGCCGCCCTCGCAGCGGGCTGCACCATGGCGCTCGAGGCGTGGGTGAATTCCATGCCGGCGACAACACCCAGCCAGCGGTAGATCGACGCCCATCACCGCCCGGACGCGCACGCAATGCGTGGGTCCAACCCTGTAGTGGAGGTTGAGGTGCCGTCCATGCAGGGGTGTGTACACCCGGATTACTTATCCACAGACCTGCGCGAAACTTGTGGACGGGAGTGTGGTCGCCGATCGACGAGACGCTCTTTGCCCTGCTCAGGGCCTATACCGTTCGTCTGTGAGTAACTCACAGGTCGCTGGGGACATCGGCGATCTGCCGATAGATCCGGTCGAGGTCCGCCAGGTCGGCGAACTCGACCACGATCTTGCCCCGACCGCCCGACATCGTCACCCGTACCCGCGTGGCGAGCGCATCAGCGAGTTGCTCTTCGAGCTCGAGGACAGCGGCCGGCCGTAACGCCGTCACGGGAGGAGTCGGCTTGGCGGTCTCGCCCGCCGTGGGCACTGCGGGGCCCTGCTCCCGATCACGGATCGCCTGTTCCACGGCTCGCACCGTCCAGTGCTCGGCGACGGCGCGGCGCGCGATGTGTTCTTGATACCCGCGGTCCGACGTACCGAGCAGGGCGCGTGCGTGGCCGGCCGTCAGTTGGTCATCGGCCAGCAGATGTTGAATGCTCGGCGGCAACTGCAAGAGACGCAGCGTGTTCGATACGGCGACGCGACTCTTGCCGACGCGTTGAGCAATGCGTTCGTGCGTGAAACCGAAATCTTCGATGAGTTGTTGATACGCCGACGCTTCTTCGAGTGCAGTGAGGTCCTTGCGATGCAAGTTCTCGACGAGTGCTTGTTCCACCGATGCGAGTTCATCGATGCTGCGCACCACTGCAGGAATCGTGGTGAGCCCAGCGCGCTGCGCTGCGCGCCAGCGACGTTCTCCTGCAATGAGTTCATAACCGCCTGCAGCACGCGGACGCACGAGAATCGGTTGCAAAACGCCGATTTCCGCGATGGATGCTGCGAGGTCCGCGAGTGACTCCTCGTCGAAGTGCACGCGCGGTTGATGCGGATTCGGCTCGATCGATGTGATCGCAATCTCATCGAGACCTGCGCGCGTATCGGTCAGCGACGCGTCCGATGCAACAGCGCCACCGAAGATTGCACCCAGGCCTTTACCGAGCCCTCGCTGCTGCGCCACCGCACACCTCCTTGGCCAATTCGCGATACGCAATGGAACCGCGTGAGGTGGGATCGAAGGTGATGATCGGCTGTCCGAATGATGGTGCTTCGGACAACCGCACGGTGCGCGGCACCACGGTGCGACACACCTTGTCGCCGAAATACTCGCGCACGTTCTGCACGACGCCGTCGGCCAACTTCGTCCGTGCGTCGTACATCACGCACACGATCGTCGACAGCTCCAGCGTGGGGTTGAGGCTGCGCCGCACGAGTTCGACGTTCTTCAGCAGTTGGCCGAGGCCCTCGAGGGCGTAGTACTCACACTGAATCGGCACGAGCACTTCTTGGGCCGCGGCAAGTCCGTTCACCGTCAACAGGCCGAGCGATGGTGGGCAGTCGATCAAGACGAAGTCGTAGTCGTCGACCACGGCCTCGATCGCACGGCGGAGCCGCATCTCACGGCTGAACGCCGGGACGAGTTCGATCTCTGCGCCCGCCAAGTCGAGGCTCGCGGGAGCGATGAACAAATTGGGCACCTCGGTGGTCTTCACGCATTCGGCCAGCCCGACCTCATGCATGATCACGTCGTACATCGACAGCTGCAGCGTCTGCACCTGAATGCCCAACCCGGTGGACGCATTGCCCTGTGGATCCAAGTCGACGAGCAGCGTGCGATACCCGGACTCGGCGAGACAGGCAGCGAGGTTCACCGCCGTGGTGGTCTTGCCCACGCCACCCTTCTGGTTCGCTACGGCAATCACCCGAGGCAGCGCCCGAGGACTCGGCGCGCTCACTGGGCCTTGGTCGCTCATGGACACGTCTAACGGGCCTCTCCGGGTCGTGCACCGGTCCCGTTCCGGCGCGGGCCGATGCTATCTGCCTGCGAGGATGCCACCAAGTGGCCATCCGACCCATCGTTCAGGGAGCGGCTGTTCCCGATGTTTCACGTGAAACGGCCAGCGATCACCCGGCGGATGGTTTCACGTGAAACAAGTCGGGCACGCGCCGGGCCCGGGGGTACTGGGGCGGGCAGACGCCGGCCTCCACCAGCAGCAAACCGTCGGATCGCTGCCGAATCTTGGCGGCGACGAGTCCCAGTCCATCCTCGGGCCACGCCTCACCCTCACCGGCCACGCTCACGACGAGGAGCCCGCCGGGACGCACGAGTGGCAGCACCAGTTCGGCCACCTCCGCCGGCGGGGCCACCCCACGAGCGGTGGCCGCATCGAAGCGCCCGCGCCAGTCGCTGTGGTGCCCCAAGTCGGCGAGGTCGGCACAAACCACGTGGACCCGGCCGGTCCAGCCCAACGCGCCCACCGCCCGCCGCAGCACATCACAGGCCCGTCCGCGGCGATCCACCAGGGTCACCTCGAGATCCGGGCGATCGGCGGCCAGTACCACGCCGGGCAGTCCCCCGCCCGAGCCCACATCCACCACCCGAGCTGCGTCGGCCGGGATCGCTGCGGCAAACCGATGCGCCTGAGCGATCGCTGCCCCTAGATCGCCGGGCCCGATCAGCCCAATGCGCTGGGATTCAGCGAGTACCGACTCCACCGTGGACATGGAGGAACCGCCCTGGCATCCGGTGGAAACGAGCCGGTTAGCCCGCCGAGGCGGGGGCGATCACCACGCGACGGCGCGGTTCTTCGCCCTCTGAGCGGGTGACCACGTCGGTTCGATCTCCGATGGCGTCGTGGATGACTTTGCGATCAGCCGACGGCATCGGCTCGAGCACGCGCTCCTCGCCCGATTCGGCCACGGCATCGGCCTGCTCGAGGGCGAAGCGGGCGAGTGCCGCCCGGCGCTTCTCCCGGTAGCCCGAGATGTCGAGCCGGAGCCGGGTCTGGTGATCCCCGATCCGGCGCTGGCTGGCGACCCGCACCAGATCTTGCACGGCGAGCAGGGTGGTGCCTCGGGGCCCAATCAGCACGCCGAGCTGGTCGCCCTCCACCGTGACCTCGAGGTCTTCGCCGTCCTGGTTCACCGCGGTGCGCCCCTCAAGGCCCAGAGCGGCAAGGAGTCCCTGCAGGAACTTCTCGGCCTCAGCGGCCACATCGGCTGCGGTGGGGGCGTTCTCGGGATCGTTCACGGTCTTCTCCGTTTTCTCATTCGATGCGGACTGGTTCGGCCGCTCGGCCCGACGGGACGCGGGGCGGGACTGCTGCTGGCCGCTGCGCTTGGCTCCGGCGGCGGGCCGATCGGCGGCGGGTGCGGCACCCTGGCCGCTCTCAGCGGCTTCGGCGCGGCCCGATCCGGGCTCTTTGGCGCCCTTTCGGCGCCGGTCCCGGCGCTCGACTTTGGGTCGAGCCTGGGTCGGACGGACCCGAGCGCGCACGCGGGCCTCGCCCCGTGTGCGGCCGAACAGGCCCGGCCTCGGTTCGTCGAGCACCTCGAACTCGGCGTCTGCTTCGTCGACACCCAGCTGATCGAGGGCCAATTCCTTTGCTTCCTCCACCGTCTTGGCGGTGGTCTCAACCCATTCCATGCGTGCTTCCGTCTCGTGGATCAGGCCGATCTGGTCGGCCGTGGCAATGTCCGTTTTCTACAGGCCCCTGATTCGGGGGTCAGGTACCCGGCTTCTTGGGCTTCTGGGGCTTGGTGGGCTTGGCCGGCGGTCGGGATGATCCCGACGACGGTTTGGCACCGCCGCCCGTGGGCTTCTTGGCCCCCGAGCCCGGCGTGGGTTTCTTGGCCCCAGTGGGGCGATTCGGGTTCGGTCGACCCTTGGGTCGGCCAGCGGCGCCCGGCTTCTGCGTGGATTTCGCCTGCTGAGCGTCCTTGGCGGCCGCACGGGCGGCGCCGAACAGCCCGCCGCTCTTGGTGTCTTTGTCCGACTTGGCCATCTCGCGTGCCGCCGCCCCAGCGGCCTGGGCCTGGGCGCCCAAGGAGCCCTCACCGCGGTAGAAACGCCGGGTCACGTAGTGCTGCTGCAGGATGCGCAGCACGGTCTGCCAGACGTAATAGAAGATCAGACCCATCGGGAAGAAGATCTGGAACACGGCGAAGGCCACCGGCAGGTACTGCATCAACTTGGCCTGGCCGGCCGACATCGTGGGCGACACCGTCCGGTTCGCCACCATCCGCTGCTGAACCCAGTACAAGAAGGCGAGCAGAACCACGATGAGGATGTAGAGGACGCCCTTGCCGGCGCTCTCTTTGAACATCTCCCGAGGCGACAAGGCCAGATCGAAGCCCCATGAGAGCATCTGCTTGGACTTGCTCAAATCTTGATACAACTCAGAAGATTTGCTGATGATCCTCGGGGTGAACAGTTCCGAGCCGCCATCGCGGTTGGTGAGGCCCCGCAACAGGGTGAACATGCCGATGAACACCGGCATCTGCAACAGCAGCGGGAAGCAACTGGCGAGCGGGTTCACCTTGTGCTCTTGGTAGAGCCGCATCATCTCTTCGTTGAGCTTCTGGCGGTCGCCGCGGTGCTGAGCCTGGAGTTTCTTCAACTCGGGCTGCAGGCGCTGCATCTCGAGCATGCCCTTGGTGCTCTTCAGCGTGAGCGGCGTGGTGATGAGCATCACCACCACGGTGATGAGCAGAATCGAGACCGCGTAACTGCCGGTGGCCGCGTAGAAGGCCGTGAGCGGAACGGCGAAGATTTTCGCAAGCGGGTCAAATGCGTTGGCGAGCACCGGGGGACTCTTTCTCGTCAGGAACGATCTTTTCGGGTACGGGGTCGTACCCCGAGGGGCCAAAGGGCCGGCATCGCAGCAATCTGCGGATCGTGAGGACCGTGCCCTTGCCTGCACCGTAGGTCTCGAGGGCCTCGAGGGAGTAGTTCGAGCAGGTGGGCGTAAAGCGACACGGCGACGGATATCCGTCGCGCTGGTGCTGGTACCACTCCACGCCGCGGATCAAGAACCGTTGCACCCGGCCGTGCTCCGAGCAGCGTTCCATCCCGTGCCCGCTCACGAAGCACCCCGGATGCGGAAGCGATCGAGCACGCGGGCGACATGCGCCTGCAGGTCTGCGCTCGGCATGGTGGCGGCCGACGTGGGAGCACCAAAGAGATAATCGCCCACCGGGAGTGAGCTTGCCCGCAGCAATTCGCGCAAACGGCGGCGAATTCGGTTCCTCACCACGGCGTTGCCCACGTTGCGTCCGATGGCAAACGCGATCCGCGTCGGATCACCCGGTTGCCCGGCTCGGTGCACGCACCAGAGCCCGCCCGACGATGCCCGACGACCCTCGGCCCGGAGACGATCGAAGTCGCCACGGCCACGAAGGGGTGCGATCAGGCCGACAGCCGGTAGCGGCCCTTGGCGCGACGAGCCTTCAGCACGGCGCGCCCGGCCCGGGTGCTCATGCGCTGACGAAAGCCGTGCTTCTTGGCCCGGCGACGGTTGTTCGGTTGAAAGGTGCGCTTCACCCATGCCTCCTCATCTCGGCTGCCCACGCATGGCGCCCAACGGCCTGGAACACGTGGTCAGGGTGCGCGACCAGCAAAGACGGCCGCACTGACCGGTCAAGGCTAGGTGCCCTGCCCCGCCCGAGACAACCTCGTGACGCGAGCTCGCACCGGCACGTGGTTGACAGGCCCTGGGTTCTCGATGGGCCTAGCCATCCCGGGGGTCCATGGTGCTAGCGTCCCGAACTCGGGTTGGGGCTTCCAACCCGCGCTGTCCACAACCTGTGGATGGGGCTGTGGACAGTAATTGGGCAGAAGTCGAGGCGCCGCCGGTGAGCGACCATGAGTCGATGTGGACAGCAGTCGCTGACATCTTGCGTGAGCAGGTGTCAGATGCCGTCTGGCTCTCCACCTTTCAGGATGTCAGAGCGCTGCCCGCGGATGGTGGATACCTGCGCATCGGTGTTCCCAACACCGTGATCCGCGAGCGCATCCTGCATCGCTATCTCCCCCTCGTGCGCGATGCCCTCGAGGAAGTGGGCGTGGCGAATCCGCAGTTGCTCGTCGATGTGGACATCGAAGCCGAACAACCCGAGCAGGTCCGCCTCGCAGCGGGCGGCGGCTCGACAACGGCCACCGTGGTGAGCGGCCGGTTCGATGGTGCGCCGAGCATGGCCGCCGCCGATCCCGTGGAGCAGGCAGTCACGGCCGGACTCAATCCGCGGTACACCTTCGAGACGTTCGTGAAGGGCCAGTCGAACCAGTTCTCGCTCGCCGCAGCGATGCGGGTGGCCGAAACCCCGGCCCGCTCGTACAACCCGTTGTTCATCTACGGCGCCGCCGGCCTCGGCAAGACGCACCTGCTGCACGCCATCGGCCACTACGTGAACCAGAACTACGGCCATTACGTCGTTCGGTATGTGTCCACCGAGACCTTCTTGAACGAATACGTGGAAGCGATCCGAACCGGATCCACTGCGATGTTCAAGCGTCGCTATCGGGACATCGATGTGCTCCTCATCGACGACATCCAGTTCATCGAGGGCAAAGAGGGACTGCAGGAAGAGTTCTTCCACACGTTCAACGCTCTCCACGGCGCCAACAAGCAGATCGTCATCTCGAGCGACCGGATGCCCGACAACATCCCCACGCTCGAAGAGCGTCTGCGCGGCCGATTCCGCTGGGGCCTCATCACCGACATCCAGCCACCCGACCTCGAGACCCGGTTGGCGATCCTGCGGAACAAGTCCGAACGGGATCAGACCCAAGTGCCCGCCGATGTCCTCGAGTTCATTGCGGCCAACATCACCACCAACATCCGAGAACTCGAGGGGGCCCTCATCCGAGTGACGGCCTACGCCAGCCTCAACCGGATCCCGATCGCGGTCCCCCTCGCCCAGCAACTCCTCGGCGATCTGCTCACCGAGGCCACGGTGCGGCCCCGCACCCCCGACGAGATGCTCACCGAGATCGCCGCCTATTTCGGCCTGAGCGTGGACAGCCTCCGGGGCAAGAGTCGCCAGCGGGAACTGGTGACCTCCCGCCAGGTGGCGATGTACGTGTTCCGCGAACTCACCGACCTCAGCTACCCCTCGATCGCCCGGCTGTTCGGCGGCCGGGACCACACCACGGTGATTCACGCCGTCGAGAAGGTGCAGCGTCTCATGGCCGAGCGAAAGCAGATTTACGACCAGGTGCACGAACTCCGACAGCGATTGAAGACCGGATGAGTGCGGTGCACACCACGGCGCGGGCTGCGGGCGCAACAACGGGACAACCCGTGGACAGAGCCTCGCGATCTGGGGACAACGCGAAGTTGTCCACCGCGCACCTCGGCTCGGGCCCGCGCGCTGTGGAAGTCTGTGGACGGCCGATCACAGGCACGCACCACCGATGAGCAGGCCGAACGGCCTACTGTCCACAATCCACAGCGTTATTAGCGTTATTACTTGATTCATCACCCCATCAGCAGGAGCAATAGCGGTGAAGTTCCGATGCGAACGAGACGTACTGGCCGAGGCCCTCGGTGCTGCAAGCCGAGCAGCAACCGGTCGGACCGGGTCGCTTCCAGTGCTCCAGGGGATCCGCCTCGAGCTCAAGGGGGATCGCCTCACCATCACGGGAAGCGACCTCGAGCTCACGGTGCAACATGACCTCACCGTGGCCGGGCAACAAGACGGCGGCGTGGTGCTGCCGGGCCGGTTCGTTGCCGACATCGTGAAGTCGCTCGGCGACGCGAAGGTGGAGATGGTGGCCGAGGGCGACTCGGTGGAACTGAGCGCCGGGCGCTCGCGCTTCACGATCCGACCCATGGCGTTCGACGACTACCCCCGGGTGGGGTTCACCGGCGGGAGCTCGGTCACGCTGCCGGCGGCGGATTTCGTCGATGCACTCCGCCAGGTGGTGCGCGCAGCCAGCACCGATGAACAAAAGGTGCAACTCACCGGTGTGCTCATGGCCGCAGAGGCCGGCGGCCTCCGACTGGTGGCCACCGACTCGTACCGACTCGCAGTACGTGACCTCACCGGTACCACCGTGCTCGGCGCCGATCAGCAGGTGCTCGTTCCGGCGCGCGCGTTGCAAGAAGTGATCCGTCTCGCCTCGGGCGCCGGCGAACTGACGCTGCGCCTCGGTGAGAAGGACGCCACGTTCGAAGTGTCCTCGGCGCGTGTCACCACACGACTCATCGACCAACCGTTCCCGAACTATCGCCAGTTGATGCCCGACAACTACCCGAACATGCTGACGATCGACAAGGAAGCCTTCACCGACGCGCTTCGTCGTGTGCGCCTGCTTGCGAGGGACAACATTCCCGTGCGGCTCTCGATGGGCGGCGACACCTTGCGACTCGAGGCCATCAGCAACGACCGCGGCACGGTGGTCGAAGAAGTAGATGCGCGGTTCGCCGGAACCGAACTGGTGATTGCGTTCAACGCCGAGTATCTCGCTGCGGGTATCGACGCATGTGCAGGTGAGCAGATCACGGTGGCGACCAAGCTCGAGAGCAACCGCCCGGCAGTGCTGCGCGGCGCCGAGCACGACGAGTTTTTCTATCTGCTCATGCCGCAGAAGGTGTAGTCACCACCGGTGATCGTCGAGCGCATCGAGCTCCGGGATTTCCGGAACTACGGCGAAGCATCGTTCGCGCTCATTCCCGGCGTGACTGCGGTGGTGGGCGAGAACGGCCAGGGCAAGACGAATCTGGCCGAGGCACTCACGTACCTCGCCACCCTCGAGAGTTTTCGCGGCGTACCACCCGAGGCGATGGTGCGGCTCGGGTGCGATCAAGCGATCATCCGCGCCGAGGTGCTCCACGACGACGGGCGAACCCTGTTGGTGGAGGCCGAGATCAATCGCAGCGGCCGGAACCGGATCTTCGTCAATCGACAACGGTTGGCTCGCTCGCGCGATCTGCTCGGTGTGCTGCGCGTGAGTGTGTTTTCGCCTGACGACCTCGCGCTGGTGAAAGGTGGGCCCGGCGAACGGAGGCGTTTCCTCGACGACGCGCTGGTGGCACTCGCGCCCAAGCACGACGTGCTGCGACGAGATCTCGATCGCATCATTCGCCAACGCAACACGTTGCTCAAGCAAGCCGGCGGCCGATTGAGCGACGACGTGTCATTCACGCTCGACGTGTGGGACGCGAAGTTTGCACAGGTTGGGGATGAGTTGGGGACAGTGCGCGCTGCGCTCGTGGCAGACATGAGTCCATTGCTCCATCAGGCGTACAGCGCACTCGCCGACCGTGAGACCCCCGTGGGGTTGCTGTACGAACCGGCATGGCGCAACGGCGGGCTGGCCGAGGCATTGGCCGAGGCGCGTCGCGATGACGTGCGTCGGGGAGTGAGCACGGTCGGACCGCACCGTGACGATGTGGAACTGTTCATCAACGACATGCCGGCGCGCACGCACTCGTCGCAGGGCGAACAACGCACCTACGCACTGGCGATGCGAATGGCCGTGCATCGCCTCGTTGCACAACGAACGGACTCCCCTCCGGTGTTGGTGCTCGACGATGTGCTGTCCGAATTGGACCGAGGTCGATCGAGAGCGCTGCTGGAACACCTGCCGGCCGGGCAGGTGATCCTCACCACGGCAGCCGCCCTCCCCGAACACGCTCATCCCGACCGGGTGGTTCGTATTTCGTCGGGCGCCGTGGTAGACGACGGGGTATGAGCGCTTCGGGCCGCCGACATCACGAACCCGTGCCGCTGACCAAGGCGCTCGACGAGGTATTCCGCTCGCTCCAGCCACCCGGGTCGCCATCGGTGTCGGCCAAGGTGGTGGGTGGCGTCTTCAACCGGTGGGACGACGCCGTGGGCCCCCAGGTGAGCGCTCATGCCCGCCCGGTTCGCCTGCACGAGGGCACGCTGGTGGTGGAGGTGGACGAGCCCGGGTGGGCCACCCAATTGCGCTATCTCGAGCGCGAGATCCTCGAGCGGCTGGCGGCCGTGGGGGGTTCCGGGGTGGAGCGCATCGAGGTGCGCGTTCGGCGGCGCTGACCGCCGCCGGGGTGCCCGAAAATCGATCTCGGGCACCCGCGGGTCACTTTCGACGAAAAACCCGCCCGGCGTGGCCTCTCAGAGCCGAATACGGAGCGAATCCATCCACGTTGCGCGGTCCTTTCGGCAGTAGACTTTTGGCAGTCGGGTGTCCGGCCCCCGGTTCACGAGGCTCTCGAGACCGCGGACCCGCCCCCCAAAACCTGTGCTGACCAGCACGTTCGATGTTGTCGAGGAGTATCACCCCGTGACGAGTACCCCCGCCGCGACCGAGTCGGCCACCACGCCGTCGGTCGAGTACGACGCCAAGGCCATCCAGGTTCTCGAAGGGCTCGATCCGGTCCGCAAACGGCCGGGTATGTACATCGGCTCCACCGGGCTTGCCGGACTGCATCACCTCATCTGGGAAGTGGTCGACAACTCCGTCGACGAGGCCATGGCCGGGTTCTGCACGCGCATCGTGGTGGTGCTCACGGCGCAGGGATCCTGCCGGGTCGAGGACAACGGCCGAGGCATCCCGGTGGACCCGTACCCGAGCGGCCCCCACAAGGGAAAGAGCGCGGTGGAAGTGGTGCTCACCGTGCTGCACGCCGGCGGCAAGTTCGGCGGCGGCGGATACAAGGTGTCCGGTGGCCTGCACGGTGTGGGCGTGTCGGTGGTGAACGCCCTGTCGGAGCGACTCGTGGTCACCATCGACAAAGGTGGCACGCGCTACTCGCAGGAATACGCCAAGGGCGGCAAGCCCCAGGGCAAGTTGGCTCCCGTCGGGTCCACACCCGCCCGCGGGCGCACCACCGGAACCACGGTGGAGTTCTGGCCCGATGCCACGATCTTCGCTGCTGAGGGCACCGAGTTCGTGGCGCGCACGGTGCTCGAGCGCCTGCAGACCATGGCGTTCCTCAACCGGGGCCTCGAGATCGCATTCGTCGACGAGCGCCCGGGCCGTGAACAAGAGGTCACGTACCTCTACAAGGGCGGCATCGTCGATTTCGTCAAACACCTGAACGCCTCGAAAGAGGCGCTCTTCAGCAAGGTGGCGCACTTCGAGTCCTCCGACGAAGAAGGGCAGATCTGTGATGTGGCGCTCCAGTGGAACACGGGGTACTACGAAGGCATCCACGGATACGCAAACGGCATCTCCACCATCGAAGGCGGCATGCACGTCGAGGGATTCCGTACAGCGCTCACCTCGGTGGTGAACAAGTACGCCCGTGCCGGCAAGACGCCGCTGCTCAAGGAAAAAGACGAGAACCTCACCGGCGAAGACATTCGTGAGGGACTCACCGCCATCGTTGCGGTGAAACTGCGCGAGCCGCAGTTCGAGGGTCAGACCAAGGCCAAGCTCGGCAACGTGAGCATGCGTTCGTTCGTGCAAAAGGTGGTGAACGAACGACTGGCCGAATGGCTCGAGGAGAATCCCACCGAGGCCAACCGCATCGTGAAGAAAGCCATCTCGGCGGCACAGGCGCGCGTGGCTGCGAAGAACGCACGCAACGCCATTCGTCGCAAGACGGCGTTGGGCGGAGCGGGCATGCCCGACAAGTTGAAGGACTGCGCCACTCGCAACGCCGAGGAAGCCGAGCTGTTCATCGTGGAGGGCGACTCCGCCGGTGGCACTGCGCTCAACGCGCGCGATCCGCGCACGCAAGCACTCCTGCCGATCCGCGGCAAGATCCTCAATGTCGAACGCGCTCGTCTCGACAAGATGCTGAAGAACAACGAGATCCAGGCGCTCATCACGGCGATCGGTGGCGGCGTGGGTGAGGAGTTCGATCCGGTGAAGGTGCGCTACCACAAGGTGATCGCCCTGTGCGACGCCGACGTGGACGGCAGCCACATCCGAACCCTGTTGCTCACCTTCTTCTTCCGGCAGATGAAACCGCTCGTGGAGAACGGGTATGTGTACATCGCGCAGCCGCCGCTGTACTCCACCGAGATCGGCAAGACCAAGATCTACCTGAAGGACGACTCGGCCAAGAACGAGTTCCTCGCACAGAACCCGAACCACAAGAAGGACTTCAGTCGTCTGAAGGGTCTCGGCGAGATGGACTGGGAAGAACTCAAAGAGACCACGATGGACCCGAGTCGCCGCACCCTGCTGCAGGTGACGCTCGAAGAGGCAGCCCTTGCCGATGAGATCACGAGCGTCTTGATGGGCGACGACGTCGAGAGCCGAAAGAACTTCATCCAGCAGAACGCCAAAGACGTTCGATTCCTGGACATCTGATCCGAGAGCACACCGATGAGCGACGACAACAACACCCCCGACACCCCTGACACCGGCGACACCGGCGACACCGGCGACTCTGGCGAGGACATCACCCCGCCCGAAGTGCTTGCCGGCGGTATCTCGCCGATCGAGATCAACGAGGAGATGGAGCGGTCGTTCCTCGACTACGCCATGTCCGTCATCATGGCGCGAGCCCTCCCCGATGTCCGTGACGGACTCAAGCCCGTACACCGCCGGATCATCTGGGACATGGAGGAGCAGGGCTTCCGCCCGAACCGGAGCTTCGTGAAGTCGGCCCGTGTCACCGGCGACACCATGGCCAAGTACCACCCGCACGGCGAGGGTGCTATCTACGACGCGCTCGTCCGCATGGCGCAGCCGTTCTCGCTGCGGCATCCGCTCATCGACTTCCACGGCAACTACGGCAGTCCCGACTTCGGTCCCGCTGCATCGCGGTACACCGAGTGCAAGTTGCACCCGCTCAGCATGCAGTTGCTGGCTGACATCGACGAGAACACGGTTGACTTCGCGTCGAACTACTCGGGTGAGTTCGAGGAGCCCAAGGTGCTCCCGTCACGCTTCCCGAACCTGCTCGTCAATGGCAGTCAGGGCATCGCCGTGGGCATGGCGACCAACATCCCGCCGCACAATCTCGGTGAGGTCATCGACGCCACCATTCATCTGATCGATCACCCTGATGCGACGCCCGACGATCTGATGCAGTTCGTGAAAGGGCCCGACTTCCCCACGGGCGGTTTCATCATGGGGCGCGCCGGCATCATCGACGCGTACCGCACCGGGCGCGGCAGTGTGAAGATGCGCGCCAAAGCCACCATCGAGGAGGGCAAGCGGGGCGGCTTCCAGATCATCGTCACCCAGATGCCGTATCAGGTCAGTGGTTCTGCGGTGCTCTCGCGCATCCAGGAACTCGTCGACGGCGGCGAACTCGACGGTATCGCCGATGCGAACGACGCATCCGCGAGCGGAAAGACCAATCTCGTCATCACGCTCAAGCGTGACGCGAACGCCAATGTGGTGCTGAACAATCTCTACAAGCTCACCCAGCTGCAGACGAGCTTCGGGGTGAACATGGTTGCGTTGGTGGACGGCGTGCCGCGCACCCTGAATCTGGCTCAGATGCTGCACGGCTATGTGGCTCACCAGGTGGAGGTGATCGAGCGGCGCACGCGGTTCCGCCTCGACAAGGCGCAGAACGAACTGCACATCCAAGAGGGTCTGATGAAGGCCCTCAATGTGATCGACGAGGTGATCGCCGCCAT
>Ga0075471_10001843_pt1 | contig 14020 bp, 13 predicted proteins | sample DEB19_08_DNA_2_FD_74787 | JGI IMG/M metagenome (GOLD analysis project Ga0075471, IMG submission 74787) | Aqueous microbial communities from the Delaware River and Bay under freshwater to marine salinity gradient to study organic matter... | ecosystem: Environmental > Aquatic > Marine > Coastal ... | reverse complement strand
GCGCACTTCACGCCGACGCCGTGCTTCAGGATGGCGTTCGCCGAGTCGATGGTGACCTGGTCGTCGGTGGCGTCGCGGTTCTCCATGCCGAGGTCGTAGTACTCGAGGTTCACGTCAAGGTACGGAAGGATCAGGCGGTCCTTGATGAACTGCCAGATGATGCGCGTCATCTCGTCACCGTCGAGTTCGACGACCGGATTGTCAACCTTGATCTTTGCCATGGGAGTCCCTTTCAGGTGGTGACTGATGCAACTTGTATCAGACTTGTACACAATAGCGTGAGCCACAAACACGCCCCCTACCATCGACCCCATGGACTTCGACTGGACCCCCGAACAAGTCGCCCTGCGCAAGAAAGCCGCCGAGATCGCCGCCGACGGCGTCGCCCGCTACGGCCGTTTCAACGACAGTTGGATGAACGGTTACTCGAAGGAATTCTCGAAGGAACTCGCGTCCCACGGGTTCCTCGGCATGGCATGGCCGAAGGAGTTCGGCGGCGGCGACCGTCCCGCCATCGAGCGCGTCATCGTGGCCGAGGAAATGATCAAGGCCGGCGCGCCGATCGCGGCCAGCTGGTTCGGTGACCGCCAGATGGGACCCGCGCTCATCCAGTACGGCACGAAGGAACAGCAGGACGAGTTCCTGCCGAAGATCCTCTCCGGCGAGACCACGTGGTGCATCGGCATGAGCGAGCCGAACTCGGGAAGTGACCTTGCGTCACTGAAGACGTCGGCGCAGGACGACGGTGACCAGTGGGTCATCAACGGCCAGAAGATCTGGACCAGCTTCGGTGCCGATGCCGATTACTGCTATCTCATCTGCCGCACCTCGAACGACGGGCCGCCGCACGCGGGCATCAGCGAGATCATCGTGCCGATGGACACCCCCGGCATCGAGATCCGCCGCATCACCGACATGACCACCAACAGGCACTTCTGCGAGGTGTTCTTCACCGACGTGCGGGTGCCGAAGGGCAATCTCGTCGGCAAGCAGGGTGGTGCGTTCGGCCAGACCATGCGTCAGCTCGAGCACGAGCGCGGCGGCATCGACAGGCTCATGTCGAACTTCGCGCTGTACTCGTACGCAAAGTCGAAGGCGAACACCTGTGACCCGCTCGTGCGCCAGGAGATCGCAGAGCTGGAGATCGGGTACTTCGTCGGGCGCGTGCTCGTCTTCCGCGAGGTCATGCGCCAGGCGCCGGCCGGTTTCTCGGCGGCCACCAAGTGTTTCTGCACCGAGCACGAGCAGAAGGTCGCCCAGTTCGCGACGCGCGTTCTCGGTGCCGAGATGATGGTCGAGGGTGACTACACCAAGGACTTCCTCTACGGCCCCGGTTACACCATCATGGGCGGCACGTCGAACGTGATGCGCAACATCCTCGGCGAGCGCGTTCTCGGTCTGCCCAAGGGCTGACACACGCACCACACCCACAACGGAGGCAACAACATGGCTGATCTTCTCTCGCTGTCGGCGAAAGTCGTCGATTCCGGGGTCGCTGACGGCCCGGTGAACCGCACCACGGGCGAGTTGAGCGAGGTGGCCGACGGTCTCTGCATGGTGGAGTCGTTCAGCCACACCGTCGCGTGGGATTCGGGCGATGGCCTGGTGTGCTTCGACGCGAGCCACTACAACACCGGCGCGCCAATCGTTGCCGAATTGCAGAAGTGGCGCCCCGGGCGCATCAACTCCCTCGTCTACACGCACGGCCACATCGACCACGTGGGCGGAAGTGGTGCGTTCGTCGCCCACAACGCGCAGAACGGCCACGCACCGCTCCGCGTCATCGGCCACGAGAACGTCCAGCGCAGGTTCGACCGCTACCGCAGCACCGAGCCCTGGAACATCCTCATCAATGCCCGCCAGTTCGGCGGCGTGCGCGACGACCTGGGCATGACCAACGACCTGCGTCCCGCCGGCGGCGGCAAGCGTCTCCCGTTCTTCCTCCCGCCCGACACCGCAGACGTCAGTGACGTCGTCGGTGACTTCTCGACCTACACGATCGGGGACGATGTCATCGAGTTCCACCACGGCAAGGGCGAAACCGATGACCACCTGTGGTCATGGTTCCCGAACAAGAAGTGGGTGGCCACCGGTGACTTCGTCATCTGGAATTTCCCCAACGCCGGCAACCCGCAGAAGGTGCAGCGCTGGCCCATCGAGTGGGCCCAGACCCTACGGAAAATCATCGCGAAGGAACCGGAGCTTCTTCTCCCCGCGCACGGCCTGCCGATCGCAGGAAAGGAACGCATCGCGCGGGTGCTGAACGAGATTGCAACGGCCCTCGAGAACCTCGTGCGCGACGTTGTCGCGATGATGAACAACGGCGCCACGCTCGACGAGATCATCCACACTGTCCGCGTCCCCGCCGACACCCTCGCTCTTCCCTACCTCCGCCCGCTCTACGACGAACCGGAGTTCGTGGTGCGCGGTGTGTGGCGCCAGTTCGGCGGCTGGTGGGACGGTGCGCCGTCCCGTCTGAAGCCCGCACGTGACGCAGACGTCGGTGCGGAGATCGCGCGGCTGTCCGGCGGAGCAGATGTCGTGGCACGACGTGCAAAGGAACTCGCCGAGTCGGGCGACCTGCGTCTCGCATGCCACCTTGCCGATTTCGCCGGATGGGCCGAGCCGAACAACCCCGAGGTCCATGCCATCCGCGCGGCGGTCTACGAGATCCGCCGCAAGCACGAGACCTCGTTGATGGCCAAGGGCATCTACAAGGGTGCCGCGCGCGAGTCGGAGAGCATCGCGGACAAGGCCTGATCAGGCCACGGCGATCAGCACGAGTGCGACTGCCGCGAGGGCGATGCCGACAGCCTGCGAACGGTGGATGCGCTCCTTGTCCACGGTGGTCGCCAGCACCATCGTGCTGGCGGGATACAGCGTGACGATCACCGACACCACGGACAGCAGCCCGTGTCGCACGGCGAGCACGTAGAACCAGTTGGCGAGACTGTCGAGGATTCCGGACCCGAACACGGTCACCTTGTTCGCGCGCACGTCCGCGAACGTGGGTCGGTTGCGCATGATGAGCAGAGCCATGTACGGCGTGGAGACGAACCTCATGATCAGAACCGGCCACACGCCGCTCCCGTCGCTCGTCTGGTGCAGGAACACGAGGATCAGGCCGAACATCGAGCCGCCGACCGCCGCCATCAGCACGATGTTGCGCGGTGCGCGGTGGTGACCCGGCCCGAGGACGTCACTCACGAGGGCGATCGACACGAGCGCGAGCGGGATGCCGACCAAGGCGAGGACACCCGGACGCTCACCCATCAACAAGCCGGCGATGACAGGGATGGATGCATTCAGCACGGCGGCGATCGGCGCCGCGACGGTCATGTACCCGCTGCTCATCGCCCTGTAGAACGCGAGCAGACCCGTGGAGCCGACGAGACCGGCGGCGGCGCTCCACCACCAGTCGTGTGCCGACGGCACGGGAATGCCGGACGTCAGCGCCGCGACGAGGAGAACGACGAGTCCACCGATCTGGCCGACGAAGGTGACGACCACTGCCGGGACCCGGCGCGTGGCCCTGCCGCCCATGTAATCAGCGGTGCCGTACACGCACGCTGTGAGCAGTGCGAGGAGAATTGCCATTGGTGGGCACGACGGGACTCGAACCCGGGACCTCTACCGTGTCATGGTAGCGCTCTAACCAACTGAGCTACGCGCCCTTGCTAGGGACTCGTCAGGTTATCAGGGAGTCGAATCCCCGCAACTCTGCGCCGACCGGCGTCTCCCGACCAATGCAGTTCCCGGGCACACACCGGGGGCATCCAACTTTGGCGCCGCAACAGCCCTGTGGAAACATTCGCCCATGTTCAAACGCGTTCTCGCACTTGCTCTCCCCGTCTGTGTCGCATCGACCGTCGTCCCTGGCGCGACCGCCCATTCCGCAGCCGTGGAAGCGACAGCCAAACAGACCCTCAGCATCATCAGCATCAGTGACCATTGCGTGGACGAGTTCGACGAGGACGTGATCGTGTACGTGAACGAAGGAGCCAAGGACTGCAAGATCACTGTGCGTGTCAAGGGTCGCGGCACGACCAAGAGCAAGATTGCGCTCGAGTACTACGACTCCGAGGAGGGATGGACCCGCACCGAGTACAAGGTGCAGACCACGAGCACCTCCGGTCGTGCCACCTTCACCATCTCGGCCGACTTCCCCACCGATGTTGACTCACCGTGCTACTCGGGCGACAGCTACTCGCACCGTTTCGCGGTGGCAACGTCAGGTCGCTACCGCTCGTTCCGTTCGGCGAGTTTCGAGATTGAGTACACATCCGCCGACGACAACCCTGCCTGCAGCGGCTACTACGACTCGTCAGAGGAATAGTCCGACGACTCACCGTCGGTTCACGGGTTCAGCCGAGTGCTGATCTCGTTCGCCAACAAACGCCCGTCCCGCGTCAGGACGGCGTTCCCATCCGAGACTTCGACCAGTCCGTCGAGCAGGCCTGACTCGGTGTCCAGTGCCGAGGCCGGCACGCCCCGACGCGTGCGCAGGGACAACTCCAGCCGCTCGAACTCGCGGACGGCGGGCTCGAGGTGCTCATCGGCCGCCATCACGGAGTCCCCGGCGGTGACAAGGTCGATGTAGCGGTCGGGCGTGCGCACGTTCCACCAACGATGGCCGTCCTCGTGGGAGTGGGCCGCACAACCGAACCCGCGGTAGTTGCCCTGCTCCCAGTAGACCATGTTGTGCCGGCACTCCTCGCCCGGAAGCGCCCAGTTCGAGATCTCGTAGTTCGCGAGACCGGCGGCGGTCAGCAGGTCGTCAGCGACGATGTACTTGTCGGCCTGTTCGTCGTCGTCCGGGTGGCGCGACGGGTCCTCGGCCAACGGTGTGCCGGCCTCGACGGTGAGACCGTACGCGGACACATGTGTCGGCCGGAGTTCCAGAGCCGCGGTGACTGTCGTTCGCCAGTCACCGAGTGACTCGCCGACGGAGCCGTAGATCAGGTCGAGGTTGATGCGCCCGATGCCCGCTGTTCGGGCGCACTCCACCGCAACCGCGACGTTCGACTGGTCGTGGTGGCGCCCGAGCACCGACAGCACGTGTGTGACCATGGACTGCACACCGATGCTCACGCGGTTGACCCCGGCGGCGGCGTACGTGTCCATCAATTCCTGGGTGACATCGTCGGGGTTGCACTCGACGGTGATCTCCGGGTTGACGGACAACGGGATCGCCGCGATGATCCGCGCGATGTTCGCCGGGGCGACGAGGGTCGGCGTGCCGCCCCCGAAGAAGACAGTGTCAGCGGCGGGCATCCCCGCTTCGACCGCACGGCCGATGTCGGTCACTACCGCATCGACGTAGGCATCCACGAGGTGCCCGCGGTCCGTCCACGTGGCGAACGCGCAGTAGTCGCAGCGGCTGCGGCAGAACGGGATGTGGACGTAAACGCCGAACTCGGCCATGACCAGAGGCTACGAAGCCGGCGGCACGAAGAGCAGTCCGAGATCGGCGAGGCTCTCGCCCACCTGGTCCACGGGGACGTCGAGCATCACGGCGATCGCCCGCGTGTCGTGCGCACGCACCGTGATGACCTTGCCGTTGAAGTCCTGGCGCTGCACCTGGATCATCCGCAGGAACCGCTCGAGCATCTCGAACTGCTGGCCCGACATGGTTGACAGCTTCGCGACGTCGATCCGCAACTTCTTCGGCGCGGCCGACGGGTCGCCCGTGTCGTTCACCCGCTGCTGGTCGCGCGGCAGCAACTGGTCGATGCTGACCCCGTAGAACTTGGCCAGTCGTTCGAGGCGCGGGACGGAGATGGCGCGCTCGCCGCGTTCGTAGGCGCCGAGAACCGACGCCTTGAACTCCGAGTCGCTCTGGTTCTCGACATCCGACAGCGACCATTGCTTCTGCTGGCGGATGCGCCGCAGTCGTTCACCCACGAGGCGGGTGAACGGTGAGTCCTTCAGGAGTTCGTCGTCGGAGTACTGAGGCATGCCACCACACAGTGTGGTGCATTCACCGCCGCGAGTGTGCGACCATCAGTGTTCCCGCCACGACCGCCGCAGTGTCGGCCCGCAGGACCGTTGGGCCGAGATCGACGGCGGTGCGTGCAGTGGACACCTCGTCAGGGGTGAAACCGCCCTCGGGACCGACCACGACCGTGGTGACAGCAGCAAGGTCACCCTTGCCGCCGGGCTCCGCCACTGCGACCTTGTCGCCGGAGAGGACGTCCGACAGGTTCACGGGACCCTCGACGACCGGCAGGAAGACCCGCCGGCTCTGCGAGGCCGCCGCGCGGGCGATGCGGCGGTACCGCCCGATGTTGGCGGCCGCCTTCGTGGGGTCCCATCTCACGACACTGCGCTCGACCGGTGCGAGCACGATGATCCTGTCGATGCCGACCTCCACGAGTTTCTCGACGGCCCAGTCCGTGCGGTCACCCTTGACGGGACAGAGCGCAATGGTCAACGCGACCGCTGCCTGTTGTTCGACGTTGATGTCGCCCACCGGGACGAGCTGCTCCCCGCGCCACTCGCACACCCGCCACGCGCCACGGCCGTCACTGACGGACACCTTCTGGCCGGCGCGGAGACGGAGAACGCGGGAGAGATGGTGGGCGTCCTCGTCGTCAAGAACGGGGTTCTCCACGTCGGCCACGAACACGTGCGCGGCGGAACGACGGAGGTCGTCGTTCACGAGAATGCCGACTTGATCTTCTTGAAGAATCCCTTGTCGGCCGGTGCGACCTCGTCACCGTTGATCTCGGCGAACCGGCGCATCAGATCCTCACTCTCGTTGTCGAGCTGTGTGGGCACCACCACCTGCACCCGGGCCCGCAGGTGTCCGCGACCGCGACCCTGCAGGTGCGGCAGACCGCGACCCCTCGCCACGAACTCGCGGCCGTGCTGGGTGCCGGCGGGGATGACCAGGTCGAGCTCGCCGTCGAGTGCGGGAAGAACGATGTGCGTGCCGAGCGCCGCCTGTGCGATCGACAGGTTCAGGTAGGCGACGAGATCGTCGCCCTCGCGCACGAACGATTCGTGGTCGCGCACGCGGATGTGCACGTAGAGATCGCCGGGCGGGCCCCCGCGCGGGCCGGCCTCGCCCCGTGCCGTCAGGCGCAGTGTCTGGCCTTCCCGGATGCCGGCCGGGACATCGACATCGTGCGTGCGCCGCTCGCGCACGCGACCGTCGCCACGGCACGCGCCGCAGGGGGTCATGATGACCTGACCCATGCCCGAGCAACGCGTGCACGGCCCGCTGGTGACCATCTGGCCGAGCATGCTCTGGCGGATGCGCCGCACCTGTCCGCTGCCCTGGCAATCAGAGCACGTCACCGGCTGGGTGCCGCCGCCGGCACCCGTTCCCGCGCACTCGCCGCAGACGACGGCGGAGTCCACCTCGATCTCGACCGCTGCGCCGTTCAGCACTTCCTCGAGTGTGATCACCGCAGCGACCTCGACGTCCCCGCCGCGCGGGGGTCCGGACTGCTGGCGACCACCGAACGGCGAACCACCGCCGAAGAACGCCTCGAAGATGTCGCCGAGCCCGGCGCCACCGCCGAACGGGTCCCCCATGCCCCCGCCGCCGAGGCCACCCTCACCGAACCTGTCGTAACGCGCACGGGCATCGGGATCCGACAGCACCTCGTACGCGCGCGACACTTCCTTGAAGCGGTCCTCGGCCGTGGGGTCGTCGGGATTCGCATCGGGATGCAGTTCGCGCGCACGACGACGGTACGCCTTCTTGATGGTGTCCTGGTCCGCCGACGGGTCGACACCGAGAAGTTCGTAGAAGCTGGTGCTCACGCCCCGCCCTCCGCGATGCGACGACCGAGTTGTTCACCGACCACTTCGACGGTGGCGAGCGCCTGCGGGTAGTTCATGCGGGTCGGCCCGAGGACGCCGACCGAACCGACCACTTCGCCCTCGGCAACCACCGGTGCGACCACGACCGAGCATGCGGCCAGTGGTTCGACACCGTGCTCGGCACCGATGGCAACTGAGAGTCCCCGGTCGAGGAGGTCCTGGACGAGCGTGACGACGACGAACTGCTGCTCGATCGTCTCGAGGACGTTGCGCACGATGTCGACCGCATCGAAGGCACTCGCGAGCGCGGCGGCACCGCCGACGAACACCGGCTTGTCCTTGCGGTGGCGGCCGAGCGCATTGAGCGTGGCGAAACAAACGGCATCGACATGGACGTCGTTCGTGCTTTCGACCGTGTCGACCTCGCCGAGCGAACGCCCCACGAGCAGCCGGCGCAGGTGCGCGGTGGCGAGACCGATGTGGTCGTCGGTGATGGCATCGGGGATCTGGATGGTCTCGTTCTCGACCGCGTGGTTCGAGAGGAAGACGACCACGGTTGCCGCCCGGTCCGACACGCGACTGATGTACACGTCACGAACGGTGTTCGTCTCCACCTGGGGACCCACCACCAGTGCGGTGTGCTGGGTGATGTTGGTGAGCAGGTTGGTGGTCTGACGCAGGAGGTCATCGAGACGGCCGTGCGCTGCACTGAAGAAGTCGCCCACGCGCATCGCGTCTGTGGGGTTGAGGACGCCGTCCGGTGCGATGGAGTCGACGAACAGGCGGTACCCCTTGTCCGTGGGGATTCGGCCGGCGGACGTGTGCGGCTGGGCGAGGTAGCCCTCCTGCTCCAGAACAGCCATCTCGTTGCGCACGGTGGCGGAGGACACGTTGACGTTCGGTTCTTTCGAGATGGTGGTGGACCCCACGGGCTGGCCGGTGGTCACGTACTCCTGCACGACAGCGCGCAGGATGGCGGTCTTGCGTTCGTCCAACATGGTGGGCGAATTCTACTGACCGCTCACCTTCTTGTACCTGAGCAACGCCTCGTTGCGCTCGGCGGCGTGGTCCACCATGGGGGCCGGGTACGCAGGAGGGGCCAACAGGCCGAGACCCGACGGGTCGTGGATGTGCTTCGTGTCGACCTCGGCGAGCTCGGGCACGAAGCGCCGCACGTAATCGCCCGTGGGGTCGAACTTCTCGCCCTGCGACGTGGGGTTGAAGACCCTGAAGTACGGGGCCGCATCGGTGCCGGTCCCTGCCGTCCACTGCCAACCGTGGTTGTTCGAGGCGATGTCGCCATCAACCAGGTGTTCCATGAAGAAACGTGCGCCCCACTGCCAGGGCAGGTGCAGGTCCTTCACCAGGAAACTGGCCACGATCATGCGCACGCGGTTGTGCATCCAGCCGGTCGTCAGCATCTGCCGGATACCGGCGTCGACGATCGGGTAACCGGTCTCGCCGCGGCAGAAAACCGCGAACCGTTCCTGCGCAGCGTCATCGGTGTCGACGGCGATTGAGTCCATCTTCGTCTGCAGGTTCTGCCACACCGTTCGCGGCTGGTGGAACAGAACGTCCGCGTAGAACTCGCGCCATGCGATCTCGGACCTGAAGTGCTCCGCGCCGGGCGAGGCGTCGAGCCTCGAGAGCAGCTGTCGCGGGTGGACGATGCCGAACTTCAGGTACGGCGACATCATCGAGGTCCCGTCAATGGCCGGGTTGTTCCGTTCGTCCTTGTAGCTGTCCATCGCGCGCGACGACCATTCATCGAACCGCTGCCACGCGGCAGTCTCGCTTGCGGGCTGCGGCGCGACCGCCTGCCAACCCTCCTTGCGGCGCGAACCCACGCACAGGTCCCGGTGGTCGGCGAATCCGGCCTTGCTGTCGGGGAACGACGCCCAGTCGTGGGTGAGCCATCGCTTGTAGAACGGGGTGAACACCTTCAACGGAGTGCCGTCGTCCTTGCGCACGGTCCCTGGCGCGATCACGTACGGCGTGTCGGCGCGAACGAGCCGTACACCCACTGCGGCGAGTGACCTCTCCACCTCCGCGTCACGGGCGCGGCCCCACGGTGCGAAATCCTCGGTGATGTGGACGGTGTCGGCACCCACGAGGCGGCAGAACTCGGGAACGGCCTGCACCGCCGGTCCGTTGCGGTAGATGAGCGCGCGGCCCACGGAGTCGTCGAGGGAGTTGAGCGCGTCGAAGAGAAATGCACGGCGGTGGTCCCCTGCCCCTGCGAGCAGGTTGTCCTCCCACACGAAGAGGGGGACGACGGGTCCGTCTGCGGCCGCAGAGGCGAGCGCCCCGTTGTCCGCGAGCCGGATGTCGCGACGGACCCACCACACCGAGGTCATTCGAGGTTCCTCAGCATGGGAAGGCAGAGAAGCGTCAGCACACCTCCGTAGATCAGCGACATGCGCACGCCCACATGGTCACCGATCCAGCCCGTGACCGGCCCGCCGATCGGCGTGGACCCGAGGAATGCGACCGACTGCAGGGCCATCATGCGGCTGCGCATCTCCGGCGCCGTGCGTTGCTGCATGAGCCCCGTCATGGACGTCATGAAGCCCGTGCCCCCGATGCCGAGCGGGATGGCGAAGAGACACGCGAGCGGGAAGTTCGGTGCGAACGGCAGGAGGATGCACGCACCGCTCAGCGTCAGTGCGCCGACCACGAACCGGTTGACGGTCATCACCGTGTAGCGGGCGTTCCACAGCGCACCCGCCACGCTGCCGATGCTCGTCATGGTGAGGAGGATCGCGTACCCGTTCTTCTCGTCCCAGAGCCGGTCGCTCATCTTCGGCAGGACGATGCTGTAGTTGAACGCGAACGTGCTGGCCACCGTGAAGACGATGAAGATGTTGCGCATGTAGCGGTCGCCCCACACGGCGGCGAGCCCTTCGCGCACCGGCTTGCCGGAGTGGGGTGCGGTCACCTTCGGCAGCATCTCGGAGCGTCGCAGCGTGAACAACGACGCGAGAACGGCGAGGTACGACACCGCGTTCATGCTGAACAACCACGCCGTGCCGAGCGGGCCGATGAGCGCCGCAGCGAGTGCCGGGCCGACGATGCGGGAACCAGTCATCACGGTGGTGTTCAGGCTCATCGCATTCGAGATGTCGTGCGGCTCCACCAGCTCTGTGACGAGCCCGCGGCGCGCCGGGTTGTCGATGGCGTTCGCGACGCCGAGGATCAGGGAGAGGCCGTACACCACGGGCAGCGTGGCGTGACCCGCCGCATCGACCACGGCGAGCAGCACCGCCTGCAGGCCGAGTGCGGTCTGCGTGCAGATGGTGACCTTCCGTCGGTCGAAACGGTCTGCGAGCCCGCCGGCCCACGCACCTAGGACCAGCATCGGGAGGAACTGGAACATCGCGTTCAGTCCGGAGTCGGTGGCGCGGTTGTTGATGCGGTAGATCAGGATGGAGGTGGCAGTGAACTGCAGCCACGTGCCGACGTTCGACAGGAGCAGGCCGCCCATGTAGACGCGCATGTTGAAGTTGCGCAGTGACCGGAACGGACTCGCCTTCTCGGACACCGCTGCCTCGGTCATCAGTCGTCCAGCTTCAGCGCACTGATGAAGACGTCGCCCGGCACCTCGACACGGCCGATGGCCTTCATCTTCTTCTTGCCTTCCTTCTGCTTCTCGAGCAGCTTGCGCTTACGGGTGATGTCACCGCCGTAGCACTTGGCGAGCACGTCCTTGCGCTTGGCTTTCACCGTCTCGCGCGAGATCACCTTGCCGCCGATGGCCGCCTGGATCGGCACATCGAACATCTGGCGCGGGATGAGTTCCTTCAGTTTCTCGCACATCCGGCGGCCGTAGTCGAACGAGCGCTCGCGGTGCACGATGGTGCTGAATGCGTCGGCAGGGATGCCGTTCAGGAGGAGATCGACGCGCACGAGATCCGACTGGCGGTAACCGTCGAGCTCGTAGTCCAGGCTCGCATAACCCTGGGTGCGGCTCTTCATCTGGTCGAAGAAGTCGACGACGACTTCGGCGAGCGGGATCAGGTAATGCAGTTCCACCCGCTCGGGCGAGAGGTACTCGAGCTTCACCATGTCGCCACGCCGTGACTGGCAGAGGTCCATGAGGGTGCCGGTGTACTCCTTCGGCGTGACGATGCTGACGCGGAAGAACGGCTCCTCGATGAAGTTGATGTTCTGCGTGGGCGGAAGATCGGCCGGGTTGTCCACCGTGATGACCTCCCCGTCGGTGCGCGTCACGCGGTACGCCACGGAGGGCGCGGTGGCGATGAGAGCGAGGTTGAACTCCCGCTCCAGTCGCTCCTTCACGATCTCCATGTGGAGCAGGCCGAGGAAGCCACAGCGGAAGCCGAACCCGAGCGCACCGGACGATTCCGGTTCGTACGTGACGGACGCATCATTCAGCTTCAGCTTCTCGAGGCTCTCGCGGAGGTTCTCGAAGTCGTCGCCGTCGATCGGGTACAGACCGCAGAACACCATCGCCTTCGGGTCGCGGTAACCGGGCAGCGGCTCGGCGGCCTGGTTGTTCAGCATGGTGACGGTCTCACCGCTGCGTGCCTCTGCGACGTCCTTGATGCCCGCGATGAGGTAACCCACCTCGCCCGGCCCGAGCTCTGCGACCGGCGTGTTGGCCGGCCGGCGCGCACCGATCTCGATGATGTCGTGCGTCGCCTTGGCCTGCATGAAGAACAGTCGCGAACCCGACGTGAGCCGGCCGTTCACGACGCGCACGCTCGACACGACGCCGCGGTACTGGTCGAACTGCGAGTCGAAGATGAGAGCCTGCAACGCGGCATCGGGGTCGCCCTGCGGTGCGGGGATGCGCTCGGCGATGGCATCGAGAAGTTCCGGGACGCCCTCCCCCGTCTTTGCCGAGATGCGCAGGATCTCGCCCGCGGGGATGCCGAGGATGTTCTCGATCTCGGCGGCGTAGCGGTCGGGCTCGGCGGCGGGAAGGTCGATCTTGTTCAGCGCGGCGACGATCTCGAGGTCGTGCTCGAGCGCCAGGTAGCAGTTGGCAAGGGTCTGGGCCTCGATGCCCTGCGCCGCGTCCACCACCAGCACCACTCCCTCGCATGCGGCAAGGGACCGGCTGACCTCGTACCCGAAGTCCACGTGGCCGGGGGTGTCAATGAGGTGGTACGTGTGCCCCTTCCAGTCCACGCGCACGTTCTGGGCCTTGATGGTGATGCCCCGCTCGCGTTCCAGGTCCATGGAGTCCAGGTACTGGGCCTTCATGTCGCGGGCCTCGACGGCCCCGGTCAGCTCGAGGATGCGGTCGGAGAGGGTGGACTTGCCGTGATCAATGTGGGCAATGATCGAAAAATTGCGGATTTTGGCGAGGTCCATGGGCTCTCTGACTCTATCCCCGCTTGGCTTTCCGTCGGGGTTGCTGGTTGGGTCGGGGCGAATCCATCGCTAGCCTTGCTCCCCGTGGCAAACATCAAGAGCCAGAAGAAGCGCATCCTCACCAACGCGAAGGCAGCCGACCGCAACAAGGCGGTCAAGAGCGAGCTGCGCACCCGCGTGAAGAATGCAGAGCAGGCTGCCGGCACCGCCGACGCTGCTGCTTCGCTGAGCCTTGCCGTGAAGCGCCTCGACATGGCAGCAGCCAAGGGGATCATCCACCCGAACGCAGCCGCCCGTCGCAAGTCGCGCCTCATGAAGAAGCTCGCCGCGAAGTAATTCGCGAGCGAACCGTTTTCCCGCTTCCCTACCTTCGCCCGGCGGGTTTCCGCGCGCCCCTGTTCGGCACCAACTGGCACAGCCGGCCGACGAGGATCTCCATCACCAGCACGTCGGGCCATTCCTTGCCGCCGCGCAGGTCCACATCGGCGTTCGCGATGTGTGCGACGGCGCGGGCCACACCGCTGCCGCCGAGCCGCTGGTACTGCTCGAGCACCTTCTTGGCGGTGAACTCCTTGCCCCCGAGGATCGCAACGGCGTCGGTTGCGCTGCGCACACCGCGTCCGTCGAGTTTCATCATCTGGGCGTAGCGGTTCGCGAGCACCGCGAGCACCTGCAGCGCGTGCGTGTTGCCGTCGTTCATGAAACGGTGCAGCATGACCAGCGCACGCGGGGTGTCCCCTTCGTCGATGGCATCGGTGAGGTCCCACGGCGCGACGCTTCCCGCCTCGCCGAGGAACACCTCGACGTCGGTCCGGGTGAGCTTCGCATTCTCGCCGTAGGTGGAGATGAGGGTCTGGATGAGCCCCGCGAGACGGCTCTGGTCGCCTCCCAGCCAGTTCGAGATGAG